>Ga0114966_10002001_pt1 | contig 18400 bp, 18 predicted proteins | sample M_130207_XF_Meta_FD_87029 | JGI IMG/M metagenome (GOLD analysis project Ga0114966, IMG submission 87029) | Freshwater microbial communities from Lake Montjoie, Canada to study carbon cycling - M_130207_XF_MetaG | ecosystem: Environmental > Aquatic > Freshwater > Lake | place: Lake Montjoie...
GAGGTCAGTGAGGCGGTTGCGCGTACCGTTGCTGTGCCGCTCGACCGAGTTCGGGTTGCGCTCTACGAGGTCAGCGGCGACGACTGGGGCATCGGCGGAGTTCCCGTGTCGGTGTCGCGGCCGGGCAACCCTCTCGGAACGCCCGCCGCTCCATGACCGAGCCCTCGCCCCAGCGAGTGGTCGTCGGCCCGATCGCCGACCTCCCTCCCGGCGCGCTCACGCGCGTCGAGGCAGGGGGGCACGTCGCGTGTGTCGTGAACGTCGATGGCATCGTGCGGGCGGTGGCTGACGCCTGCCTTCACAAGCAAGCCTCGCTGTCGGGGGGCAGGCTCGACCGCGGATTCATCGCCTGCCCCTCCCACTGGTGGCGCTACAACCCTGACGACGGCCGGCTCGTGGGGTCCGACGCCGCGCTCGCCACCTACCCCGCCGAGGTCATCGACGGCGAGGTCATCGTGGTGCTGCCGCCGCCGGTGGCACCCCGCGGCATCCGGGAGATGCTCCTGGCACACGCCCGCCGCGAGGAGTGAATCCGCGAACTTGTGTCACAAGTGGACATTCAACGTCCTGTTCTGACACAGGTTCGCCTCTAGCTCGTGTCAGCGGAGTGAGACGTGCGGCCTCCGGCCCGCAGACCAAGCCGGGCGCCCACGACGAGGACCGCAACCGAGGCACCCACCACAACGAGCAGGGTGATTACCGCGGGGCCGCCCGAGCGGCCCACGACCACGAGCCCGAGCATCATCACGGCCACGTTCGCGACGCAGGCCACCAGCATCACGCCCAGCGCCACCAGCGGGCGCGTCACCTCGGCGCGCACCACCAGCAACAGGCCGACGGCGAAGACCACGAGGGCCAGGAACGCTCCTCCGACCATGATGCCCACCACCAGCGCAGCAAGATCGGCCATGCCGCCCTGGCCGGCCGGCATCCAACGACCTAGAGCAATTCCAAGCCCCAGCGACCCAATCGGCCCGGACGCGCCTGTCAGCCCCACCATCCACCTAGCGCGCGTGCTCACAAGCAGAGTGTGGCACCGATCACAGCCTCTCGTCGGCAGAAGCGGGTTTCAGGTCCCATCGGTGAGCGCCCGCCTCGTGTTGGCCGAGCCTGTCGCCCCCGGCAGTGACAGCGACATGCGGCGGGCGATGGTGTTCGCGGGCCACGTAGCCGGCTTCTAGGCCGGCTGCTCGCAGAACATCACGAGCTCTTCCGGGAAACTGGCCGGCAGCGGGCAGGCCTTGATCATCCAGTACCAGTTGTCCGGCGGCGGCGCATCGCCGTCGTTGTCCGCAACGACTACGTACGAACTGTCCTTCGTGCCGTCATTGGCGACGACTCCGGCCCCAAGCAACTCGGTGCCGTTGACGGCGAATCGCTGACACGTCACCTGGCTGACGGTGAGTTTCTCTCCGTTGTCGACCTCCTCACGCAGGTACTTCTGGACGACGGCCTTGTCGCACAGCGAGTCCGGCGGCGGCGCGTTTGTGGGGGATGACGTCGGAGACGCGGTAGCAGTCGGCGACGAGGTCGGCTGAGATCCGTCGCAGAAGGGCTTGAGCCCATCGGACAGCGGAGCGTTCGCGCACAGGTCCTTGCCGTCAGCGGTCGCCCAGTTGGTGAAGGTACCGCCTGACTGTTCGGTGGCCTGGAACCACAGCACCTCGTGGGAGTCGTCCTCCTTGGTCACGTCGGCCGCGGCGATACGCGTGGTAGCCGGGTAGCCGGAGGTGAACTTGGCGCAGCCCCAGCGATCGAGATCGGTGTTCGCGGGGATGGCGGACTCGATGGAGGCCTCGGTGCAGACGGCCCCGGAGGGCGCGGCCGAGGTCGACCCGCTGGCACTGCCACTGCTGGCACCCGGCGCGGCTGGGGTCTGCGACCCGCAGGCCGCCAGCACGGAGACCACGAGGCCAAGGGCGGCGAGTTTCACTGACGAGCGCGTGGAGGGGACAGCAAATCTGTACACGAGGTCCTCCGGTGTGTAGGGAGGCTGAAGTTAACACGTGCCGCGACCACCGGCCGCGTAGACCTTTCCAGATGGAAACGTCTGGAACGAACTGTGCGCGATGCGCGCGCAGATCAGACGTCGATGCGGGAGCGGTCGAGTTCGTCGGCACCCTCGACGATGAACTCCTTGCGCGGAGCCACGTCACTTCCCATCAGCAGGTTGAAGACCGCTCCGGCCGCGTCGGCGTCGGACACCGTGATGCGTCGCAACTGACGGCTACGGGGATCCATGGTGGTCTCACGAAGCTGCGAGGCATCCATCTCGCCGAGGCCCTTGTAGCGCTGCACGGGGTCCTTCCAGCGCCTGCCCTGCCTGGTGAGCTCGGCCAGGGTCGTGCGCATCTCGGCGTCGGAGTACGTGTACACGACCTCGGCCGGAGTCTTGCCCGATGCCACCACGTCGATGCGGTGCAGCGGGGGCACCGCGGCGAACACTCGCCCGTCGGCCAGTAACTCAGGCATGTAGCGGTGAATCAGGGTGAGCAGCAGACACCTGATGTGGGCGCCGTCGACGTCGGCATCACTCATCAGGATGATCTTCTGGTAGCGCGCGGCGCCGAGTTCGAAGGAGCGCCCAGAGCCCGCGCCGATGACCTGAATGATGGCCGCACACTCGGTGTTCTTCAGCATGTCGGCCAGCGACGATTTCTGGACATTGAGGATCTTGCCCCGAATGGGAAGCAGCGCCTGAAACTCGGAATTGCGCGCCGACTTGGCCGTGCCGAGCGCGCTATCGCCCTCGACGATGAATAGCTCGGTTCGGCCCACATCGTCACTGCGGCAATCGGCCAGCTTGGCCGGCAGCGCCGACGACTCGAGGGCGGTCTTGCGCCGCTGAGTGTCGCGATGGGTGCGGGCCGCCACCCGCGCGCGCATGGCGTTCGCCACCTTGTCGAGCAGCGCCTTCGCGCTGTTCTTCTCGCCGCGAGGCGGGTTGGTGAGATAGGCCCCGAGCTCCTTCTCCACCACGTGGGCCACGATGCGCGACGCTGCTGAGGTGCCCAGCACCTCCTTGGTCTGGCCCTCGAATTGTGGCTCGGCGAGACGCACCGTGATGACGCCGGTGAGTCCCTCGAGCACATCCTCCTTGGTCACGGCGTCCTCGCCCGACTTGAGCACCTTCTGCGCCCTCAGCGCAGCATTGACCACCTTGACCGCCCCGCGCTCGAAGCCCACCAGATGCGTGCCTCCCTTGGGGGTGGCGATCACGTTGACGAATGAGCGCACCGCGTCGTCGTAGCCCGTGCCCCAGCGCAAGGCGATATCGACGGCCAGTTCGCGCTGCACCTCCTGCGGACTCATATGTCCCTGCGCGTCGAGCACAGGCACCGTCTCGTGGAAGTGCCCCACACCGGTGAGTCGCACCAGCGACGTGACCGGCTCGTCGGTGGCCAGATGGTTGACAAACTCAGCGATTCCGCCGTCGTAACGCAGCGCCTCTTCGACCGGCTCGTCTCCCCGTTCGTCGCGCACCACGAGCGTGAGGCCGGGCACTAGAAACGCCGTCTGGCGGGCGCGGGCGAGCAGCGCCTCGAGGTCGACCTCGGCCTCCTTCAAGAACACCTGCCGGTCGGCCCAGTACCGCACCCGGGTTCCGGTGACGCCCCGCTTGGCCTTGCCCGCCCTCTGCAGCCCCGACCTCTTGGTAAACGCGGCACTGGGGGTGGGCTCGTCGCCCTCGTCGTCGAACTCGCCCGGCACACCGCGTCGGAACGACATCACGTGCACCCAGCCGTCGCGGTCGACCTCGACGTCGAGCCGCTCGCTGAGCGCGTTCACTACCGACGCGCCCACACCGTGGAGGCCGCCAGAGGCCGTGTAGGAGCCGCCGCCGAACTTGCCGCCGGCGTGCAGCTTGGTCATCACGACCTCGACCCCGGTGAGCCTGGTCTTCTTCTCGATGTCGACGGGGATGCCGCGTCCGTTGTCACCCACCTCGACCGAGCCGTCGGAGTGCAGCAGCACCTCGATGCGGCTGCAGTGACCAGCCAGCGCCTCGTCGACCGAATTGTCGACAATTTCCCAGAGGCAGTGCATGAGTCCGCGACTGTCGGTGGAACCGATGTACATACCCGGGCGCTTACGCACCGCATCGAGGCCCTCGAGCACCGACAGATGCTTGGCGGTGTACCCATCGTCGGGAGCCGCCGCGGCGGACTTGCGGGCTCGGCGGGGAGGGTCGACTGGCTGGGCGCTCATTTCAGTCAATCTATCGGCGGGGGCAGGGTGGGCCCGCCCTGCCACGCCGCAGCGGTGGACAGTGCCGACACCGGTGAGAAATGTCACTCGTCCGAGGGATGGCGACACGCCGAAGCGACGCGGACACGTGAATAGTGCATGCTTGTCAGAGCTCCTTGGCAAGATGGTCACACGATCCCGCGGAGGCTCGCTCGCCACGGGAACGGAACAGGCCCGAGGAACGGAACAGTCGTCACGAAGTGGTCCCGATAAGTGGGAACGAAATCGGGATGGCACGATGTTGATAGTGAAGAACAGCACTACCCACGCACTCGAGCTGACAGAGCCCGAAGACTAGGAGCCGATGATGACTACCGCCCTCGCACCGTCCACGTCCCTCACGGCGTCGGACCGCTGCGACCGCTGCGGGGCTCAGGCCTACATCCGAGTGGTCCTGTTGGCCGGAGGTGACCTCCTCTTCTGCTCCCACCACTTCAACGAGCACTCCGAGAAGCTGCGTCCGCAGGCGTCAGAGATCATCGACGAGTCGCACCGCCTCGTCGACGCGCCGAACTAGCACTTCATCTCGGGCGGCCGCACCTCGCCCTTCCGCCGACGCCCTCGGTGCCCCATTCGAGGGCGTCGAGCCATGTGTCACGACGCGCAGTACACCTCGTGCACGGTCACCGCGGAGAACACTCGGACTCCCCCGGCCACCGACGCCAGTTTGACCCGCACCGACGTCGCCTCGCGGCTTGCCACGGCGAACTTGCCTGTCGCCACAAAGCTCCCCGCAGCATCAGTCTCCACGACGCGCCATACCGGAGCCTTCGGGAACTGATCGCTACGCACCTGCAGCTGCACGTCCTGCCCCTCGATGGCGGGCGAGGCGGCTCCGGTGACCGTGAGAATGCGCGTGTCGCAGTCGTAGGCGGTCGACTTCACCGCGAGTCGTCCCTTGGCCGCAGGGGTGACCTGTCCGCAGGCACACAACCCGAGCACCGCCGCGGCCAGGCCCAGCGTCGCAATCGCCCCTCGCACCGACTCAAGTCGCCTCACACCCACCGATGCTAATGCCATCGCCTACTGTGGCGGGATGCCCGAGTGGGGAGTCGCACTGGTGGCGACCTGCTGCGTGCTCGGGGTGGTCGGCACCATCCTTCCGATCGTGCCCGGCACGATCGTGATAGCGCTGGCGATTGTGGTGTGGGGCATCGTCGAGGCAACGCCTTCGTCGTGGGCGATTACGGCGGTGGCTCTGGTGGTGCTCGGGGTGGGCCAACTCCTCAAGTACCTCATCCCCGGCCGACGCCTCGCCGAGGCAGGTGTGCCCACCCTGACGATGGTGGCAGGCGGCATCGGCGGCATTGTCGGATTCTTCGTCGTGCCGCTCGTGGGAGTGGTGGTGGGGTTCATCGTGGGGGTGTTCGTGGTCGAGATGCTGCGCCTACGCGATCTGCGCACCGCGTGGCCGGCGACCTGGGAGGCGATGAAGGCCTCGGGGCTGTCCACGCTGATCGAACTTGCTGCCGCAATGCTGGCCACCGCGATCTGGGCCGGCGGTGTGCTCACCACCTAGTGCGGTGTTGCTGACCGGCTCAGGCAGTGTCGCTGCGTCGACGGCGCACGCCTCGGTACTCAGCCTCAACGAGCGAGTCAATGCGCACCTCGGACACGGTGAGATCGATGATTTCGTGCGCGGTACGGCGCGACTCGACCTCGAGCGCACGAACAATTTCCTCGACAACGAGGGGGGGCATGGTCAGAGCGGGCAGAGCCGAGAGTTCCTGCCGCAGCGGGAGACGTTCATCGTTGTGCTGTGCCACCACAGTGCACCTCCTCCGCACGATCGGACGATGCGCGTGATGACAGGCTATCGCCGGGGCACAGCGCTGACGTCACACCGAGTCGGTGTGTCGCCCATCGATTCAGGCGCCTTTGCGGGTGGGTCTGTGCCGCCTCGGACTACCGCACCACCGTGAACCCCGACATGCGACCGAGCGACACCAGCGTGGAACGCGTGGGCGGACCGTAGGCCGCACGACCCACGAGTCCGAGCAGGTGGCGCCGGAACACGGTATAGGCGGCCTGGGTGCGCGGCCCCCACTGCCCGTCGACCGGAATCTCAACTCCAACAAGGCGGTTGAGTCCCGCCTGCACCACTCGCACCGCAGGACGGCTACGGGCGAGCAGCGACGCCACTGAGAGAACCGGTCGGCCCACCTCCGCGGAGGGCCCGGGCACGCTCGACGAGACCGCGCCCCATCCGGTGATCGCTCGGTAGGCAGCGGCCCCCACCACGCCCGACGTGGGCCCGAGCGCCGGATGGGCGAACTGGAAGGCGACCACGGCGTCACGCGTCTGGGTTCCGAAGCGCCCGGGCGTAATGGCGCCGAACATCTGGGGGCGCAGGTATCCGCCCCGGATCAGCGAACGCTGCAGCGCAGCCACCACCGGCCCCCTCGCGCCAAGTCCCACGGTGCCACCGGCGAAGGGCGGCGTGACCGTGCTGGGAGTCGGCGTGGGAACTGGGGAGGGGGTTGGAACGGGCGTCGGCGTGGGCGTGGGCGGGCGGTAGTCGGCGGGTGCCATCACGCGACGTGCCACCAGGAACTGTCGGCCCGACATGGGTCCGGTGCCCCAGAAGGTGCTCACATGAGCCACGTCGCCGCACGAGTTCGTGTGGAGCATGTACCCGTCGCCTAGGTACATCGCTACGTGCCGATAGGTCGCGCCTCCGGTGTCGTAGAGCACGAGGTCGCCGGGGCGCAGGTTCGCGGGAGTCACGAGCGCAGCCCACGAGGCGAGCGGGACCCCGTCCCACGGCACCATGTCACGCGTCGAGGGGGCCCAGTCGACGCCAGCGGTATCGAGGCCCGCCCCGAGGAAGTAGGCCCGCGACACCAGCGATGAGCAGTCGAAGCGGAAGGGCGCCATGCGTCCTACGCCTCCGCAGGCGTACGGCGCGCCGAGCATGCCGAATGCCGCCACGATGGCCAAAGCTGCCTGGGGCGTGGCTGCGGCGGCCACCGCGTGGCGGCACAGTGCGAGGCCACCCATGACAGCGCTTCCGTCGCGCAGCGTGCCGCTGGGTGCCGTGGTGGGGCAACTACTCGCGGCAGCGGCAGCCGTGGTTGCGGTGGTAGACGTGGCAGCAGTGGTCACAGCGATCGAGGGCGACAGGCCTGCGAGCGGCAGGCAGAGTGCTGCCGCCGCCACCGCTGCGGCCACCCGCACTAGTCGCGCCCGTTTCAGCGAACCGCATTGACTCAGTATTCGTGTCATGTCGTCAGGCCACCAGCGAGAAGCCTGCGAGCCGGCCAAGAGCCGCGAGGGAGCCCGCGCCAGGTGCGCCCGTGGCGGCCGCACCCCTGAGCCGCAGACGCGTGTGACGGAACTGGTCAAAGGCACCTTGAGTCATGGGGCCCCAGCGCCCGTTAATGGGAAGCCCGGCGTCGACCACTCGATTGAGAGCCGCCTGCACCACCATGACGCTGGCGGTGGCGTGCCTGAGCACGCGGCTCAGGGAGAGTGTCTTGCTGGCCCGGGCTGGCGATGCTGAGGACGGCGACACCGAGGGCCGCCAGCCTGTCAGCGTGCGGTAGGTCGCCTGTGTTATCCGGCCGGTGACGGGGCCGACGGCGGGGTGCTCGCGCTGGTACAGCCTCACCGCGTCGAGGGTCTGCTGGCCGAAACCGCCATAGGGCACCTGACCGGCCTGAACGCCAGGAATGGTGTAACCGAGACGGATCAGGGCACGCTGAACACTGGCCACCGCGGGCCCGCTGGCCCCCCGGACTAGAACCCCGCCCGGGAACGCTGCGACCCCGGCAGGACTCGCGCTCGCCCTGTCACCGACTGAGGCGCGGTCCGAGACGCGCGGGCCGATCGCGCGCGCCTCGCCAGGCATGACGACACGGCGGGCGACGAGGAAGGTGCGCCGCCCGCCAGCGTCGAATCCCCAGAACGAACTGATGTGGGCCACATCTCCGCACGTGCTGGTGTGCAGCATGAAGCCGTTGCCGAGGTACATGGCCACGTGTCGGTAGGTGGCACCGCCGGTCGCGTAGAGCAGGAGGTCGCCGGGGCGGATGCTGCTCGGGGCCACGTACGAGGCCCACGAGGCCAGTGCTGCCCCGCCCCAGGGCACCATGTCACGGGTCGATGACGACCAGCCGGGACCGGCGGTATCGACCCCGGCTAGCGCGTAGGCGCGCGAAACGAGCGAGGAGCAGTCGAACTGGGTCGGTGCCAGTCGGGCGGTTCCGTCGCACGCGTAGGCCGAGCCCAGCATGTGAAAAGCAGCTCGAATGGCATCCTTAGCCTGCTGCGTCGCGGCGAAAGCCACGGCCTGCCCACACAGCGTACGTGCGCCAATCTGGTCGCTCCCATCGCGCAGGCTTCCATCTGGAACCGACGTCGGGCAGGCTTCCACTGACACGACGGGAGCGGGCACGGTTGCCGCCTGAGCAGGCGCCACTCCCACGAGGGAGGCAAGGGCGCCCACGACTCCCACAGCGGCCACGAGGGCTGCACGGCGACGGTTGAACGGGCTCCACATGTGAGGTGCATCGTCGCGATCAAAGCCGCCTTGAGCGCTGGTGGCCAACTTTCTCGCGGCCCCGGGAATGTCGTGAGGGAATCACACGCGTGTAATTTACGGGCGGGCCGGTGAGACGCCGGGCTAGTCGTCGGTGCTGCGCCGCATTCTCTTGGTGTGTGAGCGCTGACGCTTGTCGACCAGTCGCCTCTCGACCGACGACCGACTCGGCCGGGTTGCACGTCGTCGACGCGGCGGCGGGGCCACTGCCTCGGCGAGCACCCGGGCCAGTTGCTGCTGGGCGACTCGACGGTTTTGCAACTGCGAGCGCTCCTGAGCCGACGACACCGCCAGCACCCCCTCGACCAGTCGCGAGCCGAGCCGCTCGAGTGCCCTGACCCGCAGCGATTCCGGCAGGCTGGGCGACTTCATCACATCGAAGAGAACCTCGGCACGGGAGTCGGTGGTATTGACCGACTGGCCACCGGGGCCCGAGGAGCGCGAGAACCGCCAGGAGAGTTCCCCCTGCGGGATCGCGAGTGAGTCGGTGATGCGGAGGTCGTCAGGGGCCATCTCGCGTGCTCAGTGCGGGTCAGGCGCCGCCAGCACCCGCACCGTGGGCAGCGGCAGCAGCGGCGGGGAAGGTTGTGTGGCGGTCGCGGGGCGATTGGGAGTGTTCCACGACAGCGAACCGCCCGCGCAGAACTGCCGAACCACGACTCCGTACACTCCGGGGCGATGGGGCCACTGCACCCGCATCGAGGGGTAGAAGGGCATACCGAACGGCTGCGCCGGCCCCGTGGCGCGCCAGGTGAGCTGCTGGGTTCCGTTGGCCAGCACGGTGCGGCTGACGGCCCATCCCTTGAGCGCACGCGGCGTCACGGTGCCAAACCGGCTGTTGAAGTAGGCGCTCACCCTGGTGGTGGGGAACACGTTGGGCACCTTGGACGCGGGGTTGCAACCGTGCTGGATCTCCATGGTGAGTCGGCTGGCCTGACCCGCGTAGGCGGGGGTTCCGCTGAGCTCAATGATCGCGTGGGCCTCGGCAGGAACCACGGCCACCGCAACGAGCAGGGCCGACACGGCCACTGAAGCGATCGACAGTGTGGTGCGGCGAACCAGTAGTGATGTCATGTCAGAACCGTATCGCACCGAGCGCCACAGATTCGCGCCTCACCACAGACGCATCGCTCCGCGGTAGAGGTCTGCGAGCAGGTCCTCGCTGACCTCGCACGGCGCATTCGCGAGCAGCCGCTGCTGCGCCCACGCGCCCGAGGTGAGCCCCGGCACGTCAACCTCGCCGTAGCCAACGCCTGACATTCCATTGGGCATCCCCGTGGCCCTCATCAGGACCACGAGCCGCTCGGCCAGTAGCGCACCCGCATCGTCAAGACCAGCGCCTGCGACGTCAGCCCCGAGGAGTTCGGCTGCGCGGAGGTGACGATCGGGACACGCGGGCGCGGTGTGTGCGAACACCGTCGGAGCGCTCACGATAACGCTCATGCCATGCGGCACCATCGGCTCGTCCTGCGGGTAGCCGGGCGGACGGAAGTCGTGCACCATTCCGGCCACCGAGTACGCCATCGCGTGCGGGATGTGCACACCAGAGTTCCCGAAGGCGATGCCTGCCAACGTGGCAGCCCACATCATCTGACTGCGGGCCTCGTGGTCGTTCGGGTCGGCAACGGCGCGCTCGAGGTGCGTGCCTAGGAGTGCGAGGGCACGCTCGCAGCCCATGTCGCTCCAGGGGTTGGCGCCCTGGCTCATCGGCCGAAGTGCGGGCGACGCAGGTGCCGGCCGAGCCGCGAAGGGCCGCGAGGTGTACGACTCGAGGGCGTGGCAGAGCACGTCGAACCCGCTGGCTGCCACCACGGCACCCGGCAGGGAGTGCGTCGTGGTGGGGTCGACCAGGGCCATCGACGGCTTGAGCCGGGACGAGGCGATTCCGGTCTTCACGTGCATCGAGAGCAGGTCGAACACCGCGATTCCGGTGCACTCGGAGCCCGTGCCCGAGGTGGTCGGGCACGCGATGTGCGGTGCAAGCGGGCCGGGCACCGGGAGCGCGCGACCAATGGGTGCGTTGACATAGTCGAGCAGATCAGCTGGGTAGCTGGCGTAGAGGTTGGCGGCCTTGGCCGTGTCGATCACCGACCCCCCGCCCACCGACACATACCCGTCGAACCGCCCCTCGGTAGCAAATCTCACGGCGTGAGCGAACGACTCGTCGGTCGGCTCAACCCGCACCTCGTCGAACACCACGACGTCAAGCCCGGCACCTACGAGCGACTCCCACACCTGTGCCAGTTGCGGAAGCTGGCGCACCCTGGAATCGGTGAACAGCGCGACTCGCGTCATTCCCAGGCCGCGCGCCCGATCGCCTGCTTCGGTCAGCACGCCTGGGCCGAAGGCGATGGCCGACGAGTCGACGGCAAAGACAGACTCGCCGCCCTCGTGGGGGGTGAAGTACGAGTGGCAGCAGGCCATGGGACACCTCGCAGGAAGGGGTGGATGGGCCCCGCGAACGTAGCACGGGCGCCACGCCGACACCGCCTCCACCCTGACTCGTTCATCCATACGAAAGCGTCACACCGCCACCGTGGGTGCGACGCTTTCGCATGGATGAGCGAGATTGACCGCAGCGTGTGTCGGGCCCGAGCGGAGAATTGGCGTCAGTACAGTCGAGACTGTGAATCCGATCGAGCGACTCCTCACGGCAGGTGCCGACCCGCTGCCCACCTACCTCGACCAGTGCCAGGCAGCGCCCGAGACTCAACTTGAGACCCTGCTCGACATCGTGGGCCGCTCGGCCGACACCGAGTGGGGACGTGCCCATGACTTCTCGGGAGTGCGATCGGTGAGTGATTTCCGCGCCCGCGTTCCGCTCACCGAGTGGTCAGACTATGAGGCGGCCTCCGAACGAATGCAGGAGGGCGAGACCAACCTCACCTTCCCCGGCGCTCCCGAGTTCTTCGTCATCACAAGTGGCACCACCGGGTTCTCCAAGCTCATTCCCGAGTCTGCAGCAGGACTAGCGGCCAAGCGCGCCACCAGCGACCTGCGCATCGCGGCAGTAGTTCCGCACGTACCCTCGCTGCGCGACGAGGGCGCGATCCTCACCTTCGCCAACCGACGCGTGTTCGGGACGACCCCCAGCGGAATCGAGTTCGGCAGTGCGTCAGGCAGCAACCTCACCCTGTCGCCGCCGCTGGGGCCTAGCCGTCTGGCCTATCCCCTCTCCATCCTCGAGCGAGTCGACCACGAACACGACGTCGACTATCTGATCCTGCTCTGCGCTCTCGGCGCCGACGTGAGAGCGATTCGTGGTAACAACGCGGGCCGGCTGATCACGCTCCTCGAAGCCGCAGACGCACGACGCGACGACCTGATCAGCGACATCCGGCACGGCACGATCACCCCGTCGATCACCCTTGAGCCAGAACTCCGAGCGTCGCTCACCCAGCGCCCCAACCCCGCGCGGGCCGACGCGCTCGATGCCGCGATCGCCGAGCGGGGTCATCTCGACGCCGCGGCCGCGTGGCCAAACCTCGCCGCCCTCATCTTCTGGCTGTCAGGTTCGGTGGGTCGCTACATGGCGGACCTTCTTCCCCACGCGCCTAATGGAGTCACCACCTTCGACATCGGCTACGGCGCCAGCGAGGGACGCTTCAACGTGCCCCTCAACCCGGGTGTGTCGGCCGGTCCACTGGCATTGCACGCGCAGTTCCTCGAATTCGTGCCGCTCGACGGCGGAGACCCACTGCTTGCCCACGAGGTGAGTGACGGCGCGAGCTACCGACTGGTGACAACGTCGTACTCGGGGCTCTACCGATACGACATCCACGACATCGTGCGGGTCGACGGGTTTACCGGAGGCTCGCCCCACATCGTGTTCGAGTCGAAGGGCGCCGACGTCGCAAACGTGGCCGGTGAAAAGATCGCGGGGTCAGAACTGATGCGCGAGCTCGACGCAGCCCTGCACCTCGCGGGGCTGACCGTGCGCCACTACTGCGTCGTGACCGACCTCGACCGACATGGCTACGACGTCTGCCTCGAGCTTGACCCCGCGTCGGCCCCGCCGCCAGCTAACCTCGCCGACATCATCGAGGCTGCACTCACGCGTACCGGCATGGTCTATCCGTACTTCCGCGGGCAGGGGCTCATCGCTCCGTCGCGCACCATGGTGATGGCTTCCGGCTGGCAGGAGCAGTTGTATGCCACGCGCACCGGCGCGGGAGTTTCACGCTCGCAGGTGAAGCTGCCCCTGATCGTGCTGGAGGTTCCACATCCTTCCCTCATCACCGTGGCCCTAATGTCATCGGGTCCGACGCCGGACTGAGTCGCTTCTCGCGTGTCGCAAAAGACTTAAACGGCAGTTTCACTTACGTCTGTGTGTCACCATAAGTTTATGCGAGTTCTCCTTGTGGAAGATCACGACGTGCTGGCCGACACCATCGCCACCGGCCTACGGCGTGAGGGCATGGCAGTCGACGTGTCGAGTGATGGTCAGCATGCGATTGATTCAACATCGGAGCACGCCTACGACGTCGTCGTGCTTGATCGTGACCTTCCGCTCGTTCACGGCGACGACGTGTGCCGACACATCTCGTCCGAGCACCCTGGCACCCGCATCCTCATGCTCACCGCCTCCGACCTCGTTGCCGACCGGGTGCAGGGTCTGAGCATCGGCGCCGACGACTACCTAGCGAAACCGTTCGCCTTCGCCGAATTGGTGGCACGCGTGCGAGCCCTCGCCCGCAGGTCGCGCGTGGCCGCTCCCCCCACGATTACCAGGGGCGGCCTCACCCTCGACACCGGCCGGCATCTGGTCGAGCGTGACGGCAGGGCAATCGAACTCACCCGCAAGGAGTTCAACCTGCTCGAGGAACTCATGCGGGCTGACGGAGCAGTCGTGAGCCACGAGGAACTGCTAACGCGGGTGTGGGACGCTTCGATCGACCCGCTCACCAACGCCATCAGGGTCACCATGATGACCCTGCGCCGCAAGCTGGGCGAGCCGGCGGTCATCGAGACGGTCTTGGGCGCCGGATACCGTCTGTGAGAAGTTGGCCTCGGTTGAGGCTTCGCACTCGACTGACCCTCACGTACAGCGTCGCTCTGTTCACCGTGCTCTGGTGTGTCACTGCGTTACTGGGTTACTTGCTTGCCTCAACCGGCTTACCCAATCGACTATCCCTCGAATCCGCCTTATCGAGCCTCCCGTTCGACAGCGCCTTGTCCAATGCAACAGGGGGCCTCACCCTCCCCTTCGTCGGTAACGTGTTTACCGGCAAGCAGTTGGTGAGGCTCTCCGTGCTCTACAGCGTGATCAGCGTGGTCATGGGCTGGTGGGTGGCCCGTCGTACCGTGCGACCCATCACCCGCATCACCGAGAGCATTCAACATCTCGCCGACGCCTCCATCCGTGAGCGCATCAACTTTGAGGGTCCCTCTGACGAGATCAAGATCTTGGCCGACACGTTCGACACGATGCTCGATCGCATTGAGACCGCGCAGAGCGGACAAAGACGGTTCGTTGCTAATGCAGCGCATGAACTGCGCACGCCTCTCACCGTGCAGCGGGCGATACTCGAGGTTCGGAGGTCCAACTCCGACACCAGTGCCGACGCGCACGAGCTCATCGACGAGTTGCTCGCCGCCACCACCCGCACTGAGGCCCTCGTCGAGTCGCTGCTCGCCCTTGCTCAAGGCGAGCAGCCGCCAGAGCTGACCGAGACTGTCGATCTCGCAGCGAGCGCGCGTTTGTGCCTGAACTCCCTGGCCCACATCAGCCCGACTTCTCTCACCATGACCGACATGCTGCGGACTGCCCCCACCGAGGGAGACCCAGTCATGCTCGACCGCGCAGTGTCGAACTTGATCGAGAACGCGATGCGACACAACCGTGAGGGCGGTTGGGTGCACGTAGCCACGAGCGTGGTGGGCGATGGCGCCAGTCGCACTAGTCGACTCGTGGTCCAGAACTCCGGTCCTCTTGTTGACGAGAACGATGTGGCCTCACTCTTCGAGCCCTTTCGCCGCGGACATGCGCGCATCGGTCGAGGCACCGGCCTGGGCCTGTCGATTGTGCGGGCCGTCGCCACCAGCCATCACGGGTTAGTCGAGGCGCAGGTGCGCACTCAGGGCGGACTGCGGGTGACCCTTGACCTGCCGTTCTGCCCCCCCTCGGACGAGGTCATGTCACGCTGACCGGCCCACAATCGCGCGGGCGGATCAGCCTCGCGCGACGTCGTCGGTGCTCTCGCTGAACTGGCTCTCGTACAGCCTGAAGTAGAACCCCTCGCGCGCCATCAGCTCGTCGTGACTGCCCTGCTCGACGATGCTGCCCCTGTTCATCACCAGGATCACGTCGGCGTTACGAATCGTTGACAATCGGTGGGCAATCACGAAGCTGGTGCGCCCCTGACGAAGGTCGGCCATGGCCCGCTGAATCAGCACCTCGGTGCGCGTGTCGACCGAGCTGGTGGCCTCGTCGAGGATCAGCACCGCCGGGTCGGCGAGGAAGGCGCGCGCAATGGTGAGCAGCTGCCGCTCGCCCGCGCTCACGTTCTCTCCCTGCTCGGTGAGCCGCGTGTGGTAGCCGTCAGGAAGCGTGCGGATGAAGTGGTCGGCGTACGAGGCGGTCGCGGCGCGGCGCACGTCATCGTCGGTGGCCCACTCGGCGCCATAGGCGATGTTGTCGTGAATGGTGCCCTCAACGAGCCAGGTGTCCTGCAGCACCATTCCGAAGCAGCCCCGTACCTGCTCGCGCGTGGCCTCTCGGGTATCGATGCCATCGATGAGGATACGTCCGGCCTGAACCTCGTAGAAGCGCATCAGCAGGTTGACCAGCGTGGTCTTGCCCGCCCCCGTGGGGCCCACGATCGCAATGGTCTGGCCCGGCTCGACGGCCAGACTCAGGTCGTCGATCAACGGGGTGTCCTCGCGATACCTGAACCGGATGTTCTCGAAGGTGATGCGGCCCGATGGGTTGGCTATCGGTACCGCATCGACGTCGTCTGGTTCCTGCTCGGCAGCATCGAGCAGCTCGAACACACGCTCGGCGGAGGCCGCGCCCGACTGCAGCAGGTTGGCCACGCCGGCGATTTGGGTGATGGGCATGGTGAACTGCCTCGAGTACTGGATGAACGCCTGCACGTCGCCGAGCGACATCGCGCCACTGGCCACCCTGAGCCCACCGAAGACCGCGATGGCCACATAGTTGAGGTTCGACACCAAGGTGAGCGCGGGCTGGATCATGCCCGACACGAACTGCGCCCGAAAGCTGCTCTCGTACATCTGCTCGTTTGCGGTGTCGAAGTCGGCGATCGCCTCGTCGCGGTGGCCGTACACGCGAACGAGCTCGTGGCCCGAGAACATTTCCTCGACGTGCGAGTTGAGCTTGCCCGTCCACATCCACTGGTTGATGAAGTGCGGCTTCGATCGCCTACTGATGAGCATCGTGGCCACGAAGCTCAGGGGCACGGTGAGCACTGAGACAAGGGCAAGGAGTGGGCTGATCCACACCATCATGGCGAGCACGCCGACGACGGTGAGCAGCGCGGTGACCATCTGGGTCAGGGTCTGCTGCAGGGTGGTGGAGATATTGTCGATGTCGTTGGTCACCCGACTGAGCAGGTCGCCACGAGGCGTGGAGTCGAAGTAGCTCAGCGGCAGTCGGCCGAGCTTGGCGTCGACGTCGTCGCGCAGCCGATACATCGTGCGCTGCGTGACACCGGCCATCAGATAGTTCTGGGCCCACGACAGCAGCGAGCCCACGAAGTAGAGAACGACGGCGAGCGCCAGCAACCGTCCCAGCGCCGTGAAATCGACCCCCTGCCCAGGAGTGAGGGTCATGGCCGCCACCATGTCGGCCTGTCGGTCCTGCCCCTGGGCGCGCAGCGCCTCCACCGCCTGCGACTGAGTCATGCCCGCCGGAATTCTCAGCGATACGACTCCGTCAAAGAGAACGTTGGTGGCATTGCCCAAAATCTTCGGCCCCAGCACGGTGAAAAAGACGCTCACGCTTCCGAGCACGAACACGCCCACCACCACCGCCCGCTCGGGGCGAAGCCGGTCGGTGATGCGTCGCAGTGAAGCTGTGAAGTCGTGGGCCCGCTCGGCCGAGGGCACCATCGACATCCCGGGTGGCCCCCCACCCATCGGTCCACGGGTCACCGGTCCCCCCGGTCCCCCCGGTCGCAGCATGCTCATGGTGCCGATACCTCGAGCTGCGACGCCACGATCTCGCGATACGTCTCACACGTCTCGAGTAGCTCCTCATGCGTACCCTGGCCCACGACCCGCCCGTAGTCCATCACCACGATGAGGTCGGCGCCCACCACCGAGCTGACGCGCTGGGCAACGATAATGACCGTCGCGCCCTCAGTGTCGTTGGCGAGGGCTGCTCGCAGCCGCGCGTCGGTGGCGTAGTCGAGGGCCGAGAAGCTGTCGTCGAAGACGTACACCTCAGGCCGTCGCACGATGGCGCGGGCGATGGCCAGCCGCTGGCGCTGACCGCCCGAGAAGTTGGCGCCGCCCTGGTCGACCGGGGCCTCGAGCAGGTCGGGGAGTTCGCGCACGAACTCGGCGGCCTGTGCCACTTCGAGCGCGTGCCACACCTCATCGTCGGTCGCGTCGGGGCGGCCGAAGCGCACGTTGCTCGCGATGGTGCCGCTGAAGAGGAACGCGCGCTGCGGCACCAGCCCGAACCGACGCCACAGCTTCTCCTGCGGCACGGAACGCACGTCGGTACCTCCTACCCGCACCTCCCCTGAGGTGGCGTCGAGCAGCCGCGGGATCAGGTTCACCAGGGTGGTCTTGCCCGACCCCGTGCCGCCGAGAATCGCGTTGGTGGTTCCGGGCGCGAAGGTGAGCGAGACCTCCTGAAGGATCGAGTCCTGGGCTCCCGGGTAGCGGAACTGCACGTCGCGCAGCTCAACCAGGCCCCGCACCTCTCGCGTCTCGGACGCTCGCAGCGGGACCTCGCCGTCGAGGATGTCGGGCCGGGTCAACAGCACCTCGTTGATGCGGTCGGCCGACGCTGCGGCACGAGGCACCATCATGAGCGTCATCACGGCCATCATCACCGACATCAGAATCTGCATGATGTACGCGAGGAAGGCGGTGAGGTTACCGATCGGCATATCGCCAGCCGCGACGAGATGCCCGCCCCACCAGATCACGGCGACTGACGACAGGTTCATGATCAGCAGCAGCGCGGGCAGAATCAACGCGAAAATTCTGGTCACACGCAGAGCGGTATCGGTGAGGTCGGCGTTGGCTCCCTCGAAGCGCCGCTCCTCGCGCTCGGTCTGGTTAAACGCACGGATCACACGGATTCCGGTGAGGTTCTCACGCAGTACCAGGTTGACCCGGTCGATTTTCACCTGCATCACGCGGAACAGCGGGATGGCCCGGAACACCATCACCGAGATCACCGCCAGCATGAGCGGGATCACCATGATGAGCAGGAGGGCTAACTAAGCATTCTCGCGTACAGCCATGATGATGGCCCCCACGGCGGTGACGGGCGCGAGCACCATCATGGTGAGCCCCACCAGCACGAGCATCTGCAGTTGCTGTACGTCGTTGGTGTTCCGCGTAATGAGTGAGGGCACGCCCAGCGCGTTCACCTGGCCCAGCGAGAGCGATTCGACCCGCTCAAACAGGTCA
>Ga0114966_10002003_pt1 | contig 18385 bp, 16 predicted proteins | sample M_130207_XF_Meta_FD_87029 | JGI IMG/M metagenome (GOLD analysis project Ga0114966, IMG submission 87029) | Freshwater microbial communities from Lake Montjoie, Canada to study carbon cycling - M_130207_XF_MetaG | ecosystem: Environmental > Aquatic > Freshwater > Lake | place: Lake Montjoie...
CTGATCCTGTCCGGCGCCGACATCGTCAAGGTCGGCATCGGCCCCGGCTCGGTGTGCACCACGCGCAGCATGACGGGCGTCGGCTATCCGCAGTTGTCGGCGGTGATCGAATGCGCCGATGCCGCGCACGGTCTCGGCGGCCGCATTTGCGCGGATGGCGGCTGCACTTCACCCGGCGATGTTGCCAAAGCGTTCGGCGGCGGGGCCGACTTCGTGATGCTGGGTGGCATGCTCGCCGGCCACGACGAGTGCATGGGCGACGTGGTCGAGCAGGACGGCGGCAAGTTCAAGCGTTTCTACGGCATGAGCTCGCGCACCGCGATGGAAAAATACTCCGGCGGCGTCGCGCACTACCGCGCGTCCGAAGGCAAAGAGGTACTCGTGCCGTATCGCGGCCCGGTCGCCAACTCGCTGCAGGACGTGTTGGGTGGGTTACGCTCTGCCTGCACCTACGTCGGCGCGCGCACGCTGAAAGAACTGACCAAGCGCACCACTTTCGTCCGCGCCGGCATGCAGACCAACGAGGTCTTCTCCGGAAATTAAGAGCTGCTTCCAAAACATTTTGGAACCGCCGATGAACGCCGATGAACGCCGATAAGCACAAAAGAGTGACGTTGGTTCGGCGCCGGGTCTGGAACTTTATCGGCGTTAATCGGCGGTTGCTTTTCGGTATTGCGTTTTAATTGGTTATTGTCGCGCAATAGCGGCACGCGGCAACGGCTTGGAGCGTTGCCCGGACAGGCGTAAAATGTCCGCCTAGTCATTACTTTCCGCCATAAAGGATACCGCCATGCCGAAAATCGCTTCCTACGATGATGTAAAAGCCAATCGCCTGGTGCGCGAATTACCAGTCGGCAAGGGCTGGCGCACCAACTTCCTGACGTATCCGGAAGGCACTAACTTGGCGGAAGAGCCGATGGGCTTTCTGGTCGAAGGCAATCACGAACGCGTCATCCGTCCGCACTACCATGAAAACGACCAGTTCCAGGTCGTGGTCAGCGGCGGCGGCGTGCTCGGCAAGCACAAGCTTTCGATCCACGCAGTGCATTTCTCGCGCGCTTACACGCCGTACGGCCCGATCAACTTCGGCGCCGACGGGCTGGGCTTTCTCACGCTGCGCGCGCGCAAAGACCCGGGCGCGCAATACATCTCGGACGCCCGCGAAAAGCTCGTCGCAGTCGCTGACCGCAAACCATGGCAGATCACTGAAGCGCCCGACTTCACGCGCAGCGGCGACGTGAGCCTGCGCCCGTTTACGCAGATCAAGGACGAGCGCGGCCTCGCGGCATTTTCGCTGAGCATGGCACCGAATGCCGCAGTGACCCTACCCGACCCGTCGCAAACCGGCGGTCAGCACATCATCGTCACCAAAGGCAGCCTCTCCTACCAGGACCGCGAATACAAAGGCCTCGCCGTCGCTTTCGTGAAAACGCATGAAGGCGCGTGGCAGATCACCGCCGGCTCTGAAGGTCTCGAAGCGATCGTGCTGAACTACCCACGCCGCGAGGCGCCTGCCGCCGCGAATGACGCCGTAGCCGCAAAATCGCCGCAGCATCGCGTCTGGCAATGCATGTTGTGTGCATTCACATACGACGAAGCCAAAGGCATGCCGGACGAAGGCGTCGCCGCCGGAACGCGCTGGGAAGACGTGCCCGAAACGTGGACCTGCCCGGATTGCTCAGCGAGCAAGAGCGATTTTCAGATGGCAGTCGTCGGCTGAAATAACGCACGGCGCGGCAACTCAGTCGCAAGCAACTGGTCTATTTCTATTGGCAGCGCGAAGCCGGATAACCATCCGGCCGTACCGCCATCCATGCAATTTGTGTGCGACAGCTCTGGCTGTCGTTGTTCTTTTCGGGAGCATGATTGAAACGAGCCGTAAAAGTTCAGCCTTCAATTGAACGTGCTGTCACGCCCGTCGATTTGTGCGACCTCGAATTCGAGAACACCTTCGTGCGCGAATTGCCCGCCGATCCGGTGCTGACCAACGTGCCGCGTGCTGTGCGCAACGCTTCCTATACGCGGGTCGAGCCGACTGCGGTACCCGCGCCGCGATTGCTCGGTTGGTCCGATGATGTTGGCGCAATGCTCGGCGTCGCACGTCCAGCTTCACCAACCGGGCCCGCAGTTGAAGTTCTGGCCGGCAATCGCGTGCTGGATGGCATGCAGCCTTACGCGGCGCGTTACGGCGGGCATCAGTTCGGACATTGGGCGGGACAGCTCGGCGATGGCCGCGCGATCACGCTTGCTGAAACTGTCAGCGCGCGCGGCGCGCGTTATGAATTGCAACTGAAAGGCGCAGGACTGACGCCGTACTCGCGTAGCGCTGATGGCCGCGCCGTGCTGCGTTCTTCGGTGCGCGAATTCATGTGTAGCGAGGCGATGCATCATCTCGGCGTGCCGACCACGCGCGCGCTGAGCCTGGCAGCTACCGGCGCGACGGTCGTGCGCGACATGTTTTACGACGGCAACCCCGAGGCCGAGCCTGGCGCGGTGGTGTGCCGCATCGCGCCATCCTTTGTGCGTTTCGGCAATTTTCAGATACTTACGGCGCATAAAGAACTCGCTACGCTCAAACTGCTCGCAGACTACGTGATCACCACGCACTATCCGGAACTGGGCACGACCTCGAAGGAGACGCTGTCCGGCGCGGGATCCTCGCGCGGTGTTTACGCGCGCTGGTTCGAAGATATCTGCCGGCGCACCGCGCTGATGATCGTTGACTGGATGCGCGTGGGCTTCGTGCATGGCGTGATGAACACCGACAACATGTCGATACTCGGGCTGACCATAGACTACGGGCCCTACGGCTGGCTCGAAGGCTACGATCCCTCGTGGACGCCGAACACGACGGACGCGGAAGGCCGGCGGTACGCTTACGGCAACCAGCCGCAGATCGCGCACTGGAACTTGCTGCAGCTCGCCAATGCGCTGTATCCGCTGATCGAAGACAAGGTGCCGCTGGAAAATGCGCTGAAGGTGTACGCCGACGTGTTCCAGAACAGCTGGCAAGCCGCGCTCGACGAGAAACTTGGACTCAGCGCACCCGCACAACCGGACGACATGCAATTGAAAGATGATCTGCTCGAACTGCTGGCAGCCGTCGAGACCGACTTCACTTTGTTTTTTCGCCTGCTTGCCAAAGTGCCTGTGAACGGCACGATGAGTGATGACGCCCTCATCGAACTTTTACGTCGTGCGTTTTATTCCGACGCAGCATTTGCGCCAGCCCACACCGGCCGTATCGCCGCATGGCTGCGCCGCTACATTGAACGCGTAAAAAACGATACGGTACCGGTGCGCGTCGAACGCATGAACCGCGTCAATCCGAAATACGTGCTGCGCAACTATCTCGCGCAGCTCGCCATCGACGCCCTCGCTGAAGGCGACGCTTCGGTGATGGATCGCCTGATGAGCGTGCTGCAGCATCCCTACGACGAGCAGCCGCAGCACGACGAACTTGCCGACCGGCGTCCCGAATGGGCGCGCCACAAGGCCGGCTGCTCTGCGCTGTCGTGCAGTTCGTAAGTCCCCGACGTAATCCGCAGAGAATGTCTTGTCGCAGCAGACCGACTGCACGATAGTCGGCGCGAGCTTCGCGGCCCTTGCCTGCGCGGCCGAACTGGCGCGCGAAGGCATGAACGTCTGCGTGCTGGAACGCAAGACAGATGCGGGCAGCAAGCTGCATACCACCGGCATCATCGTGAAAGACGCGATAGACCAGGTTGCACTGCTCGACGGATTGCCCGGCGAAATCGTGCGCCGCATCGATGGCGTGCGTTTGTATGCGCCCAACATGCGGCACGTCGATCTTTCCGCCCCCGGCTACTATTTCCTGGCGACCGATACGCCCGAACTGATGCGCTGGCTGGCCTTCCGCCTCAAGCGCCTGCTGCGTTTCGCGTTCGACCATTTCCAGAGCGACGCGGCGTTCAATCTGCTGCTGGGTACCAAACCCATGCGCGCCGCGGCGAGCATCGTATATTTTCATCGCAAGGGCGTGTTCAATCCGCCGCGTTGACTGACGGCCGGGGATTTATTCGTCGGCGTGGAGATTCGCTGCCTTCACGACCTTGCCCCACTTCGCGATTTCCTCCCTGATAAGCGCGCCGAACGCCTCGGAGGAACCGCCCACGGGCTCGATGCCGGCGCGCGCATAACGCTCCTGCACATCGGGCATGCCGAGGATGCGCACGATTTCGCGCTGAAGTTTTGCCACGATGGGCTGGGGCGCCCTGGCGGTTATGAGAAAGCCGTTCCAGCCGGTAGCTTCGAAGCCTGGCAGGCCTGACTCAGCGATCGTCGCCAGTTCGGGCATCAGCGGCGAGCGCTTGGCCGCGGTGATGCCGAAGGCGCGCAGACGCCCTGCCTTGATGAGCGGCACGGCGGGCGGCGCCGTCGAAAACATCAGCGCGATCTCGCCGCCCAGCAGGGCCGTGATTGCCGGCGCGGTGCCCTTGAATGGAATATGGGTCATATTCACGCCGGCGCGCAGCTTGAACAGTTCCCCCGCGAGATGGCCCACGCTCCACGCCGATGTGCCGAAATTGAAACGCCCGCCGCTGGCCTTGGCCACGCCGATCAATTCGGTGACAGTCGCGGCGGCGATACCGGGATGCGCGACAAGAACGTAAAACTGCGTGGTGCTTTGCGTAATGGGCGCGAAGTCGGCAACGAGATCGTACGGCATCTTGCGCACGTTGGAGAAGATCGCCTGTTCGGCCGAAATCGCGCCTATCGTGTAGCCGTCGGGGGCGGCTTTCGCCACGAGGTCGGCGCCGATGGTTCCGCTCGCACCGGCGCGATTGTCGATGATCACCGTCTGGCCCAGGGTTTCGGTGAGTTTTTGTCCGATCAGCCGCGCGACAAAATCCGTGCCGCCGCCCGGCGCGAAAGGCACGATCAGGCGTATCGGCTTCTGCGGAAAACTTCCGGCGTTCGCCGCGTTCGTCGATTGAGCGGCATGCGTGCCGGCCGCGGCGAATATCGTTGCGCACAGAAAGAACTGGCGCACGGCCATCGTGCAGCGGCGCTGACAGGAAGCGCGGGACATTGCAGTGCTCACGGCCGGCCTAAAGATAGGCCGAACGGCCGCCGTCGGCGTTGATGATCGCGCCCGTAATCATGCGCGACTTGACGGAAGCGAGAAACAGCACCACGTTACCGATGTCCTCGGGCTCGCCGACCGAAAAAGGATAGCGCTCGGCGAGGCGCCTGCGGTAGACGATGGATGGCGGCGGATTGACCGGATCGACGTCGGCGTTCTTGCGCAGGCTGCGCTCGGTGCGCACGACGCCGGGCGCAATGGCATTCACCCGCACGCCTTGCGCGGCAAATTCCCCGGCCAGCGTTTTCGTCATCGATACGATGCCGCCTTTCGCAGTTGAATAAACGCCGCGCGAGGGACCGCCCATGATCCCGAGCCAGGACGTGAAATTGATGACCGAACCGCCGCCGGACTTCACGATCTCGGGAATAATGTTGCGGCATGCCAAAAAAGTGCCCTTGAGGTCGAGGTTGATCGTGTGGTCCCATACCTTGAGGTCCACTTTTGTGGCGACATTGTCTTCCGCCACCGAACCGCCGGCGCAATTCACCAGGATGTCGATCCGCCCGAAATGCTCGACGGTCTTGCGCGTCATCTGGCCCAGGCTGTCGTCGTCGGTGACGTCGGTCTGGATAAACATCGCTTTGCCGCCCGCGGCCTTGATCGCCGCTTCCGCCGCCAGGCCGAGCTCGGGCTTGAGCTCGGCGATGACGACCTGCGCGCCCTCCTGGCTGAGCATGTGCGCCGAAATGCGGCCTATACCCACGCCCGCGCCGGTGAGAACCGCTACCTTGCCGTCAAATTGTCCCATGTCTGCTCCAGTGAAAAATTCAGGTGTAACGATCTGCGGTGCGATGCTTCGCCCGTCACTTACTTTGCATCCACCGTCCGCAGCGCGGCGGTCAGCGCCTCGACTGCGCCGGCGCTTTTCTTGTCGAGATTGTCGACGGCGGCGATGATATTCTCGGCGCTGCGCGGCGATACGATACCCGCGGTCATCTTGCGGAAACGCTCGGCGATTTCGCGAAACTCAAAGGGTTTCGCCGGCGTGCCCTTGTGATCGAACGCCGTTACCGTAATTTCGCGCCCGTCGGTGAGCGACGCCTTGATCCGCGCGGAATAGCGCGGGAACGCATTCATCTCCGGATCAAGGTACGCTTTGACTTTCTTCGCGTTGGCCAGCAGCGCGGCATCGGTTAGGCAGGCCTCGTCGACCGAGCGCGGGTCGGCCAGATCGCGCGACAGCGCAAGCGCCGTCGTAAACGGCATGCTGTACTGCGCCGCCATGATCGATCTGGGCTCGTAGACAATCTGGTAGTTGATGATGCTTTCCCGCACGCCGATGTCGAGCTGCGTTATGTTGTTGGAAGTGACGCCGTGCTTCGCCCGCAGTTCCGCGATTCCTTCGATGAGCGGGTGAAACGCCCGGCACGTCGCGTAGGGCTTGAAGACGGTTCTCAGCATCTGGTATTCCCGGCCGAGCCCCGCGGTGACCGGCTCGAGGTTCATTTCAGGCGAAATGCCGCGCAGGAATCCCTGGCGCCCTTCGACGATAGTCGCGGGACCGGTCAGCCCTTCGCTCGCCAGCCAGGCCGCGACTACGCCGCTTTGCGACGGCCAGCCTCCGTAGAGGCGCTTGACCATGGTGCCTTCCGGATCGTTCGCAAACTCCATCACACCCGAGGCCATGCTGCCCGCAATGCCGAATGCATTGGAAATATGCGGCGCGTCGAGCCGCATCAGGCTGGAGGCCGCCGCGGCAGATGCGAATACGCCGATCTGCCCAGTGGCGTGATGGAATTTGTTCCACTCGCGCGCCAGCGCGAGGCTGATGCGCGTCATCGTTTCATAGCCGACGATGGCGCCCAGCAAGAACTCCTCGCCCGTGCGCTTCTGCTCTTCCGCAACCGCCAGGGCGGCCGGTATGGTCGGCGCGCCGGGATGGCAGTAGCCGCCTTCGAAGCTGTCGTCGAGCTCATAGCCATGCGCGCACAAGCCGTTGGCGAATGCCGCGTGCTGCGCGCTGGTTTTCCACGTTTCGCCATAGACCGTGCAGTCGCCGACGCACGAAAACTTTTTTGCATACTTGTATGCAATGCGGCCCCATGGGGTCTGCGCGGCATAGAGCGACACGCCGAAATGGTCGAGCACCAGATGTTTGGTATGCCGGACAACAGCCTCCGGCAGATCGGCAAACCGCGTGTTCGCGACGAACTCCGCAAGCAGGCGTGTTTCGTTCATGAATGATCCTCCTTATCTCTGTTACTTATCGTTGTTATTCTGGCGGTGGCGCCAGCCTTCGGCCTGACTCAATCGGCTCGCGCGCCCGATTCCTTGATTACCTTTGCCCATTTCGGAATATCGCGCTTGATGTAATCGGCAAATTGCTCAGGCGTGCCGGCCACCGCTTCCGAGCCGTCTGCGACGATGCGCTCCATCACTTCGGGCGCCGCCATGGCCTTGATGATCGCCCCGTGCACGCGCGCAATGACCGGAGGCGCTGTGCCCGCCGGCGCGAGTACGCCGTACCAGCCGTAGGTTTCGAATCCGGGCAGCCCCGACTCCGCGATAGTCGGCACGCCGGGAACCGCCGCCGATTGCTGCGAGCCGGTCATCGCGAGCGCGCGCAGCCGGCCGGTTTTTATGTGCGGCATGGCCGACGGCGCACTGGCGAACATCAACGACACATGTCCTCCAAGGACGTCGATCAGCGCCGGACCCGAGCCTTTATACGGGATGTGCACGATATTCACTTTCACCATCGTCTTGAGCAGCTCCATTCCCAAATGCCCGGCGCCGCCGCTTCCGGCCGACGCATAGGTGACTTGTCCGGGCCGTGCGCGCGCGAGAGCAATCAGTTCGCGGATGTTTTTGGCTGGCAGCGACGGATGCACGACTGCGATGTAAGGCTGGCGCGTGGCCAGCGTGACCGGCGTGAAGTCCTTGACCGGGTCGTAGCGTACGTTGGGAAAGAGACTCGGAATTATCGTCAGGCTGCCCGACACCAGCAGCAGGGTGTAACCGTCGGGCGCCGCTCTCGCGACCGCTTCAATGCCGACCAGGCCGCCGGCGCCGGAGCGATTTTCCACGATCACCGAGCCGCCGAGGCTTTCGCTCATGCGCGGCGCGAGCGCGCGGGCGAGTATGTCCGTGCCGCCGCCTGGCGGGAACGGCGTCACGAGGCGGACGGGCTTGACCGGGTAGCTGTCTGCAGACTGCGCAGGCGCGGACAAAACTGATGCAAAAAGCGCGGAGAACAGCGCAACTACGGGCAGAATTTTATGCTTCCTCGAGACTGTGCTTTGGATGGAAGTGTAACTACGTCAGGCCGCATATTGTAATCTGTTGCGCGGAAAATCACAGCGGCGCTGCCTGCTCCTGCGCGAGCCGGTGCGCTCTCATCGGCCGCTCAAGCCGGCGTTGCTTATCTTCATTGCGAAAAGTTCTTTATTCCCGTCGCGATTTCATGCCGGCTTGCGCCGAAAATGAATGGCCCAAATAATCTTTGACAGCGCGTCCTGGTGCGGCCAGTATCTGCGCGAGCCGTAGCCATAAAAAGAAAAGGTTCACTACACCGCGCCCGGGACAAAAGAAGTGTTCGAGGAGCCGCGTGGTTCTTCGACAAGCATTCAGGCAAGTGATTGCGCGCACTTTAAAAAGGAGGCAACGATGAAGCAGTGGAAATTCGAATTGCTGATGAAGCCGAAAGGCATTCCCATCACCGAAGGCCCGGTCTGGGACGGCGAGCACCTGCTGTTTACGCACATTCATGCGAACGCCATTCTCAAATACGACCTGAAGAGCCACGCCATCACGGTGGTGCGCGACGGCACCAACCGCACCAACGGGCTTTGCTTCGACGCCAGGGGACAGTTGTTCGGCTGCTGCTCGGGCGGACGTTCGGTCGTACGCTTCGACGCACACGGCAAGAACACCGTCATCACCGACCGTCTCGACGGCAAACGGCTCAATACGCCCAACGACCTCGCGATCGACCGCAAGGGCCGCATCTGGTTCACCAATCCGGTCAACAGCAGTAACTGGGACCCGGACTCCCGCATGGAAGTCGATCACCAGTCGGTCCTGCGCTGCGACCCGCAGAAAGACGGCACTTACACCACCACGCGCGTGACGTTCGATACCACGCAGCCGAACGGCATTCTCGTTTCGCAGGACCAGAACACGCTTTACGTCGCCGAAAGCGGCTACAAGAATGACGTCCCGCGCGAGCTGCGCGCCTACCCGATCAAGGCAGACGGCAGCCTCGGCACTTATACGACGCTGTTCACTTGGGGCGCAGACCACAAGGGCGTGCATCGCGGCATCGACGGCATGTGCCTCGACAGCGACGGCAACATCGTCGCCACCAACGGCTGGGAAGAAAGCGGCCCGGGGCCCATGATCACCGTGTTTTCGCCGACTGGCCGCGTGCTCGAAATGCATCCGGTGCCCGCGATCCGCCCGACCAACTGCTGCTTCGGCGGACCGGACATGACGACGCTGTTTGTTACTTCAACTCAGGGGCATTTCTTCAAGGCCGAGACCAACCGCGTCGGCTGGGCGATGTATCCGTAGCAAGTCTCAAAAATCCCATTCAGGCCGTTCGTGCTGAGGTATCGAAGCATGAATGCCTGCCGCATCGCCGTGCACAAAAACCTTCGCCCTTCTATACATCAGGGCGAACGGATTTTAGAGATGGCCGCTAGTGGGCCGCATCGTCGCGCGCAGGAAGTTTCCTGTGCGCGGCGGCTAAGCCGGTAAAATCCGGCTGATGCAATCGTTTTTCTCCGCCCTCGGCAATCATCGCGCATTCATCGCCCTCAAGTACCGCAATTTCCGGCTGATTACCGGCTGCCAGCTGTTCGGCAATCTCGGCACGTGGATGGACGAGCTGTCCCGCGGCTGGCTCATTTATCAACTCACCGATTCGGTGGTGCAGCTCGGCCTGGCGCGCGGCATCCAGTTCATCCCGCTGCTGCTGTTCTCGCCGTTCGCGGGCAGCGCCGTCGACCGCTATTCGCGCAAGACTCTCCTGTGGGTTTCGCAGGGCCTGACTGGGCTGGTGTTCGCCGTGCTTGCAGTGCTGATCTATACGGGGGCCATCGCACCGTGGCATGTCTACGTAGCCGCGGTGGTGGCCGGCATAATGCAGGTGATCCAGCATCCTGCCCGCACCTCGCTGGTTTCCACCACGGTTCCGACCGAGTACCTCGTCAATGCGATCGGACTGACGTCCCTGATATACAACGCGGCGCGACTGCTGGGCCCGGTCATGGCGGGCGCCATCATCGCCGCCTCGGATACCGGCGGCGCATTCGCCGTGCAGGCGGCGTTTCTTTTTCTGGCGACCGTCTGGGGCATCAAGCTGGGCCCGCTGCCAAAGCGCGAAGGCATCGAGCAAATGCGTCGCGAGCCCTACATGCAGAGCATAGTCAAAGGCTGGAAGTTCGCCTGGCACAACGAACCGGTGCGCGCCGGCATCCTGTGCACGACGATAACCTCGATGCTGATATTTCCGTTTGCCACGCTGCTGCCCGTTTTCGCGCGCGACCTGCTCCATGTCGGCGCGAGCGGCCAGGGCATGCTGCTGGCTGCCATGGGTGTCGGGGCGCTGATCAGCGCGGGGATCATCACCATGTCGGGCCACCGGCTCCAGCGCGGCAAGGTGATGCTGGATTCGGCGTGGATCTACGGGCTGGTGATCGTGGTGTTCGCCTACTCGCCTTGGTACTGGCTGTCGCTCGTGATCATGGTCGTGGCCGGGATCTGCCACGTCCACGCCAACGCCTTGGTCAACACCGTAGTGCAGTCTTACTCGACAGAGGAATACCGCGGCCGCACGATGGCGCTGTTCAACATGAGCCAGATGCTGGTCACCGCGGGGAGCATGGTCATCGGCGTGCTGGCGGCGGCGATCGGACCGCAGGACGCGGTCGCAGCGATGGGATTCGCCGGCGCGGTGGGCACAGGCGCCCTGATGTGGTGGATGCCGCACTCGCGCAAAATCAAATAAGGCGCCGGCCGCACCGGCATCCCGCCCCGAAGTAAAATTGCTGCTTTCACCATCGAAAGACTAAATATGCTGGACCTCAAAGGCAAAATCGCGTTCGTCGCCGGCGCCGGCACCGTCGGCCCCGGTTGGGGCAACGGCAAAGCCACTGCCGTCTTGCTCGCGCGCCAGGGCGCCAAGGTGTTCGGCACCGATATCAACGAAGCGGCGGCCAACGAAACGCGCGATCTGATCGTCAAGGAAGGCGGCGAGTGCGTCGTGCAACGCTGCAATATGACGGTGGCCGATGAAGTGCGCGCCGCAGTCGATGCCTGCGTGCAGCGTTTCGGGCGCATCGACATCCTGATCAACAACTGCGGCGGCTCGGCGGGCGGCGATCCGGTTTCGATGACCGAGGAAGTGTGGGACGCGCAGTTCGATTTGAATCTGAAGACGACATTCATGGGCTGCAAGTTCGTGCTGCCCGTGATGGAACAGCAGAAGTCCGGTGTCATCGTGAACATTTCTTCGATCGCCGGCTTTCGCCACCAGGTCGCGGGCCGTGTGAATATCGCGTACAGCACTGCGAAAGCCGGACTCGCCGCATTCAGCCGCTCGACGGCGATGGCTTACGTGAAGAAGGGCATACGCTGCAACACAGTGATCGTCGGCACCATGCACACGCCGCTGGTCGAACAACGCCTGGTGAAGCAACTCGGCGCGGGTGATGCGGCGACGCTGATCGCGCAACGCCACGCGGCAGTGCCGATGGGCCACATGGGCACGGGTTGGGACACGGCGAACGCGGTGGTGTTTCTGGTTTCGGACGAAGCGCGCTACATCACCGGCATAGAACTCACCGTCGACGGCGGCATCAGCGCGGGCCGCGTCGGTTGAATTAAGGAAAGTCTTGAACCGCTAAGGAAGCAAAGGAAAGCAAAAGGATCGTCATTCTGGCGGAAGCCAGAATCCAGGTAGGTAGAGAGACGTAAAGTCACCAACAGGTATTCCTGGATTCCTGTTTGAAGCGGAATACCGCTTTCCTTCTACTCTCGCACCCTGGATTCCGGATCAAGTCCGGAATGACGAAAGAGCTTTGAGATTCCCTTCGCGTCCTTTGCGTCCTTTGCGTCCTTTGCGGTTCAAGGTTTGCTTTGGACTTCCGTCCAAGTCACTCCGCGCGGATATTGGCGTCGCGGATGACCTTGCCCCAGCGCGCGATCTCGGTAACCATAAACCGCTTCAGTTCTTCGGGCGTGCTGCCCACGACTTCAGCGAACTGCGTGACCGCGAAGCGATTGGCTATCTCCGGCACGTTCAGTACTTCAATGATTTTTGCGTTGAGCTTCGCGATCACCGGGCGCGGCGTGCCGGCGGGCGCCAGGATGCCGTAAAAGTCGTAAGCTTCGACGCCGCTCACGCCGGATTCCTCGAAAGTCGGTATCTCGGGCGCCTGCGCTGCGCGTTTTGCGCCGGTCACACCGAGCGCTTTCAGCTTGCCTGCCTTGACGTGCATCACGACGGCGGGCGGACTCGAATACATCAGCTTCACTTCGCCCGCCAGTAAATTGGCGATGGCGCTGCCCGCGCCCTTGTAAGGGATCTGCAGGATATCGACCTTGGTCACCAGCTTGAAGAGTTCACCGCCGAGATGCCCCGTGGTAGCCAACGCGGGCGAAGCGTAAGTGAGCTCGCCGGGCTTGGCGCGCGCCAAGGCGATCAGCTCCTTGAGATTGGAGACGCCGAGCGAAGGATGCGCAGTCAACAGTAGCGGTGCGCGCAACGCCAGCGTCACCGGCGCGAAATCCTTCGTCACGTCGTACGGCAGGTTCTTGAAAAGGCTGGGCTGCGTGAGCATCGAATTGGTGGCCATCAGCAAGGTGTAGCCATCCGCCGGCGCTTTGGCGGCGACCTCGGCGCCTATGATCGAGCCCGCGCCCGGCCGATTGTCAACCACCACCTGCTGGCCCCAGGTTTCGGACAATTTGCCGGCGATTACGCGCGCGACGAAGTCGGTGCCGCCACCGGGTGCCAGTGAAACGATGAAACGCACCGGGCGCGACGGATAGTTGTCGGCCGCGCATGCCGCGCCAGCAGCACTGACGAGTGCGGCCAGCAGACAGGCACGGAAGACGGGGGAGCGCATGCGACATCATAGCAGGCGAAAAAAACGCAGCCGAAAAATTCCCGTTGAGCTGCCTGCCCTGCGCCAGTAGAATTCAACTTCCCGCAGCCGCGCTGTCAGGCGCGCGTTAGTGCCCTCTTCCCGTGGAGAAAACATGACCGATCTGCCCCTGTCCCCCTTTTTCGTGCTTGATCTGACGCGCGCGCGCGCAGGCCCGACTGCCGCCCGCCAGCTTGCCGACTGGGGCGCCAACGTGATCAAGGTCGAAGAATTGACGAAGCCTGGCGACGAAGACAACGCATGGGACCTGCGCCACGGCTCTGACTTTCAGAACCTGCATCGCAACAAGAGGAGCCTGACGCTCAATCTGAAAGACCCAGAAGGTCTCGCGATATTCAAACGCCTCGCCGACAAAGCCGACGTCGTGATCGAAAACTACCGGCCCGACGTCAAGCACCGCCTCGGCATCGACTATGAAACGCTGAAAAAAACCAATCCGCGCCTGGTCTACGCGAGCATCTCCGGCTTCGGCCAGGACGGCCCGTATGCAAACCGTCCGGGCCTCGACCAGGTTGTGCAGGGCGTGAGCGGCCTGATGTCAATCACCGGCCTTCCCGACACGGTTCCCACGCGGGTAGGCATCGCCATCTCGGACAGCGGCTCGGGCGTTTATCTGTCGTTCGGTATTTTGCTGGCACTGCTGCAGCGCGAACGTAGCGGCGTCGGCCAGTGGGTGAACACGTCGCTCCTGCAGGCGCTGGTTGCGTTAATGGATTTCCAGGCGGCGCGCTATCTGATCGACGGCGAAGTGCCGCCGCAGGCCGGCAACGACCATCCGACCGGGGTGCCGCAGGGCGTCTTCAAAACCGCCGATGGCTATATCAACATTTCCGGCTCCGGCGCCATGTTCCCGCGGCTGTGCAACGCGATCGGCTCACCCGAGCTCATCACGCATCCCGATTTCATCGACTTCAAGCTGCGCTCGAAAAATCGCGGCGCGTTGAACGATGCCATCGGCACAAAAATCATCGAGAAGAAAAGCGCGGACTGGGTCGATTTGCTCAACAAGGCGGGCGTGCCGTGCGGCCCCATCTACACCATCGACCAGATGTTCGCCGATCCGCAGGTGAAGCACATCGGCTTGGCACAACCCATCGACCACCCCACGCTGGGCCGCATGAATCTCGTCGCGCAGGGCGTGAACCTCGGCACCAAGCCGGTCAAACTGCGCATGGCGACACCCGAACGCGGCCAGCATAATGACGAGATCCTGCGCGAATTGGGCCTCAAGGACGCCGAAATCAGCTCGCTGCGCGAACGCAAGGTGATTTAGAGACGATCCGCTCGATCGTCATACCCGCGCGTGAGAGCCTGCCCCGGCAGGTTGTAAGCCGGGGCGGGTATCCAGAAACATTTGAATCTCCTGGGTTCCCGCCTGCGCGGGAACGACGATAACGGTCGCCATGCGCGTGCGACTTGTCAGGCTGCCGCATAACGGCGAATTGAAACTGTCGCAGCCCGAAACCGCGAAAGCCCGCATAATCGCGCTATGAAAATCCCCCCGCGCCTCGAACCGCTGGTCGAAGACGGTCTCGTCGACGCGGTGATCCGCCAGCTCATGAGCGGCAAGGAAGCCATGATCTTCGTCGTGCGCTGCGGCGACGAGATACGCTGCGCCAAGGTCTACAAGGAAGCGAACAAGCGCAGCTTTCGCCAGGCGGTCGATTACACCGAAGGCCGCAAAACCAAGAACAGCCGCCGCGCGCGCGCCATGGAAAAAGGTACGCGCTACGGACGCAAGGTGCAGGAAGAAGCCTGGCAAAGCGCCGAGGTAGATGCCCTCTACCGCCTCGCCGCGGCCGGCGTACATGTTCCCACTCCGTACAATTTCCACTCCGGCGTGCTGCTGATGGAACTGGTGACCGACGACACAGGCGAGCCGGCGCCGCGACTTAACGACCTAGAGTTTTCGGCCGAACAGGCGCGCACGTACCATGGCGTGTTGATGACAGAAGTCGTGCGCATGCTGTGCGCCGGCATCGTGCATGGCGACCTTTCCGAATACAACATATTGCTGGGCGCGGCGGGCCCCGTCATCATCGACCTGCCGCAGGCCGTCAATGCGGCGGGCAACAATCACGCGCGCGACATGCTGGAACGCGATATTGGCAACCTGACGAATTACTTCGGACGCAGCGCGCCGGAATTGTTGACGACTGAATACGGCAAGGAAATCTGGGCGCTCTACGAGCAGGGCGCGCTGACTCCGGAGGTCAAACTGACGGGCACTTTCGAACACAGCGAGAAACCCGTCGACCTGAAGAGCATAGTGCGCGAAATCGACGACGCGCGCGCCGAGGATGCCGCGCGGCGGCTGCGCATGGCGGTGAAATAAAATGCGCCGTAATTTCCGGACGGCATTGTTGTTGATCGCCGCGCTCGCCCTGCCGGCATTTGTTTCCGCTAGCGAGCCTGCGGTGCCCCGCTATACGACGGCCGCGGCCAGTGCCGACGGCACCGGCAAAATACACCAGGGCCGCGAGATCGCGCAGGTGATGACCTTTCACGGCGCGCAATGGCTGGAACGCACCGAACGCATGGAAGAAGAGCGGCCGGACCTGGTGCTCGCCGCACTCGAGTTGAAGCCCGGCATGACGGTCGCCGATATCGGCGCCGGCACCGGTTACTATGCGTGGCGCATGGCGCAGAGCGTAAGCGCCGGCGGCACGGTGTACGCCGTCGACATCCAGCCCGAAATGATCAAGTTGCTGGAACGGCAGGTGGCAAGGCGCGGCGCTACAAACGTGAAAGCCGTGCTGGGCACGCTCACCGACCCGCGCCTGCCCGCGAATACACTCGACCTCGTGATCATGGTGGACGTTTATCACGAATTCGAATTTCCGTATGAGATGCTGGCGGCCATCACGCGCGCGCTGAAACCCGGTGGACGGCTGGTGTTCGTCGAATTCAGGGGCAACGATAGAACAGTGCCGATAAAACCCCTGCACACCATGACCGAAGCCCAGGTGAAGAAGGAAGCCGCGCTGCATCCGCTCGAATGGGTTAGAACTGTCGGCGGCCTGCCGTGGCAGCACGTGGTTGTTTTTCGCAAGACGAACTAGACCGCATTATTAAACAAAGGGGCCAGGCTGAGCCCCTTTGATTGGTGATTCCCTGCCAATTAAAGGGGCCAGGCTCGAATATCCCAAGCCGCCGGCAAATCGACCGCCTCGACCACATCCACCCGCATCGGCAAGTCGCTTTCACTAAACGCCTCACGCAGCGCGAACGACTGTTCCGGCTGTAGAGGCGGTCCTTCCAATGCCAGATCAAGGTCGGAATGCGGCTTCAGGCGGGCGCGTTCGGCTGGTTTCGAGACGACGCGCGAACCGAACGCGTAGGCACGGTGATCCGGTGTGTGTGTGTGCAACAGCCGGCGCACGAGCGCAAGGTGCGGCGGTGCGAGTACCAGCTCAACGTTGTTCGTTGATCTGACGGTCATGACGCAACCTTGCGCAACTGCACATGCAACGCCTTGGCGTCGCGAAGAAACCGCGGCAAAGCACCAAATACCCGATCAGCTTTCGCGGGGTCGTAGATATGGCTGGTGATGTTGCGAAGTTCCCGGTAGCCGAACCACCGTTCCTCGGAATCAAGCAATCCGCGCTCGACACCGGAGCGGATCATGTCCCTGTAGCCCAGCGCATCGACGTCGGCAGGCGAGTCCGACATCGCCTCCAACTGGCGGCGCAGGGATTTGACACAAAGCTCGTAGGTGTATTCAAACCGCTGGATTGACGCGTCGCGAATAAATTCATCGCCGGGACGTGTCTTGGAGGCATCAAGTGCTGCCGAAAGCGACTTAACCGCTTTGGCAAGTGAAGAAAAATCGAGCATCGGGTTGTCGTCAAAAATCCTGTTTTCCGGATTTGAACCAATCCAAGCGAAAAGAATGCTTTCCCTCTTTTTCGCTGACGGGAACTCTATCGCCTGACTGGCCGGGAGTCAATCACACTAAATAATGGGTTCAGTGTAACTATGCAACCGGCGACGCTCAGCCTACCAAGCGGAAAATTTACACTGACGCCAATTGTTCTTGTTGCATCATAGATGCTGGCGATGCTGGCCGCTCAGCGGTAGACCGCGTATAGGAAATTTAAACCCCCTTTTTTGCTGCCAAGAACTCTATGGGCTCACCAGCGGGTAGTCAAACACGAGTCTTTGGGGAAAACCCCTCCCTCGATTAAAGTCGCCACCACACTGCGGGCAGTGTTCGAGGTCGATTCCGAAAACGCGTTTGAGCAGGCGCGAGCACGCCGTGAAAACGGATCAGATGCAGGCGCGGTCGCGGCACCAGCGCGGCCAGGCGCTGCATGAATTCCAGCGGCGACATCTTGATGTGCGTGGTGCCGTCGCGCCAGGCACTCTTGAGTTGCAGGCCACTCGCGCTGAGGCGACCCACAGCGTGTTTGGTTACATCGAAGGCTGGTACAACACGACACGGATGCATTCAAGTTTGGGTTAAAAATCCCCGGCTCAGTTTGAGCGCGCGCGTAATGCCAAATTGATCGAGGCGGCCAACGACGACCCACTCACAGTTTCACGCAACGACAGTCAAGCCGCTCGGCTGAATAAACGAGCGGCTTAATCCGTCAATGAAAAGTTGGCAAGATCATCTCCTCTGTGAGCGTCATGACCAAAGACTTGAGTGACATCAATAATTGCGAGGTAAAATATTCACAAACATTTATTCTTGGGAAAGTCAGATGCTGCATAGCAATAGCGGAAACAAACCAGCGGTTATAGATTTCCGGGTGCGTCCGCCCTTCAACTCGTTTTCGAATCTGACTATATTCAATGCTCGGTTAACTGCACACAACCGGCCGGCGTCTTGGGTTGGTCCGGTGGCGGAATCAGTCACGCAGCGATCTATGGATCTTTTTCTGTCCGAGCTGGACGAGGCTGGAGTACAGCGAGCGGTGGTGTGGGGACGCGCAGTCAGGGACATCAAAGCCAGCACGACGCTCGAAGACGTTGCCGAGCTGGTGAAACGCTATCCTGCTCGGTTTCTTGGCTTCGGCGGAATCCGGATTCCGAATGACGGCACTGAGGCCCAAATTGCTGTTGCTGAAACAGAAAGGGCGCTCACGGAACTGGGGCTATCCGGCATAACCTTGGAGCCTGGCTTTGCTTTGTCGCCCACATTGGGACCCGACGATCCGAA
>Ga0114966_10002004_pt1 | contig 18384 bp, 17 predicted proteins | sample M_130207_XF_Meta_FD_87029 | JGI IMG/M metagenome (GOLD analysis project Ga0114966, IMG submission 87029) | Freshwater microbial communities from Lake Montjoie, Canada to study carbon cycling - M_130207_XF_MetaG | ecosystem: Environmental > Aquatic > Freshwater > Lake | place: Lake Montjoie...
AACTTAAAAAATATATAACTCCCTAAAAAAAGGTCATAATGAGCGTAATCTGAAAACTCCAACTTAAAAAATATATAACTCCCTAAAAAAAGGTCATAATGAGAGTAGTATGTTATCATCTATATAAATATATAAAATGTAGAGCATTTAAAAATAATATAAAAATATATAATTACTAAAAAATAAGAAAAAATAAATAATATTTAAATGCTATAATATATACTATCTTCTTTTAACATATACTGAAATGCATTCTTCTGCGCTATGACCAAGTTCATTAGCAACTTTTTCTATAGCTTTTATATTTATTTTATTTGTAGCTTTTATATGTCTATTACATCTTATAGATGTAACTATATTTATTACATTTCCTAGCGTAGCATAGGTTTTTGATAATGTATTATATGACATAGGTAGTGCTCTATTACTCAACATAAAATAATTTTTATTTTCATCATAATAAAATTTATTAATTATTTTTTTATATTTTACTAGCAAACTATATAGCTTACCTTTTACTATAACCTTCCTAGGTCCCATTTTTTTACAGGTCTTATGTTTAAAAATAGAGTATTCTACTTGTTTTGATTGTTTATGTAATATAACATAATTAAAGTTTTTATCTAAAGTATTTATATCTATTTCATCATCATAAAAAAATAACGCTTCACATAATTCTGCTCGTGTGCTTATTTCTTGATAAAATCTAAATAAAACTAAATCTCTTAAAGGTAAAAATTCATCATAGTAATCTATTTGATTTTTTACTTTTGATTCTAGAATAGTATCTATTTGTTTTGCTTGCTCTTTTGTTAGCCATGATTCTTTTTCTTTACTAGTTGGTTCATGTGTTTGTAAATCTTTTTTAATTTTATTTTTTAATATGTTTATTTCATCAATATATTTTTTAATTGCATTTTCTATTTCTCTTTTAGTTTTAGGTGTTATATAACATTTAATAATACTATTACATGCTGCAAATTTATTTTTTTGTGTATTATCAAATTTATGTGCTTCTTTTATTTTTTTTATTACATCTTCATAATTTTTATATATATATTCTGGTGATGTTGCTTTAACTAATTCTAATATTTTACATACATTACTAGTATATGTAATTAATGTAGGTTTTGACAGTGTTGGATAACATTCATTTAATTTATCACTTATTATTGCGTTCATTTTATATATAATTCTATATACCTATTAATATATACTTATATTTTATTCTTATATTACATTATATATATATATTTAGTTTAAAAATTATACATAATAATATTATAAATACTATTATTTTATTTAATATATCTATAAAATGAATATTACAAATAATACATATTGTAAAGATGATGAATTATATATTGAATATACAGATGATGAAGAATCAGATAAACTCATTAACGATTTAATAGCATCTTTGGATGAAGTTGACACTATAAATACTAAAAAACCTAGAACTATTGATGATATTAAAGAAGAATGTGAAAATAATAATAAACATTTTCATATCAAACCAGAAGAATTTGATGAGATATATGATCCTCAATTTGAACACTGGACTGATAATTATAATACTGTATGTGATAATTTAAATATTGTTAAACGTATGATTAAACGTAAAATGTTTATTAATATACAAGAAGGATTACGTGGATCTGTTAGGGCTAGGTTAGTTAATCAATTTAAGCTTGATAAACCAGAGATTGAGTTATGTGATATTATAAATTTTATAAATGATAAACTTAAACCTATTAGACCTAAATATGATAATGCTGTATATATTGATATATGTCAAGATTCTAAGTTTTATGTTGGTATTTCTAATAGTCGTTATTTAGATAGTTCTGTTGAAGCTACATCTGAAAATATAGCAAAAGCTAGGCTTGCGTCACATCGTGATAATGGTGGAGGTATTTTTCCAACTAATTTCACTCATATGTATCCAGTTATTAGTTGCTTATGTTATTTTTATGGTAATAAAGAAGATGAAGATTTAATTACTATATTAATGTCAAAATGTGTAGGAAATAATGTAAGAGGCGGTATTTATGCATGTCCATTTACTAAATCTAAATATCCAGACTATACAATTGATGAAATTAAAGATAAATTATTAAACAGAATTCTATAATTTTCTATATTTTTCTTTTATATTAAATAATTCATTTACTAAATTATCCTACTTAAAGGAATTTCTTTAAACTACATTTTTACTCATTTTAAATATATATTTTCCAAAACTATAAACATTAAAATAACATTTTGCTAGAACTAACTACAACATTTTATTACATTACAACACAATTTGCCTAGGTCCTCTTGAACTTTTCCTAGATATCATAAATATGTATCTAGCACATTATATTTTATAAAATGGAAAAAATAAAACAATCATCATAAAAATTGAATACTTGTATTTATATAAGTTTAATATTACTATTTCTAATATTACTTAGATTTTTAAAAATGAAGGTCTCAAAAAACATAAAAGTAAAACGAAGTATAGTTGAGATCTTTAAAGGTTGTAAGCAAGCTAAGTATATTCCTAATAAAAAAGATAAAATTAAATTTTCTAAGTTCTTGTATAAAAACAACAAGCATTCTGATGAATATATGTCAACTTATTTCACTTACATGAGATTTTTTAAAAAGTATAAGCTAAAAGGTAAAAAAATACTTGAACCGTTTCACGGAGATGGTAGTTTTAAGAAAGCATTCAAACAAAATGGTGTTATACCTATAAGCAAAAAGGGTGGTGATTTTTGGGATATTATATTTGATAAAAAATATTCCAAACTACCTATTGTTTCTAATCCACCATTTAGTATTAAATATCAAGTAATGCATACTCTTTTACAGCTCAAACGAAATTTTGCTTTGGTATTGCCTGAAAGAACAGTTATTAATAATATTCTTCCTAAATTCAAGGAAGCATATGGCGGTAAATATAGTATTTTTAATATGAAGGGAAAAGAAAAATCATATATGTGTAAAAATACTAATAAATTTAAGCAAATTAATACTGTTATTGTAGATTGGACATTCTAGATTTTTTTTAAATCTTAAAATTTATAATTTCATCATTATGCTTTAATTGTATTTGTATTTGCATATTCCATTTATTAACTTTAATCATATTAACAATTTCAGATAATGTTTTTTCTGCAGATGCACCTTGAATAGATAATTTAAATTTTTCATAATATACAAAACCTTTATTATTAATTTCTTCTTCTTTACAATTAAGCTTTGTATTTTTAAAAATAGTTTCTTTATCCATTTTATCATATATATTAATAAGTATTGGTCTGTAATTAAATATATTTATATCTTCATTATTAATTTTACATTTTTTAATTTTAGAATTTTCTAAAACTTTATTAAATAATTCTTTTTCTGTTAAATAATTAACTATTTCATCAATACTAATTTCTGCATTATTAAAAGATAAATATTTACCATATAATTCATCTGGCATACTAGGAATATTTAATTCAATCATTCTACTATCATAATCTATTCTAGATTTAATATTATTACTAATACATATTTCCTTTAATTCTTCAATAGTTTCCGGATATTCATCTATATTAATATTAAGAAACTTATAATAATTTACCCATCCATTATTTTTAAAATATAATTCCGGAGATATATTTTCACTATTTATATTTGCCCATGATTTATAATCATCTTTATGGGAAAAATTCATATCTTTAACTAAATCATGAAGAATATCATATTCTAGCTGTTTTACATTTTTACGAATTGATAAATTAGATATATTTTCATATACTTGTAACCAAGTCTTATTTAAAAATTTTAATTTATCATATTCAATAGTTAAATCAAATTTGTGATTAAGTTCTATATATTTACTATACACTTTAGATCTTTGATTCTTTATTTGTTCTCTAATATATGACTCAATATTTAGTCCAACATCATTTTGCAAGTATTCTAGATAACTTTTAATACTTTTATAATTATTATTATTAATATCTTTAACTCTAATAAGTAATAATACATGACATACTTTTTCTTCAGAATCTTCAAATACATATGTTCTTGATCCTCTACCAAAAATTTGAGAAATATCTGTAATACTAGATTTATTATCAGCAATTATTATAAAATCAATAGGAGGATGATTATATCCTACAGCTATTTTTTTACAAGTTATAAGTATACAAGGTTCTAAACAATTTTCATATTCCTTTAATACATCTTCAATATTCTTTTTTTCTTCAGGATCTAATATTGTTTCTTCTTCAGTAATATCTCCTATTTCAGATTCAGATTCAGATTCAGATTCAGAATTAGAATCATCATTTTCTGTACTATTACTTTTTGTACTATCACTTTTTACAGTACATTTTTTTTTAACACGTCTAGATACATAAGGATGAAATATTTTAATATTACCCATCACATCATTACGAGTTTTCAATAAATCATAAATTCTCCAACAATTTGCAATATTATTACAAAATAATATTGCTTTTTTCTTATTATATTTTGTAAATGATTCTTTTATCATATATGGTAATTTATAATATTTACCAAATGCTTCTTTTAAAATTATTTCATCAGGATCCGATGGATTTACACTATCTATTTCCATTAATGGAATTATTTTACATAAATATTTAAGTTCAATTAACTGTTTAACTGTAGTTTTATTAATAACTTCACCATATATATCAGTTTTCTTTTCTTGTGATTTTTCAGGTGTAGCAGAAACAAATAACATACTATCTATATTTGGTGAGGTTAAACATTTATGTCTTTCATTTTTAGGATTTTCCCAGGATTGTATATTATGAAATTCATCATATATTCCTATATTAATCTTAATCTTTTTATCATCTAAAAAATTTATTAAATTTAACATTGATGGATTGCAAACAGATATAAAATTTATATATTTGTCTTGTTTTCTTGATTTGCATAATTCCATTTCTGTTATTTTTTTATGGTTATAATCATATTGCAAATAATTTGCATCTATATTATGAGCTTTTAAAATATTAATATTATCTTCATCTGTAATACTTTGTGAACATAATTTTATAAATGGTGTTGCTAATATAATATTAAATTGTTTTGGATAACCTAAAGCTTTATATAATTTTGCAATTATCCAGTAAATTATAAACGTTTTACCAGAACCAGTTGGTGATTTGATAATACATTTTTTATAATTTGTAACGTTATCTAGTAATTTCTTTATAGCTTCATCTATATATTCTTTTTGATATGGTCTTAATTTATTCCATAATTTACGTTTAACTATTTCTTGTAAAATTAATTTATTATAGATTCCTATAATTTGATTCTGTAAGATTTCATCATTACCATCGCCATCACCATCGCCATCATTTTCTTTTTCTAATATACTCATAATACTCATATTGGCATCAATGTGTTGTTGAATATTTATTTCTAATTCATGTTTTTCTTTTAATATTTCTTCAAGTCTCGTAGCTTCTTCTGTCTTTTTAATTTTTAAAACTATTGTCTTTTTTGATCTTTCCATTTTATATATAATAATGCACATTTATAATTCTTTAAATTTCAATTTTTATTAAATACTATTTTTAATATAAAAATAATACGGTAAATTATATTATAAATATTAGAATATTAGAATATTAAACACACGCTTATAACAGTGATTATATCAGTTGTAATATAAGAATGTCTATGAAATTTATTAAAGATCTAGTTAATAATAAATATGATGAAATAAATAATATGGAAAATAAAGCTGATGAAGCTGATAAAGCTAAAAATATAGAGAAATTTATATATGATTGTCTAGACAAGTATGATAAAAATAAAGTTATGTATTTTATTAAAACATTATTTGATATTAAAATAGAATATGTTGAAGAAAATATAGCTAAAACAGAAAATACACAAATCAAAGTGTGTAGAAATGATACAGAATTTAAAAAAGCTGTTAATGAATTATATAAAACCTGTATAATATGTGATATTGGTGATTGTCATAAATCTGCTTATGAAGTAGCGCATATATGGGACTTTGCAAAATGTGATACTCCAGAGCAAAAATATGATGTTAATAATGGTATATTATTATGCGCTAATATGCATAAATATTTTGATAGTAAATGTGGTTTATTAAAACTTGAACCAGTCTCACATATAGATGATAATTGTAATGATAATTGTAAAAATACGGTTATATGTAAAGTAGTATTTTGCGAATCAATATCAGATAGTAGTTATTATAAAAAATATAATGGAAAACAAATAAAATTTAATAAACAAAAAATAATGTATTTGGAAAAGAAAAATTTAGAAAATTCTAAACCTATTTGTATCTAGAACTATTTTAATTCATTTACTAAATTATCCTACTTAAAGATATTCCTTTAAATTATATTTTTTACTAATTTTAAATATATATGTTCCAAAACTATAAAAGTAAAAACAATATATTGCTAGAACTAAATACAACATTTTACTACATTACAACACAATTTGCCTAGGTCATCTTGAACTTTTACTAGAGATCATAAATATGTATCTAGCACAATTAAATTATAAAATTGAAAATTTAAAGTACAATTTATAATATATAATTAATTTATTATTCAATTTATAAATGACAGAAGTAAATGATTCTAGATTCTAGAATCTATATTTGTAAATATTTATTTTTTATTATACTATCTAGAACTATCTAGAATTATCTAGAACTATCTAGAACTATCTAGAACTATCTAGAACTATCTAGAATAAAATGGAAAAAAATGGAAAAAAACACAAAAAACATAAAAAATTGATTTATCATTATCATAATTATTATCATTATCATTATCATTATCATTATATATATAATTTTATCTAGCAATAATGGAACAACAACCCGAAGAAGCAACTTGTTTTGATGAGCTTTCAAATGGATTGCAATATGTGCCATTACCCGCTCCAGTAAGAGTTTTGCGCTGCGACCTGTGCTTGCAGCTCCCTCCAAATGGAAAGGAATTGACCCATATCGATAAAAATCATATGGATTTGTGCTCAAAATGCTTTACTAATCCGGAAAGGGAAGCCAAACTTCAAAGTCTTTTTCGTGATGTCCTCACTATTATGAAGCGAAAAAACATAGACATAGCAAGTCAAGATAAGCTGTTCCAGCCTACCGAGGCTATGATTGAAACATGTGTCTATTTAATGTATGTTTATGATCCATTTTACAGATTTGGAAAATCTGATGAGGGCAAAGAATTATTGCCCTTTCCTATTGAAGATATGGAACAATTGGAACAGGTGTGCATGGCCTTTGTTCTTACGGTGATGATGTTGATTCACAACAACGAAATTGTCATTGAAGAAACTATCAGAGTCTAGCCCACCATTTATAAAATGGTCTTGCAATTCTATTTATAATTAATAAATGTTTATTTTTTATTATACTATTACTATCTAGAACTATCTAGCTCCATATAAATTCATTTTACTCAAAAGTCCCAAATTTTATACACGCTTCAGATAACTCTAAACGGCTAATATGTGGCTGTTTATTTAATACATCACCATTACAAATATATGTATCTTCATCACACGTAGCACAATAATCATTTAATATATATTTGGCACAAAATTCAGCATCTAGCTTTTGATAATTTAATAAGTACTTTACACTTAAGCCATCTACACTAGCTTCTAGCTCAGCAATAGTATATGCATTTTTATTTTTTATTAAATCACAATCGGTTAATTTTATTTGTATTGACATTATATTATGTTTATATATATAAACTAAATAAATATATATCTAAATATCTAAAATATATAAAATATATAAAAAAACAATTATTAGTTATAAACAATTATTAGTTATAAATCTCTATCTAGAAACATATATAATTTATTTCTTAGTTTTAACTTTTATTTCTTTTGTATCATTCATAGTGATTATTGGTTTAATATTTTTATTTATAGTTGGTAAATTTTTATTACCTTCAATTAAATATTTTAATGCAGTTGGTTGTTCCTTAATACGTTTAACATTAATTGGTATATCTAATAAAAATAACATTTTATATTGTATTTACTAATATACTAATATACTATTATTCTAGAATATTTTATTACTACATATATATATAATATTTTCAATTTTTATATTTAATATTATTCTATAAGATAAAAAACTATAAAACAAAAACAACATAATGCTAGAACTAAAAACAAAATTTTATTACATTATAACATAATTTGCCTATGTCCTCTTGAACTTTTCCCAGCCCATAAACAAACTATAAATTACAAATATCTATCTAGACACATTCATTTTATTTCTTTGAACCATAAGATTTATTAGAACCAGAACTAGATCCAGATCCAGATCCAGATCCAGATCCAGATCCATTTCTAGATTTATCATATGTATTATGCTTAATCTCTTTTTTTTCTTTTGTCTTATCATCCTTACCAGATAACCAAAATTTCAAAAGCTTCGGTTCTCTATTAACATCATTTTCACTATATTGATTTAACATTCTTAAAATGATATATTATTATTATGATTTATTACTATTAGTATATCTAGATATATTTATATTATTATTATTATATATATTCAATTTTATAAATAATAAAAATACTATTATATATTTATTAATAATCATATCCCGTTTCAAATTTAGTAAGCTTTGTAAGTGTTTTTAATTTTTCTAAATAGTCAATTTGAGTACCATCAAAATTATTAAATTTAATATTAAGTTCTTCAAGTTTACTTACTGTATTTCTGTCTTTGTTTAATGATTCTAAAATATTAATTACTCCTTGAAAATTAATACTATTATTGTTAATTTTAAGTGTATTAAGTGTTGAGTTTACTTTTAATGCTTCTGCTAAAGCTGATGCTCCAGCATCACTAATTAAATTAATACTAAGATCAAGTGATGTAAGTGTTTTATTAGTTTCTAAAACTTTTGCTAAAACTGTTGCTCCAGCAGCACCAATATTATTACTACCAATATTAAGTGTTGTAAGATTATTTCCCTCATTTTTTTTCAATGCTGAAGCTATTGCTATTGTTCCAGCATCACCTATATTATTAGTACCAATATTAAGTGTTGTAAGTGTTTTATTAGTTTCTAAAACTTTTGCTAAAGCTGTTGCTCCAGCATCACTAATTTTATTTTCACTAATATCAAGTGTTGTAAGTTGTAAAGATTTATTTTTTGCTAATGCCTTTGCTAAAGCTTCTGCTCCTTTAACGCCAATATCATTATTAAAAATATCAAGTTTTGTAAGTGATGAATTATTTTCTAAAGCTGATGCTAAAGCTTCTGCTCCTTTATAACCAATATTATTATTAGAAATATCAAGTGTTTTAAGTTTTGTATTATTTTTTAATGCTGCCGCTAAACCTTTTAATTCTTCAATAGTAATATGAGGAATAACATTATTAAAGAAATCTATTTTAATTTCTGTAAGTGTTACATCATTTGTGTTTAATCTTTTAATTAAATTTGTAATTACTTCTGATATTTTACCACCTGACATTTTATTAATTCTAGTTTTCATCTTCCTCTATGTCTAGACTTAATATTTTTAACATTTTTATTAGATCTCTTATTATTGCTTGAAATATTCTTTCTTTTAGTTAAAACCATTTGTAATATATATTATACTTAATATATACAAATATATTATAAAAATATAAATATAAAAAAATTACAAATCTATATCTAGATACATATATTTTACAAATATATTCTACTTAAAGGATCTCCTTTATATTACATTTATTTGTTAATTTTGCTAATTTTATTAATTTTATAATTTAATATTATTCTATAAATGGACTTTGTAATAAATCATTAAGTAAAATTATTTCTGATTCCTGTTCTCTTATCATTCTATAAGCTAAAAATATAAGAATATCACTTTTAGTATGTTTTAAGAGTATTTTACACATATCAATAGCTACTTGATGATGAGGAATCATATGTAATATATATTCCTTATCTGTTACAATATTATGATTTTTATTATGTTGATTATGCTGATTATGCTGATTTGCAGAAAAAAAAGCTGGATCACAATAAGTATCTGTAAGTCCTAATACATTTGGATACATAGTTGACGATATTGTAGGTATAAATGGCTGATTAGTGTATATCTCAGAAATATTGTCAGTTTTATTCTTTAATTCTGTCATCATCAATATTATTTCATATTTTTGCGTCCATATAAGTTCTCTTAATACTTTCATAATAATATCATTTTTTGTATTTTCAATATGTTGAATACTTATATCAATTGCCATCTGATGATGAGGTATCATATATTTAAGAAAATCTTCATCAGATAAAAAAACCCTACACGGATATTCATCTGACTTAATATTAACAAATTTTTCATAAATTTTGTAAACAAATATACATATTAAAAATAAAATTATGAATATATATATGATCATTTTACTATATATAATCATCTTAATATATAATTATTAATTATTTAATTAGATTTATATTTATAAATAATAAAAATATATATTGCTAGAAATATATATATATATATATTAATAATATTAATATTTAAAACTATATTAAATAAAATATGACTAAATCAAAAAATCATAAACATAAAAATAATAATAATTTGAATAAAAATTGTAAATTACGTAAAAAGACTAAATTACATAAAAAGACTAAATTATGTAAAAAGACTACAAATCTTAAAAAAAAACTTACTAAAACACAAAATGCTGGTGGTAATTGTAGTAGTCCATCCTCTTTTTTACCACCACCATATGTACAACCTGAATATATGGGTCCACCTAAGACAAACCCTCCAATAAAAGGTTCAACTTTTTTACCACCATATACTTCTAATAATTCAAATATTAAATTAAGACTTAAAAGAGCAAATTATAATAGAACCATTTTAACTGATAATATATTAAAAAATAATAGCTATTTAATTGATATAATATTAAATAATCTGTCAGATTTTGAATTAATATTTGTTAATCCATTTGATTATGATTCAATAAATTATTTTGCTGAAGCATTAAGAAATAATACATCAATTAACGAACTAAAAATTTTAAATGAAAACGGAAATTTAATTCCTCCTTATTCTAAAATATTAGCAAATGTATTACAAACTAATGAAACTCTTACAAAATTACTTCTTCCAAAACTTAATATTAATGACGATAGTGTTAAAATATTTGCTAATGTATTAAAAACTAATAGAACACTTACAATATTAGGTATTTCAAGTAATAAAATTACTAAAATTGGTGCTCAAGCAATTGCAGAAGCATTACAAATTAATACATCAATTACATCATTATTTATGACAAGTAATAATATTGGTAATGATGGTGCTCAAGCAATTGCAAAAGCATTAGAAACTAATACAACACTTAAAAAATTAAGTATTTCAAAAAATAATTTCGGTTCTATCGGTGCTGCTCAAGCAATTGCAAAAGCATTATCAACTAATACTAGTCTTACAACATTAATAATTTCAGACAATTATTTAGGTTCTATCGGTGCTCAAGCAATTGCAAAAACATTAGAAACTAATACAACACTTACAATACTTGATATATCAAATAATGATATTCGTGATATCGGTACTCAAGCAATTTCAAAAGCATTAGAAACTAATATATCAATTACACATTTAGATATTGCCAAAAATAATATTGGTTTTACCGGTGCTCAATCAATTTCAGAAGCATTAAAAATTAATACAACACTTACATCATTATATATGTCAAAAAATAATATTGGTGATATTGGTGCTCAATCAATTTCAGAAGGATTAAAAATTAACACAACACTTATACTATTAAATATGTCAAAAAATAATATCAATCATAATGGTGGAATTAGTATTGCTGAAGCGTTAATAACTAATCATGCACTTATAGCATTAATAATTTCTGACAATAATATTTATGATAAAGGTATTATAGCAATTACAAACGCATTAATAACTAATAGAACACTTGCAATATTACATATTTATAATAATAATTTTAGTTATATTGCTAATGAAGAAATTGATAAGTTATTAACAATTAATAAAATGATTAAAATTATAAAATAATATATACTCACAACATTAGATATTGCTAATAATATAAGATATAATTTGCACTAAAAAGTAATTTGAATAATAATATAATTTGAATAATAATATAATAATATAATAATATATATTAATAATAAAAATATTTAAAACTATAGTAAATTAAATATGACCAAATCAAAAAATTATAAAATTAAAAATACTAAATTGCGTAAAAATACTAAATTGCATAAAAATACTAAATTGCGTAGAAATACTAAATTGCATAAAAAGAAACTTACTAAAATACAAAATGCTGGTGGTAATTGTAGTTTACAACCTAATAATAATGATGTAAATGAATTAAGACTTACTAATACAAATTATAATAAGAAAATATTAAATAAAGAAATATTACTAAAATATACATTTTTACTTGATATTTTAAATAATATTTCAACCAAACTAGCTATGAATAATTTGGATAAAGATGCTATAAAATATTTTGCTGAAGCATTAAAAACTAATACATCAATTACAGAACTAGATATTTATAATAACAATATTGGTGATGATGGTGCTATAGCAATTGCTAATGCATTACAAAATAATAAATACCTTACAACATTAGATATTACAGAAAATAATATAGGTCATCTTGGTGCCATAGCATTACTAAAAACAAATCTTACAAACTTAAATATGTTAAACAATAATATAGGTTTAATAGGTTCTAAACTTTTTGCGGAAGCATTAAAGAATAATAAAACCCTTAGAAGATTAGATATTACAAGCAATAAATTAGGAATAATTGGTTCTACTCAAATTGCAAGTGCATTATCAGATAATAAGAATCTTAATATATTAAATATTTCAGATAATAATATTGGAAATATTGGTGCAATAAACATTCTTAAAGCATTACTACTTAATAATTCACTCACAACATTAGATATTTCAGCTAATAACATAATAGATTCTAAGCAAGAAATTGCCAAATTAATTGCAAATGTATTACAAAATAATAAAATATTCTCAATATTAGATATTTCATATAATACCTTTAATGGTATTGGAGCTATGATAATTGTAAATGCATTACTAACTAATTTAACATTTACAAAATTAAATATTTCATATACTAATATAGAATCTAAAAGTGTTAATGATATTAAAAAATTATTAGAAACTAATAAATTATTTAGATTAGATAATAATAATAATAAACTTCAAATTGTCCGTATATAATTTTCAATAAAAATACTAATACTTAATTATCCCATTCGCTAGGTCTAATCTTCTTTCCGCCATCATAAGCCACTGCATATCCTTTCTCAATCATCCATTGATTTATATGTATAACTTTCTTTCCATCATTATAGTAGAGTTCCGCCAATAGCCGGCCATATTTTTCCTTCCCATTTTCCCTTAATTCAATAACTTTTCCAAATATTAGATCATGTAAAGCATCTCTAGACTTAGTAGCTAGACCGGTTTCAGTCGCAGTCCCACCTTTCATTTCTGGAGCATCAATTCCAGCAAGTCTAACACTATATCTATATATCGGTGATCCATCATACGGTAATCTAGCAGCAACTGTTATTGTATCGCCATCATATATTTTAATAACGCGAACCCACTTTATCGGCGGTATGAATGGCTTAGTATCCTTATATTCAATATTTTCTAAATAAGTAATATCATTTATATCTATACCCGCAACTACATTATCTATATTATCTATATTATCTACATTTTTATTTTGCTTTTTCTTTCCTTTATAATTCTCTTTACAATTCCCTTTACAATTCCCTTTACAATTCCCTTTACAATTTCCTTTTTTCTTTTTACTAATTTTGGGTATATTAGTTATATCAGTTTCATCATGCTTTCGAAAACAATTACAATATCTAAATAATCTTACTATGCTAGAGAACATTTTTGATAATCATATCTTTATAAATATACTAAATCATATATCTTTATATAATTATATTACATTACTAAATATATATACTCCAAAATATAAATATCTATAATCTATGTTGCTAGATACAAAAAGCAGGATTTAGAAAATACCGAGCGCAAATACCCTTCGGGAAAGTTTTCTAAAAATCGTTATAAAAACTATAATTTATCTTTTTCCCATGCTTATGGCAGGTCCTCTTCAACTCTCCATTGGTAAAAAATGTCTCTGATGTATGTATCAGGAAAAATAGGAAAAAATGTATAAAAATTTATAAAAATATTCTCTAAAATTACATATATATACATAAAACTATGTAATCCAGATTGCTAGATACTAAATTCTATATTTTCATAGTTTCCCAAGTTTATGGTATGTCCTCTTGAATTTGCCTTTGATAAAAATATAAATATCAAATATGTATCTGGAACAATATAAATTAATAATTTACTATAAATATATAAATATAAAAACATAAAATAGATAAAATAATATATATAATAAAAAAATTGAATTTTCTATAAATATAAAGATATGATTATATAAATATTTTTAATATTAAGATAAACATCAATAATCTAAAAATGTCTTTTTTACCAATTGATAACAATGATCAAATTGACATATCAAATATCAATACCGATTTTGAATATTTATCAGAAATAAGTCACGATTTTGATATGCAACTCTGGTATATTCGGCATGATAATACTATAGATTGGAAAGGTCTTGCTAGAAGACATGTTCGTAATTTTATTGAATCATTTCGTTATAATGGACAACTATATTGTTTGTCTTTATTACATCAAAAAATGTTTAGAGAACGACAACTTGTAAGACAAGAAGACGAATATACTGACTATGATATTGAAATATTTGAATTTGGAAAAATGGTAAGAATCTATAGACAAAGCATTAATCAAGATATTATTGATAGGGAGCGCCGCCGTCCTATATATAATATATATAGTAATCCGGATGATGCTAGTAATGAACGTGTGTCCGAGGCAGCCTAAAGCAGGATTTAGGAAATCCCGCGCGCAAATACCCTTCGGGACAGCTTTTTAAAAAAAAGCCATGCCAAAAAGCCTACAGGAAATTAGTTTTTGTTTTATTTTGTTTTATTTTGTTTTATTTTGCTTTATTTTGCTTTATATATAAATATATTGTAATTTTTTTATAATAATATAAAAGCAAAAAATGATTTATAATATATATATTAAAACTATAAATATATATTTAATATTTACAAATTGTAAAATGGAAGGACTCTATTTAATACATCTAAGAGAATTTATTAAATCTAAAGAAAGCGTTTTCAAGATTGGAAGAAGTGATGATATACATAACAGAGTTAGAAAATATCCTAAAGGAAGTAATGTTTTATTTACTATGAAGTGTTTTAATTCTATAGAATGTGAAGCAGATCTAATTAAATTATTTAATAAAAAATTTATACATAAACCTGAATATGGAACAGAATATTTTGAAGGAGATGAAGATATTATGATTGATGAAATATATAAATATTTAAATAATTATAATAAAAATTATAAACTAAAAATATTAGAGGATTTAAAAATTATAGAAGATCTGAAAATAAAAGAAGAATTAAAAATTATAGAAGATCTGGAATTAGTTAAAAATGAAAATGATGATGATATTAAAGATGATGATAATGTTGAAGATGAAAAAGAAGATGATAATAAAACTAAATCTAATATTCTAATATGTCCAAAATGTACTTGTGATTATAAATATAAAAGTGTTTTTATTAAACATTTAAAAACTTCTGTAAGATGTATTTCAACAGAAGAAGAAATACAAGAATATTTAAAAAAATATAAAGAAGATAACAAATCTAAAAAAGATTGTAATAAGAACAATAAGAAGAAAAAAAAAATTATTATTTGTAATAGTTGTAATAGTATATTTACGAAATCATCATCTCTAAAAAGACATTTGCTAGAAACAAAATGTGGAAAAACAAAAAGCGAAATAGAAAATACTAATATACTTGTTTATAATTTAGTTAAAACATTTACTCAAAATTTAGATAAAGAAATTAAAAATCTTAAGAATCAGAATATTTAAAACTTAACAATAGATTAATTTTTTCTTTATATATAAATATTTTGTAAAATTTAAATAATAATATAAAAAGAAATATTATTTATAATATATATTAAAACTATAAATATATATTTTATATTTACAAAGTGTAAAATGGAAGGAATATATTTAATACATATAAGGGAATTTATTAAATCTAAAGAAAATGTATTAAAACTTGGAAGAAGTGATAATCTAGATAACAGAGTTAGACAATATCCTAAAGGAAGTAATATATTATTTATGATGAAATGTAAAGATTCAATATTATGTGAACAATATTTACTAAATTTATTTAATATTAAATTTACACATAAATCGGAATATGGTAAAGAATTTTTTGAAGGAAATGAAGATGAAATGATTGATGAAATATATAAGTATTTAAATCAGTATAGAATTAATTATGCTAGAAAAGATTCTGTAAAAGGTCTTGGTACAAATCATATACCAAAAATAAAAACAATAAAAACAAATATTAAAGAAAATTTAAATTCTAGTGATCGTATTTGTCCTAATTGTAAATATGAATTTAAATATCCAAGTTTATTAAAAGCTCATTTTCGTAAAGCATATCATTGTTTATTATCTGAAGAAGCAATAACTCTTTTCTTTAATGATAAAATATCAATACCTAATAAACAAATTAATAAATGTCAAAAGTGTAAAACTCAATTTAAAAATCGTCAAGCATATATTAGACATCATAAAGAAACAAAATGTGGAAAAAGTCAAAATCTTATAAATTTATAAATTTATAAATTTTTTATAAAATCATGTATTTCAAAATTTTACTTTTATTTTATTTTTTTTGGGCCAGTTTTTTTTTCTCAGTCGACCCCCCATTTTTTTCGCATATACACTCATTTTTTCGCATCAACAACCCATTTCGTCGCATATTGATCTTTTTTGAGCAGTTTAGCAATATCGCACTTTACACTTACTTTATATTATTTGGCGCCAAGTTATGTATTTATATAAAACACATGAAAACCCATATTTTTCATAAATTATGACATATTTAACCCGTTTAGACCGTTTATACACCTATTTATATATACTATATTCTATTTAGGTAGCCAAATGCGTGATATGGGCGTATATTGTTATTTGATTTTGTGTGTGATTTCACTATCGAAAATGTATTACACCATATTATGACCTGATGGACACCTAATGAAGTTTATATCAATATTTATATTATGTAGTGTTTACTATGTTTAGGTGGTATAATACCTATTTTGAATGCGTTCTATAGTTTGATATAGTTATACTTTTTAGATTTTAGATTTTTATACTTTCTCCTTGATATTACTATTCCTTATATATATGATACATACACAGTGAAGCTTCTATAGGATCGTGTGCGTAGCAATATAAGATAAGTGTATTTGTAAATATAAATTTATAATATATAAGTAACTATAATAATAAATATAAATAATAAACTATAAATAATTAATAATAATTAATAAATAATAAATAATTAAATATATAAATAATAAACTATAAATAATAAAAGTAATAAAATATAAAAATAAAGTATTAAAGTATTAAAGTATAAAGTAATAATAAAAGTAAAAGTATATAAAGTAATAAAGTAAAAATATATAAATGTAATTACATATCATCATTATAAACCCCATCATCTTCAAAATCATTCATATTAGCTACATCACAGTCATCTACATCTTCAATATTAGCAATATCATCATTTTCCTTACTAGTGTAATAATCACTTTTAACATCTAGGTCAATAAGCTCTCCATGTTTTAACCATCGATGCCTATCACCAACTACATCTAGTTTCATAATAATCTTGTCTTCTCTTTTATTCATATTAACAATATCACCTATAGTTTTCTTATCTTTATTTAATATATATTCCTTCTCATCATTAAGTCGCTTTTTCCAATATGAATAAAAATTAGTTTCTTCATATGGTTTCATTTGAAATTCATAATAATGTTTATCTTTAGATAAGTTAAAATATATTTTAGGATCTCCTAAAGCATCATTTATTTCTTTATCTGTTATAGATACTTGTAAATCATCTCTAGAACTATTATTAAGTTCTTTAACATTTGTTAATTCATTAGTAACTATAGCTTTAATCTCTGGACTAGCTTTTATATGTTTTATATATTTTGATATACGTGTTTTATTATCTACATTATTATTTCTAAATTCTGATTCTATAATATTCTGTAATTGTTTATCATATA
>Ga0114966_10002005_pt1 | contig 18378 bp, 17 predicted proteins | sample M_130207_XF_Meta_FD_87029 | JGI IMG/M metagenome (GOLD analysis project Ga0114966, IMG submission 87029) | Freshwater microbial communities from Lake Montjoie, Canada to study carbon cycling - M_130207_XF_MetaG | ecosystem: Environmental > Aquatic > Freshwater > Lake | place: Lake Montjoie...
CGAGCGACGCCGCGTCGTTGATATTGTCGAACGACCAGATCAGCTCGATGACATCGTGCGTGTTGCAGGTCGAGAAGCCCCAGGCGGCAAGCGCGCGGAACTTGTTTTCCAGGTCTGCATCGCTCATCGGTCGCTGCAGGCTGCCGGTCGCGTAGGGCACATACACTTCGTGCTTCGTGCCATTTTTGAGGGTGACGCTGACGCCTGCGGCCTCCTTGCCCACGGCTGCATCTTCAAGTGCGGTGACACGCGCGCGCAGCCCAACAGCCGCCGGATCGTGCACGCAGGCATCGGTGAATTCCTTGACGCCCACCGCACCGAATATGAAGGCCATCGCAGCGCAATGATGCACCGACAGTTTGGCTTGCAGCGCGGTCGCCGGCACGGCATTGCCCATCAGCATCAAGACGAGCGGGTGAACACGCATGTCGATGCGCTCTATGGCGTCGGGTGCAATGGAATGCTGCGTGCGCAGGTCGAGGCAGGCATCGATCACTGCGTGTCCAACGATGCCGCACGGATACGGTTTATAAGCGTTTTCCGAGAGTTCCCAGCTGGCGCCGAGACCGTCGGTGATTGCGTTGAGGTCACAACTCGGCGACAGCACATGTGCGAAGCCGCGCGGCGCTTCGATACCGCGCTCCGAACTGGTGAAATTTTTCTGCGCGAGCAGGGCCGCGAGGATGCCGTTGCGCGCGGCGTGTCCCATGTTGAAACATTTGCTCATGCTGCCGTGCACAGCGGTGATCCCGGCCGCCTGCGTCGCCGCGATGCCGAGCGCCCAGGTCATCTGCTGTTCGCTGAGCTTGAGCAGCTTGCCGCACGCGGCGGCGGCGCCGAACACGCCGCACGTCGAGGTGATGTGCCAGCCGCTGTCGTAATGCGCGGGCGAAACTGCATTGCCGATGCGGCATTCGACTTCGACGCCGAGGATGAAAGCGTGCAGGAACTGTGCGCCTGTCGCCGGGAACTTCTCGACGAACGATGCGAGCGCCGCCGCGACCGGCACCGTCGGGTGTATCACGCTCTTCAAATGGGTGTCGTCGAAATCGAGCGCGTTCGAGCCGATGCCGTTGACCACTGCCGCGTTCAGGATGTCGAGCCGCTCGTGACGGCCCAGCACGCTTGCCTGCGGCGGGCCGGAAAATTCGCGCAGCGCGGCGAGAGCAGTGTCTACAGCGGGGTCATTGCTTCCACCCAGCGCGCAGCCCAGCCAGTTGAGCAGGGAGCGCTTGGCTTCATGCCGCACATCCTTTGAGATGTCGCTCCAGCGCGATTCGACGATGAAGCGCGCCAGTTGCTTGGTTTCATCCGCCATTTATTCGACTTTCATCCCGGCGTCCTTGACGACTTTCGCCCATTTCGGAATCTCGGCCTTGATGAATTCGCCGAAATGCTGCGGCGTGTCGCCGACGGCATCGGCGCCCATGATGGAGAGCCTTTCTTTGACATCGGTCAGCGCCAGCGCGCGGCTGACTGCAGCATACAATTCGCGGATGATGGGCTTCGGTGTGCCGGCGGGAACGAACATGCCGTTCCAGCCGACGATCTGGTAACCCTTAAGTCCCGTTTCATCGAGCGTCGGCAGTTCGGGCAGGAGCGGCGAGCGCTTGAGGTCGGTCACCGCGAGCGCGCGCAGCTTGCCGGTCTTCGCGAACGGCAGGGTGCCCGGAATGTTTTCAAGCATGAACTGGATTTGTCCGCCGACGAGATCGGCCAGCGCCGGCGCGCCGCCCTTGTAGGGAACGTGGGTTGCCTGAAAACCCGCCATGCTCTTCAGCATTTCACCGGCGAGATGCGGTGTCGTGCCCGGCCCGCCCGAGCCGAAATTGAGTTTGCCGGGATTGGCCTTCGCATAGGCGACGAATTCCGGCACCGTTTTCGCCGGAATCGACGGATGCACGACCAGCATCAGCGGCGCCGATGCGACCATTGTCACCGGCGTCAGATCTTTCACCGTGTCGTAAGGCATTTTACTGAAGAGGCTCGGGTTGACAGTGAAAGTCAGGCTCATCATGAGCACCGTGTAGCCGTCGGGCTGCGCCTTGGCGACGATGTCGCAGCCGATGAGCCCGGAAGCACCGGGCCGGTTGTCGACAACGAATTGCTGGCCGAACCCTTCGGATAGTTTTTGCGCGACCAAGCGCGCCATGATGTCGTTGGAGCCGGCGCCGGCGGCAAACGGCACCACCATGCGCACGGATTTGACGGGATAGTTCTGTGCCATCGCAGGAGTGGAGAGCGCGAGGAAAAGTAAAGACATCGAAATGCGTGAGAACCAGATCACAAGCTACCTCCGATAAATTCCAGCTGTCAGGCAAGGTGGGCAGCCAGTTGCCCACCCTACCGAGCGTCACCGAAGCATAAAGAATGCCGACGCGTCGAACAAGGCTTAATCACCGCGGGTTTTCCGCCAAATGCACCAGGCGGATGCCGATCAGCACCGTAATGCCGCCCGCCAACTGCAGCAGGCTTACGGACTCGTCCAGGATGACCCACGCAAACAGCGTCGCCATGATCGGCTGGAACAGCAGACCGACCGACGAAAAAGTCGCCGGCAGGTGCGCCATCGCGTACGCGATGAGGCTTTGTCCCGCGACCTGCGAGATAAGGGCAAGAGCGACCAGCTTGATCCACCCCATGTCGCTGACCGGCAGCAACTGTTCGCCGGAGACGAGCGCCAGCGGCAGCAGGACGATGGCGGTAATCAGGCTGCTCCATGCCATGATGGTCGAGGTGGCTACGCGCGAGCGCAATTTCGTCACCGTCAACTGGTAGCCGGCGTAGAACATGGCGGTCACCACGCCGAGTGCATCGCCGATCAGTTCCTTGCCCTGCAACTGAAAATCGCCGCCGATCAGCACCGTCATGCCGGTGACCGCGACAGCAAGCCCGATGAGAAATTTTTTCTGCACCTGCTGGCGAAACAGCAGCCACGCCGCCAGCGCGACAAAAATCGGCGCGAGGTTGGCGAGCAGCGTTGAATTGGCGACCGAGGTCAGCACCAGCGACCAATGCCACACCGCGAGATCGCCGGCGAAAAAGAGGCCGCTCGCAATCAGCAATTTGCGCTCGACGGCGAAACTTTCACGGTGGCGTTCGCGCTGTTCGAGTAGCGACCACAGCCACAGACAGGGCAGCGCGAGCAGCACGCGCCAGAACGCAGTCGCGATCGGGCCGGTTTCGCTGACCTTGACGAAGAGGCCCGACGTGCCAATCGCAGCGGCGCCCAGCAGCAGCGCGCCGATGGCGATGAGATTGGCCGGCTGCGCGCGTGCAGCAGGTGAGGGCGAATTCAAATGCAGCGGCGGTTACTTGCCGATGAACTTGGCTTTGCGTTTCTCGATGAAAGCCGCCATGCCTTCCTTCTGGTCCTGCGACGAGAACAGGATTTGCACGGCCTTGGTTTCAAATGCGAGCCCGGCAGACAGCGGCGCTTCCATGGAAGCGAGCACCGCCTCTTTGGCATGCAGCAAGGCCAGCGGCGGCAATTCTGCGAGCTGCAGGGCCATTGCTATCGCGCGTTTTTCCACATCGGCGTCGGGCACGAGTTCGGACACCAGTCCCATGTCGAAAGCCTCTTTCGCGCTGAAGACATCGCCGGTCAGGATATAACGCATGGCTTTGTACTTGCCGACCGCGTGCGTCAGGCGCTGCGTGCCGCCGCCGCCCGGGATGATGCCGATCTTTACTTCAGGCTGGCCGAACTTGGTCGACTCGCCGGCGATGATGATGTCGCAGGTCATTGCCAGTTCGCAGCCGCCGCCCAGCGCAAGGCCGTTGACTGCGGCAATCACCGGCTTCGGGCACGAGTAAATCGCGCGCCACAGCTTGTGCGAGCCGCGCTGCATCTGTTCTATGCTGCCGACGCCGGCCATCTCCTTGATGTCGGCGCCCGCCGCGAACGCTTTCGCGCTGCCGGCCAACACGATAGCGCGAATGCTGTCGTTCTCCGTCATGTCCGCCAGCCCCTTCACCAGGGTTTTGCGCACTTCCATGTTCAATGCATTGCGCGCCTCGGGGCGGTTGATGCGCAGGAGGCCGACGCCGGGCGCCGGGCTTTCGATGAGAACGACAGGTTCGGTCATTTTGAATTCCTTTTGATAAAAAGCGAGAGGAGAGAGGCGAGAGGCGAGAGGGGTTAGGAGATAGCGTGTTCTGCTTGGTGATTATGCCGCCTCTCCCCGCTCGTCTCCCGCCTCTCGACAGATGTCATTTGGCCAGCCCGAGATCGCCCAGCACCGCTTTCATGCTGACGTAATCCTGCTGGAGGTCAACCTTGAAGCGCTCGGAGAGCGCGAAATCGTCCGTCAGGTAGTTGCGCTCGAGGTCATTTTTCCACTCGGGGGAAGCGACAACCTGCGCCATGATTTTTTCCCAATAGGCGATCTGCGGCGCGCTCATGCCTTTGGGCCCCATCACGCTGCGCCAGCCGCCGAACACCACGTTGATGCCCTGTTCCTTCCAGGTCGGCACGGCGGCAAATGGCGCTGTCAGCCGCTGGTTCGCGGCGATGCCGACGATGCGCAGCTTGCCGGCTTCGATTTGTTCCGCGACATTGCCCGCGGCCGTCGTCACCAGGTCGATATGTCCGCCGAGCAAAGCGGCGATTGCCTCGGACGAGCCTTTGAACGCGATGACTTTCAACGCACGCACGTCGCCGCCGATGGCTTTGGCGAGCAGGCCCGCCGCGATGTGGTTGTGGCTGCCGACCGCAGTGGCAAAACCTATGCTCACCGACTTGGGGTCTTTTTTCAGGCGCTCGCCGAGATCGCGGCCGGTTTTGATGTTCGAGTCAGCCTTGACCGCAAATACGATGTACTCGTTGAACAAAGACGCGATGGGCGTGAAGTCGGTGTAATTAAGAGGGCTGGCGCCGATGATGTGATTGGTGAGTATGGTCGGCGTGCCTATCATCATGTAGTGCGCATCGCCCAAGTGCTGGTTCAGGTAGTTCATGGTCATTGCGTTGCCACCGCCGGGCTTGTTGACGACGGTCAACGTCGCCGTCAGCAGCCGCTTGTCGTGGACGATCCGCTCGATGCCGCGCGCGGTTTTATCGTTGCTGCCGCCGGGCGCGGATGGCACGACGATTTCGACATTGCGGGCCGGCTGCCACGCCGATTGCGCGTTGGCTGGTAATGCAGTTAGCGCAAGTGCGAATTCCAGCAACAAACCTGCCGCAACCGCCGATGAACGCAGATGAACGCCGATAAAGTCAAAACCCCCAACGCTAACAGGTGAAGAACAGATTCGAATTTTCATCTGCGTCTGTCGGCGTTCATCGGCGGTTAACGTGCGCTTTGGTAAAATTCAACTTAATCGCTGGTGAGTGCCGGCCACAGGCGGTCGGCGCCGGCAGCGCACATTGCACGCCCGAGTTCCATGGCCCAGGCGGCCTCGTTGCCGAATTCCTCGCGCCATGCCCACAGGCGCAGTGTCGAATGGTGCAGCGCGTATTCGTCGGTGACGCCAATTGCGCCGTGCACCTGGTGTGCGATAAGCGCGCCTTCGTGCGCCGCTTGCGCGGTGCGTATCTTGGCCGCGGCGACCGCGAGCGTCGTGTTCTGACCGCGTTCCATCGCGCCTGCCGCCGACAAAGCGGCCGCGACGGCAGCGGCGACTTCACCTGCACAGCGCGCGAGTTCCTGCTGTATCGCCTGGAACTGGCCAATCTTGCGGCCGAACTGCGAGCGTTCCGTCGCGTAGCGCACCGCAAGCTCCAGCGCGCGTTCGAGCGCGCCCGCCATGGCAAGCGAGCGCATCAGCGCGCCGCGTTCCCTTAGCGTTGCGTGATTCACGCCATCAGCTGCTGGTGCGGCGAGACCCGCCGCTACGGCGACGTTATCGAGCACGACATCGTCGCGCGGTTCGAAGGCAAGATTTTGGCCCGCAGTGATTTTGCATTGACTGCTTTCAACGCAAGCGACTATGTCGCCGTCGGGGCCGGCGGCGAGCACCGCGATATGGCCTGTGATGCGAGCCCACGGCACGCGTTTCATTTCACCCGACAGGTTCCAGCGGGCGCCGTTCTTGCGTGCGGTAATTTTTTCGCCGTGCACTGGCGCCAGCGTCAGCGGACCGATGGGGATTTTCAGGCCCGAGCTCGCCAGCATCCAGCCCGCGATGGCGGTTTCGGCAAGCGGTATTGGTGCTGCATAACGTCCGGCGATGCGCACGACCGCGGCAAGATCGGACAACGAGCCACCGGCGCCGCCGGCTTCCTCTGCAATCGACACCAGGGGCAGTTGCGCTTCCTCGACAATTTTCCATAGCGCCGCCGACCAGCCGTCCTGCTTGGCGGCATCGAGCATCTTGGCGTTGACCTGGTCGGCGAACAGGCGCGTCGCCGACTCGACCAGCATCGCGCGAACATCACTCACGTCATTCATTTGAGCGGCCCCAGCAGTTTGCGCGCGATCAGGTTACGCAGCACCTGGGTGGTGCCGCCGCGTATGGTTGCGACCGGTGCGCACACGATGGTCTCCGCGAGATGGCGCTCGAATGTGTCGTCTGCGTCGGGCGTGGGCTCAGTCGTTGCGAGCAGCCGCGCGGCGTCGATGATTTCGCGCTCGTAGAAAGTGCCCATGTCTTTGACCAGCGCCGCCTCGGTGGCGAGGTCGACGGTCGCTTTTGGTGTTCCCTTTTCACCATCGGGTCCAGGGTCGAGCGTGATTGCAATGGCGAGCGACATGCGGCGCAACGACCACATACGCGCGGCAAGCTTGCCGGCCGCTTCCGCTGCACGCGCATCCGGCGTGGCGCCGAGCCGGCGCATGAGTGCAGTGAACAGCGGAAACGTCGTCATGTAACGCTCGGGGCCGCTGCGTTCCAAAGCCAGTTCAGAGGTGACCTGTTTCCAGCCCTGGCCGATTTCACCCACTACCATGTCGTCGGGCACGAACACGTTATCGAGAAACACCTCGTTGAAACCGTGATGGCCATTCATGAAGCGGATCGGACGCACCGTCACGCCCGGCGCGTTGAGTTCGATGATGAGTTGTGACAGGCCATCGTGGCGATTGCCGGCGTCCGGTGAGGTGCGGCACAGCACGAAGAAGGCATGCGCTTTGTGCGCCCAGCTTGTCCACACTTTCTGGCCAGTCACACGCCAGCCATTGGGCACGCGCTCGGCGCGCGTTTTTACCGACGCGAGATCAGAACCTGAATTTGGTTCGCTCATGCCGAGCGCGAAAGAATATTCGCCGCGCGCAATTGCAGGCAGGAAGCGTTGTTTCTGCTGCTCGGTGCCGTAGCGCAACAGGCTGGGCCCGGTCTGGCGGTCACCGAACCAGTGCGCCGCGCACGGCGCCGCGACCGCGAGCATTTCCTCAGTGACGACGAAGCGCTCCAGATAAGAACGTTCCTGGCCGCCGTAGCGCTTGGGCCAGGTCATGCCGATCCAGCCGCGCGCGGCGACGCGGCGCGTGAACTCGGGATGGAATTCGGTGTGTCCGAGACGCGGTTTGAAATTCAGCGCGGCGAATTCGGTACGCAGGAACTCGCGCACTTCCTTTTGCAGCTGGCGTGCGGCGGCGGGCAGCTCGAGCGCCGAGAAGTCGACTTGATCAAACACGGGGATGGTTCCTGAATGTGTAAGGCGGTTTTTTCGTCACTCTAGGCCTGCGTAGAGTGCGCGTCAATTTTTGAGCACGATCAATGCGTCCGCTGCATTCGCACCGTGCACATTCACGAATAACGGGTTGACGTCGATTTCGCCAATACGGTCGGCGTGGTCGGCGGCGAGCTGCGAAACGCGCGCCAGGGTATCTGCAAGCGCATCGACGGCGAGGGGCGCGCTGCCACGGTAGCCTGATAACAGTGGCGCTGTTTTGATTTCGCCAATCATTTCAAGCGCTGTCTCTTTGTCGAACGGCGCAAAGCGGTAGGTCACGTCCTTCAACAATTCGGCAAACACGCCGCCAAGACCGAACATGACGACGGGACCAAAAAACTTGTCGTTCACGACGCCGATAATGACTTCGGTGCCGGCCGCCATTTCAGCGACCAGCACGCCGCTGATATGCGCACCCGGCTTGTAGCGCTGCGCATTGGCGACGACGGTTGCGGCAGCTTCTTTCAGTTCGGCAAGATTCTGTACGTGCAGGCGCACTGCGCCGGCTTCGGTCTTATGCGGAATGTCCGGCGAGTCGATTTTGACCACGAGCGGAAACTTGAGCGGCGACTCTTTGAGCGCGGCTATTGCAACAGGCGCCAATACCAGTTCACGCGCGATGGCGATGCCGTAGGCGGCAAGCACTTTTTTGGAGTCGGCTTCGCTCAGACGTGCGGCGTTGGCGGGCAGTGCGAGTTCCTGGCGCGCCACGGAGCGCTTGGCGGCGCGCGCTTGCGCGGCAAGATAATGCCGCTGCTTTTCGGCGTACTGGTTCAGCGCGCCGGCAGCCATGGCGGTACGGGTCGGTGTCAGCACCCAGGGAATACGCCGTTCGGCGAAGACTTCGATTGCCGCGGTGGCAGTATCCGGCGTGCGGCCCAGAGAAACTATCAGCGGCTTGCCGGCTTTGTCGACGATGGCCGCGAGGTCGCGTGCCCACGCAGCACCCTTCTCGCCCTGTACCGTGCCGTAGCGCACTATCATCTGGTCGACGTTGGCATCGTTCAGCGCGAGTTCGACGATGCTGTTGAAATCCGCGTTGTTGCCGCTGATTTGCGCGGTGAGGTCGATCGGGTTGCCGAGCGCGCAGTGCTTGGGCGCGATTTGCTCTATGGCGTTCGTTGTTTGGTCGGTCAGCCGCGGCAGCTTGAGCCCGTAGCGGTCGCATTCGTCGGCCATCAGTACCGCGGAGCCGCCGGACGTTGTGATGATGCCGATGTTGGAGCCGCGCGGCATACGCTTGCCGAGAAACACGCGGGTGATGTCGACGACCTCGTGCACGTCGCGGACTTCGATGAAGCCGCCTTCACGAAACGCCGCGCGATACAACTCGTAGTCAGCGGTCATGCTGGCAGTGTGCGATTCAGCGGCGGAACGGCCGATTGCGCTGTTGCCGGCTTTCCACGTCAGGATGGGTTTGCCAAGTTCGAGCGCGCGTGCGCCGAGCGCACGCAGACGCCGGCCGTCGGTAACGCCTTCCAGGTACAGCACCAGCACTTCGACTTCGTCACGCTCCAGAAAATCCGCCGCGAGTTCGAGCGTCGTGATATCGGCTTCATTTCCTGCGGAGACGATATAGTTGAAGCCTATGCCTTCCGCATCGGCGAGCGCCACCACGCTGTATGCAAAGCCGCCGCTTTGCGAGACGAAAGCGACGGGGCCTTTTTTCAGATTGGGGTTCTTGAAGCCGACGCCGAAGCCGCAGTACACGCGGTCGACGAGATTCATCGTGCCTATGCAGTTCGGCCCGATCGCGCGCACGCCGCTTTCAGCCACCGCCGCTTTCAGTTCGGTTTCGAGCGCAGCACCTTCAACGCCCACTTCGCGAAAACCTGCGCTGAACACGGTCGCGAACGCGATGCCGGCTTTGCCGCATTGTCGTATGACGTCGGGCACCAGGCGTCCCGCAACGGCCACCAGCGCGAGATCGCAAGGCTGGGGCACGTCGGCGATGCTGGCGTAGCACGTGAGGTCGCCGATTTTCTGATACTTGGGATTAACCGGGTAAATGCCGCCCGCATAGCCGCAGTCCAGCAATATGGGGATGGGCTGGCCGCCTATGCGCGTCGTGTCGGGCGAAGCGCCGATCACCGCGATCGCGCGCGGATTAAAAAGCCGCGCGAAACCGCTTTGCGGGGTAATGCTCATTCGCCTTTCAGATTGGCTGCCGTCACCACCTTCGCATACTTGGCGATTTCATCGCGGATAAACACGGTGAAAAAATCCGTGCTGCCACCCATCGGCTCGACGCCTTCGTTGATGAATTTCTCGCTCACTTCCGCGCTGGCGAGGATTTTGCCGACTTCGACGTTCAGCCGCGCGACGATTTCTTTCGGCGTCTTGATCGGCGCCAGCATGCCGAACCACGTCGTCGCCTCATAACCCTTGAGGCCCGCTTCGTCTATGGTCGGCACCTGCGGCAGCGCCGGGAAGCGTTTCAGGCTGCCGATGCCGATCGCGCGTATGCGTCCGCCCTGGATGTGCGGCACCAGCAACGGCACGCCGCTGAATATCATTTCGACCTGGCCGCCGATAGTGTCCGTCAAAGCCGGCGAATTGCCCTTGTACGGCACGTGCACGATATTGACGCCGGCCATCATCTTGAAGAGCTCGCCCGCCATCTGGTTCGAGCTGCCGAGCCCGGACGATGCGTAATTGAGTTTGCCCGGCTTGGTCTTGGCCAATGCGATCAGTTCCTTGATGTTCTTCACCGGCACCGACGGATGTACCGCCAGCACGTTGGCGCCTTTCACACACAGGCTCACCGGCGCGAAATCGCGCAGCGTGTCGTACGGCAGTTTCTGGTACAGGCTCATGTTGATGGCGTTCGCCGCGCCGCCCATCAATATCGTATAGCCATCGGGCGCGGCCTTGGCAACGAGGTCGGAGCCGATATTGGTCGCGCCGCCGGCGCGGTTTTCGACCACCACCTGCTGGCCGAAGATCTCGGTGAGCTTGCCCGCGATCACGCGCGCGGTGAAATCGGTGTTGCCGCCAGGCGCGTAGGGCACGACGATGCGCACGGTGCGGGTCGGATAGTTTTGCGCGCTAACGGCGGCGCTCGCCAGGACAAGCGCAACAAGCAGGGTGATTCTCATGATTTGGTTACCTCGTTGATAAGCGGCTGGCTGGCTTTCCAGCGCTTGAGATTGTCGAGAAAAAGCGTGTTGATGCGCGGGTCGCTGCCGGCGGAAGCACCCGCGTTGTGCGGCGTGACGACCACGTTGGGCATGTCCCACAGCGGCGATGCGGCGGGCAGCGGTTCCTGCATGAAGACGTCGAGGTAGGCGCCGGCAATGTGACCGCTTTGGAGTGCGGCGACCAACGCCGCTTCGTCTGCCACTTCGCCACGGCTGATGTTGATGACGTACGCGCCGCGCGGCAGCTTGGCGAGCAGCGCCGCATTGACCATGCCGCGCGTCTCATCGGTGAGAGGGCAGGCGATCACCAGCCAGTCGGCTTTCGGCAGCAGCTCGTTGAGTTTGTCGGGCGTGTGCATTTCGTCGATGTGCTCGACGCGCGCGGCACTGCGGCGTACCCCGATCGTGTTAAAGCCAAGCAGCCGCGCCAGGCGCGCGATTTCGGCGCCGATAGGGCCGAGGCCGTAAACCAGCATGGTCTGGCCGCGCAGGTCGCGTGGGAAATCCGCCGGCAGCATGGGGCTCCACTTGTGCTCGCGCTGACCGGCCAGCCAGCGCGGAAAATTACGCGCGAGCAGCAGCATGCCGGCGATCGCAGTCTGCGCGATGGGCGCCGCAGCGGTGCCGGACGACGTGGTCAGCCGCACGCCTCGTTCGAGCACGCTGGCAAACACCGGGTGATCGACGCCGGCGTTGAACACCTGCATCCATTTGAGCGCAGTCGCCTTGCGCGTCGCTGAGAAAAACTGCTTGGTATGCGAGGGAAATATGTCGCTGCTGAAATAAGCCACACTGGCGCGCGCGGCGTCCGCATCGGCAATGCGCGCTTCCGGGTCGGCCGGCAGCACCAGCAGTTCGACGTCGACGCTGTTGTTTTTGGCAGCGGCAACGAAATCCGCGCCATATTTGGCGTTAAAGCGATGCGAGACGAGCAAGCCGGCCACGATGGAAGTCCTCTGCGGTCTGTCAGGCGCCGTCTGCGGAATAGAAAAGAAGCTCGACGGGCACGGTTTTAGCTATTTTAACGGGTAATCGGTGCGTGCGGATTTGTTAAGATGCAGCACTCACCACATCTACCAGAGCCCACCCGTGACGATCGACACCCTAGAACTCGCGAAACAACTCATTTCCCGCCCATCCGTCACGCCCGACGATGCGGGCTGCATCGATTTATTGAGCGAGCACTTGCGCCCGCTCGGCTTCGACTGCGAAAAAATCAGCCAGGGCGGCGTCGACAATCTGTGGGCGCGGCGCGGTACTACAAGTCCGCTGGTGGTGTTCGCCGGTCACACCGACGTGGTGCCGACCGGGCCGCTCGATCAGTGGCACAGCGATCCGTTCACGCCGACGATCAGGGACGGCGTGCTTTATGGGCGCGGCGCGTCCGATATGAAAAGCTCGCTGGCCGCATTCGTCGTCGCCATCGAGGCGTTCGTCAAACAACATCCCGATCATCCGGGATCCATCGCATTGCTGTTTACTTCCGACGAAGAAGGTCCCGCCATCGACGGCACGGTGCGCGTGTGTGAAGCATTGAAGGCGCGCGGCGAAAAACTCGATTACTGCATCGTCGGCGAGCCGACCGCGGTCAGCAAGCTGGGCGACATGATCAAGAACGGGCGGCGCGGTTCGTTGTCGGGCGTACTTACCGTCAAAGGCGTGCAGGGGCACGTCGCCTATCCGGAGCAGGTCAAGAACCCGATCCATCTGGTGGCCGCCGCGATCGCCGAGATGGCGGATACGCAATGGGACAACGGCAACGAATACTTCCCACCGACCAGCTGGCAGATTTCGAATTTCAATTCGGGCACGGGTGCCAATAACGTCGTGCCCGGCGAAGCGCACGTCCGGTTCAATTTCCGCTTCGCGACCGCCAGCACGTTGGAGTCGTTGCAAACGAGAGTGCACGGCATCCTCGACAAACACGGCGTGCCCTACGATCTCGAATGGCGTTACGACGGCCGGCCGTTTATCACGCCGAAAGGCGACCTGGTCGCCGCAGTGGCTAAAGCAATCAAGACAGTAACGGGTCTTACCACCAAGCTTTCAACGACCGGCGGCACTTCCGACGGACGCTTTATCGCCGACATCTGCGGGCAGGTCGTCGAATGCGGCCCCACGAATGCGACCATCCACAAGATCAACGAGTGCATCAAACTCGAAGAGCTCGAAAAGCTGCCGCAGATTTATCTGCACACATTGAAGAATCTGCTGATTAAGTAGAGAGAGAAAAATTCCCTCCCTGGCCTCGGCAAGGGTTAGGGTGGGGGCAGGGATTGAACGAAATGCCGACCTTCGAAGTCGATGGCATGAAACTTATCAAGCGCATCGCGTCGGTCGCGCGCGACGGGAAACTCGTGAAGGTGTTTTACCCGGTGTTTCCGTCGGACCGGAATGCAGGGGATGTGATCGGATGGCTGGGAGCCAGTCGGTAGTTATACTAGCTCGCGCGGTTTTCTAGTATAACTTCGGCTCTGTCGTATGCTTGCCCATGGTCCTTGAATCCTCCCGGCCAGCGACGTAAACTGCGCTCAAGCGCTCAAGAAGTGTCTCATCGGAGATGGCTATGGAACTCTTGGACAGGATTACCGTTGAGCCTGGAAAACGCGGCGGGAAACCCTGCGTGCGGGGTCTTCGTATCACTGTATACGACGTTCTCGGCTGGCTCGCCGCCGGAATGACGGAACCGGAGATACTGGCCGACTATCCTGAACTCGTCAGCGAAGATATCCGGGCTTGCCTCACTTACGCGGCCGAGCGCGAACATCGGATCGTCCGGATGCCGCGCTCCGCGTGAAGCTGCTGCTCGACCAGAATCTTTCGTCCCGCTTTCTCGATCAGCTCTCCGCCAGTTTCCCGGGATCGACCCACACCGGTATCGCTGGTCTTGATCGCGCAGCTGACTTGCAGATATGGGATTACGCGAAGCAGAATGATTTAACCGTCGTAACCAAGGACATGGATTTCTACGAACTTGCTCTCTCGCGCGGCATTCCGCCCAAGATCGTCTGGTTGCGTTGCGGAAACGTGAACAACCGTTATCTGCTGGCGCTTCTGCTCAAAGACGCCGATACAATTGCGGCATTCATCGAGGAACCGGAAAGCATCTGCCTCGAACTCTCGTAGCTGTTGCCGCGCTCCCGGTTTCGTGAAGCATGGGTAAGAACTGGTTCTCGCACGCCATTTCCAAACGCGAAGTGATCAGGGCTGTGCAAATTTCAGTCTTCTTCAACCAGCTTCAGCAGTATCTCTGCGTTCCGCGCGCCTTCGACGGCATCAACTGCCGGCTTTCTTTTCTGCAGGATTGCCTGGACAAAGTCGTCGAGCTGTCCGTCAAACGGATTGGCGATGGGAAAATCGAAATTGCCCTCGTTCGTCCAGATGCGTCCCGCGCCGTCGCGTCCAAAGGTGCCTTCGCAAATCACCCAGCCTTTGGCGCCGTAAATCTCCAGCCGGTTAGGCGCTTCGAAAAGGACCGACGAGCATATTTCCGCGGTCGCTCCGCCTTTAAACCTGAATACTGCTGCGGCAGTTTCGTCGTGCGGGCCTTGCCACTTTTCGTGCGCAGTCACGCACTTCATCTCTACAATCTCGCCCTGAGACGGCAGCAGAATCCAACGGCAGAGATCAAGCAGGTGAGTGCCGTTCGCCCCCAAACTCCACCAGCGGCCGACGTCCGCTGAGGCGCGCCAATTGGTCGAATCCGCCTGCTTCTCGGTCCACATGGCGCGCACATGATGGATATCGCCGAACTTTCCGCCATGAACCGCATCGATGATGGCCTTGTGTCCTGCATGCCAGTGCAGCCGATAGCACAGGCCCACAGTGATTTTCGCTTGCGAGCTGCTTGCGACGACTTGTGCGATGCCCTTGGCGTCGGTCGCCAGAGGTTTCTCCAGCAGCAAGTGCTTGCCGGCTTTTGCGGCAGCGACGGCCTGCCCGGCATGCAGTTTGTCCGGCGTGGCGATGATGACCGCGTCGAGCGCGGGATCCTGCAGCAATAAATCAAGCTCGGTGTATGCGGGCGTCTTCGATTGCGCTTTGAATTGCGCGGCGAATTCATTCGCCCGCTTCATATCGCGGCTCATCACGCTCCACAGTTGCGCGTGCTTCGACCGCAGCAGAGCCGGGGCATGGCCGCTTGACGCGATCCGGCCGGTTCCCACGATTGCGATGTTCAGCTTCTTCATTTGTCTACGAGCAAAAAATTACGTTTATCGCGCTACGCCAGCCACGGCAGCGTTTCGTGGTGCTTCTTCTCGAACGCCTCGATTTCCCTGATGTTCTGCATGACGAGACCAATGTCGTCGAGCCCCTTCAGCAAACGCTCTTTGTGCGTGGCATCTATTTCGAAGCGGTAGGTCGCTCCGTCCGGTCCCGTCACCGTCTGTGATTCGAGGTCGATGCCGATTTGCGCACCGGGTTGATCGCGCAATTGCTGGCGTAGCTTCTGGCAGGTCGCATCGGGCAGTATTACCGGCAGCATGCCGTTCTGCAGCTCGTTGCCGTAGTGGATGTCGCCGAAGCTCGGCGCGATGACCGAGCGTATGCCGTAGTCCCACATCACATAGACCGCCGCTTCGCGCGAAGAGCCGCAGCCGAAATTGGCGCCCGCCACGAGTATCTTCGCTTCTCGATACGGCGCCTGGTTCAATACGAAGTCCGCGCGGTCTTTGCCGTCGGCGTCATAGCGTATGTCGTGAAATGCCAGCTTCTGGTAGTCCGGTCCGCGCAGCTTGCGCAGGAAACGCGCCGGGATGATTTTGTCGGTGTCGATGTTCGCGAGTTCGAGCGGCGCCGCGACTCCGGTGAGTTTAGTGAATGCCTGCATCTGTTAGCTCCTAAAACATACAATCTTCAATCTTTAACCGCGAAGGACGCGAAGGAAAACGAAGAACAAGAAAGGAACGAGCGCGAACAATTGTTTTCAAATTTCCTTCTTGCTTTGTATTTATTTGTTTTGCCTTTGATTCCCTTTGCGGCCTTCGCGTCCTTTGCGGTGAAAGCTTTAACTCATTAGTTTGCGCACGTCGGTAAGCATGCCGCTCACGGCTGCGGCTGCGACCATCGCCGGGCTCATTAAGTGCGTGCGCGCACCCTTGCCCTGGCGGCCTTCGAAATTGCGGTTCGACGTGGATGCGCAGCGCTCGCCGGCCGGCACGCTGTCGCCGTTGGTGGCGGCGCAGCTCGAACACCCCGAAGCGCGCCAGTCGAAACCTGCCGCGATGAATATCTTGTCCAAGCCTTCGGCTTCGGCCTGGCGCTTGACCGTGCTCGACCCCGGCGACACCCACGCGGGCACCAGGCTTTTTCTGCCTTTCAGCACCGCAGCAGCGGCGCGCAGGTCTTCGATGCGGCCGTTGGTGCAGGTGCCGATGAAAGCGCGGTGTATTTTCAGACCGTCGAGCGGCGTGCCCGGCGAGAGGTCCATATAAAGCAGCGCTTGTTCCATGTGCTGGCGCTTATTGGCGTCGCTTGCCGATGCGGGGTCAGGCACCGCTGTGGTGATCGATACGGCTTCCTCGGGACTGGTGCCCCAGGTGACCATAGGTGCGAGTGTTGCGGCATCGAGCGTCACTTCGCGGTTGAAGCGCGCATCACCGTCGCTCGCCAGCGAACGCCAGAACTTGACGGCCAAGTCCCAATGGGCGCCCTGCGGTGCGAACTCGCGGCCCTGCAGGTAAGCGTAGGTCTTGTCGTCCGGCGCGATCATGCCCGAGCGCGCGCCGGCTTCGATTGCCATGTTGCAGACGGTAAGGCGGCCTTCCATGCTGAGCGCGCGGATTGCGTCGCCGGCAAATTCAATCGCGCAGCCGATGCCGCCGGCAGTGCCGATTTTCGCGATGATGGCGAGCACGATGTCCTTGGCGGTGACGCCGGCAGGCGCGACACCATCGACCGTCACGCGCAAAGTTTTCGGCTTCTTCTGCCACAGGCATTGCGTCGCGAGTATCTGCTTCAATTGCGAAGCGCCGATGCCGATCGCGTACGCGCCGAACGCGCCGTGCGTCGAAGTATGCGAATCGCCGCAGGTGATGATGAGGCCGGGCTGCGTAATGCCGAGCTCCGGGCCGAGCACATGCACGATCCCCTGCTGCGGATGCTCGAGGCCGTAATAATTCTTGATGTCGTTGGCCTTGGTGTTTTGCGCGAAAAGGTCGAGCATGTTGCGCATTTCGGGATCGGTGACGGCGGCCATGCCTTGGTCGCGGTTGCGCGTCGGCACATAGTGATCGGCGGTGGCGAAGGTCTGGCGCGGTTTGCGTACTTTGCGGCCGTCAACGGCGAGTGCGGTGAATGCATGGAACGAGCCTTCGTGCACGAAATTGCGGTCAACGTGCAACAGCGCTTCGTTCTCGCCGCGCATGACGATCACGTGGCGGTCCCAGATTTTTTCGAACATGGTTTGCGGCATCAGGCTTCCCCCGGTTGAATTGAAAGCTTAGCATGCCGCGCACGGCTGGGGAGGGCGTCACTTCGTGTATTATCGGTGCGCATACATCGGGGGAGAACAAGCATGGGATTGAAAGGCAAAACGGCATTGATCACCGGTTCGACCGGCGGCATCGGCGAAGCGTTCGCGCGGGCGTTCGCTGCGGAAGGCTGCAACATCGTGCTCAACGGGTTCGGCGAAGCGGCCGATATCGAGAAGCTGCGCAAAGACATTGCGAAAAGCGGTACTGAAGTTGTTTACGATGCCGCCGACGTCGGCAAACCGGCTGACGTCGAGAGGATGATCAACGCTGCGCTAAAACGTTTCGGCGCGGTCGATATCCTGATCAACAACGCCGTGACGCGTCACTACGCGCCGGTCGAAGCGTTTCCCGTCGATAAATGGGATTTGGCGCTGGCGGTGAACCTGTCGGCGGCATTCCACACCATACGTCTCGCGCTGCCTGAAATGAAAAAGCGCAACTGGGGCCGCATCATCAATATGGCTTCCATCCACGCGACCAAATTGGTCAAGGACCGTATCGACTACATGACGACCAAGGCGGCGATCGTCGGCATGACGCGCGCCGTTGCGCTCGAATGTTCTACGACCGGCGTGACCTGCAATGCGATCGCGCCGGGCTGGGTGCTGACACCGCACGCCGAGCGTCAGATCGCGCGCCAGATGGCGGAGCACAAACAGACGCGCGAGGACGCGCTTAAAACCCTGGTTGATTTGCGCCAGCCGAGCCGCCGGCCCATCATGCCGGCGGAAGTGGCAGCGCTTGGCGTGTTCTTATGCGGCGACGGTGCAGCGAACATCACGGGCGCGTCCGTGCCTATCGACGGTGCGTGGGCGACTAGCTAGAAGCTGTCTCAAAAACAGTTCGGAGCCGCAGATAAACGCAGATGAACGCAGATCAGTTCAAAGTGCTTAACGTTTGTTAGAGAGTGGTCTTAAAGTTTTATCTGCGTGTATCTGCGGCTGATTGTCGCTTTTGTATTTTTGAGATGGGTTCTAGTTACAAACTCGCCCGCTGGTCCTCGGGCAGACCGTAGCGTTCTTCGAGTTCCATGATATCCGGCAGTCCGGCAATTTCCGTGAACTGCTTGAACGTCGCGACCTTGTCGCGCATGTGTGCAACGGAGCCGGTGCGCTTCAGTTCGGCGAGCATGTTCTGCATCGCGGGA
>Ga0114966_10002006_pt1 | contig 18363 bp, 20 predicted proteins | sample M_130207_XF_Meta_FD_87029 | JGI IMG/M metagenome (GOLD analysis project Ga0114966, IMG submission 87029) | Freshwater microbial communities from Lake Montjoie, Canada to study carbon cycling - M_130207_XF_MetaG | ecosystem: Environmental > Aquatic > Freshwater > Lake | place: Lake Montjoie...
AGCTGGAGCTGGAGCTGCAATTAATTCATCACCCTCTCAAAATGATTTAATAATGGGCGCACTTTCAGGGAATGGTGAAGATCAATCTGGTGGAGTTGCAAACTATCGAACTCCACCCAATGTAAATGCCGCGCGAGCTCGGTCACCCCAACCAACAGCTGTTCCAACAACTCCTATTAAACGGCAACAAGATAATAATGTTGCTCAACCAGAACAATCAGTTTCTCCAAGTGATCTTACAACCAGTATTGGAATAGATCCAGCTATGCAACTGTTTCAATCTGCTAGGAATGCATTAACCTTATCTGCACCAAATATGGGATTGAATTTTGGTTCCGCAGTCCAAGGCATTGCAGCTGCATATGCACTTGGCAGACAGATTTTCTCTGGGACGCAACCAGCAAATCCACAGACACAGTTAAGTATCAAGCCACAAGTTATGACTAGTACAAAAACCACATCAGGAGGAACTAACATGGGATCAAATCTTTTAGGAAATTTACTAGCCCCCCCAGCCCCCCCAGGAGCCCCAGGTGTACCACCCCCACCCAAGGATGAAGATAATACAAAACCACTTCCATCACCGACCCCTCTATCCAATCAGTCTATGAAAACAGATATGTTTAGTTCAGGAGAGGTTGCTCAAATGGGTGGCAGGCCTAAGGCAGCAAACCACGAAGAACATAATCCTAAAGATAGAAGCAGTAGATTCCGTCAATCTTCCATGTTTACCATTACACCAGACCAAGCAATGAACTTCATTGCAAAAACAGAATCATCTGATAACTCACTAAAGTCTCTTATTAGAGAAGAAATTAGAAGAAGAATTGAAGAAGAAGTTGTTAAGAAACCATATACGAATAATGCTAAATTATCTGATGAAGAGATAGAACAAAGACTGTCTCCTCGGCAGCGAAGAGATATAGCTAATAAAAATAAACAAAGTAAAAAGAAACCCTCTTGACATTTATTTGATTGTGGTTATAATATGGTTGTGATTGGAAACTTTACCCATAATTGTTATGATCTTCCGAAAGACGGAATAGAACGAACCGAAACCAACGGTCTTCGTTTGTATTCTACACCTGATGGAATATTTCCATCCGTGACCAGCGTGGTTGGATGGGAGAAACAACAACAATTTGCGGATTGGAGAAAGAATAATTCTAAGGAGTCTCAACGAGTATGTGATCGTGGGACTCTTCTCCATTCCAAGATTGAATCATATTTGATCAACGAGGAGGTGGATATGACCATAAATGATGAATTGTTTACCCTTATTAAGAAGGAAGTAGACCATATCAACAATATTCGTGCCATTGAGCAACCACTCTGGGGTAAGATTACAGGTCTTGCTGGACGAGTGGACTGTATTGCAGAATACAAAAAAGAACTGTCGGTAATAGACTTTAAGGCGAGTACTCGTCCAAAGAAAAAGATAGATATAGAGAACTATTTTTGTCAAGCAACAGCATATTCTTTGCTGTGGCAGGAACGAACTGGTGAGTCTATACCAAATATCGTGATTTTAATTGCTAATGAACAGGGATTCTGTCAGGTATTCAAAGAAAAAGTAATTAACTTTGTGAAACCACTGAAAGCGTCAATAGATACTTATAATAAAAAGGTTCTCCCAATTTGATTTCTTTAAGTTTAAATGATGTAAATCGTAAATATTCTTTCACCTGGATTCGTTGTAATGATGATTCCAAATCCGCTCATTTTCGGAATATGTTCATCCATAAGTATGGTGGAGAATTTCATAAAAATGAAATCTATTGGGAATGGACTCCCACAAAAGAACAATTGATTATTTTAGATCAATCTATAATAGACCCACCCCCACCCCAGATTCATGAACCAAGCAAAACTTGGATTTTCAAGAATATTGATGGGGTTGATGTAAAAACTAAAAATATACAAGAATTTTGTAAAACTTATTTCCTAACACGATCAAGCCTCTATGAGGTGATATCGGGAAAACGGAAACACCATAAGGGATTTTCCTTTGTTGAAAGTATTATGGAATAAATAGAACCCACCTAACGGTGGGTTTCTTAATGTTATAAATAAATGATATGGGAAAACATACATTTATTTATCCTGGTCGTTTTGCTCCTCCAACTGGAGCGCATAGTCATCTTGCTGATCAATTGAAAAATATGGTAAAGGTTGCCCAAGCATCTGGTGTTACCGCAGATTTTCATATTTACGGAACACCAACTTTTGATGGTCCTGGTTCAAAGAATCCAATTCCAGCAGAGCTCAAAGATCAATTCATGCGTAAAATCTTTGATACAGATAATATTACTGTTACTGCTCCTTTAAAATTACCTGGTGTTTTTGGTCACGCACAGCACGCTCACGACAACGGTGCTACTGAATTAACTATACTTGCGGGTGGAAAACGAATAGTCCAATACGAGAAACTAAAAGAGTATATGGGGAAACGAACAGTTGATCGACAGGGTAAAGTTATTGATTTTACGAATATAAAACCAGAAAATTTTCATATAATAGGAATCCCGAGAGATGCAGATTCTGATGACGGATTGCAAACCATATCCCCAAAAGATTTTGTCAAAACTACAGGAAAAATGAAGATTGAGAAAATTTCTGGATCCAAAATGCGTAAAGCAATAATGGAAAAGAATGTAGATTTGGTACATTCAATGCTTCCTCCACATATGACGAGAGAAGACGCAGTTGAATATATGGAATCTCTACATCCCCATGTTGCTGGCATTAATGAAGAAACTTCTGCCGTAACTCGCATGAAACTTGCGAAAGCAGCAAGAAGAACATCATCAAGACGAAAAATAGTACGCAGAAGCAGAGCAAAGAGAAGAAAGAATCTTACACAACTTAAAGTTCGTGCAAAGAATGAAATCATCTCTCAGTTAAGAAAGAAGATTTCAGGAAAGAGAAACTGGAAAAAGGTTCCGTATTCTCAAAGAGTGACGATTGACCGTAATTTGGCGAGAAGAAAGAAACTAGTTACAAATATGGTAAAGAGAATTATGCCACAAGTGATTAAAGGTGAATCTGACAGACTTAAAAGTTTAAATTCTTCATTTGATGTAGTTCAAATGTTCATGTCTAACTTCTTATCAGAAGCGACAAAGATGAAATCCAAGAAAACAAATCGTCAACCTCCTGATTCTGCTGATAAGGCAAAGAGAAAAAGAAACAATACTATGACTCAAAGACAAGTCAGAGGTAAAAGAGAAGAAAAACTCAAATCTGGAAATGTTAAAGGTGAAGTATACGCCGTTAAAAATAAAAAAGGTGATGTTGAATTGGTTGATAAACAATCACTTCGCGCAGATCATACCATTCTTTTAGACGCAGACAAGGCGAGTCTCTCTACTCTTAAGAAATTTGTCGGTGATAAAGGATTCAGAAACACCGATACTTCTATTCGATTATTCGGTCTTCAAAAAGATGCTGGTGGAGAAAAAGAAGGAAAGAAAGAAAAGAAAGAATCAAAAGAAAAGAAGAGTGGAAAGCAGACTTCAGCTGGAGCTGCATTGAATCCACCACCACAGAAGATTGCAGCATCCAAGAAAGCATCAAAGAAAGATACATATGCAACTTCGCATGATGCAACAGCAATGGAATCTGGAATTGCATTTGCAGTCAATAGCGCACTTGGATTATCTCCAGAGCAGATGGTAAAGAAAGGTCTTATTGACAAGAAAGATGTTGATGCGGTTCTTGCAAATAACAATGAATCGTTCATGCCATCTTGTCAAAGAGCAGCAGAACAGATCATCAAACAATACGGTGGATTATATCTTAAGCATACAGGTAGACTGAAGAGCATAACTACACTTTCAAAGGAAGCAATTGATAATGGAGTCAGGGATAATACTCCAAAATCAGATTTACTGTTAGTGGATGGAGATGGAAATATTGTTGCTGCATTGTCACAGAAGATTGGTGAATCTCAGTTGAGTTCTGGTGGTCCTGCGGAAACAATCACACATCTTAAATGGTCCATGAATACTCTTGGCGACAAACTTGATCCAGCAACCAAAAAAGAGATTGATGGATTCATCAAGTTCTTTGAAAATGAACTCGGTGGAAATCCAAGAACACAAGCAGGTCCAGTTTCTCTTTACCAACAAGGTGCAGAAAAAGCAGGAGAAGATAAAGAAGTTGAAAGAAGAGAAAAACTTCACGATAAAGCAACAGAGATGTTAAATAACATTCTGAATGGAGATAAGAAACTTGCATCGGCATTCATATATTCATTGATCACTGGTGCTAGTAAATTCAAAGAAGGTGATCCTGCAATTGCTACTCATATTCTTAGTGCTAATAGAGATGGTACTGATCTTAAGATGACTAAAGTTGATATGAAATATGCTGATAAACTGTTGGGCAAAGTCAAGTTTCAGATGAAGTTTAAGTCTTCCGCAGTAGAAACCAGCGATGTCAAGAAGAAGTGGGCAGAGTTTAAGGATAGAAAGAAGAAACAAGGGCAGAAGATCACTCTTGGTGAAGACTTCCGTCAATATTCATATAGATCTGTTATTCGTGCATATCTAACAGAAAACATGAATAATATTACTGGAAGAAAACTTGTTTCTCTTTTTCTGGAATCTACTAACAGTGAAATGAAGAAAGTAACTCCCCCAGATCCAAGAACACCAGAAGAAGCAGTTAACTATCTCAAGGATGCATTTCAATACATTGGAGAAGACTCCTTTAAATTGTATCAATTCTTTGAAGATACAATAGACCCAGAGACAACTCAACCGATAGTTGATTGGACTGAACTTGCAGATTCTGCAAGTACAACAAAGAATATTGTGTTCATCAATGGAAAACAATTTGAAATTCCAGTTGAAGTCCCATATAACTATACCCCCAATGGAAATATAGAATCTCCTCTATCAGAAGAATATCTGGATGAAAGAGACTATAAATCAGAATATCGCAATTATCATTCTCGTCCAGAACAAAGAAAGAATCGTTCCAAGCGTGTTATGGCGAGAAGATTGATGGCAAAATTGGGTAAGGTTCATAAAGGTGATGGTAAAGATGTAGATCACAAAGATGGTAATCCTCAGAACAATGGAAAACACAATCTCCGAGTAAGAGATAAATCTGAAAACCGCGCGGATAATTAAGGAAGTTATATGGATTTGATGCCAGACATTTCGTTCCCATTCTGGGTTGAAGCAATACTAACACTTGGGATTGCAATAGTTGCTTATGTGTCAGGAAAGATGAAAGAGAAGAGTAATCGTGCTATAAAACTAAAGAAACATGACGAGATAAACTGGGAAGTTCATTCTCAGATTCATGAATTTCTTACAGAACTTCGTGTAAAGACTCATGCTGGAAGAGCACAGATTGTTCAGTTTCATAATGGTGAATATTTTATAGATGGAATTTCCATGTATAAACTTTCAACCACTCATGAATCGTTGAAGAATGGATTATCTAGCAACGAGAAGAAACTTTTACTAGTCACTATGTTTTCTGCACTGATGGATAAGTTGGAAACCAATCAACCACAACTATACAAGACATCGGAAGAGAAACCAAGTTACTTTAAGAATACACTTGACTTGGGTAGCGTTGATTACTTTATGGCACTTCCCTTATTCTATGGTGGAGCAAAGAGTGGATTTATAATGATGGAGTGGTGTGGAGAAACAGATAGTGAATATGCGGTGAATAATGAGGGGGTAATTAAAATTGAACTACTACACACAAGAAACATTGTACAGACCAAGTTATCCCAACAAATAAAGGATTTAAAATGATTTCTGAGGATTTGCGCAGATGGTTCAAAGAGAAATGGACTGCACAAGATGGATCTAAAAATAAATATAAACCAGGGAAGAAAAAAATGAATGAATCAAATCAAAACGACTGTGGGTGTGATAAGAATATCAACGAAGATCAAATTCATAGTGGAGAATCTCCAAAAGAATATAGAGCAAGATTGCTAAGAACAATTCAATCTGGTGATATCACATCCATGGATCACCATGATAGAGTTCATGGTGCGTTGGCATTCGTTCAGGATATTCAATCACAATACCCAGGTCATGCGCTGAATGTTGTTGTTCGCCATTTCCTCAAAAAAGGTGGAGAATCTAATGCAACTGGTTTAATCGTCACTGGAATAGATTCAAAAGGAAAAAACCTAACGGGATATCCAACTGGTGCTGGTGGAACTTCCACGAGACATAGAGCAGAAGTGGCCGCAGAACTAAAAAATATCACTGGTTTGCATGTATCAAGATATCCATTCCTAAACCCTCAACATTTAAGTGTATTAACAAGATTAATGGACTTTAAAGGACTACGAGAAATGTATGAACAAGCATTAAATGAAGCAAAAGAAGAAGAAAATGACGAAACTAAGAAAATACGCGATAGAATTGCTAAGTTAAGAGCAATGATGCGTGATAGAATGGGAAAACATCAAGCAGCAATTGGTGGAGATTCACAATATGTTTCGAGTCACAACCACTCTGGATCTTGGATTCCAAGTGGTTTTGATACACGAATATCTACTGGTAAAATTAGTGTAACTACAAATCACAACACAAAAGATGGTACAATTAGATTTAGTATGAGAACAAAGGTTCCGAATCCAAAACATGGCACTGCTCCAGAATTCACACAAGAATCACATACAGAAGTTAATCTCTCAAATGGAACAATTTATCCAGATGGATCTATAGATACTCACCAAAAACCAAAGTGGGCTCATACTGCTGATGGTAGTATGGATGAACAAGCAGTCAGAGAGATATTGAGAGATCATTTGAATTCACGAGTAAGACATCCAGACACAGGAAAGGTTATCAGTGTTGGTGAACATCATGGATTAAAAGCACAACTGAAAGAAAACAACTGCGGATGTGATCAAAATCTCACAGAATCCAAGAAACCATATAAAGGTTTTGTAAAGGGCAAGAACCATCCAGAGGGTGGGTTGTCCCGTAAGGAAGCACATCGTCAAGGTATTCATGCTGGCATTGAAACCAAGGATGAAGCCAAGCGCAAGGGTGGGTTTGGTAAACTCTCTGGCAAGACTCAAGCCAGAAGAAAATCATTCTGCGCTCGTATGTGTGGAATGAAGAGACGAAATACCAGTTCAAAGACGGCGAATGATCCAAAGAGTAAGATAAATGCAGCACTCCGTGTATGGGGATGTAGATGTGGAACAAACGAATCATATGAAACGAAAACATCAATGCTAAATCACAAAATATCACTCAATGAGGCCTGCTGGAAAGGTTACACTGCAAAAGGAACTAAAATGAAAAACGGAAGACAAGTACCAAACTGTGTCCCAATCTCGGAAAACACAATGACTCCATTACAGGAAGCATATGCCAGAGCAAAACACGCAATAAAGGAAGAAATAGTTAACAAGAGTAATAAAGGAACTATGACAGGGAAAGAGAGATCAAAAAGAGATAGAATTGCTAAAAGTGTCAAAGGTATAAAATCTATTAAGGGCAAACCAGATTCGGATAAAGAAGCAAAATACAGATACGCTACTTATTTGGTTCTAAGAGCACGCGAAGGAAAATCATCTAAGTCTGAAAAATCAAATACCAAATCTAGCAAGAAACCTAGTAAAAAGACAAAGAAGAGATAATATGAAAAAACATAAATACAATAGTAGAGGAATACACCCATGAGAAACTTAAACGAATTTAGCACAGCATATCCATCATCAATAGGAAATTCCCAATCGCAGGAATATAATGGAGCGTTAGGACCAGTTGATGCTGAAACGGTACAGGGAAAGGATAGACTCAATCCCGATACAAATGAAGGACTTCATAGAATAAATGTGTTTATTGCCAACGCATTTAGAAGAGTCACATTGAATCCTCAATATGAAGTAGTTCAATTGAAAGCAAGATTGAATCATTTGAATCTTGATTTCCCATTCAACGCATCAACACCTCTTGCTGCTGTGAATGATTATATTGTAACTAGAGGTGGAAGCGCATTTGGAGTTACTCCAACAACAGATCTCTCAAAAGGATTTGATACGGGACAAGATCTTCAAAAATACAATCTCCAAATTAGAGTAATCAAAGTGGATGGTGGATTTAAACTTGAAGGTAAAATGGGTGCTGGAGATACATTGACAGAGAATCTTCTCTCTGCTGACAGAAGATCTCAGCGAATCAATACCATCAAGAAAGTCATGGAAGGCAGAGAATCTACAAAAGCAGAGAATATTGTGGATCCGCACGGTGATACTCAAAGAGAAGGTTCAAAGTTCAAAAATTCCACGGAGAGAAAATTGAAATCTGTAAAAGGTAAGAGACGATAATTTACAATAGTTTATAATATGAAGGAAAAATTAAGTCCACATAATTTTGTAATGTTCGCAATGAAGATGTATAATAATCCTCATTGTTCTGGTATAGAAGAATTTAAAGAAGATCTTTCCAGAATAAAATACATCAAGAGATTGCTAATAAAATATAAAAAGTATGGTCACTTAAAAGAAAGACTTATTTTAAATCATATCATAATTCTTCAAAATGTATTTGGTGTTGAGGGGTGTGTGCGGATCCTATTTTACAAATTAAATAAGGATTTACATGCACCCCTTAAGTCTTTTTTAGAATATCTTCAATATCTTCCATATGAGATACCAGAAGCAGACATTCACGGAATAAATCCAGATCATAGAATTTCAAAACTATTACAGAGAATCAAATGATAACAATCTTAGAAGCATTTAAAAAAATTGCACTATTGCAAGAGGCAAAAGAAAATAAAACTGAAACTATAATGCATTTACCTCATGTGGTTGAAAGAGCAATTCTTGGAAAACCACATGAGGCAATCACACACCTTGAGAATGGATTAAATATTTCTCAAAATCTTTCAACGCAGGGATCAATGAGTGATAAGGCAGATGGTGGTGTTTCTATTTTAATCAAAAATGGTGCTGTAAAATACAAGGGTGAAAATGAAGAAAACAATCCATGGGTCAGTTCTCCAGAAGAAATAGAACAGACATATGGTAAACAAGGAAGAGGTCATCTAACACCACATTTGATGTCAGGGTTGGGATTAGCACATCACCCAGAGATGCCAGAAGATGTTATGTATCAAGGAGATACTTTATTACAGCATCCAGATCATTCAAATCTGTTAAAGGGTAATATACTCAGTTACAAGAAACCAAGAAAGTCTGTCAAGTATGGAGTTGCGGTTCATACGGTTTTTGATTCCAATACTGGTAAGAAAATAGATACTGCTCCAGATCTCAGACATATGGAGACAAAGGATCTTTTCCTCCCATATCTTGGCACAAAAGGAAAAATACATTCTCCCAAGCCAGAGGAAGTCGCATCAATCCACCGCAGTATTTCTGAAGCAAAGAAAATATTTTCAGATCCAGATGTTGCCCGTGTTGTTAAAGGCATAGCGAGACATAGGGATCCATCAAACAAACAAGGGCATAGATACTTGTTTTTCAAGCAATTTAATAATGCTTTCCAACGAGGCGATTTTAATTATTTCTCAACAAAAGATCGACCAGTTAGAAGATCAACAGACCTTCTTATGCATTTTGCAACAATGAAACTAGCAAATGCAAAAAGTTCTTCTGAAAAGAATAGAATACTTGGGCATTTAAAATACATTGGAAATAATGGCTTGGCAATACACAAAATGCTAGAAGGTCATGCTCATATAGATGAAGCAAGAAAACACATAGTCAATATAACACAAAGAACACCTTCTGATCTTCACCCAGTGAATCCAGAAACAGGTAAGGTTGATTACAGCATGGGAGAAGGAAAGGTTTCAAATGTTCCTGGAATAGAACCTGTTAAATTTGTCGAGTCATCTTTCACTTCCGCAAATGCTGCTCAAAGTGCAGCTGCAAAATCAAGAAAGAAAAATAAACAACAAATTCAAGAGGATGAAGGTGGTGGAATGATGACCGCATCCAGTGGAGCAATCTCTGGTATGGGTTATAATCTCGGTGGTCCTGCTCCAGATGATGTGGCAGTTGCTCCTCTATCCACTAGAAAATCAAAACCACATCGCAGAAACTTGACTAGAAAGTTTTTGGATAGTGTTAATCTAGGAAACCAAGCATGACACCAGAAATCATTTCACTCATTGGTGGATCTTTCGTAGGATTCTTGTTTCGTTATATTGCCGAGAAGCGTGCTGCGGAAGCAGAGAATTTCAAGCGACTCATTGAAGTAAATACACAGACTACAAACAATCAGAATCTCGCAGCACAGAGAGTTCCAGTTGATGCTGGAAAGGTTGTACGACGATTCATCGTCCTTGTAATTTTGTTTGGTACAATCATTGCGCCATTCATTCTTCCATTCTTTGGCATTCCAACCGTAGTTGAAGTTGACCAGACCAATCCAGAACTCATGTTTGGTCTGATTCCAGAGACAAACCACAAGATATTCCAAGTTGTGAATGGGTTTCTGTTTACCAGTGAGAGTAGACAAGTTCTGATCAGCATCATCGGATTTTACTTTGGATCCGCGGCCGCAGGAAACAAGTCATGAAGAAAATTGGATTCTTTACATTATTATTTCTTTGGTTCTGTCTTGCGTCATGTAAAATAATTCCAGAGGTTCAACACACCGCACCAGCAGATGGCAGTAGCAAAGATGAACATGGAGCAATTGCAGCGGGTCCATTGTTAAAACCAATAAATATCAATTGGTATGCTGTTCTATTCTATGGAACATTAATCTGTTTTGCTTTATATCTCGCATTCAAGAATGATGGTGGTGATGATAAAAATAATAATGAAATCGACGATTCATCTGAAGCACCTCCAGGAATAACTGGATCATAAATACAAAAGAGGATTCAGACATGAAAACATTCAAGGAAATATTAGCAGAAGCAAAGAAGGCTAAAGGAAAATATGATCATATAGAAATTCCTGAGCATCGCCAAGAAGAATACGATAGACATTATGATGCAATCCATGGTCGTGGTGGAATGGTACATGATCAGATTCATGAAAGAGTTCTTACAATCATGGGATTAATTTAATACTGGGTACTATCAACAAGGGTGGGTACTATCAACAAAATCGCCGCTGAAAAGCGGCGATTTCTATTTCCGAAATTTCGGAAATACGGATAAAAATATCCGTGATTAACTTTTAAAATTGGGACTAGATTTTACTCTAGCCCCAAGTAAAGAGGAGTTGAGATTCCTTTATGCGGGAATCAACGCTTGATGTGGTTCGCGATCACATCGGAGAACCGATTGATGAACGCGCGTGAGTTGCCTCGCTTCTCGACTGCCTTGAAGAAGGTATTACGAATGCGAGCGAAGGTAGCATTTGACTGGAGAGTATCCATCACATCATCGACGGAATCCATGTCCGCAATGTCGTGATTGTTTGGAAGCACGAACAACCGATCATACCCGTGATTAATGATCGGATAGTCCTTGTTGGGAACATTCATCTTCTTTTCGTAGTCATAAGATTCGGAGTACCGAATACGAGGAGCATCGTAGAACCCAATCGCACTCAACTTCTTCGCTTCTCCCTTGCAATCACCCTGCCAGTATGTGCAGTATCCAGCCTTCGCAAGAATGTAGAACCCGATGGTGTTGCTTCCAGTAACATCACCGAAGATGTGAAGCAGCGCATCTGTAGTACGCATATACTTGCTCACATCATATTCCTTCTTGTTGAAGGGACAGTAGACAAACGACTTGTTGTACATTTCGTTTCCATGACAAGAGATTGGAGAGTACCCAGTCTCACCATCGGTGAGGAAGATCGTATTGACGATCTGAACCGAGTGCTTCTTCTGAAACTCAGGAATCATCTTCATTGCAGCAACGATGGTCGAGTCGAGAGGCGTATTGCCCTGAGTAAATCCCACAGGAGCATGTACACTACGACTGATACTGAGTCCTTCCATGATATCTTTAGGAGTAGACACGAACTGACCAAGCGTGAACACATTCTTCAACGCTTCGTTGAACTCGTTGTTCTTCATATCCGAAGAGAGAACATGGAGAAGTGCCAGCACTTCTCCAGCTTGCCCATTATGGTGATCATCATATTTGTCGAGAGTGGACTTTCCTTCATTGCCATATGACTTGCGAAGAGAAGAACGATTGCACTTGGATTCCCATTGCTTGTAATCGTTGAGCGAGAAATCGTTCGTCCCGCGACGAATTCCCAAATGCGTATCAAGCACAGTGAACTGACTGCTGAACAGATAAACATCAAACGGAATCTGCATACGCTTGCAGAACTGCGAGAGCATGACAACCTGTGTCAGAACATCTTCTGTTGAATCATGCATCGAGCTCGACCAGTCAATGAACATGACCATACCGTGGTTCTTGCCATCGGCAATGGTTGAGTAATTGAGGAAGATATCATCTGTGATCTTGTGAAGACACAGACGATCTGTATCCAACTTACCGCTACGAGAAGTAGTGGTGCGCTTCTGCTCGTCAGCGGCCTTCTTCATATCAAACTGCTGAATCAACTGACCGATCAGCGGATTGCTGTTGGTGATGAGTCGCGAATACTTCTCGTCGATGCGAGTCATCATCGTGCCGAATCCACCTGAGTAACTGCGCTCTTTGGCAAAGTGCGCGGTGAGAATCTCATGAGACTTCTTGTACGGAAGAATCATGCGATTCGTATTCGGCACAGGAATCACCGAATTGCTCACCGAATTCACAGTACGGGAAACAGTCTTCTTCTGATTCGCATCAAAGTTACTCTGAGTAAGCATGGCAGGAAGTTCAGGAGCAAGACCAGTTCCCGCACCCATTGGTGAAGAACCCATTGACTCACTAGACTTGTCTCCATTCCGAGACTGACCATTGCTCTGAGAACCATTCTTCTGCTCATTCTTCTGCTGATCATTGCTACTCGCAGAAGTACCATCACCCTTCTGCTCTTCGCCACCGCTATTCGCAGCACCCTGACCCTGCGAATCGCTCTCGCCTTCCTTCGGGTTCATCATCGGAGCAGCAATCGTTGCTTGTTCGTTCTTCGGTTGATTGACATCCTGACGCTTGCCACCGATGAATTGGAACACTTCACCGCTGAGAGCAATCGTATCATCAAAGGTATTGCTCTTCTCAATCCGATCAACGATCTCTTGCTCTTCGGCAGAGAATGGAACAGCAAGATGAACACCAACTTTGAAATGGAGATTGATACGATCAGCGAATGCAGACTTGCTGACATCAATGCCATCAGTACCGAAGAAGTTCTTGTCGAACAACTCACGATATCCCGTGCTGAAGTCACGACGAAGGCCAGGATACTTATCCTTCACCTTGCGTTCAATGCGAACATCTTCAACAATCTGCATGATGCCTTGCACATACGAAGCATGAACATTGCCACCGATATCTTCGGCAGCAGAAGTCCATGGGCCACTAACTTGCTTTCCCTTGTCAATGTCGGGAGTAAACAAAGCGTGACCGATTTCGTGACCGATCATCAGATCACGCGCAGCGTCTGACAATCCCTCCCATACGGGAAGAGTAATGACGCGATTCGCGACATCACACATTGCGGTATGCGCGGATGGATCAAACTGTACCCGCAGATTCTCCTCTGCGAGTGCCTTTGCGAGAATGGACTTACTGTTCTGTGTAGATTGAGTCATAGCGTATATTATACCACAAACGCAAGCTCTTGTCAACCCTTAACTTGCGAAAATATGAGTCCAATAACAATACTATCAACATATCAATATCCGAGTTCTGCGTTGACAAATACCATATTATTATTGGACAAAAAATTGTGAACAAATGACTTGACAACAGCTTGAACTTTTGGTATAATATACCCATGCCCAAACTTGCAAACAAATCCGCTTTCCTCAATGCCATCAAGACTCTGTCGAATGGCAACAACATCGTCACTCGTACCCAATGCGTCGAGGCTGCTAATTCCATCGGAATGAAGTATCCTCCTGCGTGGTTTGTTCAAGACAAGACTCGTAGTTACGGTCGTGGACTCTTCTACATTGACACGACTCTCGCAAAGCAAACCAAGGTTTCCCCAATGCCAAAGAGCAATACCGTCAATACCGTGGCAGCAGATGATAAGACTGCCGTTTACACTCTCGCTGCATCTACCAACGGAGATCGTGCTACTCTGATTCCTGAAGTGAACAACGACTATGTTCCGTTCGGTCACTTCGAGGATGTCAAGAAGATCATTGAGAGCGGAATGTTCGCTCCCATCGTTCTGACTGGCAATACGGGTACTGGTAAGACCGAGATGGTTGAACAGATTTGCGCGAAGTTGAAGCGCGAATGTCTGCGTGTCAACTTCACCGAGATGACTGATGAGGATTCTCTCATCGGTACTTGGAAGCTGGTCAATCACGATGGTCAGACTTCAATGGAATGGCAAGACGGCCCAGTGATTGTCGCTCTCAAGCGTGGTGCAATTCTGCTTCTCGATGAGATGGATTGTGGTACTGCGAAGACCATGTGCCTTCAGTCTCCGCTTGAAGGTAAGGGTAAGTTCATCGACCGTATCATCACCAAGATTCCCAACAGTCTGCGCTTCAACATCGTTGCGACTTGCAATACAAAGGGCAAGGGATCCGATGATGGTCGCTTCGTCGGTACTCGCGTGATGAACGAAGCAATGCTCGACCGCTTTGACTTTTGGTTTGAGGTTGACTATGCGCCACGAGCCATTGAGAAGAAGATTCTTCTCAAGAAGATGAAGTCGTTCGGCAAACTCGATGAGCATTTCGCCGATTGTCTGACGAAGTGGACTGAATCCATTCGCAAGGGTTACGGCGATGGAACTTTCAGCGATCTCATCACGACTCGTCGTGCCATCAACATCTGCAAGGCGTATGCGTTGTTCGGTTGCAAGCAGAAGGCACTTCAGATGTCTCTCGCTCGCTTTGACAAGGATACGCAGACTGCGTTCCTTTCCTTCTACAATAAGATTGATGGCAGCGACATTCCTGTGCATGGGGTGTATCCTCCTCCGAATAAGGACGAAACGGATATGGAGGTTCCCTTTTGATTTGAAATCAACCACAAAATCCTTTTACTCTCCTTGCCAACCTCTTCTCCGTGTACCACACAATCATTTCGCACAAATCGCAAATACTATTCAGAGGAAATCACATGACTGCCACTATGCTCTTGACTGCTAAGACCAACATTGACTTCGCCGCTCTCGTTACTCGCTCTTCTACCGAACGACTCACCGTCAAGCACCTTGCGCGTGAGTTCAAGATGAAGTCTCCCGACATGAAGAAGGCACTCGTTGACCACTTCGGATCACGCATTCAATTCAAGCGTGGTCGTACTGGTGGCATCGTGTTCACCGCCTAAGACAAAGAACATCCCAGTCAAACGAGAAACCCCCGAGCAATCGGGGGTTTTCTTTTACATATTCTCTTTTCTCAGGAAGTATCCTTCTTCAGGATGATTATCTAAATCTTCTATAACACCACTAAGGTGATGAGTAGTATCATCTAGATGTGGATGTTCTGTTGCTGTAGCGGATCTTGGAGAATGTGAGTTCATCATGCTTTGACCAAACCAGCGCATTCTACCTGAATCCTTTTCATCTATAGCATGTTCTTGCACAATTCTTTCTATTGCATCAGGAACATGGATTTTGTAGTGTTCGGGAAGATCGGCGTGATTCATTATATGAGATTGAATTGCATCAATCATTTCATCGTGAGTATTGGATGATGCATCAAAATATTTAGTCATGAGTTTAGCTTTATCGCTATCGCTTTCACTAGAGTATATCAATCCCGCATGGTGTAGCGCAAGATGTTCAGCAGCAACTCTAGTAGCAAATTGTGTATTGTTGAACTTTAATTGATGCCCTTCGGGTAACCTTATGGTGATTGGAGTCTTCTTCATGAACTCTTTTACTTTTCTGAACATATACTCCCCATAGTCACCTTGTGGATCATTACCACCACGCGGCATTCTGAACTCATTGAGTAGATCTTTAAATAGTTTCATATACTCTATTTATAAATACAGAATAGGAGTGAACTTATGAAAGTATTTAAAACTTATTTAAAAGAATCCGTATACGATCAGTTGCATGGTACAAGAACCCAAGAAGAACTAAATGCTGATAGACATGTAATATCCCTTATGGATTTAGATGAAGATTTCCGACGCAAGTACCCACAATCGCCTCCATTAGAGTACGATCACAAAACTTTACTGGCTATTAGAAATTTCTATTTGGGGAAGCTTCATGGCGATAAATATCCTCAGCAGGCTAAAGAGTTGGAAATGAACAAAAAGCAAGTCGAGCAACAGCATAAGCACCTCGTCGGGGATTTGATACCAAGTCAGCCAGAAAATATCTAATTGGGTGGGTACTATCAACATTTCATCAATGTCATTCCATTGCAACTAGATTTATGCGGCCATAGCTTGTATATCCATGCATATGCAACTTCAAATATACATTCAAAATCAATTGTAAATATCTACAATTACCGTTGACAAATACTATCAACCGCGCGCCTTTTGTCAATATTGACAAATATCGTTGACATATACCCTCCCAAGATTCACCCACAAGTTATCCACAATCGGGAGGGTTTGAGCTTGACAAGCTCGAGGATTTATGGTAGCTTATACGCTATGTCTACTTTCTCACTCGCCCAAGCACCTACTCGCACCATTTCGATCCATGATCCCGAAACGAGTTTCATTCATTCCGAAGCCGAAGATATCGTTGGTGGTCTTTCAAAGCCTTCTAAGTTGCCAGGCTGGAGTACCAGCATTTCCGCGAAGCGTTGCCATGTCGGTTCCGCTCTCCGAAAGGTGAAGGGTTCCACTTGCGAGAAGTGCTACGCTTGCAAGGGAATGTACAACTTCCCGAATGTAGTAGAGGCGATGGAGCGTCGATACAATGCGCTATTCGATCCGCGATGGGTCGCTGCGATGGCATTCGTGATCGCAAAGAAGTGCAAGAAGGTTTCGTATTTCCGTTGGCATGATTCGGGCGATCTTCAATCGCTCTCGCACCTTATCAATATCGCCGAAGTCGCGCGACTCACTCCGAGCGTTTCGCATTGGTTGCCTACGCGCGAATACGCAATCGTTCGCAAGTATCGCGAGATGTTCGGTGAGTTTCCTGCGAATCTCACGGTTCGCATTTCCTCTGCGATGCTCGACTCTTCTGCGCCTTCTGATTTCGCAATTACTTCGGAAGTCGCAACCGATTCTGCGGCGATGGATCGTTCTCGAGCTCGTGGTGGACTTGCGTGTGTCGCACCTACTCAAGACAACGAATGCCGCAATTGCCGCGCGTGTTGGGATCGCAATGTCGCAACCGTGACTTATCACAAGCACTAAGCACTTGACAAACGCACCAATATTTGGTATAATACACCCATGTCATTCATTAATACCCCCACTCGTGACCCTCGTGTCGGTTACACTCTCAGGCCTTTCGTTGCAGGTGATACGCCTGTGCCGAATCACACTTTCGAGGATTTCGCAATTCCGCGTACCTATGCATTGGTTACACCAATCAATGAGTACGAAATGCAATTCGCCCGTGTTTACACGCCAAATCCGTGGTATGCAGATGAGATTCGCTTCTTTAATTGGACTTGGTCAAAGCGAGATGGTACTTGGTATCGGACGAGCGGTGGTTCTATGAACCCTGAAGATGCGCGTAAAGATTGGAAGTCTCGCAAGGCGCAGGGACACACTCCGCGCGATGTGATTGCGAATCCGTTCAATGAAAGCGAGTGTCCCGTGTGGGACATTTGGACTTACCATTTCAGTCACACAAGCTACGGGTTCCACGCTCTCATTAGCAGCTACAAGAACACCTATCCCCGAAAGGCAGTCTGAACATGATCAATCCACACATCGAAACTCTCGTAAACTTTCTCCGTGACTTCGCAAATGCAAATGAGGATTCTTTTGAACCCGAACACATTGACTACTTGAAGCAGTCCGCGATTGCGATTGAGGTTCTCGACAATTTGGTTGCTGATCTTACCAAGCAGCGCGATTCCTTGATTCAGGAGCGCGACTCCGCACGATGGGAAGTCTGTGAACTTTCGGGAGATGGATCAATCGACTCCGTAAAGCGAGTAGCGGAAGAGCGCGGATGGAATCTCACCGAATACTTTGACCACTTCAGATGGGATCCGTATGCCGAATTCGAATATGATCCTCATACCGAAGCCTATGCCGCTCGCGCCGAAGAGGGAAAGAAGAGACAAGAGGAGTACCGCGCACGGCACGAAGAACGAATAGCGTGTATTCGCGCGAACTCGACCCCGAATGCCGAAGGTACACACAATCCGTGTCCCTTCTAAAGGAATACGAAAGATGCCCAAA
>Ga0114966_10002007_pt1 | contig 18359 bp, 20 predicted proteins | sample M_130207_XF_Meta_FD_87029 | JGI IMG/M metagenome (GOLD analysis project Ga0114966, IMG submission 87029) | Freshwater microbial communities from Lake Montjoie, Canada to study carbon cycling - M_130207_XF_MetaG | ecosystem: Environmental > Aquatic > Freshwater > Lake | place: Lake Montjoie...
CTCTAGCCGCTTGATTCGAGCGTTGACCCCGCGCATCTCTTTTTCAATACCTTCGTACCGAATCGCGCAGACATCAACGTGGGCGTCAATTTTGTGATCAACTTCAGATAATGTAACCATCATTGGACCAATTTGTTTTGGTTGGTTGGTGCAAGAGCGTTAAAAGTTGCGGCTTCTTTAGCTTGTTTTTTGGTTCTGTAGTCTTGACGTAGTTCCGCAACGGTTTTAGCGCCGGGGACACGCAAAGCAATGTTTTCAAGACCACGCATCAATGCGCTGGCGGTGTTGGAATAGTTGACCGCCCCTGGTTGTTTGACCATTGCGTCCTTGACCGTATCGCGTAGGTCAAGAATTTGCTCGCGGCCATCTTTACCAAACAACTCAGTCAACTTGTCTTCTTTTTCAAGTTTGTCAACAGCTTTACGGAAACTGTCAAACTTGGTCACACCATTAACGCCGGTTGCCTGACCTTTGAGCCATTGGACCGTCTGGCCTTTTAGTTCATTAATTGCTTGTTCGCCTTCGGGGCCAGCACGTTTGAGCAACGAAGTAATGTGTTGAATGTCTTCTTTTGAACTGCCAAGCACCACGTTATCAAATACGTCAGACAACCGGACAAGTCGATCCTCACCTTTGCTACCAACCAGTTTGGCAACTGCTCTAACGTCATCAAACTCTTTAGAAAATTGGCGACGAGCAGCGCGAGCCTCTTTGTATAGATCCCCTCCTGCACCTTCAGTTGATTGATCTATTAAATTTTTAAGTTCTTTGCCGTAATTTGAGTTGGGTGTCCCTGGCTGCGCTTTTTTGCCGATGTTCTGATACACATCTTCAAGCGCCCGAATAGAAATGTTGCCGGTATTGTTTGGGTCGTTAATCTTGAGTTGCTCAAGAGTATCTTGCAGAATTGGGGCAAGAGAAGTTCTGGTTGTAGGCGTTTGCTTGTTAATGTAGTCTTTCAAGCTCTGATACGGAACCTCTTGTAGCGTCTCGCCAGCGTTGTCTGCTGCTTTGTATTTTGTCTGATAATTTTTAATTGATTTTTCGTACTCTGCCATTAAAGGCTTATCAACAAGTTTGCCAACGTCGCGCAAGTAGATTGGGTCAACATCAGCTACGGTTGAGCCTGTGGCTTCGGTCAGTCTTTGGAACTGGCGACCAATTGCTTCTTGTTGCTGTTGCTTTAGGTTGGTCAACGGGGCTACCAACTGCGGCTTGTTGGACTTCAGCAAATCTTGTTCAAGTTGCTGTTGCGCCAGACTTTGAGTTTGCTCGCCCTTAGTCAGCGGAATGCCCTGACGTTGAGCGCGTTCTGCCCGCAACAACGCTTCTTGCGTCAACGCCGCCCCCCCACCACCCATCTGTGGTTCTGGCGTCCGTACTAGAGCGTTCTGTACAGTTTGGGCTACACGTTGAGCCGCTGGCGTAGCGCGAGTAGCAAGCGCGTTAAATCCTTGTGCAACTTGTCCGGCTTGACCAACAGCGGGTACAAACGCAGGAATCCCAGAAGTAAGTTGACCTAAAGAACGAAGATATTCCTGACCGCTTTCGGTGCGCGGGACATATGTTCCCGCTTCCATCACTCTTTCCATTGCTTTGACGTTTGGGCCTTGACCTAACCTGCCGCCCAAAATGCCAGCGATTGCCCCAACAGGCATTGCAACCGCACCTGTTATCGTAGACAACGCCGCTTCTGGAATACCAAGCAACCGATCTGCCATAGATGGTTCTTGGTATTTTGGCTGCGGTATTGCGCCGGGGATGTCGGCGGCACTAGGTACGCGCAACCGTTTAATTTCAGCGGCCAGCATTTTTGCCGCTTCAACGTCCCCGGCAGCGTCAGCGTTTACTAACGCTTTACCAAGTTGTTCAATGGTAGCCATTATCCACCGTATTTTTTAACGAGATCGTCTACAGCAGGATTGGATTCTGTCGTTGGTTTGCCGCGAGGTGAAAACTTTTGAATTTCTTTAGCGCCAGGGCCAGCTTGGATTTCCATTGCTTTAATGGCAGTCTGCCTAGCTTGTTTCTTTTGAGCCAAAACGGCATCGCTGTCGCCGCGTTGCGGGAAATATTTTTGATCTTCCCTTGCAAATTCATCTTGACCAATCGCCGCGCCGGATTCTTTGCGAAGGATTGCGGTGATAAAATTATTTTTTGCTTGTTGAACTTGCTGTTGTTCTGGGCTTGCCGTCAAAAGGTTGACCGCTGTTCCTATGCCATACGGAGCGCCAGCGCCAATAGCAGATTTGTCAATTCCAGACTTGGCAAGATCTTCAAGTACAGAATTTGCTTCTTTCATCCGTATGCCATAGGCAACAGAATTACCTTGAGCCTCATTAAGAGGTTTGCCTTCCACGCCCGTAACAGCAACAAACTTGCCTTGTGGATTTTCTGCGGTTGGTGGGTAAACAAAACCACCGGCAGCAGCGTCAAATCTTGGTTCTTGCCTTTCGCTAGTCGGAACAAACCTTCTTGGGTTTTGTAAAATTTGTTCCCTAGTTGCGTAAACAACTTGACCAGTTGTTTTGTCAAGAGTAGGTATAGGAGCCAACGGTTGCGCTGGCGGTCTGGTAGCTGCTGATCTTGCAACAACAAAATCTTGATACGAGCCTTTGAACCCGCCGCCCTCTTGGGTTTTCGCAAAGTTGTATTCTCTAACTAAAGACGGTTGTGCTTCTGATTTTTCTGGCGCGGTGTAAACAGGTTTGCCGCCTTGGAATACAGTAGCGCCAGGAGAAACAACAATATTTTTGTTTACTTCATCTCTACGCGATTCCAACGCTTTTGCGTAAGCAAGCGACCGTTGAGTCCCCTGGGCATAAGCAGCTTGAATTTGACGATCCAATTGATCAAGATCGGCGGCAAGCATATTGGTAGGCAAACTTGGTTGCGCTTGGGGCGCAGCCATCGCGGCCAACTCGTTGGCCCTATCTGTTTGCGGGGTAGCTAATGCGTTGTACGGAGCATTGACCGGCATCACTTGCAAAGATGGCCGTTGGACCGGAGCGGTTGCAACCGTTGGTTCTGCCGTTGGTGGAGGTGCTTTGGGACTAATTAAAGATTGAAAATCTTCTTGCTCTTTAATTTTCTGAAGACCAGCGTATCCAATTTCTGCGTATTTAGGCAGTTTGGAGTTGATCATCTCAGTAAACGCCATCTTTAGATTAGAAGGCCCGCCCGCTTCAGTAATCTTTTTTTGCATTTCGTCTAATGCAAGGCGATCCTGCTGAAGCTGCGCTAGTTGCTGCTCATGAATTTGTCGAGCAACGCGCCCAGACTTGATCTGCTCAAGCGCCGCCACATCCTGCAACGGATCTGGCATATTAAACTTGGGCGCTTGGTAAGCGTTTACAATCGTTGGGTCAAGAGGTCTGAGTGCCATAATTGACCTTTATTATGGTAAAGAATACTGATTTGGATATGTATTTCCATACATTCCAGACAACGCATTTGTCCGCTGACCATACTGATATAGTTGTCCAGCTTGCCCAATTGCGCTAGATAATGCGTTAGTTCCACCAAGATAACCAGATGCCCGCGCAGTACCAATATCTTGCAGATTTTGACCAGTTTGCGCGCCAAATTGTTGCGCCGCGTTAGTCAACGCTCCAGTTGCAGTCTGCCCAACACCAGCCAATGACTGAAGCGGGTTAAGTTGCGCGTTACGTTCAATCTGATAACGGTTGAAAGCGTTTGTGTACTCTTGCGACGCAAGATCTTGACCGTAGCGTTGCGCCCCTTTGAGCGTAGCGCCAGACAACAAACCGCCGCGAGCAGCGGCAGTACGGTCAAGTGCTTTCATACCTTCGGACAACCGAAACGCGTAACCGGGGTCTTGCGTAAATTGATCCATACCAAACTTGGTATAGTCAGTTAGCGGAATCAGCTTGTTGAGCGCCCCAATACCTGCTTGACGAAACGGTTCTTGAAGTTCAACTTGCTTGTTGAACATCCGTTCTTGAGCATCTTGCGCGGCCTGAGTAGCTTCAGCTTGAGTATTAGCTGCGCTTCTCGCAGAGCTTGCGCCTAGTAATCCTGCGCCGATAGTGGCGGCGGCCATCCAAGCTAAAGGCATATCAGTTCCTTTTGATCAAAACTTGATCAACTTTGTTTGTGTCAGTCTCTTCTGTGGCGTGAACACAGAACCATTCACTATCTTCAAGCGCGTGAATCACATGATTAACGCCAACCTTGATTTCTATACACGCTGGCGCTTCGTATTCGGTTTGGTCATTATCGGTCAAAACAACAACTTTACCTTTAGCCAAAATGCTCAAGTGACTGTAGTTGTGCGCGTGTTGACCAGCCTCAAAACCTTTGGGGATAACCATACGTTTGGCGTACAAACCATCGCTAAAATAGTGCTCAACGCAAGGGTCAGCCTCAAAAATACCTTCGCGCTGGCGCATAATTTCTGCGTAACTCAAGTGATCTCCCGCCCGTTAGCCCGAATGTTAATTGCTGATGCCGTCCCCGCGATGGTGCTGATAAAACCGCTAGGGCCAAGCGCAGCGCCAGTAATCTCAGGGAAGGTATACGTCTCTGACGGTTGTAGCGTCTTGGTCTTGACGATTAAGTTCTGATTGCCAGCCGAGTCTGCTGCCGTGACCAAGTTGACGCTGATCGTTGCCGCTGCCGCGCTGAAGTTAGTCGCGGTGAACTTATCCACAAGCGCGGTTACGCCGTTGGCGGTGTATTGGGTCGTCTGACTTGGTTCAGCCAGCTTTGCCGGAATCAAGACTTTTACAGTTACAGTCATGGTTGCGCTGCCTTGTAAGCCAAAACCAGCGCGTCGTAGTCGCCGCCGACTTGAGCTTTGAGAACGTCCCTAATCCTGATTGACTTGCTTTGCTCTGCTTTTTCAGTCCTCACCAACGACCGTAGACGGTCACGGTACTGATAATCGCTGATCGCCTGAACGTCGTCATCAGACAACGAGTGCGGCAGATCCTCAACTTTCACGCCCTTGAACGCTACCCAATCCTGCGGCCAATCATCCGATGGAAGTGCGAGTAGCATAGCAGAATAGTTGTCAATGTTCACCTGATACGCATAGATTTCCATCTCGCGGTGGTAGGCGTTCATGACTGCCGAGGCTAGTTTTTCGTTGTCAGTAATCATCTTGATTTGTCAGAAAAAGCTACAGAATTTGCGACGCCTAAAAGAGTGCTAGGGCTGGCATACGCTGACCCAAACCCACCGGCAGATGTCCACGGGTACGCTCTAGTATAGGGCGGCGTTGAAGGTATCGCCGCAGCAATTTCCGTCCCTGTACTAGACCAGTCCACAGATTGTACAACTTGCAGTATTGACGGGCTTGAGTACAAAGAACCAAAGCCAGAAGACCATTGGTACACTTTTAACGAGTTGGGAGTAGAGTTATTTCCAACTGCAAGTTCAGTCCCCGCAGGTGAAAACCTAATCCCAAACGCTGGTCCCGCTACAGGGCTTGAAGGGTTGGAATATTTGGTTCCAAACCCAGACGATGTTACGGGGTACGCCGCAATGAACGGAGTCGCGGTGCTGCCAATCGCAACGTCATTCGTTACTGGGTTGAACGATATGCTTTCTGAGTTGTTGCCAAACGGTGGCAGCGACGCTGGGTTTGCGTACTTAGTGCCAAACCCCGTTACCGATGACCACGGGAACAACGAGATAACCGGAGTTGCGCCTTGGCTAAACGCAACCTGGGTGCTGTCGCCGTTTAGCGTAACGCCAGTTGAGAAGCCAGCAGAATTTAACGCTGGTCCGTTTGAATACTTAGACCCAAACCCGCTCGCTTGACTCCACGCCCATGCTTGCGGAAAAGAAGGGTTCAGCGCGTTTGACGTTAAGATTGCGTCAACATTTTTTGTCCAGGTAAACCCTGCGGGGCCAAACGCAGACGGGCTTAGAGGGCTACCGGCGTTAGAGTATTGCGTTCCAAACCCAGAGCCAGACCACTGCCACACAAGGAAAAAAGGCGACGTAGTACAGGACGCCGAGATGTTTGAGTTGTCTGTGACAAAAGAAATTTGGTTAACTGGGTTGGAAACCGTTGGGGCTGTGAAGATTGACCCAAACCCAGTCGTTGAATTCCAGTTGTAGACCGAGATTCTTTGTCCCGCCGTGGGACCACCGTAAGCAATATAGATTGACGGGACAACGGGAGGGGGAGGGCCACCAAAAGTGAACATCCCCAGAAAGCCACTCATGACACACCCAGACCGAAAACGTACCAAGTATCGGTTGCGACCTTGATCATAGTAGCGACGCCGTTAGACGCGACTGATCGATTGCCGGTAGATGTGCTGTTGGCGAGCTTGAGCGTGACACCCGCCCCTGCTTGGATAACTATTGCCGTGGCGTTGCTCACCACGCTAATGACCGTGCCAATGTCAAAGGCTACGCTGCTGTTAGGCGGTACGGTGACGTTGCTAGTGATGTAGAGGTGCTTGGCTGAGTCTGACAAGACCAGCGTACCGCTAGTGTTGTCTGACTGGGGCATGGTCCGAAAGCCAAACCCGTACAAGTTACCGGAGCTATCTTTGACGGTTGACGCGCTGTTAAGACCCGTAATGGTCTTGTTAGTCAGCGTTTGCGTACCCGTAAGCGTGACAACGGTGTTGTCAATGCTGATCGTGCCGGTCGTAACGATTGGACCGCCGGTCAGACCCGTGCCGGTGTTGACCTGAGTAACGCCGCTATCAAACGCTGGCTGACCTACGGGGCCGAGTTCCAGCGTGTTGACCATGCTGTAAAGCTCGCTTACCTGCGAGCCAATCGGGTCGTAATTGAAGTCTTCAATCGCGGTTGAATTTGCGCCAGATCCGGTCAACGTAAACAGGTTTAGGAAGAACCGATACCACTCACGCGACATCAACCCCGTGCGCGGGTCAATAAAATCAACCCGAGGCGCAGGGATCTGCGTGATGTTATTGATGACTGGCATTAAGCGTTTGTCCCGCTCAAGTGCAGTTCAGCCCCCATGATGGCAATCTTGACCGGATCTGTGCCGGACAACTCGTAAACTCGATCACGCAGTTTAAGTGTCATACCAAGGCGACGCCAGAACACGCGGTGTTGGTAAACGCCGATCTTGCCCAACGGCGACCAATGCTCGTTAGACCAAGTATGCCCACCATTGTCAGACCAACGCAGCATGACTTGCGGGTCAGATCCGATGGTGGGTTCGCCTTCAGCTACGGCCAGCAAGAAATCGCCGCTTTCGGTTGTGATAAACAAACCGGATTCGGTAAGCAGATACGTTGGATCTGTACCGCCGCTGTTGTTGATACCTACGCCCGACTCGCAGTCTAACTGTAGGCTATGGTGTGCTGTACGGTTTAGGTTATTCTGCCCCGTAGGCAACGCCCGCCAAGAGCGCAGCCACTTTTGAGGGCCACCGTTGTCAGCGTAAACGTCTAGGTCAAACGCATACAAGTTGCCGTTCTCAAAGTCGCCAACAATGATTTCGCTGTTAAACGCCATCTGGCAGTTGCTGCGATGCCGCAAGAACAGACCGTTAGAGAACGCCGCCCGCTCATGCCACGCTTGTGTGGATACGTCGTACACCCACGTTGCGTTGCCCGATGGGAACGTCAAAACGTAGAAGGCGTGACCTTCCTGCTGGTATGTGTAGCCAATCGCGTCGCTAATATTGCCGTACTGAGCAATGGCGTATTCAATCGCGTGGGTGCTGATCCGCTGGCCGGTGTAGCCGTTGGCGCGGTAGACGATGCCCTGCCCGCGAGCGTCTGCCCCCAACCAGAACAAACCGTTGTCTAGCTTGGCAACCGAGTATGTTGCCGCGCAACCAATCTCGTTATACGCGCCTTGGATGCGTTGCAACGGGAAGTCTGGGTTACCCGCGTCGTACCAAACTTCAACCGAGTTGGTCCCAAACAACCAGACTTCGCGGTGGTCAACGATCATACTGACCAGACCGTCTGGCGATCCTTCTGCGCTGGCAAAATCTAACGGATCAACCGACGTACCTTCCAACAGCGCAGTCACCCAGACCTTCTGGCTGTTGGGTTCAATAAATACAAAGTACCCGTCTAGATAGCCAACAGCCACCGCGCCGGGGAAGTTTACGTCGGTGATCTGTACAAAGACGTTGGTTGATGAGTTGTAGATGTAGCTTGGGCCGTTACAAGCAACAAACAATTGCGTACCGTTGTCGGCCATACTGACCGGCCCCGTGCCGGATACCGTACCCAACAACGTAGAAACGTAGTTGTTAGTGATCTTGTAAAGTTGCAACCCGCTGACAACGTATCCAACACCGTTGAACGTCCACAGCCCCCGAATGGGACCAGTGCCAACCGTGGCGAGCAGCGAAAGGCCGGGGGCGCGGTTTAGGAACGCGGGTTCTTTGCCGCCTTCAGGAACAATCTCAGGGAAGAGATTGACCATGCGGTTGTCGGCAGCGTTGATGCTCCGAGCAACATACGCCGATCCCAGAATCGGCGTCTTCATTAGTAGTTACCGGCGTAGATGTTGAACCGCTGGCGCGTTGCAACGATTGCGTAAGGCATCGACATCACATCGTCAGGATTGTTGATGCGCTTCAGATTACGCTTGCTGGTCATAGCAATCCGCTTGACCTGCTCTGATGGTTCAACACCAAACTCAGGAGCAATTTCCATTGCCAAGTTGTAGGTAAACGCCCTCAAGTATCCTGGTGGGAACGCTAGGATGGTTGCCAGCGTTGCGGGTTCGGACAATTTATCAACGCTGACAATATGCCATTCCAAAACCCGCGTGGGTTTGGGATAGATCGTCATCGTAATGTTGGGGTAAGTCATGTTTACAAACATGACCTGCGGGTAGGTAGATGTTACGGTCTTGACCGCAATGCCGTCGTACTGCTGCTGGTTGATTAGCTTGATGCCGTAGCTGACGTTTGTAGTTGCATCGCGAAAATACGTCGCGTCATCCACTAAGATCGGACGGTTACCTACAAAATCACCCGTAGGGCCAAGCGTCCGAGTAATTAAATCTGGGGGCCAGTTAAAGACCTGATCTTGCGTGCTAAACACCGACAACCGCTCAGTGTTCCACGAATCAATCATCTGATTCATTGCCATCAATGAATCTTGCATTACTGCTGCCGAAGTGGTCTCACCTTCTGCTAGGACACCCAACAGTCGCAGGGCGCGGTTGATCTGCTCACCAGCCGAATATGTTGCCATCGTAAACCTCGAAAGGAGGGGCCGAAGCCCCGCCTGTTAAGTCAAGCAGTGAATAGTTGCGAAGTTTATGATAACAGCCTCAGAAAGAGCGCCGCCAGTCAAATTACGCAACGTAACAACCGCAGATCCAGTTGTCATGCTAGAGATATAAGTCGTGTACGCCGCTGCCGTACCACCACCTGAAATGCAAACAATCAGTACATCGTTTGCAGAAATCAGCGAGTTATTCATCGTAAACGAAACAGCGGTGTTAGCCGCTAGTTCCGCGCCGTTCATCGTAATACGACCGGCGCTTTTGTTCAGCGTAACGGCAGTAGACTTGCTGGTTGCTTGCGTAACTGCACCTTGAGCGCCCGCTGCGTACCCAATTTCCTGACTTGCGTAACAAGTCGTAAATTCTGGGTCGGAATATGCGACCCCAATTGCTTGCGTATTAGGCATAATGATTCCTTAAAAAAGGGGAGGGCTTGTGACCCTCCCCCTAGATTTAGGCTTTTAGCCCAAACGATACACAACGTAAGTACCGTCGCCGGTCTTACGGAAGCGGAACAACTGGCTAGTTGTAACAGCGATAGCAACCAGGGCGTTGCCGCCATCGGTCACACCAGTGTTAACAGCCAACGTCACCGCGCCAGACGAAGTGCCAATGTTGACGATTGACAGGTCAAACGTGCTGCCAACCGTAGCGTTAGGAACGGCAGCATCAATTGCCGTACCCAAAGGCAACGTGTACGTTGCGGCACTCGTTGATGGGTTAGCCACCAACATCTGATTAACGATCTGCGCTGCGGTAAGAGTTGCAGTTGCCGTAGCTGTCTGAGGGACAGCCATAGCACCCATGATTGTTTCTTGACGGTTACCTGCACCAACTTGGTAACCACCACCACCATTAGGTAATGCCATGATAATTTCCTTAAAAATAAAATCAAACAGGGGCAAAAGCCCCTGTCTTTAACCCCACATACGGCAAGCCATTTGCGGACGGATTGTTGAGAAGCCATAAAGAACATCAATACGACATGGCAGACGGTCGTTGTTAATATCGTACTGGCGCACGACACGCAACGAAATACCGTTATGTACTGCGCGAGCAGCCATATCAACACCCTGCGGCAGCAACAAGTCAGCCGTAGCAAACGTGATTGCGTCCTTGTGGTAGACGAGGTTCTGTGGGTACTGAGTTGAGGCAGTACCAACAAACGTGATGACCGCGCTGGTAGCTGGGAAGGCATTGATCGTTGCCAAAGCATTCGTCGCAGTGTAAAGCGCAGGAGAGATTGCCAAGGTCATCGAAGTGCCGGAGGTCACGCTGTTGTCAGCGGTCACAACGAACTGCTGAAGCGCACCAGTTGACTCACGGGTCTGTGGGTTAACTGCAAACACACCGTTGATGGTGAAAACGTCGCCTTGCTTAACCGTCTTGGTTCCGCTAGAGAACGTGATGGCGAGGGTCGATTGACCTTCGGCAAACGTGGCGCTTGCGGAAACAATTGGAGAAGCAGGGAAATCACCCGTGGTGTGCTGCTTGATCGACTGAGACATATTGATCTCGTCGTAACCCAGAACGCCCGTGCCCATCATGCCGTTCTTGAACTGCTTGCTGATGGTATCAACCGGATTAAACAGACCTTTCAAGCCTTCGACCAGACCAGCGTTGGCAGCGGGGTTAACCGTTGCATAACGTGGGTTCATGACAGCGGCGTTCTCGTTCAGTTTCTGTTGAGCTTGCAACAGAACCAGCGAGGAGGCTGGAGTCGTTCCGGGTGTACCAACGGTGTTACCGATTGCTTTGTAAGCATTGGCAACGTCAGCGTCAATGCTGGAAGCCAACTGCGAGATACGCGGCTTGAGAACGCGCTCTGCGAAGTCATCCAACTGCATGGTCAGTTCGGCAGAAGTGAAGTTCACGCCGATGTGCTTCTGGGTCGAAACGGTCAGGGTTGTAAACTGCTCGTTGTCGTCCTGAACTTGCAGGGCAGCACCGTCAGTCACCAGAGCGCGGTCGGGCAGACGAATACGCAGGGTCGAACCGATCTTTGCGCCTTCAACAGCGAAAGAATCGTCGTACTGGCGGTTGACGTTACGGGTGAGAACCAGATTGTTTTCCAAGATCTCCAGGGCCTTCCTGGTGATCATGTCAATCGTAAGAATGCTATTTGACATGGTAATTCCTAAAAGAAGTTAGCGATTCTGAGCTTGCCACTTCTTAGTCTGGCGCAGCCTTTCTGCTTCAATCCATTCCGATGCAGTCATGGTCTTGGTCGACCGAGGATCGGTCGTGTCATAACTCGGATTGCCTGAAGTTCTGGCGTTTACTGGACTAATCGGTGCGGGCGCGGACGTAGTACGTTTGACCGGGACATCGTTGGCTATTTTAGCCTCAATGCGTCCAATCTCCTTTGCTTGCAAAATCGGGCTAAGACGAGAAATGCGATCTGTCTCTTTTGGATTGGACCCGAGGTAATAAGCTACATCAGGGCCAGCATCAGAGGCTTGAATCGCTTGCGCCATCACGGTCGTGATCTTAAGAGTTGGGTTGTACGCGACTTGTTCAAAGTCATCGTACTTAGACCGAGCCTCTTCTTCACGCTCGTGATATGCCTCAAGAATCTCCGTCTGTTGGCGATGCTGTTCTCGCTGTTCAATTAGTTTGATTGCCTTGGCTTCTGCATACGCATCAACCGAATCAAACTGATCTGCTGGCGGGACATCAACGGCAACGGGCGGCGGTGCTTGACGCTCACGCTCCCACTTTCGCTGTTCTCTTGCGAGACGTTTCTGGATTGCTGCATCAAGTTCCTCTTGCGAGAATGTCTTGGGCGCAACTTCCGGCGTATCTACAGGTTCCGGGGCCGCCGTGGCCTCCAGTTCCGGCGCGGGCGCTACTTCCGCTTCAGACGCTACTACTACTTCTTCGGACATTTTGAATCCTGAGATTCCCCGGTGATCCGCGCCGGTACGGTGATACTACACTACAAGATTCTTAAAAACAATGTGGGGCTTGAACCGTTGTCGGTAAAGCCCATGCAACGCCACGTTCCGGGTAGCGTGGTTGAGTAAGTAACAAGGTTGTACGTCCCCGATGGAATTAAATACGACCCTGCAATATCGTTGCCGGGGTAAATGGTTCCAAACGGAAAAGACGTTGCGCGGGCAAAGCAATACGTCCCAACAACAAATGCCGTTGTTGGCCCCGCGCTTGGTGCGCTTGTCCAAGTTGTGCCGTCGCTCACCAATACGTTTCCAGCCGTTCCGGGCGCAACAAGTTGCACCGCACTTGTGCCGTTGCCAAGAACAACAGAGTTGGCGGTCAACGTACTTGTACCAGTACCGCCGCTAGATACCGGAACGGGCGTACCAGAATAAGTAAGCGCCAAGGTTCCGGTCGAAGTGACTGGACTGCCAGTAACTGTAAATGCTGCTGGCGCGGTAAGCGCGACGGAAGTAACACCGCTGCCACCGCCAGCCGTGGCAGACAATGTGCCGCCAACAAAACTGAGGTTAGACCCGACCACTACGTTAGAGAACCCACCGCTGCCGTTACCAAACAGGATAGATGTGCCGGTGGTCAGGCCGCTGACGCTGCCGATGCCTGGGATGTCATCGTAGGTGGCAATCGTGACGCCATCTGAGTCTTTAAGCAGAAACTTATACGTCAGTGTAGACGTTAGCCACACTTCGTTATCCAAACGCCCTGCTGAGTTTAAGACGATTGGATTGCTGTTGGCCGTTGAGCCAGCAGCGGTCGTGAAGGTAGCCAGCGGCGTGGTTGTACCAGCGGCATAGGTGTACAACAAACCGCCCGCGAGCGGAACGCCGCTATTACTAAAGAACTGCTGTGCAGCCCCCGCTACGGGCGATAGGTTAACTGGCATCTATAATCACCCAAGAAGTTGTTGCCTCGTCCCATTGATACCGCTGACCGTCAGTTGGATATGGTGTTGGAGCATCCCATAACCCGGTTTCCTCGTTCAAAACCCAAGACGGAAATGGCTGCGGAAAAATCCACCGACAGGTTTTTTCGTTCAGAGTACATGATTCAGACGGTCGTGGCGGGATAAAAGCATCACGCTGCGCGTCATAAGTGTAGCCAATACCTGCAAAGTTTTTGCGGAACGGCTTTCCTTTCGGATGCTGACCACCTTGCGTGTTGTAGCTAGTGCGCTTCCAAATGTTGCCGGTTTCAAGCAACAGAATTTGCTCCATACCAGATTTGACAGTTTCATCCCAACCCGGAATAACACGGATTACAATATTTTGATGATCAAGTTCAGCGTAATATGCCATTTACATCACCATTGAATTGTGCCGGTTCCGGCAGTAAATCTATAAACTTTATAGCCGGATCTGGTTGTTGTATCCAAAGTGTAAGTTAACCCGCCGCCAATTGACGTTAAATTATCAAATGTATTCGGATAGGCAATAACAACAACCCCAGACCCGCCAGCGCCAGATGTATTCGTTCCCGCTGCTCCAGATGTTCCACCTGAACCGCTATTTGCAGCTCCAGATCCTCCATTCCCGCCACTATTGCCAGTTCCACCTGTTGCATAGGTTACAGATGCGCCAGTAATCGAATTTGAAGTTCCTACGCCTCCAGATACCGTTGTTGCAGCCGCACTAGAACCACCGCCACCACCGCCAACACCTCCAGCCGGATTTGCCGCACCATTGTTACCTTGCGATGGAGTAGTTGACGGGGTGTTTCCAGATCCCCCTGCTTGCGCTCCGGGAGTACTAGAACCACCTCCGCCACCACCAGATCCACCATTACCACCGACATCACCGCCTGTTAGCGCAGCCCTTCCACCACCACCGCCGCCAGCAGCACTAATTGTGGAAAATACGGACCCAACACCCTGTGTTCCGCTTGTTGAATTTGCTTCGACGGTTGAGCAGGTTCCCGCAGCTCCCCCCGCCCCTACTGTGACCGTGTAACTAGTTCCAGCAGATACAGAAAATGATGCGCTTGTTAAATACCCGCCAGCCCCGCCACCACCGGCGTTGACACTATTTGTTGAACCACCCGCACCCCCGCCCCCGGCAACAACCAAATATTCAACAGATGTTGGAGCATTTACAGCCGATTGCCAACTCATCACGCCGCCAGTTGTGCAAATCAACGATTGACCATTAGCCGTAGGCAACGCGCTTGGCAGCGTATAAGACTGAGTACCTGCCACCGCTGGCGCAGTCATCGTCACCGTGCCGCTCGTTGAACCTCTGTGAACAGTTGACGAAAATGATCCCTGTGTAAACGTACCTGCCGCTGCTGCCGTCCCGCCAATTGCGGGAGGAGAAGCCAGATAATTGCTAAAGCCAGTACCGCTGACCGTTGAGCTTGCCGAAAGCGTTGTAAATGCTCCAGCTCCACCATTAACAACAAACGATCCGGCGCTTCCGGTGTTGACGCCCAATGCCGTAACAACCCCCGATCCGGTCGTTATTGTTGCGGGAGCTGCGCCAGCTCCACCACCGACAACCAAAGCGTTTGCCGCAAGCGCGGCACTAGATGCCCATGCCGTCCCGCTAGAGAAATATGGAATGCCACCAGACGTGCCGGCAATCGTAAATGCTGGCGTTGTGGTTGGCGTGCCAACGGACACAATGCCGCCAGTCCAGCCAACGCTTGTAACCGTGCCAGTCCCACCGCCAGCGTAAGCAAGCGAGTTCCAAGCGGTTGTACCATCACCAAACTTTTGCTTTCTGGTGTCGTTTTCAATGCCAACCTCGCCAGCGGCGAGAACTGGGTTGGCACTTGTCCATTGTGCGGCAGTACCGTTTCTGATCTGAATTTGCACCGGCATTATGGTGTTCCCCCGTCAATTGGCGATATGGCAGCATAGGTAGACGATGGTGTGCCGCCATCAAGATTTGGACTTCCACCGCCGCCGCCACCCGCAGCCCACGACAGATTTCCAGACGCATCCGTTTTTAAGAAATAATCAACAACAGGCGCTGTCGGCCAAGTGTACGTTGTAGTACCGGCAGTTGCTTGAGCGGCAAACCCAACATACCCAGAAGTTGACCCTTGGATGCGGATTGGCTTAAAAGACTGAAGCGCGGTAGAGTTTGACGCAAGAACACCGTTGCCGCCAATCTGAAAGTTATACTGGTTAGCTGTTCTGTCGTAAGACAGGAAGTCGTTTGCGTCAAAGGATACCGTTGGGTTTGACGCCGCCAACGTCAAATTGTAGTTGGCATCAATCGTGTACTGCGACGCAGTAATGTTGCTTGCCGAAAAATTACCGCTGCCGTCTCGCCGCACCAAAAAATTATTGGTGTTTGCGCTAGAAGAGTTAACACCAATATTTGGAACAGATGCAGTTCCGGTGTCAACAACCGGGGCCGTAACAGCTACGCTTGTGACAGCCCCAGTTGGCGCTTGCCAAGAAGCGGTAGTACCCGTAGACGTTAATACATGACCAACCGTTGCGCTAATTGGCAACCGGCTAGACGTATTAACCCCGGTTCCAATGATTAGATCGCCAGTTGATGTGATCGGCGACAGCGCATTAAACCCTGCTGCTTTGGCGTTCTGACCCGTACCGCCGTTGGCAATCGCAACGATCCCAGTCAAATTGGCTGCGTTACCAGTCGTGTTCTGGTTCAGCGTTGGTACGTCAGATGCCTGGATCGCAGACATTGACACGTTTGTGCCGTTGCCGCGCAAGAACAATCCAGACGTTGTAGCCCCGGCCAGCGCATTGATTGCGGCCTGTTGGTTACTTTGACCCGTACCACCGTTAGCAATTGCGACCGTGCCAGACGTAATCTGCGAGCCGGAAATTGCAATGTTGGTGTTTGCTGCTGCTGTTAGCTGGCCGCGTGAGTTGACCGAATATGTCGGGACTTGCGAGCCGCTACCGTAGCTACCAGCCGTAACAGCGGTGTTGGAAATAAGAAATTGATTGGTAGATAACGACAGCCCCGCGCCAGCCGTGTACGCAGTAGCGCCAGACGCAAACTGCGTAAACACCAAACCAGTTGTGCCAACCGTAATCGGCAACGGTGTGGTTTGCACCCAAGATGTGTTGGTGTTGACTGTTCCGGCAGTAATCAGGAAGTAATTACCAGAATTGATCTGGTTGTAACCGCTGCCCGACGTATTCATGTCGGTTGCGCGGGTTAGCAGGAATGGGGTAGACCCATCACCAACCGTAGTTACAGTATAAACTCCGTTCTGTAGCGCAGATGCTTGATCTTTAACGAGAATTCGGTTGCCAACGCTAGGCGTAACCGAGTCAACCGTCAGCGCACCGTTAGCCGATGCGGTCAGCGTTGCACCAACACCTGCCGTTCCGTTGCTATACGTTACCGTTGGCAGGGCGGCAGTTGTTGCCAGATTACAGGCCGCGTGAAACGTGAGACCAGCAGCAATTGCATCAACGTAAGTCTTGTTGACCAGATCGTTGGCGTTGGCTGGTGCGGTAGTAATCTGACCCGTAGAGGTCGTGAACACAGTAAATGCACCTGTAGCTGGCGTGGTAGCCCCTACAGACGTATTGTTGATTGTGCCGCCGGTAAACGTACCACCCGTTACCGTTTTGCCCGTAAACGTCAGCGCGGAGGGCAGCGACAGCGTAACTGCTGATGATCCGCTAGATGTGATCTCGTTAGCCGTGCCGGTTACGCTTGTAACCGTGGATGTACCAGCCGACGCTGCGGTAATACGTCCATAAGCGTCAACCGTTAGGTTGGTGTTGGTGTAGCTACCGGGGGCAACTGAAGTTGCCGCCAAGCTAATTGTGCCGCTTGTGGTAATCGGGCCACCAGTCAGTCCAGCACCCGTTGCTACGCTAATGACCGAGCCGGAACCGCCGCCACCGATATTGCTAACGGCAACCTGTTTGGTTACGCCGCCTTGGACAATAGGAACGACTTCAGTACCCGCGAGCGGGGTAGTCGCCGCCGGTAAACCTGTAATCGTCGTATTTGCCATGCTTTACTCGAAAAACACCGTTGCTGCAACGGTCCCACTAATCACAACATACAGGCCAGAGCTAAAGTAAACCCCGCCCTCGTCGCCGGTAAACACGTAACTGGTCGCACCAGTTGGCGTAAACACCCCGACAATCGTGTCGGTTGTAGTAGCAGCGGCGCTGTTGTACACCGTAATCGTCGGTGTACTACTAGCAGAAGATACGAAGATGCCCTTGAGCTTGCCACCCATCGGCTTGACGTTGGCCGTTGCGGTTAGATACCTATAAGTCGAAGCCATAATTACCTCACGCCAAGAAGCGCAGTTTGTAGAGGGTTCTCAGATAAATTTCAATGATGTTGTCGATTAATTGTTGCAAAGACATATCTGTCTTGTCCACAACCTCGTACCGACAAGCTTCAATTTCCTTCAGTTGCTCTTCCAAGAATTCCACGATATTAGTCGTTTTCTTGGCCGTCATCAACGTGATTGGACCGATTAGTCCGTGCCGACCCTGGTAGGTTTCGGCAAAATCATCTGCCGCTTCAATAATCAACTCGTAGAACTTCTGCAACGCCTTGTGCTTGCTGTAACTGCGGGTGTTCAGATGTACGCTATGGGCTACATCACGCCCCAAGAATAACATCCCCATAAAATCGGCGGCTTTCATTGCATCATCCCTTGCTCAGGCATATCCATCGCCGCAGGTTCTTCACGCATCTCAGGCATCAACATACTCTGTGATTCCATCGCCGCAGCCACTACGCCCATCGCAATATCTTGGATCTGTTCTTCAGTCATACCCGACTGTACGGCGCTAATACGCTGCGTCTCAGCTTGGTACGCCTTAATCTGCGCCTCAAAGTCCTTGCGCTCCATGTCCTGCGCTTCCATTGACTTGCCGACATTCTGCAACATCTGGTGCAACTGATCCAACTCTGCCGCCATTGCTTGCATCTGCTGGTTGGCAGCTTGCAGAGCAGGATTATCCTCGGCATCACCCATGAGTTTGGGGTCAATCGTCTTGGCAAACCGCTTTGCCATTTCCTGCGCCCCAGGCCAGTCCATGTTCTTAACGAACAAGTCGCCAGCAACCGTCCACAGTTGTGGATTACCCTGCAACAGTTGCGCCATCGCCTCTAACGCCTCTTGGCGCTTGGTAGCGTACCCCGGACCAGTTGCAACCACTACGTCGTACTTGCCAACACTTGGATTGTAGATCTTGTCGATCACAATACCCTCTTGATTCTGGATCTTAC
>Ga0114966_10002008_pt1 | contig 18346 bp, 15 predicted proteins | sample M_130207_XF_Meta_FD_87029 | JGI IMG/M metagenome (GOLD analysis project Ga0114966, IMG submission 87029) | Freshwater microbial communities from Lake Montjoie, Canada to study carbon cycling - M_130207_XF_MetaG | ecosystem: Environmental > Aquatic > Freshwater > Lake | place: Lake Montjoie...
ATAAAATAAAAAAAACATAAATTTAAAGTTTACATTACTATTTTAGAGAGAGAGAGATATTTTTATTTTAGAGAAAAGTGTTTTGAAAGTTTTTTTCAAAAACAACATTTTTTAAATTTTTAAATTTTTATGATTTTTAATTAAACTTTAATTTATTCTTCAATTATTACTTTAAAATAAACACATATAAACAACTTCAAAATACACTTTTAGATAAACTTTAACATATAAAATTATTAAAAACTTGATTAATTAAACTCTAAAATAAACAAAATATATTAACTAAATTTAAATCTTAATTCTTTCTATTGATAAGAACAATAATAATTATTACTACTAAAATCATACCACTAATAATTGTATTAGATGATAGATTAAAATATTCAAAACCTGATTTTCTATTTTTTATTGTTTTTATTTCTTGATTTAATGTCAAAACAATATTTTCTAGATTTCTATTCTTTGCAATTATATCAAAATATTCTTTATTTGTTACTCCATTTGTTACTTCATTTGTTGCTCCATTTGTTACTCCATTTGTTACTCCATTTGTTACTCCATTTGTTACTTCATTTGTTTGACTATATTTTTTTATAAATTCATCATATGAAAAATTTGGTTTACCAGTATCTTTATTTACTAAATTATGTACAATATATAACCATCTAACAAAATTAGTTCTGGATGTTAGAACTTCAACTTCCATTGCATCTAAATGTTTTAAAAAATTTTTTCTACATTTTTCACACGGAATAATCTTTTGCATTGATGACAAAAAATTATAAAGAATTTCTTGTTCATCAGTTGTAGGATTTTCTGGATATGCTAATGATAAATAATGTAAAAAGTTCCACAACGATGAACCCCATAAATTAGGATCGATATTTTTATATGGCATTATATAAAATAAAAGTTATAAAATTATTTTTTTTAAATCACCATTTTCAAGATTTTTTAAAATGATTGTTCGTTTTGACATCAATACATTCTTCTTATATAACATTAAATTAACATCATCTAAACTATTAATATTTTTATTTGAAATCTTAACAACTCTATATAGAATTGAATCTAATTCAGTTATAATAATTTTTTCAGAAGAATATTTATTTTGAATTAATATATTTGTTTTATTTTGTAGTAATTTATATAATTTATCAGTTAACAAATTAAATGTTAATGAATTATATCTAATAAATACATCATCTATATTTGGTATTTTAAGTTTTGTTTCATCAAATTTATCTAATTTTATTTGAATTGTTTTTACTTTTAATATTGTAAATTTATCTTTATTATCAATATCATTTGTATACACGTTTTTTTTATTTGGTGTATAATAAAAATCTAATTCAAATATATCATGTAAAAGAATATATGTATTTAATGTAAAATACATTCTATATTTTTCAGAATATAAATGACCATTAAAATTAAATTTTATATTATTAATTGAATAAATTATATCACCTGTATTAAAAATATATGTAAATGAATTAATATTTTTAATTTTAAATTTTTTTTTTAAAACTAAATAATAATCAATTTTTGTTTTATCATCTAATACTTCATAAATATTATAATCTAATTCATCAACAAAGAAAAAAAATCCAGAATTTTTAATAAAATTATAACAAATATTTATTAAAAAATATAATGGAACAATATGTATTGAACCATTTCTTACACCAAGTATCTTATCATTATACATAATAACACCATTATAATCAATTGTTTTATTTACTTCAATTATTGGAATATGTGGTTTATGAAGAGAAAATATTTTTGAATGTATTAAATTTTTTATTCGATATGTTGTTCCATTAATATCAATTTCTTTTTTTGAATTTAATCTATAAATTGATTTGTATAAACTAGATTCATATATATTTAATTCATTTAACAAATGAAAATTATCTTTGTATTCTTTATAACCATATATTTTAATTCTAAATATACCTATATCAAAAAGAAGATCATGTGTGTCAGGTGTATAACATGTATTATTAATATCTTTTATTAATTCTTTTGTATTTGTAAACTCTTCATTAAAAGTCATAAAAAGGTTAGGATTGATTTGAATCAAACTCATTATAAATTAATTTATAATCAATTAAATATAATTATTCTTAGATTTTTTAATAATCAATTTTTTAAGATAAATCCATTATTAATTGATCATACGTTGTTTTTACTTTTATTAATGCATTAATATCATCATTTACAACACGACCTGGAACTTTAGGGTCGTCTAGTTTTTTTATATATTTAACAATTTTCTTAAACTTATCAGAATATTTTTGTAATCTTTTTTTATTATAAATATTATCAAATAATTTTAAATATGATTTATCAATTGGTATAACTACAGATATTGTATCTTTCATTATATCAACATTAAAATATAAAACATAATTCATTGCTTTATATAATTCAAATCCCAATGATTCCTTTACAATAGATTTATCTTTTAATAACTGTCTAAAAGTTGGAATTGAGAATATATTCTCAGAAGCTGGCATATAAATATTCATAAATCTTGATGTGGAATCAATATGTTTTGCAATATTAAAAGGTTGAGTTAATAAGAATAGAATATAGTTAGGATTATAGTCTTTGTATTTTTTAAATTCAGATTGATAAAATTTTATCTCATTTTCTATAGTTTTACCTCTCTTATCTGGATATAATACTGATGTTGCAATATCTTTAATCATTATATATGCTTGAATAAAATATATGATATGTTCATGATTTACTTTTATAATTGATGCAAATTGTTTACAATATTGTTTAATATCTGGATTTGAAAATTTTAATGTAACTCTTTGTTGTATTAATTGTTCTCTATCTTCAATATCTGGTGATGGATGTTCATTAAAATTATCAATTATATCTCTATATTCTTTCTCTGATATATTTTTATTATTAATAATTATTTTATCAACTTCTCTAAAATCAGTCATACCAATTTTTTTATCTAAATAAGAAATAATTTCTTTACAATACATTAAGATAGTATCAACATCAGAATCTGAATTAGGAAATAATTTTTTAAAATATTCTAGATCAAACATTTTTAATTGATAATTTTCTGGTGGTATAATTTTTATCTGTGGAATAAGAATATTTGTAAAATCAAAAGATCCTGAACCAGATATTGCATTAATCATAGCAACTAGCATTGCTCCATTATTAATATTATCTAATAATAATGCATTTGCTAATAATTTATTTAGATTTTGATTATCAAATTGAAATTTATTTATTATTTTATAAAAAAATTGACCATAATCTGTCGAATAATAATTATCATTCAATAATTCAATAAATTTTGATAATAATAAATCATCAAAAAATGATTGAATCTTTTCAGATTTTATAATTCCATTTTTAATCTCAATTAATGGATTTCGTGTCTTAACAAATCTACCCATGATACTACGATCTAGATCAAGTTCTTCAGGATGAATAATATAAAAATCACCTGTAGAATCATATAGAGATGATGAATCGTATCCATTTACAAATAATTTTGGAAAATACTTTTGATTATATGAATAATCTGAATGTGAATCATTCCCATAATATGTAAATCTTCCTTTAGATGTTGAAAATAAATAACCAAATTGTTCTTCTATTTTTTTATTTTTTAATATTTCATCTTGTGTTATTAAATTTTGACCTTGTTTTGTTAAATAAACAAATATATCATCTGCAATATTATTTGTTGAAAATTCAAATAAAATTTTATTATTTTCCATATCTCCTTTTTTATATAAATAATATACTTTACCAGGACCAGTTCTACCAACTCTACCTTTTCTTTGTAATCTAGAAGATTCACTAATTGGTAATAATTTTAATATTGATATTCTATTTTTATAATCATATATATTAGATTTCCGTGTACCTGTTTCTATAACATAAAATAACTTTTGGATTGTTATAGATGCTTCTGCTATATTTGTTGCACAAATTATAAAATTATTATAAGATGCGGAACCTTCAAATGGATTCTTGACTGTTTTGTATTCATCTAATTTTGACATTCGAATTTTTTTATAATTAACATCAATATCCTCAACTAATTTTTTTTTACTATCTGGCAATGAAGAATAAAATGGAATGGCTAACACATCATCTGGTATTATTTTATTTAATTCTAGTACCATTTTAATGATATCAGCTTCACCTGGTTGAAATATTAACATAAAACCTTTCATACCTTCTCTTATCACCTCTTTAACAATATCATATACATCACCTCCTGGTCTATATATTTCTTGAATTGGAAAATTAGTACCATATCCAGGAGGAGATATATGAAATCTTCTATCAATATTAATTCGATCTAATTGTAAATCTCTTATACTTATATCAATTGGTGATTTTTGATTATCATTTAAATCTCTATAGAATCTACGATATGTTGGTTCATCGTCGTCCATAGTAGCCGATAAAATTACTAATTTAATTTCTGGATTAAAATAAGTATAAGTTTTTAACATTGTTAATAAAACATCCATATTTTTACCATGTTCATGAGCCTCATCAATAATTATCACATCATATAAATTTTTTTCTTCTGATTCACCATCTGGTTTTATCCTCTTAAATAGCGGTGTTAATTCTTTTATTTCTTGTACAAGTGTACCATCTGTTATATATTTTAAGAATAAATGAGGTGTTTCTTTTACATGTTTTGATTCTTTATGGTGCATTTGAACATAATAATAATTACTAAATGTGTTATTGGATATATCATTAATTGGAAAACCTAATTCTTTTGAAACAGTTTCGGCATTTTTACTAGTCGGTGCCTTTCTAGGTTGTGTACAAACAACTCTACCTGATGAATTATAATTTAAAGCTTTAAGATAATACATAAATAATTTAGGTACTTGAGTTGATTTACCCACACCAGTACCACCCGTTATATATTGAACACGTTGATGAATAAATTTATGACAAAATCCTAATTGTGAAACCAAATCCATTGCATACAATGTAAACCAACCATTTAAATTACCTTTAATTATTTCACCAAAAGATGAATAAGGACGTTCTGATAAATATGAAAAAGAATGAATCATAAGTGGATTTTGAGTATTTGAATTAAATAATGATTGATCTAATTTTTTTGTAATATTTCTATCTCTACGTGTTATTTGTGTATCTGTGTATAATTTATTTGGTATAAATTTTATAATAATACCTTTAACAATCATCGAAATAAAAATTATATGTGTAAAAATATTATTTTTAATCATATCAAATAATTCTAAATGAAAATCTTCAATAACCAATTTATTAACGGGTTGATTTAATTCTGAATAAATATATTTTATATATCTTGAAATGTTAAACCAAGATGTTATAGGATTTTTTTGATTTAATCTTGATAAAATTTCTTCCTTCTCATCAGTTTCTAATGTTTTCCATTTTTTTGGAAATGCTGGATATTCATTGTTTTTCTGAAAACGTGATAAAGATTTTGAAAAATTATAAATATTTTTAAAAGAAATTAATTTTACAGTTTTAGATGGAAATTTATCAGTATATCTACTTATTAATGATTGTAATATATTTGGAATATTAACTATATTTGTTTTATCTTCGGTTAAAGTAAAATATGAATAAATAGTATATCTATATTCTTGTAATAGAATTCTAAAATGTTCATATATAAATTCGGCTTTTATTGAACGAATACTTCTTTCTAATTCATTTATTGAATGATCTTCATATATTTTATCATCATCAATATATTCATCCTCATTAATATCTGATTTTATTGGTTTATATCCTGATTTTAATATTCTTTTATTATTTTTATTTTTATTATCAAATGTAATAATTAATGCTAAAACTATACGCTGTATACTTTTTGCACTTATTAATGAATTAATTTTACCAGAAATTGATAATTGTTGATTATTAATACTTGCTGTAAATAATTTTTCAAGATCTAATTCAAATGAGTCTCTTAACTTTTGTTCTAATTTTAACCAACACATATTATTTAGAGCCTCTTTAAACGAATTCTTGAATAAATTATCAAAAAAATATATACCACTAACTAATATATTATTTTTAATATCAATTAGATCATAAATAAATATTTTTGTTGATTTTATCTCTTCATATAAAAAATTACGTGTAACATTATATATATCACCAAGTTGAATTGAATGGAAATATTCTAAATTTTCCATTTTAGTTTCATTATCATCTGTTGGATTAATTTGTTTTAATTTATTATTTTTAATTAAATCAGTAGTATTATCAAATAATTCTGTTTTGTAATATTCTGATAATGATATTGGTAAAATATCCATCCAGTTAACATATAATTTATGAGCTGATTCTTGAATAGATAATAAAAATAATTGTGTATTCTGATTTATAAATTCTTCATTAAATTCAATCTCTTTAATTTCTTCTCTATTAATTCTACCAAATTGTACATTTGTAAAAACATAATTTGGTGCAACAACTTTATCTAATTCCTTATCATTTATTAATTGTTTTTTTGCTTTATAAAAATTATTAAATGATGTAATTTCCTCTGGTTTAGCAGTATATTCAAATAACATTGATGTAATCCATCTTGGAGCTTGAAAATTATTCTGCATTAATTCATGCAAAAATTTATCCTTATCCTGATTAAAATTATAAATTAATGATAATAAATTGATTATTTTTAATAAATTTTTTAATAATAATTCTTTATGCAATAATATTAATTTTGGATATGATTTTGAAATTACTTCATTCATCATTATATTTTTAAAATTATCATCAGTGTTAAAATTGTTATTCATTATTATATATATAATATTATATATATATATTATATGGATAAACCAACTAAATATATAAAAAAATATCCCACGAGTGACAAAGGATATCAATGTTTAGGACCATGTTACAATAAATATGTTACATCAATACATCCAATTACTTTTGATGTGATTACTTCAAAAAACCCATATTGTCCTGTTACCGGATATCAAAAATTTTATTCAAGTGAAAATAAATTTAAAATTACATATTTGGATGAATGTAAAAATAATGATAATAACGATACTCTTGATAAAAATGAAGAAATATATAATAATTTATTGCCATATATGGATTTTAATATCAAAGATTTTTTATCTATATTTTATGAAATTAATACTTTTGAAAATGGAATCAATTGGATCATAGATAATTCTCAATCAAACATTAAAACAAAAATAAGAATATTTGAATGTATTTTAAGTGTATTTGGTAAATACATTGATATCATTGATAATCGTATCATTGATTTTTTTATAAATATAATTAAAATGAATTATATAACAAAAATATATAATAATATAAAAAAATATATTTATATTGATGAAAAAAATAATACAGTAATAATTAATAAAAATACAAATAATGATATTGATACTGAAAAAATAAATATAATAAAAACAAATTTTATTATTAAAACATTTATAAATCAAGATATAATTCAAAAATTTTTATTTAAATATTTTAAAATTAAAAAAAATGATTGGAATGAAATACATGATTATATTGATGACTTAATTAATGAACTAAATCATTATATTATAAATATAATTAAATCAAGTAATAATTAAATTTATTTTGTTATATAAATATATATTAAAAATGTCATCATTAATATTAACTCCCGATTCAATATCAATGGGTTCATTAAATACTTTATCATCTTCTGGTGTCGGGGTTGTCATTAAAACCAATCCCTTAACTATTCTTACACCAACAACTCCAACTACACCTTATGCAAATTATGCTTTATTGGCAACAAAACCATCTTTTATTCTAAAACCAACATTCGTTGTTGATATCGATTCTGGTTTAAATGATTCTTATGTTGTTCAAAAAGATGTAACACTCTATTTCATGAATATTACACTTGAAAAATGGATCTTTGGATCTCTATCATCTGTACTTGAATTTTTAGTTAGTAAAAATGGTAAAATTCAATTAGTAAAAAATATGAAGGAACGTGATTCTAATAACATTGATAAGGATTCTACTTCTGTTCTTGAAGCTAAAGCTGATTGGTTAAAAGATCATATTCTTTATGAATCAAAGACTCGTGCAATTTTAGTTAAGATTATGCGTGAACTCGGATTAAAATGGTTTGAACTTCCTCATCGTGAATCACTTGTTAAAGATGTTATGAAACGTTATCTTAAAAATAAATTAAAGAAAATGGTAGAAGGTGACGACGACGATGAATAAAAAGTAAAAAAGCAATCAAGCTAACAAAAATTTTATTTAAAGATAAAAATATATATTTTTAAATATAATATATTATGTGTATTTATCAAGAATATCAAACATATCATAAAGAATATCAAAAAAAATTTGGTCCAAAAACATGTATTTTAATGCAAGTTGGATCATTTTATGAAATGTATTCAACTGATAATGAAGGTCCAAATCTAAAAGAAATATCTTCATTATTAAATATTGTTTTTACTAAAAAGGATAAGACAAATTTAACAGTATCGTCATCTAATCCATATATGTTAGGTTTTCCTTTAGTATCATTTGAAAAATTTATTATTTTACTTATTTCTAATGGTTTTACTGTTGCAACAATTGATCAGGTAACTCCTCCACCTGAACCTGAAAGAAAGTGTACAAATATTTTTACACCATCAACGTTTATTGCAACAACGCCTGATATTAATACAGCCTATGCTGTATTATTATACTTTGATTATGAATCACAATCTAAATTAAAAAAGAATGGACCTATTAATAAAGGAATATGTGCATCATCTTTATTATGTGTTGGTCTATCTGCAATTGATTTAACAACTGGAAAAACTATTGTGAATGAAGGTATCTCAACTATTGTAGATACAGAAATTGCAATTGATTTAGCATCTAGATTTTTAGCATCAACTTCACCAAAAGAGATTTTTCTTGTATTAAATGGTTCTGGAAAGATGACAATTGATGATTTAATTGAATATTTACAGATTGATAAAAATATAATTAAAATTAAATCTTATGATTCGAAATATTCTAAATTATTAATTCAGGAAGAATATCTTAAGAAATGTTTTAAACAAGATTCAATGATTTCAATTATTGAATCATTAAATTTAGAATCTGTTTTATATGCTAGAACATCACTTATTATGTTACTTGATAATATTAATGATTATAATTCAAAACTCATTGAGAATTTAAATGAACCTCAATTTTCATCTGATTCTGATCGTATCATTCTAGGAAATAATGCACAATATCAATTGTCAATCCATAATATTGCAGAGAATGATTATATGAGTGGCATTAAATTCAGATCATTATTAGATGTTGTTTGTTGTGCTCAAACGTCAATGGGTAAGAGATATATTAAAAATATTTTAGTTAATCCATTTACATCAACTAAAAAGATTAAATCTATTCTTGCCGATGTTGATACAATGATTTCAAATAAATTTTATAAAGAAATTCAATTATTATTAAATGGTATTACTGATATTGAAAAATTACGGAGAAAAATGTCATATAAGATTATTCAACCATATGAATTAGCAGATCTTTATGATGCAATTCTTCTAACTAAATCAATTATTATAAAAGTTAATGAAGAAACAAATAAAATAAAATTCAAATCATTTAAAATTGATAAGACAATTAATGATAGAATCAATTCATTTATTAAATATTTTGATATGACATTTATTTATGATGAATTAAAAAAAAATCTATTAAAAGATATTAAATCATGTTTTATTAAAGAAAAAATAGATAAAGAATTAGATACCTTAACGGCAAAATTAAATGTTGAATATGATTCAATGAATAAATTACAGCAACAATTTAATAAAATTTTATCAATTAAATCAATTAAATCAAAATCATCTAAAAAAAAGCAAGTAAATAAAAAAATAATTAAACCAACTAATCCAACTAACCCAAAAAATATAGGAAAAGTAGATGGAAAAGTAGATATAGAAACAAATGATAAAGATCTAGTAAAATTAGCACATTCAACAACAGATGGATTCTATCTTGAATTATCTTTAATGCGTTTTAATGTTATTAAAGAATGGATTAAAAAATCCGATGATTCTGATGCAGAGATTGATTCTGAAGATGAAGATAATTTTTCAATTGTATTATCTGATTATAAGATACAAGAATTAAAATCCAAAGTAAAAATTTATATGAAGAAAAAAGATTCTAATCCAAATGTTATTGAAGAAGTTATTGATTTAGTACAAAAATTATATGGTGATTTACAAACAAATATTAATTCCAAATACTTTAATTTATTTGAAGAAATCATCACTATTATTACTCAGATTGATTATCTATCATCTAATGCACATTGTGCTGAGATTAATGGTTATTCCAAACCAAATATTATTGACGGAGATGAATCATCAATTAATGTAAAGAATATTCGTCATCCAATTGTCGAAAAAATTATTGATTTTGAATATGTACCCCATTCCATCCAATTATCGAATGAGTTATCTGGACTATTAATATATGGTTTAAATTCATCTGGTAAATCTGTTCTAATGAAAGCGATTGGTTTAACAGTAATTATGGCACAATGTGGAATGTATGTACCAGCTGATTCTTGTGACATTGTACCATTTAAATCAATCTATACCCGAATTACTGGTAATGATAATATCTTTAAAGGTCAATCATCATTTACTCTTGAAATGGTTGAACTTAATACTATTATTAAGAGAGCAAATAATCAATCATTAATTATTGGCGATGAAATTTGTCGTGGAACAGAACATATTTCTGGTAATGCTATAGTTGCATCAACTATTGTAACTTTATCTAAATTAAATGCAAAATTTATTTTTGCTACACATCTTCATGAATTAGTACATTTAGAATCAATTAAATTATTGAAAAATGTTAAAGCATTTCATTTATCAGTTGATTATGATCAAAAATCAGATACACTTATATATGACCGTAGATTAAAAGAAGGATCTGGAGATAAAATATATGGTATTTTAGTAGCTAAATATATTATTCAGGATAAAAATTTTATGGATTTAACATTACAAATTAAGAATGAACTAACAAATAATTTCTCTTCAATGATATCTGGTAAAACATCCAGATATAATTCATCAGTTCTAATGATGGAATGTGAGTTTTGTAAAAAAAAGAATGTCCCATTGGAATCTCATCATATTAACTTTCAGAAAGATTGTGATGATAATAAGAGAGTTACAAACAAAAAACATATACAAAAAGATTCTAAGGCAAATTTAGCTGTAATTTGCGAGGAGTGTCACAATAAAATTCATTCGAATGAAATTGAAATAAATAAAAAAATTAAAACATCAAAAGGTGTTAAAATTACTTAAATATCAACAAGAGAAATCAAGAGAATCACACTGTTCGGTAAACTCACGGTAACGCGCCTTCATCTGACCCTTAATGGCACCATAGCACCGATAGCAACCACATGCACTCTGACAATTACCACCAATTGAATCAATCTCTCGGGAATAATTATGACGGAACTTGCGATGGGGCAGATACATAGTATATGTAATTGTATCATCCTCTGTCCCATCGCATAGCTTCTCCATATGCATTAATGATGTAACTGAAACCTTCTCAAAAGAACCAGTATGAACAATTGGAATAATACGAATTTCCTTTGCAATAATCTCATCAAACTTGATCTTGATAGAATCATAAATAGAAGTGTTACCATCAAAGATACCATACTTGATCCACTGTCCATCAGTGTTAGACGAACGATAATAAAGCTCAAACTTCTGAATATAGTTGGGATTGTTTGTCATGACACGAATACGAGAAGTATTACGACGCCCGCTACGAATACGAGAATCATAAACATACTCAAACTTTATAGGCTCGGGATTGAGAACAATACCATTCACAGCAGAATCCTTGGGAAAAGTAACAGTGACAGAAGTCTTGGAAGTTTGAGTCTTAGAGCGCAGAATGCCCTCATCGTCATCATACTTAATTTCCTGAATTGGATGCATCATAATCGGAACAAAACTTCCAGCAATACGCTTGTAAATATAATTAGAATTGTATCTGTTACCATCAATGACCACATATTGTGCCTCAATCTGTGCCTGCTTCTTTGCCTCATAGTACTTCCAACTACGCTTCTTATTCTTCTTGGACTTTTTGGACAGTATTTGCTGCATTTGCTCATTTGGCTTAACAATCTTCTTCAAACAAGGCATAGGCTCATAGATATCTTCTTGGCATGGAATCTTAGAAAGATTCAGATGGTCAATAATTGGAACAATATACTCATACTTGTCCAAACCAGTAATATGATCATATGTAACATTCTTATTAGTAGAGAACTCCTCACAAGCTTCAATAAAATCATTGAAGAGCTCGCGCTTTTCGAGGCTAAACCTATTACACTTTATCCTATAAATCTCACGATAAGAAAGCAACGAATCAACCTCTGTAATAGGAATCAATCCATCCTGCATCAAATGACGTGACCAATGAAGAGTATTACGTTCAACATTAGAATTATAATTGTAACGCTGTCGAATAGTATGGCCCTGAGGGTAGGAAGACTTTGAAATATTAATATCAATAGACGACATTTTTTATTTTATATAATTATTTCATTGTATATTAACAGTGCATTTTTATTTTCAATTTTTTTTATCAATTAAGGAATATAAAAATGGTAGAAGAATCTATAAGATTAGCAAATCTAGAATATAAATCACATTATTTTTTTTATCAAAATTTACAACAAAAAGTAAAATTTAATATTAAATCATTTGATGATTATTTTCATAATATAAATACAACTATTTATAAATCGGATGATTCTAATAATATACAAAAATATATTCAATTAAAAACAATAAATTGTAGACATCTATTACACGATGATTCATGGATGAAGATTACAAATAAAAATAATAAATTTAATAAGATAGAAGAACTAGAAGAATTAATCAATATGGAAGATGATTCGATTGCCTTTATAAATTCAATTAATTCAGATGACATTCCTAATATTAATTTCTTAAAATTTGTAGATACACTTAATATAACAAAATATAATGATTATTCTATTGAATTAAAATATATTGATTTTGATGAAGATACTGAAAATGTTAAATGGATTATAATATATTGTAAAAAAGATGATAATACATAAAAGATGATAATAAAAAGATTTAAATCTAAATGAATTATTGTATACATTATTAAATAAAATGTATCATTATGAAAATATAAAACCAAAGATAAATACTTATTGTTTTTTCAAACTTTCTCTAAGAAGAATTAGACCAGATGATCTTGGGGTTGAAGTATTATTAATTGATTATAATAATCTAGAAGTATTCATTCCTATTACAGAAATTAATAGAAAAAAATTTAATATTACAACATTTTTTAAATTAGATACAATCTATCCGGGTATTGTTTATTCAACTGAAGATGACCGTATTATGATTTCTTATTCAAAGATTAAAGAAGAAAAAAGAGAAAAATTATTAAAAGCTTTTGAAATTCAAACTAAAATTTCTAAAATGATTACACAGATTCTGACTAAATTTCCAAATTCTACTATATTGAATCCAATTATTATTGATTTTGTAGATCAACCTTTTGATAAAGTACAAAATGAATATCAGAATATTTTATTAAATCCAGAACAAATTTCATCAGATGAAGTAGTTAAAAATTATATAATTGAGCATCGTAATATAACAGAACCTGTTTATGAACAACATTTTATGTTAACAATTATTGAAATAAATGGTTTACAAATTTTAAAAGAAATATTAACAGAAATAAATAAAGAATATAAAGTAAAAATTATTTCTTCACCTTTATATTGTATAGAATTTCATGATCTAACACAAGTTGATAAGATAAAAGAAAAATTAGAAAATTCAATTAAAAATTTTGAATTATTATTTGAATTGAAAGAATTAATAACTGTAAAAGAATTATATGTTGAATTTTAATTTTAATTTTAATTTTAATTTTATTTATTATTCTTTTTCTACTTTCTTTTTAGTAGGTGCTTTTGCTTTTTTAATAAGTGCTTTTGCTTTTTTAATAGGTTTTTTATCTTCATTTTGTACTTCAATTTTTTGTTTAGATATTTTCTTAGCTTTTAAAATTAATTCACCATTGGATTCTTCAATATTTTTAATTTTTTCTAATTTAAAATCATCCATATTATATTCAATATTTATAGAAGTAATATCTTTATTTGCAATCATTTTAATTATAGTTTTGACATATAAATCATTCTCTCCAAATGTTTCCATAACATATGCTTTAATAAGTTTTTCTTTTTGAAATTCATTTAGCCGATGAAATGGTTTTTTTGTTTGTGAAACTTCAATTTTATTTAACATTTGATTAAATTTTTCTAGATTAGTTTGTGTAGCTTTTATATCAGATAATTTATTAATTATAGCAACCAGCTTTTTTTTACGTTCCAAATCATCCGTTTGATTATATTCATTTTTAAAACAATATAATCTGTTATTTTTAATAATCTGTTCCATATATATAATTTTAGTCATTATAACTTTAATTTATTTTTTGACCATTTTTTAATCAATTTTTATTATATATGAGACAAATTCTTGGTATAATTATTATAGGAATAATAATATATTATTATTTTTTCTATAAGGAACAAAAACTTGAAAAGTCATATAAGGATGTTATATATCCTAAGATATCAAATGAATTAAATAAAGAAGAACATAAAAAATTAACAGAATTTCTATTCAAGATACAATTATTTTATAATTATAATCCACCAGTATTTGAAGAAATGAAAAAAAATATAGAAGATTTTGTAATTTTATATAAAGGTGCAAAAGTAAATTATAAATATTCGGGTGTATTTTATGATTTAATGATTGATAAAAAATCATTAATATTAAATGATCTTAGATCAATTGGTATTAAACTTCCTATTGAATATACACCATATGAATCACTTGATGATTTAGAATTAATATTAAATGTGTATCTTGATGAAGTTTATGAATTAAATAAAAAATATATTTATGATACAGGAATTAATAGATATACAAAAATGCAAAATCCAAAAAATCTTGCTTTTAATAGATTTACCGAAGATTATGGATCATTTGCTTTATATTAAATTATATTTGATATTTTTTTTTATTTATTATAATATAAATGGATAGTGTAAATTATAAATTTCCACAAGCAGTTAGAACAAGAAATCATATACCAAAACATAATGATTGTGTTTATAATCCGGATAAAGTTGAATTTTCTTATTATCAAATATGTGGTTATCCAACAGATGGATTTTATAATGTTAGAAAAATTATATATAATGAAAAATTAGAACCTCAAGATATTTATAATAAGTTATATCCTAAGAAAAAAATAGAAAAGTTTATTGAAAAAACACCCCAAAGAAAATATCAAATATATCCTACATTATCTATAAAATCAGTTGGATTACCACATCCAAATCAAATTCTAGGTGCTAATTCTGATTTATTGAAATAAAGCTTTAATATTATCTTTTTGTGGTGAGTCTACTTTTTTTATTGGTTTTTTTACTAATTTTTTTTTAGTATTAGTACCGGTTGTTACATTAATTGGAATATTAATAGGTTGACCAGATTGTTGACGAGGTTGTGCTAAAGTAGTTAAAAAATCTGATGGTAAATCAGCTAAATTACCAGATGGTGATTGTTCAGGCATTTTAATAAATACTGGATTAATTTGTGGCGGCACAACTTGAACTGGTTTGTCATCTGATGTTAGAAAAAATATGATCAATCCAAATATTACAAATATAATTCCAAGTATTAATGGAAAATTATTATATATAAATTTACGATTTGCTTTAACAGTTGAGTCTCTACTCATATCATCTAACATTGATGAGTCTCGTTCATATGAACCCCGTTTTATAATATCTTTATATTTTTTAAAATTATCATTAAATTGCTTTAACCATATTCTTTCTTTTTCTCTTAATATTTTTGTTTTTAATTCTTCTTCTTCTTGTTCTATAGATGTCATTAATATTATAATATAAAAAATCTTATTTTAAAAAAATGAAAATTGATTTATTTAAAAATAAAAATAAATGATATTATATAATAAAAAATGTTATATATGCGTTGTCCAACTTGTGGTGAACTTTTAGGTGATAAAGAACTTTTGCTTATTAAAGGTATGAAAGAAATTTGCGATGAAATGGGCGTAGACGATGATATTATTTCTCAAGGTTTAATTAATAAGGATCCAAAATTTATTAAAAAAAGACAAGAGTTATGTGATAAATTATTTAAAAATATGTGTTGTCCAATTAGAGCTCTAACATATATTGATTTAGTTCAGATTATTAAAGGATAATATAATTGTATTGGGTCAAGTTAAAAAATTAATGAAGATTTAACATATCAAATAAATGTTTAGCAGCTGTTCTATCATCTAATAAATAATATGTTGTATAATATGTAGGATGTAATTTCATAGCTAATATATCTTCAATATTATAGTCTAAAATATTTTCACATTCTGATTTACAATTTAAACAACCCGATCCACAACACATATATGGTTTCTCAAATTTTACTGATCGAACACCTTTATTCATATCTTGAAAAACATAATAATCTTTATAAAAATTATTTGGAATTCTATTTAAGATATAATGTCCTGGAATATATAGTTCAAATAGATCATAGATTGATTTGGTATAACGTAAAAGTCCTGCCATTTTTATTTATAATTATTTACTTTAATATTTACTTTAATATTTACTTTAATATTTATTTATAGTTTTTTTATCAATTTTTTGTTTGTTTATTTGTTTATTTGTTTACTCTATTTATTTATCCGTTTACTCTATTTGTTTAGTTTACTTTAATATTAATAATTATACATGCTTTTTAAATATATTAATTATTTCTTCAAAATTATCAGATTCAACATTCATTGTAACTTTTTCACCCCGTAAAAAATTAATAAATTGTAATTTGTATATTTTATTATTATCTGCTCTCATAAGATTATACATTAATAATTGTAGAACATGTTTTAGATTAATATGTGATACACATTTAATCTCGATATATGCATCATCTAAATTTATTAAATCAATCTCACCTATCAAACCATAATTTGATATGAATATATTATTTGCAATATATGTTTCATTAAGATTCTTTACATAAACATACATTTTATCAAATAAATTTGAATATATATCAAACATATTGCAAAATCGTTTACCTTTATTTTTAACATGAAAATAATGTTGTGTTTCAATTGAATGTAAAATAACTATTAAATAAAAAACTAATATTTTTATTTTTTCAAAATTTGTTTCTTCTAAATATGAAGAATAAATCTGTTGAATCCAATCTTTTTTTTTAACTATATATTTTGCATAAAATGGATCTTTTATTATTGTATGTTCATTTAATTCTATATTTTTATTAAATCTTTCTTCTATATATTTAACAATTTCTGGATCAAATGTATTCTTTTTAAGGTTAAATTCAGCCCATGATAAATTATTATTTTTATCAAACCAATCAGTTACTTTTTTATTAATATTTGATAAAATATGTTTTGAATTAATTATATTTTCTAATTGAATATAACGTTTTTTTGGTAAAATATTTACAATTGAATAGATTGTATGAAATAATGCTTCAACATATTTACCTAAAAATATCGATGATGAAAAAGGTTCATCTGGTATTTTATACTTATACATAATTTTGATATCTTTTTTAATTAATTCATAATTTAGTAATAAAGAAATATAATCCAATGTTTCTTCATTAAATTTATCAATAATTTTTGTAACATTATTTGTTATCAATTGTTGATTATTTTGTTCTTTAAAATCTGGAAATGATAAATTTTCAAATTCATCATTAAGTAAATAAAGATCTTGTGGAATTTTTTTAAACCATGGATTAATAAAATATTTTGGTCCTGTTTGTGTAGTTCTATAACGACTAAATATATACATATTATCAATTGCTCTAGAACATGCTACATATAATAAATATTGATCATCTAAATGTTTTTTTTCATCAAAGACATTTTTATTAATAAGACAAATATCTGCATTAATAATTATAACATATTTCCATTCTAATCCTTTTGATCCCATATAAGTTAAAATATTAATATGTCCTGATTCGGGTTTATATTCTAATTTGGTCGAATTTTCATCAGTAGATTCTTCATAAAATTGTTTAAATGGAATTGAATTTTTAAATAGAATATTTGTAACAAAACATAAACCATGTGA
>Ga0114966_10002010_pt1 | contig 18341 bp, 18 predicted proteins | sample M_130207_XF_Meta_FD_87029 | JGI IMG/M metagenome (GOLD analysis project Ga0114966, IMG submission 87029) | Freshwater microbial communities from Lake Montjoie, Canada to study carbon cycling - M_130207_XF_MetaG | ecosystem: Environmental > Aquatic > Freshwater > Lake | place: Lake Montjoie...
CGGCAAGGTGGCGCGCACGTGCATCACGCCGTCTAACAGTGCGGCCAATGCAGCGGGCCCCTGCAAATCGCGCAGCTTTTCGGTGTTGGGGGAAGAGACATTCACTGTGGCAAAATCGACATGGGGACCGCAGAGCGCCAGCACTTTGGCGAAATCAGCGGCGCGGTCGGTGGAGGTTTTGTTGGCCCCTAGGTTAATGCCAACGGGCACAGAACGACGCTTGCGGGCGGCAAGGCGGCTGGCGATCAGCACTGCGCCTTGGTTGTTAAAGCCAAAGCGGTTGATGGCGGCGTGATCCTCGGTCAGGCGAAACAGGCGGGGCTTGGGGTTGCCCTCTTGCGGCAGGGGGGTGGCGGCCCCGACTTCCAGAAAGCCAAAACCCGCACGCGACAGGGGCCCCAAGGCCACCGCGTTTTTGTCATAGCCTGCCGCCAAACCAACCGGATTGGGCATATCCAGCCCCGCCACTTGGCTGTTCAGCCGCGCGCTTGTGACAGGGCCCTGCAAGGGCGCTAGGCCGCAGCGCAGCGCTGTCAGCGACAGCCCATGGGCCGTTTCAGGATCAAAACGGTGCAGCAGCGCCAGACCTAGGCGTTCAACGGGGGTCAAAATATACCCTCGGGGAAGATATGGCCCGTGGCCCCCAAGGGCAGGCTTTTGTCCCAAAGCACATCGGCCAATTCTAAGATGCGGTAAAGATGAGGGAACAAAGCCCCGCCGCGTGAGGGTTCCCATTTCAGCGCAGCGCCAAGCCTGTCGCTGTCCAAAGCCAACAGAACCAGATCACTGTCGGCCGCGAAATGTTTGGCCGCTGTCTCGGCCACTTGGGCTGCGGTGGAGAAGTGGATGTAGCCGTCTTGCAGGTCAATCGGCGCGCCCAAGGTGGTGCCTGCGGTGCGAAAGTCCGTCCATTCAGGTCTGCGGAAGATTTTGTAGATCAGCATCCTGTCCACCTACATAAGGGTCCACCGCCTGATGCCTTAAGGCTGCGCGCCGGTCAACCACAGGCCGCCGCCCAGTCTTGCGCTTTTTTCTTTACACGCGGGCCCACCTTGCCTATCAGCCAGCGCATGAGCCCGCATTGTGCCCCCTTGCCACAGCCACGACGCCGACGCTAATCGCGTCAGCGCGTTTTGTCGTGGCCTGCGGGCCAAACCTTTCAAAGATCGTTGACCTTTGCGCCCGTCTTTGGCACCCCTTGGTCTTTCGCTACAGGACTTGTCCCATGATCACCCCCGTCTTGCCCACCTATAACCGCGCGCCCATGGCTTTTGTGAAGGGCGAAGGCTCTTGGCTGACGGCAGAGGATGGCAAGCGCTATTTGGATCTTGGCGCTGGCATTGCCGTCAACGCCTTGGGCCATGCCAACCCTGACCTTGTGGCGGCGCTGACCGAACAGGCGGGCAAGTTGTGGCACGTGTCAAACCTTTACCGCATTCCCGAACAGGAACAGCTGGCCGAGGCGCTGGTGGATAAAACCTTCGCCGACACGGTATTTTTCACCAATTCGGGCACAGAAGCCGCCGAACTCGCCATCAAAATGGCGCGCAAGTACCATTATGAAAAAGGCCAGCCGCAGCGCACCCAGATCATCACCTTTGAAGGCGCCTTCCACGGCCGCTCGACGGGCGCTATTGCGGCGGCGGGGTCGGAAAAGATGGTCAAGGGTTACGGCCCTTTGATGCCTGGCTTTGTGCAGGTGAAATGGGCCGATCACGATGCCCTTCGCGCGGCCATCACCGACCAGACCTGTGCGGTGATGATCGAACCCGTGCAAGGCGAAGGCGGCATTCGCATCGTGCCCGACCAGTGCCTGAAAGGCCTGCGCGATCTGTGCGATGCCACCGGCACGCTTCTGATCTTTGACGAGGTGCAATGTGGTATGGGCCGCACGGGCAAGCTGTTCGCCCACGAATGGTCCGGCATCACCCCCGACATCATGATGGTCGCCAAAGGCATTGGCGGGGGCTTTCCTTTGGGCGCGGTGCTGGCCACCGAAAACGCCGCCTTTGGCATGGGGGCGGGCACGCATGGGTCAACCTATGGCGGCAATCCCTTGGCCTGTGCCGTGGGGTCCAAGGTGATGCAGATCGTGGCCGACGATGCTTTCTTGGCCGAGGTGTCGCGCAAAGCGGCGCTTTTGCGCCAAGGGCTGGAAAGCTTGGTCGCAGCGCACCCAAAGGTGTTTGGCTCCGTGCGGGGCGAAGGCTTGCTGCTTGGCCTGAAATGCACGGCCCTCAACAGCGACATCGTCAAAGCGGGCTACCAAGCGGGCATCCTTACCGTGCCCGCAGCCGACAATGTGATCCGCCTTTTGCCCGCGCTCAACATCCCCGATGCCGATATTGCCGCGGCGCTGGCCCTGCTTGAAAAAACCGCAGCCTTGGTCGAAGCCGCCTAAGATGCGCCCTAACCGCTCTGTTTGCCCTTTCATATGTGCCCAAATATCCCACGGGGGTCCGGGGGTGTGAAACCCCCGGCTTTCGGACAGAAAGACAAAGATGAACCATTTTCTAGACCTGCACAAAACCGATGCCGCTGATCTGCGGCTGATGATTGACTCTGCCCACGCGATGAAAGCCGCCCGCCATGACCGCCCCAAGGGTGCTGTGGACGACGCACAGCCCTTGGCGGGCCGCATGGTGGCGCTGATCTTTGAAAAGCCCTCCACCCGCACACGGGTGTCGTTTGATGTGGGCGTGCGCCAGATGGGCGGGCAGACCATGGTGCTGTCGGGCAAGGAAATGCAACTTGGCCATGGCGAAACCATCGCCGACACCGCCCGCGTTTTGTCACGCTATGTCGATCTGATCATGATCCGCACCTTTGAAGAGGCAACGCTGCTCGAGATGGCCGAACACGCCACCGTGCCCGTGATCAACGGCCTGACCAACCGCACCCATCCCTGCCAGATCATGGCAGATGTCATGACCTATGAAGAACATCGCGGCCCGATTGCAGGGCGCAAGGTGGTTTGGGCGGGTGATGGCAACAACGTCTGCGCCAGCTTTTTGCACGCTGCCGGGCAGTTTGGCTTTGATATGACCTTTACGGGCCCTGAACCCTTAGACCCCGAACAATCCTTTATCGATTTTGCCCGCGCCCGCGGCTCTAACATAAGCATCGAGCGTGACCCCGCCTTGGCCGTGGTGGGGGCCGATCTGGTGGTGACGGACACTTGGGTGTCGATGCACGACCCCGAATCCGCCAAAGAGCGCCGTCACAACCAACTGCGCGGTTACCAAGTGAACGAGGCGCTGATGGCCAAAGCCAAACCTGACGCGCTGTTCATGCATTGCCTGCCCGCGCATCGCAATGACGAGGCCACCAGCGCCGTGATGGATGGCCCGCATTCCGTGGTCTTTGACGAGGCCGAAAACCGCCTCCATGCGCAAAAGGCCATCTTGCGCTGGAGTTTGGGCGCTTAACCTGCGAGGTAGTCTGCAGTCTGCAATCATGCCACCGCAATCCCTTTGCGGTGGCACTTAATGCCTTGCCTTTCAGCGCCAAACCCGTGTTTTATTCGACCAACTTAACAGGAGCTTCCCATGCAATCCCCCGTCCCGATGTTCGTGCATTCCCTCACCGCTTTGTCCAAAATCCTTGATAAGGCCGAGGCCTTTGCCGAAGCTAAAAAAATCAAGCCCGAGGTGATCCCTCAACTGCGTCTCATCGCCGATATGCTGCCCTTCTGGCGTCAGATCACCATCGCCTGCGACCATGCCAAGGGCGCGCCTGCGCGTTTGGCGGGAATGGACGTGCCCTCTTTCGCCGACACTGAAACCACCCTTGCCGAGCTGAAAGAGCGGATCGCGAAAACCATCGCCTTCATCTCGACCATTCCAGATGCCGCCTATGACGGCGCCGAAGCGCGCACCATCACGGTCAAAGCCGGTCCACGCGACCTAAGCTTTGCCGCTCCCCAGTATCTTGCCAGCTACGCCATCCCAAACTTCTACTTCCACATGTCCGCAGCCTACAGCATTCTGCGCGCCAATGGCGTAGAGATTGGCAAAGGCGACTTCTTGGGCGGTTGAGCCTTTCCTACGTGGGGGGCAGCCTTGCCCCCCCTTTTTCAAGACGTAACGCCCATGACCCCAGACGAGATCGCAACGCTCTTCACCCATGCCGATGGGTCCTATCACTTTGCCCGCTGGGGCAGGCCGATTGTTCCCGTGGTCTTTGGCGTTGAGGATCAAACCCTATCGGTTCTAAAGGGCGCTATCGAGGCGGTGGTCACCTTGGCGGGCCATAAGATGGCCGAAACCGATGCCGAACTGGGCGCGAACCTGATGGTGTTCTTCTTTCGCGACTGGGCCGAACTGCCCGGCGTGCCGGGGTTAGAGGGCATTGTGCCCGACCTTGGCCCGCTGTGCAGCAGGTTGGGCGCCCAAGGCGCCAGCCACTACCGTCTGCTTCGCTTTGACGAAAACGGCTCCATCCGTGCGGCCTTTGTTTTCTTGCGTATCGATGGCGGTTTGGCCAAAATGCCCGCAGAATATCTGGCCCTTTCAGAAGCCGCCCAAATGATCTGCCTGTGGTCAGACCAAGCCTTTGCCCAGCGCCCGATCTTGACGATGGACGCGGGCAAGGTGGTCTTAAACCCCCAAATCGCCGCCGTGATCCGTGCTGTCTATGACCCGATCCTGCCCGTGGCCAGCAAAGATGCCGCTCATGCCCTGCGCGTCTTTGGGCGGGTGAGCGTGGCACAGGTGTGATGCCTTGCACGGGGCCTGCTGAAACCCTAGGTTTGCCCCATGCCCACGCCCCACACCTTCTCCTTGCGCGTCTATTACGAAGACACCGACTTGGCGGGGATCGTCTATTACGCCAACTATCTGAAATTCATCGAACGCGCCCGCAGCGAGTGGGTGCGGGGGCTTGGGATTGACCAAGCGCTGTTGCGCGCGAAGCAAGGCGTGGTTTTCGCCGTCCGCCGGGTGGAAGCCGATTACCTGCGCCCTGCCGTGTTTGACGACGTGCTAAGCGTGCACACCACGCTGGCCGATCACAGCGGCGCGCGGTTGGTGCTGGACCAGGCTGTGCTGCGCGGGGGGCAAACCCTGTTCACCGCACGTGTCACGCTGGTTTGCCTGACCGCCGCAGGCACGGCCACGCGCTTTCCATCGGCCCTGCGCACCGCCCTGACAGGCACAGCGTAACACGTCCACCGCTTCTTTCGCGCAAAATGCCGCCAAGAACGCGCCAAATGACGCAGTTGTGTTGGCATTCCTTCGCAAAACCCTGTAGAACTCCTGCTAACCGGGGCAAAAGATCCCACAAAACGAGCAGGCGTCATGGACCAGACAACACTTGCGGCAGCGCAGGAGATTGATTTCTCTCTGCTCGCCCTATTCTTGCGCGCAACCCTGACGGTGAAAATCGTCATGATGGGCCTTATGCTTATGTCCTTTTGGTCATGGGCGATTATCATCCAAAAACACATCCTGTTCCGCGCCGCGCGCAGCCAGGCCGCCGTGTTTGACCGGGCCTTTTGGTCAGGCGAACCTTTGGATGAGCTGTTTGAAAAAATGGGATCGCAGCCCGAGGGTCCTTCAGAGAAAATCTTCTCTTCGGGCATGCTGGAATGGCGGCGCAGCCACAGGCAAGACGGCGGGCTGATCGCAGGCGCGCAAGCGCGCATCGACCGCGCCATGGATGTGGCCATCAGCCGCGAATCCGAGGCGTTGAACAAAGGCCTTAGCTTTCTGGCGACCACAGGGTCGACCGCGCCCTTTATCGGCCTGTTTGGTACGATCTGGGGCATCAAACACGCCTTTGAACAGATCGCCGTCAGCCAGAATACCAGCCTTGCCGTCGTGGCCCCCGGCATCGCCGAGGCGCTTTTGGCCACAGGCATTGGCCTGATCGCGGCCATTCCAGCGGTGGTATTTTACAACAAGCTCAATGCTGACAGCGAGCAGATCTTGGGCGGGTACGAGGCCTTCGCCGACGAATTCGCCACGATCCTGTCGCGCCAGTTGGACGCCTGACCATGGGTGCGGGAGTTGTCAAATCGGGCGGCGGGGGCGGGCGCAGACGCCGCCACCGTGGCCGCGCCGCCGCGATGAGCGAGATCAACGTCACGCCCTTTGTTGACGTGATGTTGGTGCTGATGATCATCTTTATGGTGGCAGCCCCGCTGATGACTGTGGGCGTGCCCATCAAACTGCCCGAAACCGCCGCCAGCGTCATGCCGACCGAGCAGGAAAAACCGCTGACCATCAGCCTAACCGCAGATGGGTTGGTGATGGTCCAGACCACCGAGGTCAAAGACGAAGAGCTGATCCCCAAGCTCAAAGCCATCGCGGCAGAGCGCAAGTCTGACAAAATTTTTGTCCGCGCCGATGGGGCTGTGACCTATGCGCGCGTGGCACAGGTGATGGGCGCTTTGAATGCGGGTGGCTTTAACAACATCGGGCTTGTGACCGACCCCGGCGGGCCCAGCTTCGACGGCAGTAACTAGGGCCAGGCATGAACAAGGGCCTTCTCATCTCGGGTCTCGGGCATCTGGGGCTGGTGCTTTGGGCGCTTTTGGGCGGCTGGTTCACATGGACAAGCGACCCCCCGGCCATTCCGGTGGCGCAGGTGTCCTTGATCAGCACATCCGAGTTTGACGCGATGATGGCCGCAGCGCCCAAGGTTGATGAAACGGCCCCCACGCCCACTCCGCAGCCTGCCGCAACCCCTGTGGTCAAGCCCCAACCCAAACCCGCGACACCGGCCAAACCCGCGCCCACGCCAACCCCCGCCGAACCCCTGCCCACACCAGACCCAGCCCCCACACCCGACCAGACGCCCCCCGAAGCGCCGCCGGTGGCCCCGCCGTCTGACACGCCCCAACCCATTCCCGTGCAGCCCTCTGATCAAGCCCCAGCCCCCGACACGGCCGCGCGCATTGCCTCGACCCCGGTTGAGGCCACCGATCAGCCCAATATCGCCGATGTGGCGACACCCGCGCAAAGTGACACGCCCAGCCCCGACAGCCAGCCCGTGCCCGAAGAACCCGCAGCCTCGCCCGAAAAGACGGTGACGGCTGTGACACCCGACGCCAAGCCCGCCACGCAAGCCGCACCGCAACTGGCCCCCACCAGCAGCCCCCGCCCGCCCGCGCGGCCAAAGCCCAGCGAAACGCCGCCCGAAGATACACAAACAGCCGAGGCAACGCCTGATCCTACCGCGACCGACACCGCTGCCGCCGATCAGGCCGCGATTGAGGCCGCCTTGGCCGATGCCACAGCCCCCGATACCGCCGCCACAACGCCTGAAGCCTCGCAAACCGGCAGCGGCGGCACGGGCGACCAGCCGATTGGGGCGGCTCTGAATTCCGGCGAGATTGACAATCTGCGCCAGATCATCGGGCCGTTCTGGAACATCGGCTCTTTGTCAACCGAAGCGACGCGCGTCACTGTGACCATGCGGGTGCAGGTGTCGCAGGATCAAAAGATCCTGTCGGTTGAGATGGTCGAATTCACCGGCGGAACCGCCGAAGCCGCCCAGCAAGCCTTTGAAGCCGCACGCCGTGCCGTGATCCGTGGCGCATCAAAGGGCCTTGGCCTGCCGCCTGATAAATACGACACTTGGAAATCGATGTTGTTTACGTTTGATACCAGCCAAGGGCGTCTGCGCTGATGCCCACCTCCACTTTCCCCATGACGAGGACCCAATGACCCTTAGCCAGTCCCTGACCCGCCTGTTGGCCCTTGGCGCCTTGTGCTTGGGCCTGACTGCCGCCCCCTTGGCCGCGCAGACAGAACCTCATATCACCTTTTCTGATCCGGTGATCGAACCCATGCCCTACGCCGTGCCCGATTTTGTGGCCGAGAATGGCGGGGCGTCGCAAGCCGCCCGTGACATCGCCCGCGTGGTGGCCGATGATCTGACGGGCACGGGCCTGTTTCGCGAAATCCCTGCCGCAGCCTATATCAGCGGTATCTCCAGCTTTGATGCGCCCGTGGCCTATGCTGATTGGCAAGCCATCAACGCGCAGGTGCTGATCACGGGGGCAGTGCAAGCATCAGGCGGATCGCTTTCGGTCAAGTTCCGGTTGTTTGATGTGGCCTCGGGCCAGCCCTTGGGCGAGGGATTGCAGTTCAACGGCCCGGAAAGTGGATGGCGGCGCATGGCGCATAAGGTGGCCGATGCCGCCTATAGCCGGATCACGGGCGAAGGCCCCTATTTTGACAGCCGCGTGGTATTTGTGTCGGAAAGCGGGCCGAAAGATGCGCGACAAAAGCGGTTGGCAGTGATGGATTATGACGGCGCCAACGTGCAGTATCTGACCGACAGCGCCTCGATCGTTTTGGCCCCGCGCTTTTCGCCCAACGGCGACCGCATCTTGTTCACATCCTATGCCACGGGCTTTCCGCGCATCTATGTGATGAACACGGCCGATCTGTCGACGCGGGTGCTGGATGAACAGCCCGGTTCCATGACCTTTGCGCCGCGCTTTGCCCCCGATGGGCGCACGGTGGTGTTCAGTTTGGAACGCGACGGCAACTCTGACCTTTACACACTGGATATCGACAGCGGCGCTCTGACCCAACTGACCAACTCTCCGTCCATCGAAACAGCCCCTTCGTTCAGCCCCGATGGCAGCCAAATCGTGTTTGAAAGCGACCGTTCTGGCGCCCAGCAAATCTACGTCATGCCCGCCAGCGGCGGCGAACCGACACGGGTTTCCTCGGGCAAGGGCAGATACGGCACCCCGGTTTGGAGCCCGCGCGGCGACCTGATCGCCTTCACCAAAATGGCAGACGGGCGGTTCTATATCGGGGTGATCCGCTCTGACAGCACCGAAGAACGCCTGTTGACCGCGTCCTTCCTGGACGAGGGTCCGACATGGGCCCCCAACGGTCGCGTCTTGATGTTCACCCGGGAAAGCGAGGGCGCTTCTGGTTCTGCAACCCTGTTTTCGGTCGACGTTTCCGGCCGCAATCTACATCAAGTCACCACCCCTGGACCCGCCTCTGACCCGGCATGGTCGCCCCTTCTGCCTTAAGTGTGACACAGGCGGTTAACAGACCGCTGAAAAGCTGCTATGACCGATCCAATCGAGCCACCAATAATGAGGAAAACCCCCATGACTTCGCGTTTTAGCCTTCCGATTAAAGTGCTGTTGATCGTCTCTGCCCTAGCTTTGTCTGCTTGCCGCAACCCAGATCGTTTCAAAGACGGTGATCTTGGCGCAGCTGGCGGTGTCGGGGCAAACGGCGTGACCACCTCGGGCCTTGGCGATCCGTCCAACCCGACCTCGGTCGCTTATTTCAACCAAACCGTGGGCGACCGCGTTCTGTTCGTGGTGGATCAATCCACCGTGACCGAAGAGGCTCGCGTGATCTTGAATGGGCAGGCCCAGTGGCTGCAAACCAACCCCGACTATGCGATCATCGTCGAGGGCCATGCGGACGAACAGGGCACACGCGAATACAACATCGCCCTTGGGGCGCGCCGTGCTGATGCGGTCAAGAACTATCTGATCGCTCAGGGTATTGACGGCACACGAATCCAGACCGTGTCTTATGGCAAGGAACGCCCGATTTCGATCTGCTCGGACGAGACCTGCTACGCGCAGAACCGTCGCGCCGTGACCGTTTTGTCGATGAAATAAGGAACGCTCAGCATGATGCGCTGGCTTTTAGCCCTAACTTTGCTGCTGCCCCTGCCCGCTTTGGCGCAGAATACGCAGTCGCTGGCCGATGTTAAGGCAGAGCTGGCGCAACTGGCCGCTCAGTTCCTGACCCTGAAGCAAGAACTGGTCTCTTCAGGTGCTGCCGCCAATGGCAGCGCCGGGGGAGATGCCTTGCAACGCCTTGATGCGATCGAGGCGGCGCTGACCAAGCTGACCGCCAAGACCGAAGAGGTCGAGTTCAAGCTGAACTCGGTCGTCAGCGATGGCACCAACCGCATTGGCGATATCGAGTTTCGCCTGTGTGAATTGACCGAAGGCTGCGATCCATCGACCCTGCCCGTGACACCTGATCTGGGCGCGTTAGCATCGGGGGCTGCGGCCCCTGCGGTGCCAGACCCCGCTGTCGCGTCCGCCCCCGAAACTCCCGTAGCCCCTGCTGCAACCGATGGGGTGGAACTTGCGGTCAATGAAAAGGCAGATTTCGACCGGGCCAAGGCGGTGCTCGATTCCGGTGACTTTCTTGGCGCCGCGGATCTTTTTAAGACCTATGCGCAATCCTACCCGGGTGGCCCCTTAGTTCCGCAAGCCGATATGTATCGCGGCGATGCCCTGACGACGGCAAGCGATACAACTGGCGCGGCGCGGGCCTATCTTGATGCCTTTTCAGCCAGCCAAACCGGCCCCTTGGCCGGACAAGCCCTGACCAAATTGGGCCAAGCTTTGGGCAAACTGGGCCAAGGCCCCGAAGCCTGCGTGACCTTGGCCGAAGTGGGCAAACGCTTTCCCGGATCCTCGGATGAGGCCACCGCCAAAGTGGCCATGGCGGCCCAAGGCTGTCCTTGAGCGATCTGCCCGCGCGGTTCTTGGCAAGCCTGGCGCCCAGCACATCGCTGGGGCTGGCGGTGTCGGGCGGCGGGGATTCCATGGCATTGCTGCATCTGGCGGTGGCCTGCGGCTTGCGGCCTGCGGTTGTGACGGTCAACCACGGGTTGCGAGCGGAAGCTGCGTCTGAAGCTGCTGACGTGGCCGTGGTGGCAGCCGCGCTGGGTCTTTCGCATGAAACGTTGCTTTGGCAAGGCTGGGATCACTCTGGCAACCTGCAAGACGCGGCCCGAAAAGCGCGCCGCCGCCTGATTGCGGCTTGGGCGCTGCAAAACAACATCGCCAGCGTGGCCTTGGGACACACGCAAAACGACGTCGCGGAAACCTTCCTCATGCGCCTACAACGTGGCGCGGGGGTGGATGGCTTGGCCACGATGGCGGACCATTGGTCAGAAGGCGGGGTTTTGTGGCAACGCCCCCTTTTGGGCTTTACCCGCAATAACCTGCGCTTTTGGCTGCAAGCCCAAGGCAAAACTTGGGTCGAAGACCCGTCAAACGACAACCCGCGGTTTGACCGCGTGCGCGCCCGCAAGGCGCTGGCCCATCTGCAACCGCTTGGCCTAACCCCCACTCACCTTGCCCAAGTCGCAAACCATCTGGCCGAAGCCCGCACAGCGCTAGATACACTGGCCGACCAATGGGCCAAAGACACTCTGCGCGAAGAGGCGGGCACAGTTTTGATTGACCCAGCCCTGTGGACAGCCCCTGCCGAAACCCAGCGCCGTGTTTTGCAACGTGTTATCCTCTGGATTGCCCCTGCCAGTTATGGCCCGCGCGGTTCCCAATTGGGTCAGCTGCTGGCGCGACTGGCGGATGGGCAGGCGTCCACCTTGGCGGGTGTCCGCTTTATCCAAGGACGCGGCGGGTTGCGCGCCCTGCGTGAGGTGAAAGCGGCAGCGCCCCGTTCCAGCGCCGATCACATCTGGGACGGACGCTGGCAAGTGGCAGGCAAACTGCCCCAAGGGGCCGAACTTGGCGCGCTCAACGCCGCTGGTTTGGCGCAATGCCCTGCATGGCGCAGCGCGGGCTTGCCACGGGCGGCGCTGCTGGCCTCACCCGCTGTTTGGCTGGGCGATAGGCTCATTGCCGCCCCTTTGGCGGGGTTTCAGACCGATTTCATCCGCGCTTTACCGCTGCATCCGCTGCTTTGACGCAACATCTTGGCACTATCGCATTGAACCGGCCGAATGAATCTCTATCTTAAGCATCAAAGCGGTGCGCCTTATCACAGGCAAGCCGCGTTAAAGGGAGTTTCATGTGGGAAACGTACGAAATATTGCCTTCTGGGTGGTGCTGCTGGTCTTAGTGCTGGCTTTGTTCAACCTGTTCAACTCCACAAACAACTTTTCGTCCCAGACAGTTTCCTACTCTGACTTCATGGCTCAAGTCGACGCGGGCGAGGTTAAGGGCGTTACACTTGACGGCGAACAGATCAAAGTGACCGCCAAAGACGGCAGTGTTTATGCGGTCATCCGCCCGATGGGCGAACAAGTCACCGAACGCCTTCTGTCCAAGGGCGTGGGCGTGCGCGCTGATGCGCAAGAACAATCGGGCCTGATGACGATCATCACAGCGTGGTTGCCCTTTATCCTGCTGATCGGCGTGTGGATCTATTTCATGAACCGCATGCAAGGCGGCGGGCGTGGTGGCGCTATGGGCTTTGGCAAAAGCCGCGCGAAACTGCTGACCGAAAAGCAAGGCCGCGTGACGTTTGACGATGTGGCCGGCATCGATGAAGCCAAGGAGGAACTGGAAGAGATCGTCGAATTCCTGCGCAACCCGCAGAAATTCTCGCGCCTTGGCGGCAAGATTCCCAAGGGGGCGCTTCTCGTTGGCCCTCCGGGAACCGGTAAAACCCTGCTTGCCCGAGCCATTGCGGGCGAGGCGGGTGTTCCGTTCTTCACCATCTCGGGCTCTGACTTTGTGGAAATGTTCGTGGGTGTGGGCGCAAGCCGCGTGCGCGATATGTTTGAACAGGCCAAAAAGAATGCGCCTTGCATCGTCTTCATCGACGAGATTGATGCCGTGGGCCGTGCACGCGGTGTGGGCATCGGCGGCGGCAATGACGAACGCGAGCAAACGCTGAACCAGTTGCTGGTCGAGATGGATGGTTTTGAAGCCAACGAAGGCGTCATCATCGTCGCCGCCACCAACCGCAAAGACGTGCTCGACCCTGCCTTGCTGCGTCCGGGCCGGTTTGACCGTCAGATCCATGTGCCCAACCCCGACATTCGTGGCCGCGAGAAGATTCTCACAGTCCATGCCCGCAAAGTGCCCGTTGGCCCCGACGTCGACCTGCGCATCATTGCACGCGGTTGCCCCGGCTTTTCGGGCGCTGATTTGGCGAACCTTGTGAACGAAGCCGCCCTCATGGCCGCCCGCTTTGGCCGCCGCTTTGTGATCATGGACGATTTCGAACAGGCCAAGGACAAGGTCATGATGGGCGCCGAACGCCGCAGCATGGTCTTGACCGACGAGCAAAAAGAAAAAACCGCCTATCACGAGGCAGGCCACGCCATCGTGGGCATCAACCTGCCCAAATGCGATCCGGTCTACAAAGCCACGATCATCCCGCGCGGCGGCGCTTTGGGCATGGTCGTGTCTTTGCCCGAGATGGACCGTTTGCAAATGCACAAGGACGAGGGCAAGCAAAAGCTGGCCATGACCATGGCGGGCAAAGCGGCCGAGATTATCAAATATGGCGAAGAGGGTGTCTCCTCTGGCCCCGTGGGCGATATTCAGCAAGCCTCGTCGCTGGCGCGGGCCATGGTGATGCGTTGGGGCATGTCGGATGTGATCGGCAACATCGACTATTCCGAAGCGCATGAAGGGTATAACGGCGCAACCGGCGGCTTCTCAGTCTCGGCTGAAACCAAGATGAAGATCGAACAGGAAGTCAAAGCCCTGATCGACGAAGGCTATGACACCGCCCGCCGCATCTTGCTGGAACAAAACGACGCCTTTGAAGCGCTGGCCCATGGCTTGTTGGAATACGAAACCCTGACGGGTGACGAAATCCGCAAGGTGATTGCGGGCCAAAAGCTGCATGGTGATGATGACAAGCCGTCGACGGGTGGAGGCACCACCTCGGTTCTGTCGATCCCCAAGACACGGGGCAAGGCTGCAAAGGCGGGGCTGGAGCCTTCGGCTTGAAGCAAGCGAGATGATCTGCCAAAACCTCCGAACCTTACGGTTTCGGGGGTTTTGTTTTTGTTCTATGCTGGCCCAAATCGGCCCTTTCACCGAAAGCATGCCCATGCCCATTCTGAAAACCACTGCCTACACGGCCCGTATCGCCTTTTTGGGCCGCATGATCGGCACCTATGATCTGCTGCATTCCGAACCCTGCGACAGCCTTCAGGCCAGCTTTGCAGGGATTGTGGGCGAGACGCATGAGGGCATCGCCGTGCCATCTTGCACCCGCATGACCCCGCTTTATCGCAAGGGTACAGACATCGCCAACACGCGGCAGGTGTCGATCTTGTCGGTGGAAGAGTTGGCGCAGATTGCGGCGAAGATGGGTATGGAACACCTCTCCCCCAGCCTGCTGGGCGCGACGATGGTGGTCGAGGGCATTCCCGATTTCAGCCACATCCCCCCCGGCAGCCGTTTGCAAGGCTCTTCAGGTGCGACCTTGGTTGTCAACCTGAACAACCGACCCTGCACCATCCCCTCTCGCGCAATCGAGGCGCAGCATCCGGGCTTTGGCAAGGCGTTTACCGCAGCGGCCAAAGATCGGCGCGGGGTGGTCGCTTGGGTGGAACGCGAGGGCAGCTTTACCTTGGGCGACGCCATAAACCTGCACATCCCCGACCAGCGGGTTTGGGCGCATCTGGACGAAGCGCGCAAAGCCTAAGCGACCGCCACACCACCCGCCTTTCCCCAAAGGTAAAAATCTTTCCTATCGGAAACAACCGCTGGCGAATTTGGTGTGGCCTATGTCGGAAAAGCGACTTGGAAACGTCGCATCCTTCGCTATGACCGATCCCAGCAGCCCTTTGCCCCCTGGGAGTGAGTCATGGCCTTTAAGACCGATATCGAGATTGCACGCGAAGCCAAGAAAAAGCCGATCATGGAAATCGGCGCGAAACTTGGCATTCCGGCAGAGCATCTTCTGCCCTATGGCCACGACAAGGCCAAGGTCGGTCAAGAGTTCATCAAGTCACTGGAAAGCAAGCCGATGGGCAAGCTGATCTTGGTGACCGCCATTAACCCAACGCCTGCGGGCGAAGGCAAGACCACCACCACCGTGGGCTTGGGCGACGGTTTGAACCGCATCGGCAAGAAAGCCATCGTGTGCATCCGTGAAGCAAGCCTAGGCCCGAACTTTGGCATGAAGGGCGGCGCTGCTGGCGGCGGCTATTCTCAAGTTGTGCCGATGGAAGAGATGAACCTGCACTTCACAGGTGACTTCCACGCCATCACCTCGGCGCACAACCTGCTGTCGGCGATGATCGACAACCATATTTACTGGGGCAACAGCCTTGATATCGACGAGCGCCGCGTGATGTGGCGCCGCGTGATGGATATGAACGACCGCGCTCTGCGCGATATCGTTGTGTCTTTGGGCGGCGTGTCGAACGGCTTCCCGCGTCAAACCGGCTTTGACATCACCGTGGCTTCCGAAGTCATGGCGATCTTGTGCCTGTCGAACGATCTGGAAGATCTGCAAAAGCGTTTGGGCGACATCGTTGTGGCCTATACCCGCGAGAAAAAGCCAATCTACGCCCGCGACATCAAGGCTGACGGCGCTATGACCGTTCTCTTGAAAGACGCGATGCAGCCGAACTTGGTGCAGACGCTGGAAAACAACCCCGCCTTCGTCCACGGCGGCCCGTTTGCCAACATCGCCCACGGCTGCAATTCGGTGATCGCAACAAAAACCGCCCTGCGCTTGGGCGAGTATGTTGTGACAGAAGCCGGCTTTGGCGCTGACTTGGGCGCCGAGAAGTTCTTTGACATCAAGTGCCGCAAGGCGGGCCTAAAGCCCGCAGCCGCCGTGATCGTGGCGACTGTGCGCGCGATGAAGATGAATGGTGGCGTGGCGAAAGCCGATCTGGGCACCGAAAACGTGGCCGCTGTGCAAGCCGGTTGCCCGAACTTGGGCCGCCACATTGCCAACGTTGCAGGCTTTGGCGTGCCGGTGGTGGTTGCCATCAACCACTTCTTCTCGGACACCGATGCCGAAGTAGAAGCGGTGAAAGCCTATGTCGCCCAGCAGGGTGCGACCGCCTTCCTATGCAAGCATTGGGCGCAAGGCTCCGCTGGCATCGAAGATCTGGCGCATCATGTGGTGAAGCTGGCTGAAAGCGGTGTTGCGAACTTCGCCCCGCTTTACCCAGATGAGATGCCGCTGTTCGCCAAGATCGAAGCCATCGCCAAGGGCATCTACCGCGCCGATGGCGTCGATGCAGACAAGTCGATCAAGGACCAGTTGAAAGTGTGGGAAGCGGCGGGCTATGGCCATCTGCCGGTTTGCATGGCCAAAACCCAGTACAGCTTCACCACTGATCCGAACACCCGCGGCGCGCCGACCGGCTTTACCATCCCCGTGCGCGAAGTGCGCTTGTCGGCGGGTGCAGGCTTTATCGTCGCCATCTGCGGTGAGATCATGACCATGCCCGGCCTGCCCAAGGTTCCTTCGGCTGAAGTGATACGCCTGAACGATCAAGGCTTTGTCGAAGGCCTGTTCTAAGACCTAATCCCAACACCGCCGCCCTTTCATTAGGGCGGCGGTTTGCCTTTTTACACCGCTGGAGAAGTGACATGACAGCCAAAGTGATCGACGGCAAAGCCTTCGCCGCAGGCGTGCGCGCCCAAGTGGCCGCGGAAGTGGCCAAGCTGAAAGCCAACAACGGCATCGTTCCCGGTCTGGCCGTGGTGCTGGTGGGCGAAGATCCGGCATCCAAGGTTTATGTCAAGAACAAGCACGCCTCGACCATCGAAGTGGGGATGAACTCGTTTGAGCATCGGCTGGACGCTGACACGTCAGAAGCGCAACTGTTGGCGCTGATCGCGCAGTTGAACGCCGATCCGACGGTGCATGGCATTCTGGTGCAATTGCCGCTACCTGCGCATTTGAACTCGGATCTTGTCATCAACGCGATTGATCCGGCCAAGGATGTTGACGGGTTCCACATCTCGAACGTTGGCCTTTTGGGCACGGGGCAAAAGTCGATGGTGCCCTGTACGCCCTTGGGCTGTTTGATGATGCTGCGCGACCATCACGGCTCGCTGGCGGGAATGAATGCAGTTGTGGTGGGTCGGTCGAACATCGTGGGCAAGCCTATGGCGCAACTGCTGCTGGGCGACAGCTGCACCGTGACAATCGCGCATTCGCGCACCAAGGACTTGGAGGCCGTCTGCCGCAGTGCCGATATTCTGGTCGCCGCCGTTGGCCGGCCCGAGATGATCACCGGCGCATACGTCAAACCCGGTGCCACCGTGATCGACGTGGGCATCAACCGGATCGAACATGACGGCAAAGCCAAGCTGGTGGGCGATGTGCATTATGAAAGTGCTGCCGCTGTGGCAGGGGCCATCACGCCCGTGCCGGGTGGCGTGGGGCCGATGACGATTGCCTGCCTTTTGGCCAACACCCTGACCGCCTGCTGCCGCGCCAATGGCTTGGCAGAGCCTAAGGGTCTGACGGCCTAAGACTTTCTAAACTGATCCACCTTAAGGGCCCGATGGTGTAAAGCCGTCGGGCCCTTATCGCATCGGCCGCGCCAAGCAGGTGCGCCCCGTTAGCACCGCCAAGGCGCGGGGTTGCATCAGCGCTTGCAGGTCGGGATGGTCGCAGTTCAGCCCCCCGGTGTAGGCCCCATAAGCGGGCATAATCACCCGCGCAACATCTATCAGAAAACAGGGCGCTATGCGGCCAGGCAGACGGGCCTTGGGGTGGTAGTGGCCCGAAATCTCATGCACTTCTGGGCTGGCGATGTGGCGAAAGGTTAGCCCTGCAACCCGCAGCACCGCCAAATGCGTGCCACCCAAACTCATAGGCCCTGCATCATGGTTGCCTTCAATCCATGTCCAATCGCGCCCTGCCATCAGACGGGTCAGCCACAGGCTGTCGTCCTCGGCCATCTCTTCGGCCGCAGTCAGATCATCAAAACTGTCGCCCAAACAAACCACCCGCCGCGCGCCTGTGACGGTCAGGTCACGGTCAAGCTTCGTCAACGTGGCGCGGGTTTCATAGGGTGGCAACAGCGCCCCCCCGCGCCGCGCAAGGCGGTCTGACTTGCCAAAGTGCAGATCAGACACGACCAACAGGCTGTGGTCAGCCCAGAACAAAGCGCCCGAGGGCAGGGCTTGCAACAGGGCGGGGCCGAGGGGGAAGAGGTAGGGCAAAAGGCGGCTCCGATAGCGGTATTTGTGCCATTCTATAAAGACCTCGTGATTTGCGTCACACTGTCTTTGAGTGGGGCATTCCTTGCGATCAAACAGCGTAGGCGCTGCATTAGGGCGCCGCACTCTTGTGCCCGCTTGGCCGACTTTCTTCTATCATTAATTGGCCCTAGCTATAAAGACCATCGCCTATTGCCAGAGGGTTCGGTTGCTGACACCAATGATGCCGGCAGGGGAAGGCTCCCTCAAAGACCTTCGGACATCGGGGACCGTGGCTCTTTCATGAAGATCTGTGTGTTATCCACTTTGGCCCACCTTCTGTTTGTGAGTGTCTTTGGCTTTACGACACTGTCCTGCACCAACCATGTCGCTGCACAATCGTTTTTAGAAAATACACATTTAATTGATGTTCATATGGGATCAAGGCGATCAGATGAAGTGAGCCTCTTGCGCACGGGGGGTTATGAATTGGCCGACG
>Ga0114966_10002014_pt1 | contig 18305 bp, 17 predicted proteins | sample M_130207_XF_Meta_FD_87029 | JGI IMG/M metagenome (GOLD analysis project Ga0114966, IMG submission 87029) | Freshwater microbial communities from Lake Montjoie, Canada to study carbon cycling - M_130207_XF_MetaG | ecosystem: Environmental > Aquatic > Freshwater > Lake | place: Lake Montjoie...
GCGGACGAATATCTCGCAGCAGCCAAGGGCTGGGGCGTTTCGGGTGCTTATCACGAGTATGCCTATGGACCGGTGTTTGATGCGGCGGGGAATCTTTATACCTCGCTCAATAGCAGCATGGGCAAGCCCATGGTGAAAGGCGACACGCGCTGGCGTGGCTGGGTGGTGCGCACCTCGCCTGATGGCAAGATGGAGCCTTGGTGCGCCGGATTCCGCAGTCCCTGTGGCATCGGCACCAATTTCGAGGGCGATATATTCATCACCGATCAACAAGGCAACTGGATGCCCACCACACCGCTCTTCCATGTGCGCAAAGGCGCTTACTTCTCGCATGCGGAGTCGATTCCTGACGCCATGCGGCCTGATTCACCGGTAAAAATCGCCGCCAAGCAGCCTGATGGCATCACCGTGGCCGAAGCCATGAAAACCGTGCAGGGTTACACTCCGCCCGCCGTTTGGCTGCCATATGTGAAGATGGGCCAAAGCGGCACCGGGATCACCTGTGACAAAAGTGGCGGCAAGTTCGGACCGTTTGAGAAGCAGCTCTTCCTCGGCGAGTTCGTGCTCAGTGGAGTGAATCGCGTGTTCCTGGAAAAAGTCGGCGGCGAGTATCAAGGCGCGTGTTTTCCCTTCATCGACGGACTGCAATGCGCCGCGCTGGCTTTGACATCATTGCCAGACGGATCGCTCGTGGTTGGTGAAACGAACCGCGGTTGGAACAGCAAAGGCAATCGCCCCTTTGGCCTGCAGAAGATCGTGTGGACGAAAAAGACACCGCTCGAAGTGCAGAAGATGGAGCTTACGAAGACTGGCTTCCGTTTCACCTTCACGCTGCCGGTGGATAAGGCGAGCGTGAGTGATTTGACCGGCCAGAGTTACACTCACCCCTTCCAGAGCAAATACGGCGGCGAAGAACTCGACGCCAAGCCGCTACAGATCACCTCGTTCACGCTGAACGATGACGGTCTGACGCTCGAAGTGAGCATCGCCAGTCTGCGCGAAGGCTACGTGCATGAGTTTGAGCTGCCGCAGCTCAAAGCCAAGGACGGCACGCCGCTGTGGCACCGCATGGCGTTTTACACTTTGAATCGTTTGAAGCTGTGACGAGCAGGATCTCCTGCTTTAACGCATTTGGGTCTTTGCCTCGTGGGCAATTCGAATTGCGTGCTTAGTTCAGCGGCTTTAGCTCGGGCAGAAGGAACTTACCGTCTTTGCGGATGAGTTTGCCGTCGAAGCGGATTTCACCGCCGCCGTAGTCGGGGCGTTGGATGTTGACGAGATCCCAGTGGACTTGGCTGCGGTTGCCGTTGTCAGCGACGCCTTCGTAGGCTTGGCCGGGCGTGAAGTGGAAACTGCCGGCGATTTTTTCGTCGAAAAGGATGTCGCGCATGGGCTCTTTGATCTCGCGATTGAAGCCGATGGCGAATTCACCGATGTAGCGGGCACCTTCGTCGCTGTCGAAGATCTTGTTGATTGCCTCGGTGTTGTTGGCGGTGGCCTTGACGATCTTGCCTTTGCTGAACTCGAGTTTCACGCTGTCAAATGCGATGCCTTGATAGATGGTGGGTGCGTTGTAACTGATGACTCCTTCGACGCTGTCTTTGACCGGAGCGCTGAAGACTTCGCCATCGGGAATGTTATGATTTCCGCCGCAGGCGATGGCTTTGAGGCCTTTGAGGCTGAAACGCAGGTCGGTGCCAGGGCCGGTGATGTGAACCTGTTGCGTTTTATCCATGAGCTTTTTAAGAGCGTTCATAGCGGGGAGCAGGGCGGCGTAGTCGAGCAAGCAAACACGGAAGAAGAAGTCCTCAAAGGCTTGGGTGCTCATGCCGGCCTGCTGGGCCATGGAGGACGTGGGCCAGCGCAGAACGACCCAGCGACTGTTGTTAACGCGTTCGTTTTGCACGGGACGCAGCTTGGCCATGACGAGCTTCATTTTATCCGCAGGAACGTCGGAGCTTTCGGTGATGTTGTGGCTGCCACGGACGGCAATGTAGCAGTCGGTCTTCTTCATCAAGGCGAGGTTGTTCTTCGCGATGAGATCGTATTGCTTGGCATCGGCATGAATCATCTGCTCGCGGGTGAGCACGGAGTCGTTGATGCGCACCATGGGCAGACCACCGACGGCAACAACTTCACGGATGAGGCTCTGGCCGACGGTGTTGGGCACATCGAAGAGGTCGATCCAGACAAAGTCGCCTTTTTTGACTTTGGTGGAGTAGCGGACGAGCTGGCGTGAGAGGGCGTCGATTCGGGGGTCGTGCATAATGCGATGATTGTGGCGATAAAGACACGCACTGGCAAAAGGGAAAATTGAGGGAATGCTGCGTGCATGATGCGCCGCCTGCTCCCTTTGGTTTTGATCTTGATTCATACGTGTGCGCTGGCGGAGATGCCCGAATGGGCCAAGGACCTCACGCCTGGCACGGCGGGAACGCATTTTCATGTGCCACCGTGCGAGATCACCTTTGAACTCGGGTGGAATAATTGGATCACGGCAGGCAAGGCGACGCTGAGCGTGCGTGAGGCGGAAAATTTCTGGCGGGCAGACGCAACAGCGGCGAGCACGGGCTTTGCGCGCACACTTTGGAAGTATGACTGCGCCATGAGCTCAATCATGCATCGCGCTGATTTGCGGGCGCATTTTTTGCAGCATCAGGAGACGGACAGTGAGGAAACCTGCCGCTACCGGGTGTCGTTTGAGAAGCAGCGTGTCGTGACGGAGACGCTGGTGCAGCCGGTCAAAGGTAAGCCTGCGATATCGACTGCTTTGTGCTTCTATGGACCGATGGATGACATCCTCTCGGTAATTCTTTACGTGCGCAGCCAGGAACTGCGTAACGGGCAGAAGATTTCTCGCGTGGTACAGCCTTGGGATAAGCCCTACCTGACCACGTTTGAGGTGCTGGGACGTGAATCGTTGCGTTTTAATGGCAAAAACCATCCTTGTATCAAGGTTGGACTCAAGATCCGAAAGATCGACCGCGATACCTTGCTGCTAAGTGCCTACAAGAAGATGAAAACCGCCACGATCTGGGTGTCCGATGATGAGTTGCGTGTGCCGATTGAGATGCACGCTGAGGTCTTCGTTGGTTACATGTCTGCTCGTATGACCGGGATCAAGATGCTGGAAGGCGGAAGCGCAATGGCCAAGCTACCACGCAACATGACTGTGGATCCACCACCATCGAAGTAAATCAAGGTGCGGGCGCTGCTTCGACGCTTATGCGTATGTCGTCGAAGAAGACCGGTTCGCCGGAGAATGGCGTCGCCCAGATGGCGCATTTGCCTTGGCCCTTGAGTGATTTTTCATCGTGCTTGATGAGCGGTTCGGTGGGTTCAGCAGCATCGGCGCCCCACGCTTTACCAGAAATAATCCAAGCTTCGTTGGCGCCCTTTTTGGCTTCAAGCTTCACCTTTACCCATGCCTCGCTGGTCCAATTGAATGGCACACTGGCGAGGGTTTGGTCGTTCTTGATGAGTTCGAGCATTTTTTTGGCTGGATTGACGATAAGACGATAGCCACTCATGCCATGAACACTGACGCCGAAGCGTGGGGTGCTACGACCACGTTTGATGGCAAGAATTTTCGCTTCGATGCTTGCGCTACCATTAGCAGAGACGGCAAGCTGGGCGCTGGCGTCGGTGATGGGATTGGGATCGATGACGATGGCTTTGTTGCCATCGCGTGCGGCGATTTTGATGGTACCATCAACAACGAAGACTTCCTTGGGTGGTTCACCTTCGGCCCAATCGTCCGCTTTAATCTCGAAGGTCTGTAGTTGCTGCGCGGAGACAATTGTGGTGGCAAGCAAGCAGGCGGCAAAGATCAGTCTTTTCATGGGCGTCTGGAAGCGAAACTGATTCAACGCACAGGTTCTTTCAGCAGTGCGAGTGCTTCGAGAGCGGAGGCATCCTCATGGACGACTGCGGCAAGGCTGCGGGCGATGGCAGCAGGGTTTTTATGCTGCCAGACGTTGCGACCGATAGCGATGCCTGCAGCACCAGCATCCATGGCGTCTTCGACCATCTTCAGCAAACCGGCGTCATCACCCATGGCGGCACCACCGAGAATGATGACGGGTACAAAGCATTGCCCGACGATGCGGCGAAAATCATCGACTGTGCCATTGGTTGGGTAGGGGACCTTGACCACATCCGAACCGATCTCTGCCGCCAAACGGGTGGCGAAGCTGACATTTTCGACGGTGTATTTTTCGGGCACCCCTAACGCATAAGGAAGAGCTTCGAGAATGACCGGAATGTCGGTGTCCAGACTGAGGCGGATGAGGTCGGCGCATTCCTGGAAGTTCGCCTTTTCATAGGTGGACCAAGGGTAAAGCATGTTCATGACGGCGTTGGCACCGACCATCTCAGCTTCTTCGACCCCAAAGACACCGATGCTGCCAGCACCTTCGCCAGTGGTGCGGGTGTTATAAACGTCGGTGCGCAAAATGATGCCTTTGCCAGCGAGGCTGTCCGCTGCACGCAAGGCAACTCCAAGGTTCATGACATAGCCATCGACGAATTCATTGACCTGATCGATGAGTTGAAAGGGGTTTTCCAAACCGGGCACGGGAATGGCGCAGCCATGGTCGATGGGGAGAATGACGGTCTTGCCGTTGCGAAAGAGGGCTTCAAGATTTTCCTGACGGTTCATAGATCAAGTGGGATAAGCTGCTTCTTCGCAGCAAGGAGCGCTGTGCGCAAACCCAAATCCCATGGCCGCACCGCTCAGCGTTTGATGCTCTGGGGCTTGCTTTTGACCTTGTCGATTTCGCGGTTGGAACTATCGATCTGACGTTCGTAACGCGTTTTTTCACGTTTGTATTCACGCACAAGATCGACAGTCCAGAATGCTCCGCTAAGACTGGTGACGAGCAGAAGGAGAAAAACGGCGTAGCAGATGAAGGACATTTGCATCTCCTGGACTCGCCGCTCCTCCCTGTCAGAATCAACATCCAGCACGCCTAGCATGTCCATCCACCACATGCGCCAGACACGAGGATCACGCGCAACATTCAACGCCCAAAAGCTGATGAACAGCGCAAGGATTGAAGCAATGGCTAGACCGATTGGCATGGAGTATCAATCCTGACCTAATGACTGGAAGTCAATGGGGATTTCAAAGCTATTTAGCCTAAACCATTGGGTGAATTACCAGTTTTTGATCCATTTGACGGAAATCGCAGGGGTCGCCTGTGTGTCGATGGATTTTTTCGTGATGTTCACTTCATCTTCAGAGTAGGACCACAGGTCGTAGGTGGAATTGATGGTTGTTGCAGTCGGCGTAGCAGCGCCGCCTGTGCCGCCCGTTGTGCCCGTTGTGCCCGTCGTCGCGACGGCTGCCTTGATATACTGAAACGGGCGGCCAAAAGCGTCGATGATGATGTAGCGACCGTTTTTGAGGGTCCAGATAGTCCTGGGAACTTCCACCAGCATCATGTTTTTTATTTCAGCAGTTCCCTCCGTTTTTCCATCTGAGGCTGCAGAAGAACTATCGGAACCGGTAGGCGAACTTACACCCTTAATTTGATCATAACCGTCTCCGGTGAGGGCCTGATAGAGACATGCCGCACCGGAAGTGTCATAGGATTTACCGGCAAGAAATTCGACCATCTGATCTTTACCAGCGGGTTCAGGGAATTCTCCGAATTCCGCCTCGTAACGATCAAGGGCGAGTTTGATCGCCTCGAATGTTCCGGTAGTAGTGCGTCGCTTTGAGGAACGCATTGCGTACGTGTATGCCCCCATAGTCAACGAGGCTAGAATCGCGATGATGGTGATGACAATGAGCATCTCCACCAAAGTGAAGGCACGTGAATTGAATCTGAAACGGGTTAATTTCATAGCTCCAAAGTGTGTAAAGCTGATTGCTATTAGCCTCCCGCGCCGCCGCTGAGGTTCTTGATCACGTCGATGAGCGGTAGGAATAGGGCCATGACGATAACACCCACGACGAGCGCGAGGACAACGATCATGAGCGGCTCCAGCATGGAGGTGAGGGCGGAGACAGAATTGTCTACTTCGTCTTCATAGACGTCGGCAATTTTTAGCAGCATCTCGGGCAACTGGCCGGTTTCTTCACCCACATCGACCATGGAGATTACCATCGGTGGGAAAACACCGCTAGATTCCAGCGGGGCCACCATGGATTCACCTTCTTTAACTGCGTCATGCACTTTGGTGATGGCATCGGAAACAATAGTATTGCCAGCGGTGTCGCGCGTGATGTTAAGCGCCTGCAGGATCGGGACGCCGGATGTGACTAGCGTGCCGAGGGTGCGGGTGAAGCGCGAGATGGCGGTCTTACGCTGAACATCGCCGAATAGCGGCAGCTTGAGTTTCATTTTGTCGATCCAGCGGCGGCCACCTTTGGTGACTGCCAGCATGCGCCAACCGACGATAGATCCAAGCAACGTGCCAAGCAGAATCCATTTGTATTCGAACATGTTGCGGCTGAAACCGATGACCCATTTGGTCAGTTCTGGCAGCTTATCCTTACTGCCCAGCATGTCCTCAAAGATGCTCTCGAAACGCGGGACGATGACCATCATGAGGAAAACCATGATGCCAGCGGCGATGCACATCACGATCATGGGATAAACCATCGCGGCCACGATCTTGTTTTTTAGCTTTTGGGCCTTCTCTTGGTATTCCGCGAGACGGTTGAGTACAAGTTCGAGCACACCACCAAGTTCACCCGCTTTCACCATGTTGATGTAGAGCTTGTTGAAGATGCGGGGATATTGCTGAAGGCTCTCGGAGAAGGTGCTGCCGGTTTGGACGTTGTCGGCTAGCGTGTTGATGGTTCCCTTCATCACCAAATTTGGCTCCTGGCGGCCAAGAACGGTGAGTCCACGCAGCAACGGCAGGCCGGAATCAATGAGCGTGGCAAGCTGGCGTGTGAAAATCATCAGGCTTTTGCTCTTTACCTTGGCGTTGGCGCCGACCTTGACGACTTTGGTTTTACCCTTGGTGGTTGATTTCGCACGCTTTTTGATGGCGGCGGCTTGTCCCTGTCCTTCAGCGGCTACACTGGTCGGGTAGAGGCCGGACTGGCGCAGTTGATTGATTGCATCTGACTCGGAAGCGGCATCAAGGTCTCCGGCGGTTTCCTGTCCGTTTTGATCCAGGGCGATGTAATGAAACTTGGGCATAGGGCGTGTCGTGTCGGCGTTTGTTCAGGGGAAATAGAGAATACCTGGACGGCAGCCATTCTGTCCATCAAATAATGTACGAGGATGCACTCGAATTGGCCGCGTTGAAGGATGTTGGGGGATCAGGTGTATTTCAGGACTTCTTCGATGGTCGTTTCACCGCTATAAATGCTGCGAAGACCATCTTCACGCAGGGTGACCATGCCTAGTTCGATGGCCTTTTGGCGTAGCACTAGCGATGGGGCGCGTCCGGTGATGAGTTCGCGGATGGGGTCCGTGACATCCAGCAGTTCGTAGATGCCTTTGCGGCCTTTGTAGCCGCTGTTGCCACAGGTTGAGCAGCCGGAACCGGTATAGAAATGTTTTCCGCCAATGTCGTCCGGTGACAGATTGAGCTGGTTGAGGATGTGCAGGCTCGGCTCATAGGGTGAGCGGCAGCTTTTGCAGATGGTGCGCAGCAAACGTTGTGCAAGCACGCCTTCCAATGTGGCTGACACAAGGAATGGTTCTACGCCCATATCGACCAAGCGTGTTACTGCGCCGGCGGAATCGTTGGTGTGCAGCGTGCTGAGCACCAAGTGGCCTGTCAGGGATGCCTGAATTGCAATCTGTGCGGTTTCGAGGTCGCGCATCTCTCCCACCATGATGCGGTCAGGATCTTGACGTAGGAAGGAACGCAGCGCTTTGGCAAAGGTGAGGCCAACGGCGTCATTGATCGGCACCTGCATCACGCCATCCAATTCGTATTCGACGGGGTCTTCGGCGGTGATCAGCTTACAGTCGATGGTGTTGATACGGCGCAAACAGGCATACAAGGTGGTGGTTTTCCCCGCCCCCGTGGGGCCTGTGACGATGAAGATGCCGTTGGGCTTGTTAATCGTCTCTACAATGTAGTCAAAGAGGAAAGGCTGCATGCCAAGCACTTCGAGATCTAGGTTCACGGAGGAACGGTCCAGAACGCGGAGCACTACGGACTCACCGTGCTGCGTGGGGAGCGAGTTGACGCGCATGTCCACCGGCTTGCCGCCAACGGTGGTCATGATTCGACCATCCTGAGGGATGCGTCGCTCGGCGATGTTCATATTCGCCATGACTTTGACACGGGAAATGATGGAGGTTGCCAGATGAATCGGTGGCGGGGCCATTTCATAAAGCGCGCCGTCCACGCGGTAGCGGATTTTGAACTCACGCTCAAAGGGCTCGAAATGAATGTCGCTAGCGCGTTCTTTGATGGCCTGTTGCATCACTAGATCGACGAATTTCACGATCGGAGCAGAGTTTGCCTCTGCTTCAGGCGATGAGCCGCCGTCCTTACCACCTTTACCGAGCTGGCCGAAGATCTCATCAATGCTTGGAGCACCACTGCCGTAGTGTTTTTCAATCAGGGACAGCACTTGGCTACGACGTGCGACCACTGGTACGATAGTCTTTTCAAGACCAAAACGCAGGTCTTCTACAAGCTGCGGGTTTAGTGGGTCAGTAAAAGCAACGTGTAATCCCTGTCCGTCGAGAGTGATTGGGAACGCACCATATAGACGTGCCATGCCTGCCGGAATTAGAGCAACGACGGATGGCGGTGGTTCGAAGTTGTCGAGGTCGAAATGGTCTGCGCCAAGTTCATCGGCCACCTGAGCCCAAAACTCGTCTTCATTGGTGTAAATGCCGTATGCCAGCAGCACTTGGACGATGTCTTTGCCGTTCTGCACGGCGTCCTGCTCAATGTCATAGGCTAGACCTTTGTCGATCACGCCGCGGTTTTCGAGCATCTCTACCACATTCTGAGGTGTCATAGTCGTCTGTAAGGAATGGAATTCAGTTGGGAGTGCCGGTAAAAAATCAATCGGCGTCGGCCATGGTGGCCTCGATCACCTCTTCGGCGGTGGTCATGCCGGAAAGCACCTTGCGGATGCCATCCTCACGCAGGGTGCGCATACCCAGTTCGCGAGCGCGCTTGCGGAGTTGTGGCGTGGTGAGTTGCTGGTTGATCATATTCCGCACTTCGTCATCGATCTTGAAAATCTCCACCAGAGACATACGGCCGCGGTAGCCGCCCTGTCGGCACTTGGAACAACCATTGGCACCGTTGACCGTGGCTTCAAAAAGCTGGGAGGCTTCCAATCCCAGCGCACGCAACTCGCGATCACTGAGCGTGGTGGAAGACTTGCAGTCGGCACAGAGCTTGCGCACCAAACGCTGAGCCTCGATCGCACGCACGGCGGAGGCTGTCAGGAATGGCTTCACGCCGATGTCGCTCAAACGTGCTACTGCGCTCGGCGCATCGTTCGTGTGCAGCGTACTAAAGACCAAGTGGCCGGTGAGTGATGCCTGGATGGCAATGGAAGCGGTTTCTAAGTCGCGAATTTCCCCCAGCATGATGATGTTCGGCGCTTGGCGTAGCATGGCGCGCAGAGCTGCGGCGAACGTCATGCCGACGTCTTCCTTCACCATGACCTGGTTGATACCTGCCAGCTCATATTCGACCGGGTCTTCGACCGTGATGATCTTGCGGTCTGGGCGGTTGATGAAATTCAGGCAGGCGTAAAGCGTGGTGGTTTTACCGGAGCCGGTGGGTCCAGTGACAAGAATGATGCCGTCCGGGAGAGTAATAAGTTGCTCAAAGCTAGCCTGATCATCACTAAGGAAGCCAAGATCAACGAGGCCGAGCTTTAGGCTGCTCTTGTCGAGCACACGCATAACCACGCTCTCGCCGTTGTTTGTCGGGATGATGGACACGCGCATGTCGATCTCCTTCTCATTGTAGGACATCTGGATACGGCCGTCCTGCGGGATGCGCTTTTCATCCAACTGCATCGAGCCGGTCATGATCTTGATACGTCCGATGATCGCTGAATGCAGGCGTTTCGGATGATGCTCCACATCGATCAGCACGCCGTCCATGCGGTAGCGAATGCGAATGTCTTTTTCCAGAGGTTCAATGTGAATATCGGAAGCCTTTTGCTTGAAAGCCTCCATCAGCAGATTTGTCACCAGCTTGATGACCGGAGCGTCGTCATCAGTCACGCTACCGTCAGAATTTTTGGGTTTAATAGTGCCCATCACAGCTTCATTGCCATAGATGTTGGCTTGAAGTGTTTTAATCAGCGCAGGAGTGGAGCAGAAATACTCAATGTCCGGCTGCAGCACATGCGGTAGCGCATCCAGTGTTTCAAAGTCGTATGGATCAGCTACGACGATCTGCAAGGTGCTGCCATTCGTCCCCAGTGGCGCAATCTTGTATTTCAATGCCACATCAAGACGGACGAGCGCCTTGAGACCCCCGTTCGGTACGAAACCGTTCAGATCGACGTACTCCATTCCGGAGTTAACCGCCACCATTTGCGCAATCTGCTCATCTGAGACCGTTCCCGTCTTGATCAGCACACTAATGACGCTTTCGCCGGGTTTTAGGCCATTTTTTGCCTGCTGGATGTCACGTTCGGTCAGCAGTCCAGATTCCTGGAGCTGTTCGAGTAAGTATGCTTCATTAGAGTACATGAATTCGTATCTGCGTGGCGGGTGGGACGTGAGGTCGGTATTTTTGGATTATTCTCAGACTACAACCTCACGAAGGAAAGTGTCAACGTCTCGGCGCTGTCCGGATGAAAAATCATGAAGATGAATGACAAACTGCTGAATATACCAGCGTTCGACTTGTCCCGCGACTCAATCACGACGATTCACCAACATTATGCACTTCCCTATGCGCTTCACCGTTCCGCTTCTCTGTCTCAGCCTTGCTCTTGCCGGCAACATTCCATCCTCGGTTAATGCGCACGAAGCAGGCACCCAGATGGCGGCCATTGCCAAGGTATTCCTTGCCGCACTCACACCTGAACAAAAAGCCAAAGCCACATTCGATTTTGCCGCCGAGGAGCGTGAGAACTGGCATTTCATCCCCCGTGAGCGCAAAGGGCTGCCCATGAAGGAAATGACGCCGCAGCAGCAATTGCTCGCGCATGCGCTGTTAAACACCGGCCTCAGTTTCAGCGGCTCTGCCAAAGCAGTCACTATTATGAGCCTCGAAGAAGTGCTCTATCAAATTGAGGGTGCGGATGAGTCTAAGCGTGCTGCCACACGCGAGAAGCGCGATCCGGAAAAGTATTTCGTCTCGATCTTTGGTGAACCCGCAGACAAAGGCCTGTGGGGATGGCGTGTCGAAGGTCATCACCTCTCGTTGAATTTTACCATTAAGGACGGGCAGATGCTCCGCGCCACGCCTGCCTTCATGGGCACCAACCCCGGTGAAATTCGTCAGGGACCGCTCACTGGACTGCGAGTGCTTGCCGTGGAGGAGGAACTGGGCCGCGAACTGGTCAAATCACTCACTCCAGAGCAGTTCAAGACCGCTTTCGTTGCCGATGTCGCCCCGAAAGAGATGATCACCGCCGCTGAGCACAAGGTCAGTGCGTTGTCACCTGCTGGCCTCGCGAATTCGGAACTCAATGAGAAGCAGCAGGCCATGCTCACACGTCTGATTGCAGAATATATTGAGCGCCTGCGTCCTGAAATTGCGGAAGCCGCTCGTTCCGAGATCAAGAACAGCGGTCCGATTTATTTTGCATGGGCTGGAGGCAAGGAACGCGGCGAACCACATTATTATCGTGTTCAGGGTAAGACCTTCCTTATAGAGTACGACAATACGCAGAACGACGCCAACCACGTCCACAGCGTATGGCGCAGCTTCGATGGCGACTTTGGCCGCGACTTGCTCGGCGAGCATGTGAAGCAGGCTCATTGATCTGAGCGCAATTCGCGTGCCTGAATTGTTTTGTACACAATTGTTCTCAAGCTATACACAGCTTGTTCACGTTCGAATGCGCACAACTTCGCTTCCAATCGCAAACGATTTCAAAAAATTTCATCGTTCTTCATGGGGATTTCAAAAAATATATCAAAGAAGAACTTGTTAGTGGTGACGGTTTCGTCATACAAAGCGTGGTCATTTAAAAAGATCTTCAATGCTCTCTCGATTGCTTCATTGAATCTCTTTCTGACACCGCTTCCCAACCCACTTTCGACCTCACTCCCAACATGGCGCGCAACGATGAAAGCACGAATCAACCTTCCAACAATGGCTCAACTCATCATGCACATACGGAATTGTTCACGCTTACTCCCACAGTTTGGGATCGTGTCTGTGAGGTGCTAGTGAAGCGTCTTGGTGAAGACAACTTCCAGCGCTGCTTTAGTGGCACTTCGGCACGTCTCGCAGATGACGGTCGCTTTATTATTACCGTTCCGAATCCGATTCATCAGCTCTGGATCGAAAGTAATCACACTGCCGCTGTGGCTGATGCCGTGGCGGAGATCACGGGCGTTCCAGCTATTATCGAGTTTCACGTTGCCACTGAGCCCCAGCCTGCGATTCCGTCGTATGCACCACTGCCGGAACTCAAGGCTGCGCGCGTCAATGCTACGGATACGGCACCCATTCGTTTCTTTAGCGAAGCCGGTTTGAATGCGAAGTTCAACTTCGACAGCTACGTCATCGGTACCAACAGCAGTTACTCCGTCGCCGTTGCCCGTGCGGTCGCTGAGAAACCGGGCCGCATCTACAATCCGCTGTTCTTTTACGGCCCCACCGGCCTCGGTAAGACGCATCTCATGCAGGCCATTGGCCAAGAGGTGCTGGCACGTAAACCGCGCGCCAATGTGCGCTACGTGACCTCCGAGCAGTTCACAAATGAGTTCGTGGAAGCGATCAAAAAGCAGACCTTCAGCCAGTTCCGCCAGAAATTCCGCAAACTCGACGTCCTGCTCATCGACGACGTGCATTTTTTTGAGGGTAAGGACAGCACGCAGGAAGAATTCTTCCACACCTTCAACGAACTGTTCAACAACGCGAAGCAGATCGTCCTCGCGAGCGATCGTCCGCCTAGTGAGATCAAAAATCTCGAAAGCCGCCTCGTTTCACGCTTTGAATGGGGTCTTGCTACACAGATTCAGGTACCGGACTTTGAAACACGTATTGCCATCCTGCGACGTAAGCAGAGTGACTTCAATGTATCGCTCGATTCTTGGATTCTGGACTTCATGGCGCAGCACATCCGTGCCAACGTGCGCAAGCTCGAAGGTGCGCTAATGCGTGTCGCCGCTCACGTCTCACTTGAAGGGGCTGTCGCCACCGAATCAGCTCTCGCCACGCTGCTGCATGACGTGATCGACGAGGACAAATCGAAAACGGTCACCGTGGACCGCATTCAGCGCATCATTGCCACCCATTACGATCTGCGCGTTAGCGACCTGACCGGTCCGCGACGCCCTAAAAACATCGCCGAAGCCCGTCAGGTGGCGATGTATCTTACCCGCACGCTCACCAAGTTGCCGCTCGTTCAGATAGGCGATGAATTTGGAGGTCGCGACCACGGTACCGTTATCCACGCCTGCAAAGTCGTCTCCAACAACCTCAACGCATCGAACGACTTCAAGCGCACGCTCGACTCTCTGGCCGGAAAAATTCGGGAAGGGTGATCTTTTTGTCTTTGTTGAGTCTATTGCTTGTGAGGCATTGCATAATCGATTCCGCTGAACGAGGGTTCCAGCTATCGCATGTTACGAACGGTTGGCAGTCACACTCTTTCCATCGTCCATGAATTGGGCGATTTCGCCCTGTTCACCGGACATTCCTTTCGTTCGGCCATCGGCTCCAGACGTCTGTGGCGGCGTATTGTTCGTGCTGGCTTTGAGCAGGGTGTGCGTTGTTTGCCGGTGATCTTGATTGTTGGCCTCTTCACCGGATTGGTGCTCGGTTTGCAGGGATATTATGTGCTGAACCGTTTTGGTTCGGAGAGTTTACTCGGCACGCTGGTTTCACTTAGCCTCGTGCGTGAATTGGGTCCAGTGCTGGCCGCGTTAATGCTCGTGGGGCAGGCAGGTTCCGCGTTAGCCGCCGAACTGGGTATTCAGCGTAATACCGAACAGATCGCCGCGCTGGAGACGATGGGTGTGAGCAGTCATGCCTATCTTGTCACACCGCGCTTGCTTGCTGCGCTAGTGGTGTATCCGATGCAGACTGCCTTGTTCATCACCGTTGGCTTGTGGGGTGGAAATCTATCCGGTTCGCTGCTGCTGGGACTGGAGCCGGGTGTTTACTGGTCATCGGTGGAGCGAGCGATTGAGTCACAGGATGTGCGTGAGTGTTTTACGAAGGCGGCCACTTTTGGTCTGCTGACCATCGCTTTGTGTGCCTACCATGGTTTTAATGCTCATCGTTGTCGCTCGGCCACCGGTGCACGCGCGGTCAGTGCTTCAACCACTCGCGCCGTGGTTCAATCAAGCATCATCGTGCTGGCTGCCGATTACGTCATCACTTCGTTTCTGGTCTGATCATGGGTGCTGATACACAGAATTTACTGCTGCACATCGAAGGCCTGTACAAGCGATTCGATGAAAATGTCGTCTTGGCGGGTGCGAGCCTCGATGTGCCACGTGGTAGCCTGGTCACCGTTTTGGGCCGTAGTGGCGCTGGCAAATCTGTGCTGCTGAAGTGCTTAGCCGACGTGATTCGCCCGGACGAAGGAAGCATCAGTTTTGATGGGCACCCGCTCAACATGGATGATACCGCTGCACGTGCCGAGTTCCGCCGCCGTTGCAGCTTCCTGTTTCAAAGCAATGCCCTCTTTGACTCATTGACCGCGCTGGAAAATGTGGCGCTTCCGCTCGAGCAGACCACTGATCTTTCCGACAAGGAAATTCGTGAGCGCAGCCTTGAGGCTCTGTGTCAGCTCGAACTCGATGTGAATCAAGATCGTTATCCCAGCCAGCTTTCCGGTGGTATGCAGAAACGTCTGGCTCTGGCGCGTGCAATTGTGACGCGGCCCGAACTCGTGCTGTTCGACGAACCTACCGCCGGACTCGATCCGCTGCGGCGCAATGCGGTCTTTGCCATGATCGCCAAATATCAGCGGCAGTTCGGCTTCACGGCGCTTGTCGTCACCCATGACCTGACTGAGGCGCTGATCGCCAGCGACCGCGTGGCACTGCTTGACAAGGGCCTGATGTGCTTTGAAGGCACTCCCGCTGAATTTTCTGCCTCCAATCATCCGGTGGTGTGCGATTTTCGCGACAGCGCGGACACACTTGGCAGCACACTTGCTGCTATACGACGCGGCGAAGCACTCCACTCTGAAGACTCATGAAACAAACCAAGTTGGAACTTTATGTGGGTGCCTTTGTGCTCATCGGTATCGCTGCCCTCATCTATCTGACGGTTAAACTCGGCTCTGGATCACTGATCGGCGGCGACACATATGTTATCGAGGCCCGCTTTGCCAACGCTGGTGGCCTCAATGCTGGTAGCAGTGTTTTGGTGGCCGGTGTGCCGGTGGGACGTGTTGATGGCATTCGGGTAGATAACACCGACTACAGCGCCATGGTCACTCTGCGCGTGCTTGCTGGTCTGAAACTGTCGACGGACACCATGGCATCAATCAAAACGACTGGTCTCATCGGTGACAAATATGTGGCGCTTGCTCCAGGAGCGGACGAAACGTACCTCGAAACCGGTGCACGCATCACGATGACGGAGTCCTCCGTCGATCTTGAATCCTTGATCGGTAAGATGGCCTTTGGTAGTGTTGATAAAGCAAAAGACGAAAAAGAACCCGCCCCATGACCCTCCGTTCGTTCCTTATCCTCCTCATGGTTGCGTCGCCGCTGGCCGTCTCCGCTCAGCTTGCCGAAGCGCAGACGCGTCTCAAATCAGCGGTGAATGAGGTGCTCGCCGTCGCCGACCGCACGGCCAGCCGGGGTACCTTGGCTGATAGTCTGCGCCCGGTGCTGCAGAAGCATGTGAGCTTTGAAACGATGACCAAACGCGCCGTCGGTCCCGGCTGGAAGCAATTCACGCCCGCCCAGCAGCAGCAGGCCACCCAGTTGTTCACCACGCTCATCATTCGCAGCTACAGCAACAAGTTCACCCCCGGCGAGCATCCTGCCACCACTTATCAAAATCCAGTGTCTCCCGCGGCCAGTCGTGTCGATGTCCCCACCAGCATGGTGTACAAAGGCAGCCACTACACAGTCATCTACCGCATGGAGCAGGAGGGAGGCTGGCGTATCACAGACGTGGTGATCGAAGGGGTCAGCCTCATCGCCAACTACCGCAGCCAATTGGATGCCCAGTTTAAAAAAGGTGGCGCAAATGCCGTCATAAGCTCTCTTAATCAATCCGTCTCCCGCCCACAATGAAATCCAACGTACTCACACACCTCCTGCTGCTGGCAGTGGCTCCGCTGCTGACCGACTGCTCCTCCGCCACCAAACCAGCCGCTGCACCGGCGTCTGCTGCAGCTGTTGCTGCTACAGGCAAGCCCGCCGCGAAAGTCGGTCCGGCTGCCGCTGATGAAGTCGATGAGTACGCGACAGCGAAGGTCTCTGATCCCATTGAGCCGTTCAACCGCGGTATGTTCTGGTTCAACGACCAGCTTTACACCTTCATCCTTCGTCCGATCTCGAAGGGCTACGAAATGCTCATGCCTAAGCCGGTGCGCAAAGGCATCGACAACGCTTTTGAAAACGTCAAATACCCAGTCCGCTTCGTGAACTGTGCTCTACAGGGCAAGTTCAAGCGTGCCGGTCAGGAAACCGGCAAGTTCGTGGTCAATACCGTCGGTGGTGTCGGTGGCATCTTCCGTCCTGCAGAGAAAATTCCAGCGCTCGCCAACGTGCCGGCAGAAGACACAGCGCAGACCTTCGCCACATGGGGCATCGGCCACGGTCCCTACATTGTGCTCCCGCTCTTCGGGCCCAACAGCGTGCGTGACACCGTCGGCATGGCAGGCGACTACGCACTCAATCCCGTCAATTGGCCCTATCTCTACTGGTATGGCGACAGGTCCAAGCACGACTGGACGTCCGTCCCTCCACTCGCCAACACGCTTCGCTCTCTGCCAGCCCAGCTTGATCTTTACGACAATGCCACCAAGGACGCCGTCGATCCCTATCTTTCCGCTCGCAGCGCTTACATTCAAAATCGCGCTGAAGCAGCGAAGAAGTAAGGTCTAAAGACCCTTCGGCCTTCTACAATCTTCTCAATCCATCCTCCGTCATCGGTGTTGGGATGGCTTCGTCGATGGCATCAATGCGGGCCAGCGTTTCGGCGCTGAGCACGAGGTCGGCGGCTTGGAGGCTTTCTTCAAACTGCCCGACGGTCGTGGCACCGACGATGGTGGAGGCGACGAAGTCGTGCTGCTTGCTCCAGGCGAGCGCGAGAGCGGTGACGCTGATGCCGAGGTCGGCGGCGATGACTTGGAGGCGGGCGGTGGCTTCGAGGCTGCGTTCATTCACGAAGCGCGCGGCCATGCGTTTCTGGCGTGGGCCGCCGTTCTGGATGTAGTCGGTGAAGCGCGCGCCTTTTGGCAGCGCACCGCCGTTGTATTTGCCGCAGAGCACGCCGCCGCCTAGCGGGGAGTAGGGCAGGAGGCTGACGTTTTCCTGGCGGCACACTTGGGCGAGTTCGCTCTCGCAGCGGCGGTTGATGAGGGAGAAATTGTTCTGCACGGAGGCCATGCGGGCGAGACCGTGCTTTTCGGCCTCCCAGAGGTTCTTCATGACGCCCCAGCAGGTTTCGTTGCTGCTGCCCCAGGCGCGAATCTTGCCTTGGTCGTTGAGATCGGTGAGTGCGCCGAGGGTTTCGGCCTGCTCCATGCCGTGGTCGGGCCAATGCGTCTGGTAGAGGTCGATGTAATCGGTTTGGAGGCGGCGCAGGCTGTCCTCGCAGGCCTGGAAGATCTGACGACGGTCCAGCGCGGTGAAACCACCGCGAATCGGTGGGCGGAACCAGCCGTGGCCGGGGCCGGTGACCTTGCTGGCGACGATGATCTCGCCCCGTCTGCGGCCCTTGAGCCATTTGCCGACGATCTGCTCGGTGACGCCGAAGAGTTCGGCGCTCGGCGGCACGGGATACATCTCCGCCGTGTCAAAGAAGTCGATTCCCGCGTCGATGGCGCGGTCCATGATGGCGAAGGAGGTTTTCTCATCGGCCTGGAGACCGAAGGTCATGGTTCCCATGCAGATGTCCGTGACGACGATGCCAGTGCGGCCAATGCGGTTGCGTTTCATAAGTCGCGGATGCTAGCAGGGGATGGCGGAGAGCCAAGGGCGAAGAGCGAAGAGGGCTTCAGGCATGAATCTGCCGCTGTCTTA
>Ga0114966_10002015_pt1 | contig 18294 bp, 20 predicted proteins | sample M_130207_XF_Meta_FD_87029 | JGI IMG/M metagenome (GOLD analysis project Ga0114966, IMG submission 87029) | Freshwater microbial communities from Lake Montjoie, Canada to study carbon cycling - M_130207_XF_MetaG | ecosystem: Environmental > Aquatic > Freshwater > Lake | place: Lake Montjoie...
AATGAACCTATCTGATTGTGCCTTTTATCCAGAATTATTTACTGGAAATGATGCTTTTAGAAATTTTGGAAATGCAGTGCAAAGATCTTACAATTCAAATAGTATGCCAATTCACAAAATTGTAAACATGTCTTTGTCAATACAACAATCTATTGATTTTACTTACACTTATCCTGGATATTCATTCGGCAATAATTTATATGAATTTTATGATATAGCTGGACCAAGATTTGCTTCATTAAGCAGCAGAAGAGTTACCGGATCTATTAAGATTTTTAGTCCACAGAATTATAGTTTTATTAATACAAATGCATCTTCTTTGACACTGTATTTTGGGAGCGTATATTTTTATTCGATGAAGAATGTTGATTGGCAACAACCTGTAATTACAATAACTCCAGGAATCGGTTATTTTATTGAGTATAACTTTACTGTTAGATTGACAGAATTTACAGCTTTCAACGGGTTACTTAACGCAAGAGTTTCAGAATTTTTATAATGAAAGAATTTATTGAATTTTACGAAAAAAACAAATCGAACAAAACACATATCATAAATATTGATTCTGTAAAATTTATTGTTCGAGAAATAACTTGGAAAGAAGGTTTACTGATAGATGCTAAATCTTTTAGAAAAAAAGACAATATAGTTTATCAAAATTCTGAATTCGAAAAAAGAGAAATTCTCAAGCTTGCAATCCTGAGAGCATATGATTCTTCCACAGATACAGATTATTTGCCTGATTTTGAAGTATCTTTATTGGAAAAGTTAGATTATACAATTATAGAAAAATTGTGGGTTGAATATCAAAATTATCTTTATTTAAATGCAGACGAAGCTAACTTTTATTATATTGCAACAAAAAAATATTACAATCCAAATGATACAGAAACCTACCCCGTGCCACCATTAATTGTTGAAATTGATTATATGACACGAGGTTTAGTTTCTATGAGCAAAGACGAATTTTCAAATTTGAGTATGAAAGAATTTGAAACAATTCAGTTAATTTTAGCTACTAAAAATGAAGCTAAACCTGAATCAGCTGCAGATCTTGATATTGATTTAGAACGAGAAATGAGCTAAATACTGAAAGATAAAGTTTTCTTGAATTTATCTCTAAGTAATTCAGCTACTTCGGTTCTATCCCACTGATGAAATAAACAATACTTTTCACCTGACTCATTGCAGACATTTGTACCATCAAAAAAGACATCTACATTATCTCTTTTAATTGCTTCACCAGTAGCACAAAAAATATCACTCATAGGATGAGTAAGCATAACATTAGGATTTTGCTTCAGTTGTCTATAAAGATAACCTAACATAGCTTGGTCAGGAATTATGTAATTAAACTTTCTGTTCATAGCAGTAAGAATTAAAGTACAATAGCTAAGAAAAGCACTTGTTTTTCCACCATATGTACCACCGTTCAGAACATACGAATCATCATAAGTTTCTTTATTGTAAATTATTGTATTTAACACCCAATCGTGCCACATTTTATTACAATCATTCTCTTTGATTTTCATTCCTTCACAGACTAAAAACAATTCTTTATCTGGATGATTTTCCATAAATTCAAATGGATCTTTTTGAATTACAATATCACGCATATCACAATGCATAACATATTTGAAATCTTTACCGTTTTTACAAAGCCAGTCATAATAAGCTAAGTAGCAAAAATTTATTGGTGTCAGACCCTTTTCAACTGGCACAATATAATCATAATATTTTTCAAGTTTTTTAATTTGCTCAGAACTAACGTTGTATACACATACAAGTTTTTTGAAAGTTTTTAGTTTTGATAATGATGCAAGGTAAATATCAGCATCAATAGATTCTAAAATACGATTACCATCTAAAAAATTTAGCAAAAGATTATTCATAAAAATATTATACGAACTTTTCAAAGTAGTATATTGTTTTATCTAAACCATTATCTAAAGAAATTGTTGGACTCCAGTCAGATAAAGATTTTAATTTCTGAGATGAACCGCAAATATACTGATGACTATTATCAATTTTAGTATCATCAAAAATTAAATTTGATTTTGACTTAATTTTGTCATAAATATTTTCAACTAAGTTTCTTATATTTATTTCATTGTCCGAAGATATGGTGAAGTCGCCAAATAGTTCTTGCTCCACAATACATTCTACGGCTCTGCAAAAATCTTCAACATATAAATAATCTACTATAGCAGTACATTTATTTAAAATTAAATCTTCATTTTTCAGTAAAGACATAATAGTTTTTGGTATCAGTCTCGTATTTACATCTCTTGGTCCATAAGTAAAAACTGGTCTGACCCAACTAAAATTTATATTATTATTGTTGCAATAATTCTCAGCTATGATTTTAAATGCATTTTTGGTTATTCCGTACATTGTTGAGGGTTTACAAATAGTGTCTTCACTTAATGTGTTGATTTGATTTCCGTACTCAGCAGAAGAACCAAACCCAATAAAATTTCTCACATTTGCAAATGAACAAAACTTAAGTAATTCATTACTATAAATTATATTATCAGCTTGCCACAGTTCATTTGTGTCTTTTGAAGAATTGCCTCCCATCCAAGCACAATGAATTACAATCTCTGGTTGAAAATTAGTAATTGCTGTTCTTAAATGAACATAATCTGCCATGTCTAAACTTTGGCAGATTATGTTATTATTTATTTCTAATTTGTCAAAACTTCTTGACAATGCTAAAATGCTGTGCTTATTAGAAAGCAAATTGCAAAGATTCGAACCTAAAAAACCACCAGCACCAGTAATTAGGATTTTCATAAATTGAAAGAAAGATTTTTATAAACATATATATGATCAGAAGTGTAAGACTCAACCTTTTCATACCCTACACTTGCTAAGAAGTTTCTAATATCAGCCGAACTATGGTTGTATCTAAATGCCCAGTCAAATTCTACACTAATTACTGGATGAAACTTCTTTATAGTGTTAATTGCACCTCTAAGGGCATATAACTGATATCCTTCAACATCTAACTGCAGAAAATCACAATAAGTAAGATTTAAATCATCAATTCTCATTGTAGGTGTAGTTCCCAAATCTTCATTGACATAAAATCCACCAATTTCATTTGGCAGAGTTGTCATTGAAACCATTTTATGAGAATCACCTAAGCAGCATTGAAACTTTATTACATTATTGTATGGTAAGTTATTTACCAAACAGTGAAAATTTATAGGGTCTGGCTCAAATGTGTAAACAGTATCAAAGAATTCTGCAAATTTAACAACTTGCATTCCACAATTACCACCAGCTTGCACTACAACTTTCTTACCCCTGAGATGAGGCTGTACAATTTTCAGAAGATCAGTTTCACTTGACAAACTATTGTATGTCTTGAAATTATGATCATCTTTGCGCCAATACCACTTATCATCAATCTTAAAAATTAAATCTGTATCGAATCTAGACATACTATTATTATACTTACTTTTATTGCTTGAATTTTGATAATTTTACTTCTTGATATGTTTTTAATATCCCAGTTTCTAAACCATCAAAGTCTATTTCTAGTAAATCTAAGTTGTAATCTCCGCAATAGCTATTAGCCATTGACTGACTTTCGAAACTTATATCAACTTTGTCTTCACTAAGATTATTAATTATATTTGCAATATCAGACAGTTTGTATTGTTGGGCATATGAAAAATTTACAGATTTAGGGCAGTTTTCATTTTTTATAAAGTAATCAATTACTTTCATAAAGTCTTCCATGTAGAAAAAATCCATAAACTTGTCTTGATGAATCACAAGAGGTGCTTTATCAATATATCTTTTTATGTTAGCTTTGATAAATCTTGTATCCCATTCACTGTGATTGAAAAGTGCAAAAATAATTAAATTGTAAAAGTTTTCTGTTTCTGTAATAGACTTAGCAATAACTTGTTTACTCAAGCCGTAAGGAGTGTGCGAAGAATATAATTCTGCTCCAGAACCAAATGTAATAAATTTTTTGAAGTACCTGTTTTTAAGTTGATGTAAATTATAATACATTTTTAGATTGCTATCCATTTCATGATAGCTATCAGATTTTAATCTACTTCCTCCAACTACAGCACAGTGAAAAACAATATCAAAAAATTTATTTTCAAAAAATGCATTTACTTCTGAAGAAACTGTTAAGTCAAAGTCTTTTCTAGAAATTAATGTTACGGTGTGTAAAGGTTTTAGATGTCTGTAAAGATTAGAGGCTACAAATCCATCACCACCAGTAATTAATATATTCATAAAGACTCCACACTCTTAATTGTTTCAGCCCAATTTTCAAATCTAAAAGCTTTATCATCAATATACGCTAAAGCAGTTGGCTTACAAAATGTAATATCAGATATGCAATTTTTAATTTCATATTTTTCTAGCCAATCCCAAATTAATTCTGTACCTGTTTTACTATTTATAAGGGGTCTTTTGGGATTAGCTTTACATGTAAAAATGATAAGTTCATATTTTTTACAAAGTTCTTTAATAGCTTCTAAAGATCCTGGAATAGGATCACCGTAGATTGTTCCATCATGAAAACCTAGATGATCATTATGAATAACACCATCAAAATCTAAACATAATACGTTATTTACATTATGTTCTGTTTCAAGTAAAAAATTATGAATATTCATTTTTTTCAAAGCAATTTGAGCAAGTAAAACTTGATAATTTAGTTAAATTTTTATATCTAATTAGATCTTGGTAAATTATACCTTCAACATTAAAATATCGAACAATTTCATCTCTTGTCATAATGCTTGATAAAAGTACTCTATCTGGCATCATGTTATAATTGCATTTTGAAACACACTCTGGACTAGCAATAAAAAAGTATATTTTTTTTACTGATGAATAATCTAATAAATTTTTAACTAAACGCAATGTTTGGCCAGTGAATATTGCCTCGTCTACAATTCCAACAACTTTATCAGCAACTAAGTCTTGCAATATACTTAATTTAGAATCTAAAAACTTCTCTCTTTTTTCTGTATTAGCTATATCAAAACTTCGCCCTATTTCTGATTTTTTGTAAAGAGCTTCAATGTATGGTTTCTCTAATGAATTTGATAATCCCTGAGCATAATATTTTCCAGTTTCAGGGACTGGCACAATAATATCTATTTCTTCTATAATTTCTCTTGAAACATTTTTAGCAAGAGAACAACCCAAATCATAACGCCAATTTGCTACAGAACGATCATTTTCAATTTCGTATGGTTTTTTACGATAAATAAGATTGACAGAACAATTTGATTGATTTAGTACATGAGAAAACAATTCATTTTCAGTTAATGAATTTTTTATAAAAAATAAATTAACTTTTGTAGAATTTTTACCTTTGTAATTTGTTCTTCCAGTTTCATTTATTTTTGAAATTAAGTCTTCTATAATATCATCAGATATATGCAAGTCGAAAAGTGAAAAAGAATCTTCTGAACATAATTCAAATTGCTGGTCTGCCTTAAGTAGATCAACAATATTTGCTTGAATATTAGATTTTAGATACGTAATGTAAGAAGAGCAGTTATATACTAAATCTTTGCTTGTATCCAATAAATCTTCTAAATCATTTATGCGCCTTTTGTACCAACTCTTAGAGAACATATTAGTAAGTTCAATTTGTTTGTCAGAATTTTTACATAGATGCAAAGGAGTGTCTATAGATATAAAAATAATCTTGATTTTTATTTTCTTAAGTTGTTTTATCACTTCTAAAAATTCTTTGAATTTTGAATCATTTAGAAATAAAAGAACTTCACTTGTCAGAATCAAAAAATTTGAATTGTATAGATCCACGATAGTTTGTATTTTTTGCGCAGGTTCAATATAAATGTCGAATCCCAAAGCGTCAATACAAGGGAAGTATTCCTCTACAGAACTAAATTCATAGTCTAATCTTTTGATTTCAAATTGTCTTTTAGTAATTTCATATAAACGTTTTGATAGCAAAAAATTTCCTCCCAATAATAAGAAATTATATTTTTTGGGAAGAAATAAATTGACATCCTTATCAATGACATTTTTCATAATTAACTAAAAACATTTTCTTCCATTTCTTGTTCGGATAGAAATGGATACATATCTTCTAGAGACGGTGTGAAGAATTTGCCATCCTCAAGAAGTTTTGATTGCAATTTTGGTTCAAATAATTCATTTGGATTAGTAACAACTTCACAAATCAAGGGACCAGAATGAGAAATAACTGCATCTAAAGTTTCAGATAGTTCTGCAACTTTTGTAATTTTAAAGAATTCAAATCCATATGCATAAGCTATTTTTTCAGCTGATGGGAAGCTTATACCACTGCCTTCATTTGCACCACAGAAACCTTTCTTTTTAGCATCAAACATTGAGTTTTGTGTTTGCTTGATAGAATGATAACCGTCATTATTAATCCAAAAAATCTTTATATTTAAATTATTATGTATTATAGTTTGAAGCTCTTGAAGGTTCATTTGAATTGATCCATCGCCTTCTATACATATAATCTGATTTTGACCATTTGTTGCATAATAAGCTCCTATGGCAGCACAAATACCATAGCCCATACTAGAAGCTCCAGCATTTGTGAATATTCTTTGATTAAGCTTTAGATTTATAGCTTGCAATCCAACAACACAAGCAGCTCCATTAGCTAGAGCAACTGTATCACCTTCTAGAAGTTTGTTTGATAATGACCCAACAAATCCATAAACGCTAAGTGGAAGATCTTCTGCAAAATGTTTTTCTTGAACAACTGGATACTTATTGTTGATTTTTTTGCACCATTGATACCAGTCTGTATTAGACCCGTGTAAATTGTCAGGTGAACATGAAGTTAATTCTAATAAAAAACTTTTGATATCTGATTGAATTGGATAATCAATCTTCACCGTTGGCTTTATCATTTCGTATTTATCAGTGCTAATTGCAATTTTGTAAGCTTTCTTTGCAAAATTGGTCCAAGCATAACTAATTTGTCTCAATGTAAATTGACACCCGATTGCTAATACTAAATCAGCATTTTGCAAAACAAAATTACCGCCTCTATCACCAATAGTTCCAGGACGACCAGCAAAGTATGGATGATCATTCCAAATTAAGTCATTAGAATTCCATTCTGTCAAAACTGGTATTTGTAATTTGGAAACTAGATTTAAAAACTCATTAAAAGAATTTGACATTCTTACTTCATACCCAGCTAATATGACTGGGCTTTTTGATTCTTGAATCTTTTGTAAAATTTTTGATATTGCTTCTTTGTTGACATAATTTGAATTCATGTCAGAGTCAAATTGATAATGAATGAGACTATCTTCGTCAACCATAGCTGATTGAACATTAAGAGGAATATCAAGCCAAACAGGACCTTTTCTTCCTTGTTGAGCATGATATAAAGCTTTTTCCAAATGATATGCAATATAATTAGGATCAGTTATCATTTCTGCATATTTAGTCATACATTTGACACTGTCAATTATGTTAAATTCTTGAAACCCTAAATGCCTTAGAGGAAGAGGTGTTGAGCTTATTGTGGTATTGAACTGCATTTGCCCTGATAAAACAATCATAGGCAATGAATCCAACCAAGAACCCAAAACACCCGTGATTGTATTAGTTGTACCTGGGCCCGAAGTTACACAAACAACAGCTGGCTTACCTGAAATTCTTGCATATCCATCTGCTGCCATAGAACAAGCTTGTTCATGGTGATTGTAAATACATTCAAATTTAGGGTGATGGCCAAAACTATCATTTAAATGCATAGCGCCACCACCAGTCACAGTAAAACATTTATCAATATTATGTTTGATAAAAAAATTAGCAATGTAATCGGAAACTTTTGTCATTTTCATAAACTTGAAGAAATTACTTTATTATAATATATGTCAGCTTTTTCTTGATCAAAATTTTCTTTCTCTTCATCTGTTTTAAGATTATCTAAAATTTTGACAATTTGATTTAGTGTTATCAGGGGTTTTTTGCTTAAGTATTCAGCATAAGATCTGTGAATTTGATTAAAAGCAGTGATAGCATAAGCTGGCATATATCCCCAAGGTTCATCTTTTTTGATAGAAGAAATAGGATTATCAATTACATCATAAATTTGCGATAGATCGTAATCCTTGCCAGAATTCATATTTAGATAATTCATAATCAATTCAGTGCAAAGATTACCAGGAATTCTTCCAATACCAAGAACAGAAGAATCAATATAACCTGATCTAACATCTTGCATCAAATCAATGAATATAATTGCAAGCGCCAACGAAATAGATAAATTTTCATGCAAATGTAATCCTAATTTAATTTCACTGTTCATGTTTTGATTGAACATATGAAAAATCTTATTAAGATCTTTAGGTAAAATCGATCCAAATGTGTCAACTATAGAAATACATTTGGGATTAAATTTGTTTAAAACAGGCAAAAGGGTTTCAAGCTCATCAATCGTATAGCTCAAAATATTAACTGGATTCAACATCACTTCATAGCCCAAATCTCTAGCTATGTTTGCTTGTCTTAATGTCAAATCTAAATCTTTGTAATGAAAAGCAAAACGAATGTTATTGATATTACCTGACATTGATGTGAGCTTATTGATGTCATACCAATCAGGCCTTACCATTAGACAATAATTTTGATTTTTATTATTTGAGAATTGAGTGTAAAATTCAGCTTCTTCAATTACATTGAAAAGTGTTTGATCTTCATTGTGATCGCCATTTTTAAGAAAGCCAAGCTCAATCAGCTCAACACCAGAAGAACTTAATCGATTTACAATATTTTTAATATTTTCTTTTCCAAAGCAAAAATTGTTAACATAACCTCCATCTCTCAATGTGCAATCAAGTAATTCGATATTATGCTTATTTACCATATAAAATTGCCTTTGTAGTGTTTGACTATATCTACGATTTCTTTATCAAAATCGCAAATAGGTTTCCATCCTAAATTTCTAATTTTGTCATCATTCAAGGCATATCTGACATCTTGCCCAGGGCGTTCTAAATCAAAATTTATAAATTCACGAAAATCAAAAGCTTGATTTTCGTAATAGCAATCAATAACTTTTTTGACAGTTTCTAAATTAGATTGCTCAAAACCACCAGCTACATTATAGATTTCGTTTGTTTCTCCAGATTGGATTATGGTGTATACAGCTGAGGCAGTATCTTTAGCATGAAGCCAATTTCTAATTGGAGTACCTTGATTATGTAATGGTATCTTTCTTCCAAGTGATAGAAATTTACAAGATTTAGGAATAAGCTTTTCAACATATTGCCCAATGCCATAATTATTTGTTGGTCTAATAATGTTGTATGGAATGTTATAAGTTCTAGACCAAGCAGTTATTAGTTGATCTGCAGCAGCTTTAGTTGCTGAATAAGGATTGCTTGGTTTTAATATATCTGTTTCAATATGATCACCAGAAGATATATCACCGTAAACTTCATCAGTGCTAAAATGAATCAATCTTGGTATATTGTAGCCTTCTTTTTTGTAAATTTTCAGATACTCTAAGATGTTGTAAACACCAACAATATTAGAATCTAAGAATACTCTACTATCTCGAATTGAATTATCAACATGGGTTTCTGCTGCTATATTGATAAAGAAATCACAATCAACCAATCTGTCAATTTCGCAAATATTTTTTCTCTCAAACTTAAATTTTTCATAAGTTGAAAAAACATCCAAACATCTAAAATCCGAGGCATATGTATAATCGTCTATGCCATATACGTACCAACCTTTATCAAGTAAGAGTTGGGTCACGTATCTCCCAATAAAGCCAAGACAGCCTGTTACATATGCAATTTTCATATTATAATTATACCATTCATATCTGGTATAATTGGTTTATGAATCGTAAATACCTACCCACATTGTCTGAGCTTATTGACAGATTGTCTATCGTGCAACTTAAGGAAGTTTTCATTTCTGATCATAAAGAAGAATATTCAGAAGAAATTGCAGCTATAGTTCATGATATCCAGGCTCATTTAGATGAGAATAATTCAGTTGTTGATGCTGAAGTCATAAGAGCTATAGTTGTTTTATCTCAAATGAATTTACATATTTGGCATAATGAAACCAATTACCGTAAAGGCATCAAAGATGGCAATAATCTTGAGTTAACTCATGGTTTAAATGGAATACGTAATACTGCTAAAAATAAAATTCAAGAAGTTGTTGGTGGCAGAAAAGATTATAAGATTGACTGTTTAGCAGCTGATTTTAAAGATTGGGAAATAAGCTGGTAAACAGTCTTTCTAATACAAAATTAAATATTGTTTCTTAGATTGCTCTTCACTTGTAAATATAGACTCAGCCATATTTTGATTTTCAACTATCTTGCAAAACTGGTTTGTCAACATTGACACATCATATAGACTAAAAAAATGTTTATGTGTGTATGATAAAACCGCCTGAGATGTAATCAAATTGGCTGAGTTTCTATTTACTTCCAAGTAAAGTGTAAGCAATAAAGCCTTAAAGGCATTACTCTTACCACCAAAAAAATGTGTTTCTATAGAATAAGAGTCAAAATCATTTCCTAAATAAAAATTACAAGTTTTCATGAAATTTTCATATTCTAATTTTTTTTGATCAGTTTCATTTGCAACATATTTTGTGCCATAGAAATACAAATCTTTTTTGAAATATTTCAAATACGAAAATGGATTTCGAGTTAGAACTACATTTTCTATATCGCAAACAATGACATAATCATCTTCGTTCAATTTATTTTGATTTAAATATCCAGACATTGTTCCATAAATATTCAAGTCTGAATTCATGGAAGCAACATTAATAACTTGACAATTTTTATTTGGAATTTTAATTTCTAAAGAAGTTGTGTTTAAAATTACAACTTTATCATTAACATCTAAATTTTTTAATGAACTCAAGAAGAGTTTATATTTTTCATCTTGAACAAATTTTGCATTTCTAATTACTGAAAACAATGTATTCATTTTATATAAACTCTCCCATCCTCATTTATATCTACAACATAACCAATGTCATCCCATTGATGCCAAATGCAGTAAAGTTCGTTATTTGCAGTGTATATTTTGCCATCCACAACTTTTGGCTTTTCCTCTCTATCAAAAAAATGTTCGTTTTGACAATGGTAAATAAAATTATCAGATCTTGTGTCAAAAATTCTAACTGTACCTCGTTCTCTCATTAAGTGATAAAAGTAAAGGAAAACAGTTTGATCTACAATATGACAACCATTTCTATTTAAGTTTGAAGCAACAAAGGCATAAAAGTTCAATATAGGTTGCATCTTGCCAGCAATTATTCCACCGTTTAGAACTTTATCTTCCCAGAAGCTTACTTTCATACTAGTAGTTTTGTTGAAATATTCATGCCAATTTCTATCAGGCCATTGATCTTTTACTTTGAATCCAGGTGATGTTAAGAAAATTTCTTCATCAAATTGTGAAATGTATTCAAAAGGATCTGATTGAAATACAACATCATAAGAATCTGTAAACAAAACTAAATCACAATGCGAACAGTGTTTTTCTAATGTTTTGTAAATTGTGTAAGAAGAACTAAAATGATGTTCAGGTTTTTCAACAACTTCTACGTGATCATAAAATGTTTTGAGTCTGTTCACATTTTCTTCACTCATTTCATATACAATTACCAACTTGTAGCAATCTATTTTAGCCAAACTATCAAGATACAACTGATGCGGTAAAGAAAATGTGTATTTGTCTCCCCAAATGTAATTCAAAATCAGGTTCATATAATATTTATACCTTCAAAATAAAATACACACATAAAACAATCGTTGGTATAATTATTTAATATGGAAAAAGTTTTAATTACAGGTGGGGCTGGTTATTTAGGATCAACTCTTACAGAAGTTTTGTTATCTAAAGGTTGTGCAGTCACTGTTTTGGATAACTTAACTTACAAGCAACTCTCCCTCACATCATTTTGCCACAATAAAAATTTCAATCTTGTAGTTGGAGATGTTCGTGATGCTACTCTTTTATTCAATTTAGTAGAATCTCATGACACTATTATTCCACTAGCTGCAATTGTTGGTATGCCAGCTTGTAAGAAAGATCCACAATTAACAAAAGATGTAAATTATGAACAAATTGTAGACATTGTTAATTTTATGCATACAAGTCAAAAACTTCTTGTTCCTAATACAAATTCTCAATATGGTAGTTCTGACACTATTATTACTGAAGAGAGTCCATTCAATCCACTTTCTCTATATGCTCAAACAAAATGTGATGCAGAAAAGGCTGTTTTAGAATCAGGCAATGGAATTTCATTAAGACTAGCTACAGTATTTGGAGTTTCGTATCGGCAAAGAATGGATTTACTTGTCAATGATTTTGTTTATCGAGCTTTTACCGATGAATTTTTAGTTTTATTTGAATCACATTTTTTACGTAATTATGTTCATGTAAGAGATGTTGCTAAGGCATTTATTCATTTGATTGAAAATTACGAGAGTTGTAATAAAAATGCATTCAATGTAGGCCTCACTTCTGCAAACATGTCTAAACTTCAGCTTGCTCAAAAGATCAAAGAATATGTGCCTAATTTAGTTATTATTGAAGAACAATTCAAGGAAGATTTTGATAAACGAAATTATGTTGTTTCAAATGAAAAACTTGAAAATACAGGATGGTCTTGTGATTTTTCTTTAGATGCTGGAATCCAAGAACTTCTAAGCGCATACAAAATGATTTCAAATTTCAAGAATAAAGATTTCACCAATTTATAAAAGTCAATTAGGAAATAAAATGTTTAATAATCAAAAAGTTTTAGTTACGGGTGGAGCAGGAATGGTTGGAAGAGCTTTAGTTTCTAAGCTTTTAAAGCTAGGTGCTCAAGTTGAAATTGCTGATTTGCATAAACCCTCAGATCTTGAACCTGAAGTAAAGTTTACAAAAGGAGATTTGAGATATCTGAATGTTTGTGAAGAAATTTGCAAAGATAAAGATTATGTTTTCAATATCATTGGAGTAAAAGGATCACCTAAGGCTTGTGCTGAGCAACCTGCAGATTTTATGGTACCAATGCTGCAATTCAATACAAATATGATGGAAGCTGCTAGAAAAGCTAACGTAAAATGGTATTTGTATACAAGTTCGGTTGGTGTGTATTCTCCAGCTGATGTTTTTTACGAAGATGATGTATGGAAAACTTTTCCATCACCTAATGATAAGTTTGCTGGTTGGGCTAAAAGAATAGGCGAATTGCAAGCAGAAGCATACGCAATTCAATATGGAAGTAAAAATATTTCTGTTGTTAGGCCAGCTAATATTTTTGGTAAATACGATAATTTTAACCCCGTAAACTCTATGGTTGTGCCTTCATTGATTAGAAAAGCACAAGAAAATGATATTTTGGAAGTCTGGGGTGATGGCACTCCTATTAGAGATTTCATCTTTGCTGATGATGTTGCTGAAGCCATGATTCAATGTGTCCAAAAACAAGTTACTGAGCCTATCAATCTTGGATCTGGAAAAGGTTTCACTATCAAAGAAGTGGTTGATATGGTTGTAAAACACTCTGGTAAAAATTTGGAAGTTAAGTGGCTTTCTGACAAACCAAATGGAGATGCTATTAGAATTATGTCTACAGAAAAAGCAGAGGGCTATGGAATCAAGTCTAATACAACTTTGTCAGATGGTATTCAAATAGTCACTGAATGGTTCAAGGCTAATAAAAATTCTATCGATCAGCGCTATAATGTGTTTGTAAATCATTGAGGTTATATTATGAGTTTTTTTGAAGGTAAGAAAGTTGTTGTCACTGGTGGTAGTGGATTTCTAGGAAGTAATTATATTGAAGGACTTGTAAAGCGTGGTGCAAATGTCTTTACTCACATTCATCATAAGCCTTTACAAACTAAAGTTCAGAATATTAATGTAATGCCATTCTGTGATTTGACTAATTTAGATGATTGTATCAAGTTGGTTGATGGAGCTGATTATGTAATTCATAGCGGAGGAAATATTGCACATCCTTCTACTGTGCCTACTGACATTCAAATTTCAATTCAAAATATCAACGTATTAGGCAATGTTCTCGATGCCTGTAATAAAACCGGCGTAAAGAGATTTCTTGATTTAAACAGCTCAACAGGATATCCAGATAGACGCTATCCTATTACTGAAGATGAATATTGGGATGATGAGCCTTACAAAGCATATTATGGATATGGTTGGATGCGCAGATATCGTGAGAAGTTGATGGAGCATGTTTCTAAATTCTCTAATACAGAAATCATGCTTACTAGAGGAACAGCTATTTTTGGTCCTTATGATAACTTTGATACCAGAACATGCCACGTTGTTCCAGCTTTAATCAATAGAGTACTTACTGATGAGAACCCATTTACTGCTTGGGGTAGTCCAGATGTTGTAAGAGATTTTCTCTATGTTGAGGACGTTGTTAATGCAGCTTTATTGGTGCTTGAGAAAGGCACTCCGATGAAGCCCTACAATGTAGGTATGGGAAAAACTATTACAATTGGTGAAATTTTAGATTCAATTTTATTAGCTACTGGAAAAACTCCTGAAATTGCTTGGGATAACTCTAAACCTACAACTATTCCTTTCAGAATGGTAAGCACTGAAAGAATTACAAATGAATTAGGTTTTCAACCACAATTTACCTTTCAGGAAGGTATTGAAAAAACTGTTAAGTGGTATCAAGAGAATTACTTAAATAAATGAAAAATTATACACCTGAACAGCTTGTAGAATTTGAAACAAAAGTTGCTGAAACATTCAATACTGGAATTATCAAATCACCAGTGCATCTTTACGATGGAAATGAAAGTCAAATTATTGAAGTTTTCAAGAATGTTAAAGATGAAGATTGGATTTTCTGTACATGGAGATCTCATTACCAGTGTTTGCTAAAAGGCGTTCCACAAGAACGCCTCATGGCAGATATAGTAAGTGGAAAATCTATAACTCTTTGTTACCCAGACTATAATATTTATTCTTCAGCAATTGTAACTGGAAGTATTCCAATTGCTACTGGTGTTGCGCTTGATATCAAAAGAAAAAATCAAACTAATCATGTTTGGTGTTTTGTTGGAGATATGGCTTCAGAAACGGGTACATTTTTTGAAAATTATAAGTATGCCCTGAATCATGATTTACCAATTACTTTTATTGTTGAAGATAATAACAAATCAGTTTGTACGGACACTAGAAAAGTTTGGAATTCGGCTAATTTAGCATTCAGTTCAAATGAAAAAAAGATTATATATTACAGTTATCAATCTAAATATCCACATGCTGGAGCTGGAAAAAGGATCCAATTTTAATGAAATATTTTGATGAATTAAAAAGATCTATGGAATGGCTTGGCGATCAACAAGATACGTTGTTTCTTGGTCAAGCTGTCGAATACCCAGGCACTGCACTGACAAATACTTTAAGTGGAATTGATAAAAGCAAACTTTTAGAAATGCCCGTCAATGAAGATATGCAAATGGGAATTACTTTAGGAATGGCACTCAATGGCACTGTTCCTATTTCACTGTATCCTCGTTGGAATTTTCTGCTGCTTGCTGCCAATCAGCTAGTCAATCATGTAGATAAAATTAAGGTTATGTCTGATGGTGGTTATAAGCCAAAAATTATCATAAGAACATCAATTGGATCACAAAGGCCATTGCACCCACAACATCAACATATTGCTGATTTTACTGGTGGATTTAAAGCGATGTGTGATTTTGTTGATATCATAAGACTTGATGAACCAAATCAAATTTTTGAAGCTTATCAGTATGCTTATTTGAGAACTGATAACAGACCAACAGTTTTAGTTGAATGGGGCGATTTTTACAACGAGAAATAAGATGAATAATTTTTTCCTACCTTTGATGAATGACAATATTGATAAAAATGACATTCAATCAGTTATAGATTTTTTATCACAAGAACAAATTCCAAAACTAACTAATGGTCCAAAAGTTGTTGAATTTGAAAATTCTTGGGGTCAATGGCTAGGAACAAAATATAATTTATTTGTCAATTCAGGAGCTTCGGCAAATGAATTGACAATGCTTGCTTTGGCTCACATTTTGGGCGAAGGTGAAATAATTGTTCCACCTCTTACGTGGATTTCAGATATATCTTCAGTTTTGTTTGCTGGTCATGATCTCGTCTTTGTTGATGTAAATTTTGAAAATTTATCCTTTGACATTGAAAAACTCAAAGCAGCTATAACTCCTAAAACAAAAGCAATTTTTCTTACTCATGTATTAGGTATCAATGGAATATCTGATGAGCTTTTGAAAATTTGTGATAATAATAATATTTTACTAATTGAAGATGTTTGTGAATCTCATGGAACTACTTATCAAGGTTGTAAAGTAGGAAATTTTGGGTTTGCAAGTAATTTTAGTTTTTATTTTGCTCATCATATGTCTACAATAGAAGGCGGAATGATAAGCACAAATAATTGGGAGTTCTATCAAGTCTGTCGTGCTCTTAGATCTCATGGAATGACAAGAGAAATGACAAGCGATTCCATGAAAATTTCTTTAGCAATGGACAATCCTGATTTAAATCCAGACTTTATCTTTTTGCGACCTGCTCATAATTTTAGAAGTACTGAAATAAACGCTGTTATTGGAATTTCTCAATTACCAAAATTAGATGCAAAAAATCTAGAAAGAATTGATAATTTTAATTACTTTATGTCTAATCTTGATTCCAATAAATATCACACCAATATCAATATTGAAGGCAATTGTAATTATGCTTTTATTGTAATTCTCAAAGATTCTGATTTTACAAAGAGAAATGATATTGAAAGAAAACTTAGAAACAATGGCATAGAATTTAGAAGAGGGCTTTCTGGAGGCGGAAATCAAATGAGGCAGCCATTCTTTAAGACCAAATATGTTGAGTTTTCTAATTTTCCAAATATTGAACATATTCATAACTTTTCTTGGTATATCGGAAATTACCCAGGCCTTGAAAGAGAAAAAATTACTAAACTTTTAGAGGTTTTGAATGACTAGAGTTGATTGTCTTTCTGGTATTACAACAATTTCTAAAGATTCATTTATAGATGATCGTGGGGAATTGTTTACTATCTGGAAAGACACAGACACTCCATTCATGCATTTCAATCATGATAAAATTGCAACTTCTAAAAAACATGTACTAAGAGGTTTGCACACTGACAAATCATGGAAACTAATTTCTTGCTTGTATGGAAAAATTCAATTAGTTGTTGTAAATTTTGACAAAGAAAATTCTGAATATTTATCCTGGACTGATTATATTTTAGACGCAGATAGTAATGAAAAATTAAGTATTTTAGTTCCTCCAGGATTTTTGAATGGTCATTTGATCTTGAGTGATAAAGCTGTATTTCATTACAAGTGGAGTTATCAAGGAAAATATCCTGATGTAAAAGATCAAAAATCTGTTCTGTGGTCTGATCCAAAAATCGCTATAAATTGGCTGATAAATGACCCAATACTCTCCAATAGAGATAAACAAACACCATTATTATGAAAGAATTATATAATCATATCAACATTCTAGTAATAGGAGATTCATGCACTGATGTTTTCACATATGGACATGTGCCTAGATTAGCTCCAGAAGGTCCAGCTCCAGTATTCAATCCTATTGAAACAAAATCAAATGGTGGTATGGCACTGAATGTAAAAGCAAATATTGAAGCTATTGGTGCAAAAGTTACTCTTATAACTCAACCTGAAAATATTGTCAAGACGAGATTAGTAGATGAACGTACTAATAGTTTACTAATAAGAGTTGATGAAGAACAAAAAGTCTCTGCATTAAATTTTGAAGTTATTGAAGAAATTGTTGACAATTGTTATGATGGAGTACACTACGATTCTATAATAATTAGTGATTATTGCAAGGGGTTTTTGTCAGAAGATCATATTTGGGAAATTAGTCAACATAATAAAAATGTTTTTCTCGATACTAAAAAAATTTTAGGAACTTGGTGTACTTCTTGTGATTTTATCAAGATCAACCATGTTGAATTTGAAAAAACCAAACACACCATTGATAAACTAAAACTTTACAATCGATTGATTATTACTCATTCAGATAAAGGTTGCGAATATAGAGGAACAATGCATCCAGTAGAAAGAGTGAATTGTAAAGACATGTCTGGTGCTGGAGATACATTCATTTCTGGATTGGCATGTGAATTTTCAAAAAGTAAGGACATTGACTTAGCAATTAGATTTGCTCAAGAATGTGCTACTAAAGTGGTTCAAAAATTAGGAGTTTG
>Ga0114966_10002016_pt1 | contig 18290 bp, 16 predicted proteins | sample M_130207_XF_Meta_FD_87029 | JGI IMG/M metagenome (GOLD analysis project Ga0114966, IMG submission 87029) | Freshwater microbial communities from Lake Montjoie, Canada to study carbon cycling - M_130207_XF_MetaG | ecosystem: Environmental > Aquatic > Freshwater > Lake | place: Lake Montjoie...
ATATATACCCAAAAATTTTATTACGCCACTGGAAATTTTTATTCTTTTCATAAGTGCACTCAATAAAGTTGTTTTACCGCATCCGGAATTACCATAAATAAAATGCGATTTACCTATTTCAAAATTCAAATTTACATTTTCCAATACTATATTTTTATGTCCTCCTTTACTTTCGTATTCTAATGTAAGGTTCTCTAATACAAATATATTTTCAACACGATGATCAAGTGGGTCAACCGGACCGTTATTGATCCATGGAATCGTTTTTGCAACATGATAAGGTTTCTCATTCAATATATCAATAAAATCATGCGTGTATTTTAAGTTTGTTTTAAACTCATTTACGTTATCCGCATACTCGTCGCATATTTCTTTAAACACGTCTGTTGTAAGTAAAAATATTGAGTCATTTATTAAAAGTGACGTAACTAGATCAAGTAAACCGTAACTATTCATTTGATTAACACGTGTTATATTAGTTTTGGTATATAAATATTTTTTAATAGCACAATTTTTGAATAGATTATGTTTTATATTTTTCAATAATACGGGAAATTCATGACTGGTTTTATTTTTTTCAATAATTACATTTATGTTTTCAAAAAAATTATGTATATTATTTTCAAATTTATATGTATCAGAGTGTTTTTCATTTATTTTGTCTTTTTCTGTAAATAAATTTATTGTAATAAAGTGATATATGTTAAGTAATCCCAAATTTAAAAATGTTTTATATGTAAGTTTTTTATTGAATAAAAAAGGTATAAATAATTTTACAAAAATATTAGAAATAATTTTACAAACTCCAGTAACCACTTTTATATAAGTTTGATATGAACTTAAAACGTGTTTATAACCATCTTGATATATGTATTTTATATTTTGATTATGATCTGTATTTTTTTCAATAATTTTAAACATGTTATATTCCATTTTTTTATTAAATTTTTTAATACTTTTATCAATTAAAATATTCAGTAGTATTAATTCATCCTTTTGATATTTTTCTGAATTTATTTCTCTAAAATAATATGAAGATATAGTTGTTAATATTTTTAATATATAGTTATCTTCTGTCTTGTTAATTATACTTCTTAATATAATCGAAAATTGTAACAAAAAAATAATCTTGACTGTTTTAAAATGTTCTTCTTTATTATATTTTATAAATAATTCAATTGTTTTCTTATCATTTTCATTAACAGTATCTGTCAGAAGTATGTGTATATGTAATTTTTCAATAAATGAATCGGAACATATAGCATTGTCTTTATTAATAATAGTATCAATAATATTCAATACAAAATCTTTATTCATAAAATATTTTAATTTATTTAATATTTTATTTACTATTTTATTTAATATTAATAAATATTATAAATATTATAAAAAATAATATAATAACATAACCTTCCTTAATATTAATTTAATACCAAAATAAATGTCAAGTAGAAAAAATCCATATTTATTTTATACGGAGTATTATCTTATATCAGGAGCTTATCGCGTTGTTAATGTTTTAAATGATATATTAACATATTCTGCATCCTATTCTGATAATGTCAAAGGATATTTGCATAGTAGGGTGGTATCGAAACAAATAATGTTAAATGAAATGATGAATCATAATAATAACGCGATTAATAATGGAAATAATAATGATGATGTAGATGAAAATGGATTTATAGTTATAAAAATGCGAAAATCAAAAATAAAAAATAATGTTCTAATTAATCTGGTTCCTACTGGTCATGTTGATCCTGCGGATCATGTTGATGAAAATAAAAATATAGAGTGTAATTGTAATGATGATGCTCACGACAACAGTTTGCAAATAGTTAGAAACATGTTGAATGATATTTTAGATAGAATAGATTCTCAAGAACATTAAATTAAGAAATAATATTTTTTAAAAAAATAATAATATATATTAATATTATAAATATATTTATTAACGCGTAAAATAAAATATGTCAAGTGGATCATATGATAAAGCTGTTGTTGAAAAATACACAAGCTTTGTTGGAAAAAAAGAAGTTGATAAATTAAATAAAATATTTAAAGCTAAAAAATTTGTTGGAATTTGGAAACAAGTTATGTGTTCCCCTTCAACTAGTTTTTTCGGCTCGGGTCCGAATTATAGTTCTGTTGAAGCCAAATATACTTTGAAAAAAAATGGTTTGGTGGGTGTAGAAAATGGCGCGTATGATGTTGATTTGAATAGAGTTGGTGTAAAAGGTGTAAGCGGAGCCAGAGATGATAAAATTCCAACTTGTCGTACTGTTAAATTTGATAACTTATTTAAAAATGAAGGAAATTATTGGATCTTGTACGCAACTCCCAGTTTTAAAACGATAATCGTTGCCGCGCCGATTATAATTAAATTATTTAATACTCCGGTTGTTATTACCAATAATTTTGGATTTTATGTTTTAACAAGAAATAGAAAACAGTTCTGGAATTCCCGTGAAGAATATGAACATGCGCTTGATGCTTTAAAAAAATACGGATTTGATAAATTATGGAATAAGCCGGTCGCAACAGGAGAAAGTTTTAAGATTGTTTTTTAAAATAATATTATTTTATTTTATTGTATTCATAATTGTAATTGATTTTATTAAATCAGAAACATTTATTTTCTCGTGTCCATCTATCATAATTTGATTCATATAAATGGACAATAAATTACGTAAAAATGTCGAATATTTTATTGATTCGATGCCTATATGTTTATCATATTTGTATTTATCTTTAAAAGAAAAAAATATACTGTAACAAAACATAATTCCCCATATATCGCAATTAAAAATATATACTTTTGTAAAATATTTAACATATTGAAATCTTGCAACCCCATCTCTCTGGTCTACCTCTGTAAACTCGATAAGTATTTTTGAAATATAATTGGATACAAGTACATGATAAAAATCTTCCGGTGTATAATTTTGTTTCATTTTAAGAGAGAGGGGTAAAGAAATGATAAAATCAGGAAATAACTCAAATACATTAATAAAAAATTTTTGAATATGCGAGTAATGACCGTGTTCTTTAAAATTTAAATACTGTAAAATACAAAACTCGTTCAACTGCTCCTGAAATAATGGATCTTGTGTGTCGTGTATTTTTAAGAATTCACTATATTTTTTATTGAAATCGATTGTAAATAAAATACTACTAAATGGGTTTGATATTGAGATATACCTGTTCATAATTATTTCTGGTATTGGATGATGGTGTGTCGATATGCCTGATATACCCCAGTCAATTATAGTTGGAGTTGGAATTGATTTTTTAGAACCATCTTTATCTTTAATCAAAATGTTATCTTCCTTCATGTCATTGTGTATAACTCCTTGTTGATTCATTGGTACAATTGCGTTGATAATAAGTTTTGAAATTATTTTATTAAAAATAACTATGTGCGCATTTGATAATTTTGTTTGAAACAACCATTCATTTATTGATATTCCTGCATCTGGCATATTTATTATTTTTAAATTGTGAATGTTTGATTTTGAATTTATATTGGACTCTTTTATACCACGAGATGTAAAATTTGTGCACATTTCATCAAATCCGCGTAAATCATGCTTGGATATTTTTGCCGGAGGACACATTTTTGATTTTGTAAAAAGAAAATATTTATGAGATTTGGGTATTTTTCGAAGAGCATTATAAAAACGTTGAATATTTTCCATTTCAATTTTGGCATATTTTTTAAATAGTAATTTTGATATTCCTTCCTTTTTTTGTTTTTTCATTGTTTTATTTTTACATTTTAGTTGCGGTTTAAATACACAACTAAAACCTCCGGGATAAATTGGAATACCTCCGGTCATGACACCTTTTATTGATTTTATTTTTTTTCTTGAAAACATGAAACAATTTATTACACTATGTAACTATATAATACATAGAAAATAAGGTGATTTAATTATTTTTATTATATTTAATAAAAAATAGAAATCCTAATATTATAATTAAAAAAACAATTTTTTGCCAGTGTTTAAATTTTTCTTTAAATTTCATTTGGGGTGTTTTATAATGGTCGTAGTATCTATCTAATGCTTCGTGAAGTGATATTTCTTCTTTACCCAATATATAATTTACTCGATTGTGTATGAAATGAATCCATTTGATAAATGAATCTCGACTGTCGAGATATGGAGTAACTGGAAATGTGTCTAGCAACTTACTAAAACTGTTTCCAAATTCACTAGATGGCATAAATAATGGCAAGTTTTGAATAAATTCATAATATTTTTTTTTTGTTACGTCATTTGGATGTTTGGGATAAGACGTTGCCATTGTGAATAATACAAACCAATAATGCGGGCCCCATACTTTTGAATCCATAGAAGTTTTAGTATTTTTTGAATTCATTACACTCTTCAAACTTATTGTCGTTGACATATTGCTATAGTTCATTGCTTTTTTACTTGAATAATTGAAATATATTTATTTTTGTTATTTGCGTTATATTTTTTTATTTTTGTTATTTATTTGATGATATTGTATTCAAACAATATAAAAAGATTATATCTTTTACATATAACTTTAAATAAAATTTAATACAAACATTATTAAATAAATATAACCCAGGTATGTTCAAATATCGAATGAATGATGCAAATGGTACAAATGGTAGTATTGAAAAAGAAAAATGCAATTTAGATGATTATAACATTTTGAATAGAAACAAATATTTTGGTTTAGAAAATGTACATTATGACAACAGTAAAACGAATAACGATAAAAATAACAGTCACTATTGCAATAACTGTGGCAAATTAGGACATTTGCTTTCAAATTGTGTTGTTCCAATAACGAGTTTGGGCGTAGTTGCATTTAGAAAAAAGTTAAATAATCCCAATATCATTTCTGACGTAATTGATTCTGATGTCACTGAATCTGATGGCGATGATAATAAATTTGAATATTTAATGATTCAACGCGTTGATAGTTTTGGTTATATTGAATTTATGCGTGGGAAATATTCTCTACATAATTTTCAATATTTAAAAAACATAATCGATGAAATGACAGTAACTGAAAAACAAAATATATTAACAAAGTCGTTTGATGAACTGTGGTCATCATTGTGGGGCGACTATTCTGGAATACAGTATAGAGGGGAGGAACAAATATCTAAAAATAAATATTTACAATTAAAGAATGGAATTGATTTGGGTAATATTAAATATAACTTGGAATCTCTTATTACATCCTCGACCACGTTGTGGGAAACTGCTGAATGGGGGTTTCCAAAGGGACGTAGAAATCATCAAGAAAAAGATGTAGATTGTGCATTTAGAGAATTTTCAGAAGAAACGGGTTATAGTAAACAAACGTTGAAACAAATTTTAAATGTTCTTCCATATGAAGAGATATTTATTGGATCAAATGTAAAGTCATATAAGAACAAATATTATTTATCATATATGGAAAGTAATGTCACACAATCAAGTGGTTATCAAAAATCAGAAGTAAAAAATATGAAATGGTTAACATATGATGAGTGCGTGAATATAATTCGACCGTATAATATTGAAAAAAAAAATATAATAACAAGTATTAATAATACTCTTCATAAGTTTTTTATTTGCAATATTTAAATAAATTATTTAAATAATTTTTACTATAATATATTATTATTAATTATTATATTATAGTATTTTAGTAATTTATTAGTAATTTATTAGTAATTTATATTATACATAAATTATAGTTAGTTATCCGCCGCCCGTCAATGGAAAATAAAGAAAAAAATACAAATGTGCATTGTAAATATAATGAAAAAACAGAACGCTGTATTATTAACCCCGATCCGTCTGCATTGCAAAATGATCCAAAATGTTATAAAACCGATAAAAATCGGTGTGCATCAAATATGAAAGATAAAAAAAAAATAAAAATAAAGATAAAAATAAGACCTAAAGACGTTCAAGCTGAAGAACAAAAACAGGAAGAACCGTTTAAACCAGAAGATGCAGTTATAAATGTAGCTTCGAGTAGAGACAAAAATGATTTTCTTTATCCAGATTTAAATGACAAAACGTTCAATTTAAAAATTTCAGAAAAAAAAGAATTTTATGATACAAGAAATACAGAACAAATTTACAAAAACAAGGAGCTTATTGAACGCGCTGATAAACTTTGTAATGCCTCGTATGAATTACAACCTCATCAATATTTTGTAAAAAATTTCATGTCATTTCAAACACCGTATAACAGTTTATTACTATACCACGGACTTGGTTCCGGAAAAACGTGTTCTGCAATTGGGGTATCTGAAAGCATGAGAGATTATTTAAACCAAGTTGGAATACAACAAGAAATCATATTAGTTTCAAATGTAAATGTAAAAAACAATTTTAAGAAAGAATTATTTGATATTACCAAACTTCATCGAAATGAATCGGGTAAGTGGACAATAAACGGATGTACGGGAAATAAATTTTTAAAAGAAATAAATTTAGATTTATTTACAGATGATGATGGTGACAAACATAATTCTGAAAGTGAAGAAAAAATGAAAATGAAAATAAAAAAACAAATTGATAAAATAATAAAAAAATCTTATTTATTTTTTGGTTATCAAAAATTTTCATCTATTATACGTATGTTACTCGACGATGGAGGAAAAATAAAAATATTAAAAAAACAAAGTAAACAAAAACAAACAAAAGGCAAAGGCAAAGGCAAAGGCGAAGGTCAAGGTGAAGAAGCTGAAGAAGAAGAAGAAGCTGAAGAAGAAGAAGAAGCTGAAGAAGAAGGCGAAGAAGCTGAAGAAGAAGAAGAAGCTGAAGAGGAGGAAGAAGAAGAAGAGGAAGCTGAAGAAGAAGAGGAAGCTGAAGAGGAGGAAGAAGAAGAAGAAGAAGAAGAGGAAGCTGAAGAAGAAGAGGAAGCTGAAGAGGAAGCTGAAGAGGAAGAGATGAAAGTAGATGAAGAAGATGATGAAGACAAAAATGAGAATGAAGAGGGGGTTAAAATTAAAATTACTATCGACGGAATAAAAAGATTAAAAAAGTATTTTAATAATCGTTTAATTATTATTGATGAAGTTCATAATTTAAAATCGAATAATAAGGATGCTGCTTATTTGTTAGCTCTTGTAAAATATGCTGACAATATGCGACTTTTGTTTTTATCGGCGACACCCATGTTTAATGATGCTAAAGAAATTATTTGGCTTTTAAATTTGATGAGAATAAACGATCGTCGCCCAAGAATATATTCGAAAGATGTATTCGACTCAGATAATAATCTTTTGACAGTTAATGGTAAAGAGGTAGGAAAAGAACGACTACAAGAAGCATCCATTGGATATGTTTCATTCGTTAGAGGCGAAAATCCATATACATTTCCTTATCGGATATTTCCTTCTATATTTTCAAAAGAAAATGCATTGATACAACAAGAAGTAGGAGAAGCTGGTAAAAAAATAACAAGGGGATCTATAAACTATCCTAAATTTACATATGATGGAAAATCAACAGTTCCCGGTATTGAATACGTTGATGTTTACGTTACCAAATTGAAAAAACATCAAAATGAAATATACACTAAAAAAATAGAAGAACTCAAGAGTGGGAAAAGAGCTTCAACAGTAGATGAAAGGGAAAAGGAACAAGACCGGCTACGAAAACGACGCGAAGAATATGATTATGAGGAAAATATCGACGATAATGCAGCTTTATCCGGATACAGCATTAACGACTTGATTGCTTTACGTCAAATATTAAACATGTCATACCCTTATAAAAGTGATTTTGAAGAAGAAATAGAATACACCTACGGAGAATCCGGGCTTTCAACCATAATGGATAAAACAAAAGGACAGTACAAGTATAAAAATACAAAAGATCGTATTTTTTCAATAGAAAAAATCGGAAATTATAGCTCAAAAATAAAATCCATATGTGATAATATTGTTTTAAAATATAATAAGAGCAAACCATCTAGTAGCACATTTTGTGAAGGCATTGTTCTTATATATACTTACTTTATCGAAAGTGGAGCAGTTCCAATGGCTCTTGCGTTGGAAGAGTTGGGATTTAGCAGATATAAAGGTGCTAGCGCAAGCGTAAATTCAAAATCACTTTTTGTTACAGGTACAGTTGCAAAATCAAATGGGCTGCATTATTCTCTTATTACAGGAAATCAGTCAATATCTCCAAATAATGATGCCGAAATAAATGCGCTACGTTCAGATAAAAATATGGACGGGTCTCTCTGCAAAGTTGTTATCATTTCAAAATCAGCATCGGAAGGCGTCGATTTAAAAAATATACGTCAAATACACATCATGGATCCGTGGTATAACATGAGCGCAATTGAACAAACCATTGGGCGAGGTGTCAGAACGTGCAGTCATAAAAAATTACCATTTGATAAACGAAATATTCAAATTTTTTTACACGCATCTATTTTAGAAAGTGGGGTTGAATCCGCCGATCTGGCAATGTATCGATTTTCTGAAATAAAGGCGGTAAAAATCGGAACAGTAAGTAGGGCATTAAAAGAATCTTCAGTTGACTGTATTTTGAATATAAAACAAACCGATTTCACACAACAAAATTTGGACACAGAAGTAGAACTACAACTGTCAACTGGCGGGTCGGTTCATTATAATATAGGAGATAAACCATATACATCTACGTGCGATTATATGAAAAGTTGCAATTATTCCTGCTCGCCTAAACAGACGACGTCTTCTTCAAAACAAAAAATAAAAATGAGTACATTTAACGAGTCGTTTATATTAATGAATGTTGAGAACATTATAAAGGTTGTAAAACAAGCATTTCGAGAGAAACATTTTTATAAAAAAACGGAGCTGATTCATTTTATAAACCGCGTAAAAATGTACTCATTGCTTCAAATTAATTTTGCTTTGACGCAAATGATTAATGATAAAAGTGAGTACTTGGTTGATATTTACGGGAAATATGGATATTTAATAAATATTGCCGACTACTATTTTTTTCAACCAGTGGAGTTGAATGACCCATCCATAGGTATATTTGAAAAGAGCACACCAATTCCATTTAAACGCGATAAAATAACGCTTTCAATTAAAGCCGAAAATGTAAAAAAAAAACAGATACAAGAATTGGCGGAAGCAACAACAGCAAGAGCAACAGTTGCTGTCAGTGAAGGGAAAGATGTTGCTAGTGTATCCAGCGTTCGTGAAAAAAATCAAACAGAAAATATTATAGCCAGCATTTGTTATACGCAGGCGTTATCAATAAATACTTCTATTTCAAAAAAAATAAGAAACGACATTGCAGATGCACAAGATCCCGCGTTGAAATTAATTCCTGGTTCTATTCCAATGACTTCGAGAGATAGAATATGGTACATTTATTGCAATGAAATGTTTGAAATAATGAAGAGCATATTGCCTTTGGAAGAGTTACAATGGTATATATTTGTTCACATCATGGACAATTTAACATTTGAGGAAATAAATACTCTGGTTTTAAATTTACATTTATTAGACGAAATTACAAAAAAAATGAAATTAGAATCGGCATCTTCTTCTTCTTCGTCATCATCATCATCATCATCATCATCAAAAAAAAATTTCGGATTTCAAGAAAATAAAATGGTTGCATATGAAAATGCTCCCGAGTATGCAAAATATATATTAAAATATTTTGAGGAGTTTGTTACTCGAAATAAAAATGATACCATTACATATCTATTTGTTGATAGCAGAGAGAATATAAAAGATATTTCTAAAAAAATAATAATGTATTATAAAAAAAATGAAAAAGGACCATGGATAAGATTTAATCAAGAAGAATTGATTAGTACTGAATATAATGAATTAAAAGAACAATTTCAAAAAAAAAATCTTGCACAATACGTTGGTTTTATGCAATCTATTAAAGATGGCGACGTTGTCTTTAAAGTGAAAGAAGGCGATAACCGGGGTGGTGTTTGCAGCACTTCTTCGACAAAAAAACGAACTCTACAAGATATTTTACAATTTAAATTAACAAATGTGGAATTACCTTCAAATTTAACTCAAATAACATATTGCATTTTACAAGAAGTCGTTTTAAGACACTATAACACAGTTAAACTAAATCAAAAAACGTGGTTACTTAATGCAGTTCAAGCAATTTATTCTATAAAACAGTAATTATTAAAACAATTAGTCATTTAAATGATATATAAAATTTATTTTTTAGAAAATTGAAAATATTAATATATAAATATAACTTATATATTAATTAATATATAACTTAACAGTTTCTATATCACACATGTCGTCGTTGTTATCAGTTGAGAAAGAGAAGGGTGATAAAAATGAAAATTTGTTATATACAAAAGCAATTTTAAACCAAAAGGTGCAGTTACCATTTATTATTATTGGAACAAATATTGAAACAACTATAAGAAATACGATATCCTCAAAAATAGAAGGAAAGTGCATTGTTGAAGGTTATGTTAAACCGGGTTCAATAAAAATTATAAATATTTCAAGTGGAACTTTACAGGGTAGGTTTATTGTATTCGAAGTCGTGTTTGAATGCAGTATTTGTTGTCCAGTAGAAGGTATGCAAATTAAATGTTATGCCAAAAATATAACGCAAGCAGGCATTAGAGCATTCACAAATTTTGATGAAAAAAGCTCCCCGGTGATTATCTATGTTTCCAGAGACCACCATTCTTCTAATGAATATTTTAATTCAATTAATGAAAAAGACGCCATTCGGATTCGCGTGATCGGACAACGGTTTGAATTAAATGACAGACAAGTTTCTATTATTGGTGAACTTTTGCCCAAGGTGGCGGCTTCTTCTGCTTCTTCTTCTAGTCGTGGAGAAGGACCTGTAAAAAAGAAAATTATAATTAGACCAAATAAATAGACAATGAATATAGTAAAGTATATTGTAAATAAAAAATAAAGTAATGTTTTTTTTATTTTTTATTTTATTTTTTATTTTATTTGTTAGAAATAGGCAGGAAGTGCAGGAAGTGCAGGAAGTGGAGGAAGGTCATCCCATATGGACGATGGAGGAAGTGTGATAATAGATGGGTCCTGATTCTGCTTCATGGCTGATGAATACATCGAAGTGGGGTCAAATTGTTTGTCACCGCCGTTTCACCTCTATATACTCTTCTTTTTCATCTTCATTTTGATATATGTTTTTGCCCTGAGACAATCTTTCATGATAGCATTTGCTACAGTCGTCGCAAAACCAATAGCGCGGTCCATCCGGGTGTTTGTGTTCAACGCAGTAAGTAAACCCGCAGCAATGATCCTCGCGACTCAGAATGGTCGAGTCGCAAAACATCAACTCTGCACTCGGATTGGAGCTTTTTGTTTTTGGTAGTTGCACATCAAGTAGGCGACCTTTTTGATATTGTGACATTCTTTCATACGCATTGGGAAAATATTTTCCCAGAACTGTTATACGGGCTCCGCAAGCTTTGCTGGTGGCATGCCATTCTTCTTCGAATTTCTCACCCGCCCACCACCTCCACGGTACGTCACTCATTCTCTTGTTTATCCGGCAGAAACTTTGTATATGTAAAAAATAAATAAAAAAAAATCAATTTATATATTTTTTATTCTTAATGTGATTTTATTAAAAGTATTTATTAAAAGTATTTATTACAATGAATTTATTGCAATGAATTTATTACAATGAATTTATTGCAATGAAGATTGAAGCAAACTATTGAAATTATCTTCAGTCGGTTTCCCTTGAAAATCAATTACATCACCCGGAGATCGTTCTAATTTAAATTCCGGATATCCTTTAACATCAAAAGCATCTGCAATCGGTTTTCCTTCAACGCTATCACAATCTACACTCTTAAATAGTACAGTATAATTTCCTACTTTCATATTATTATTTTTTCTTACAAAGTCATCCCAAACAGGGGTTGCAGATTTACAATGAGGACACCATCCAGTTTGAAACATATAAAAGGTGGCAGTTTTCCCATTCGAACTGACAGCATCGTCTCCCATTTCAGCAGAATATCCTTCAATAGATGAACCTAAATATGAACCAACATAGTTTCTATAAACGTATACTCCTATCCAAATAAACAAACACGCTATAAGCAACATTACTAGAATATGTGTTTTAGAATACGCCGTTTCGAGTGCAAATTTGACTGATTTTGCAGAAAATGACATTTTATATTATATTTTTTCTTAATAATTATATTATAATTATATATTATATAATATAATATAATATATAACTTATAGCTACGAATTATTTTATTTCACTTTATTTAATTAGAAAAAATATTTCATCATAAGTTCATACAAATAAATATGAATAAAACAAAATCAAAACATCATTTAAAATACAAAAAGGTAAAAGACAAAACCAGAAAAAATAAATCTCTTAAACGCGTATTTACAAAGGAAGATTATAATAGTGGAGATGGAATGTTGACATCGGTATGGGGTCCTCCAATGTGGCATTTTTTACATACTATGAGTTTTAACTATCCTATAAATCCAACCGAAGAAGATAAAAAAAATTATTCGAATTTTATTTACAATCTAAGATACGTTTTGCCTTGTAAACATTGCAGAATTAATTTAGCTAGTAATTTAAAAGCAAATCCTCTCCTCAGTTGTCATTTGAAAACGCGAGAAACATTTTCAAAATTTATTTACCGACTGCACGAAATCGTGAATAAACGTCTCGGAAAAAAATCAGGTCTCTCATATTGTGATGTTCGAGAAAGATACGAACACTTTAGATCAAGATGCACTAAAAATGATCATCCTCCTAAATTGTTTAACTTTTCTAAAAAAAAAGAAAAAGGATGTACAGAACCGCTATACGGTCATAAAGCCAAATGTGTTATGTCAATCGTTCCACAAACAACCAATATTCCCTCATTTCAAATTGATAACAAGTGTGTTAAATATAAAGTTGAAAAGGGCATAAAGTAAAATAAAATAAGTAAACAATACTTGAACCAATAATTAAAAAAAAATATATACACAATATAAATAAGTATTTTAATTATTTAAATTTTATAAATACATAAATAAAATAAAAATGTTGAATAAATTAGATGGAATATTGTTTCTCATTTTAGCATTATTGCTTGCATTAATTGGGTCATTTTTTTATACACCGGTTCGAGAGAATTTTATATCCAACCTTCTTGAACCGGGTATATTTCCAGAAAGTGTATCAAAACCATTATTATACGGCGACTATCCCCTTCAAAAGGGTGTTTTAGGATTATCTGACTTAGACAGTAAATCATTATCGGCATATTATCCAGTTTTTCCGAGCAGCTACCTTCAACGAACAAATAATGTGCGATATTGGGCAACACCTAACAACGGAACATGTAGTCCCGCAAACATGTGCGGCACACTATATGACAATAAAAAATTAAATATACACGAGTTTCCAAAAATGATTCCATTTTCATCTAAAGAAACACGCGTTAATGTGTATGCTTTTGATGAAGACATTTCCTCAGATATAAGCGGAAATAATTGTTAGAATTATATGCATCTCTCTCTAGTGTTGTAGTGGTGTATTATATATTATTATATATGTTATTTCATATTTGTAAATCCAAATGACAAATTTTTTTAAATTGTATATGTTGTTGTGAAATGGGAACAAAACTTCCGTCTGTATTCAGCTGTATTTGTATTTGCAACTCATTGGTATTATTAGTATTATTGTTAGAGTTTATTTTATTCGCGTTTCGTTTTTTTGGAGCTCTGTGTTCGTAACCTGCAACCTTTTCCGTTTCAATTATTTTCCAAATCTCTTCAATTTTTACGACTGCGTTTTTAAACCATTCTTTATCTCTTAGAACGAGAACACAACTATAAACTTCAAGTCGCCAATAAATGTTTTTGATCCATGTTATTGTATCATAAGTATTTATTGTTTTTTCAAACCAGTCATCAAATTGCGCCTTGTTGGTTATTTCAAGTGGGGCATACTGGTAAAATGGTTTTTCATTTTTTATAAAATAAACAATAACCCCGCGTCTTTTTCCGCTCAAATTATAGTTCCATTTTAACGCATTATTTTCTTCGTTTGAATCTGCATAAAATGCATCTTCGTCTTCATATTCTACAAATTTAGTTTCTAAAAAATCACACTTTGATAACTTACACACTTCCATTTGAATTTGCATTTGAATCCAATAGTCCTCTTTTGGAATTCCTGTAATCTCTCTAGAAACTACATTTTTAATTTCAAGCATGCGACCATATAATACCGATGATGGAGACACATTTATTCCGTCGGGAGATGCTCCGATAAAATAATATGCAGGATTTGGATGTTTTATACACCCAAATTCTTGAATTCTTGTTTGGTTTACTATTTCATAAATATCCTTTGATAGCTTTTCATATTTTTGACCCCAGTGCAGCGAAGATTCTGTGTTTACTTTATTATATTTTTCTACATCAATTGGACAACATTTTTCGTATATCAGCTGATTTTTTGTTGATTGGCTTCCAAATACTTTCCAAACCGAACTTGCCGTTATTAATCCATGTCGGTGCTGGTACCATTCATTTGTTCTTTGTTCTGGTTGATAAGCCGATTCTATATTTACTATTTTTTTTTTCATTTTTTCAATATTCAGGTGATTTGATTCAGTTGGATCGTCTTCATTTGATGACGACGTTTTACTTTTATCACAGTCACGAATAAAATTCAAGTAGTCCGATATTCCAATTTGTACGAGCGTTTTGAGCTGGAATTCAATTGATTCGTCATCGTCATCACCACTATCAGCATCGTTAGCAGTATCCGCACTATTAACACTATCAGCATCATTAGCATCGTTAGCATCGTTAGCATCGTTAGCATCGTTAGCATCGTTAGCATCGTTAGCATCGTTAGCTACATTTTCATGGTGCGAAAATACAAAATAACAAATAATTGGATAAACATGATTATAAATATCAATTTCAATTGTTTTATTTTCACTTGGACTTGGGTATGAATTATGAAATTCGTCAATTAATAATAATATTTCTTCATAAAGTAAAACCAACTCCTCATTGGATAATAATTCAAAATAATCATCATAATAATCGTCGTCGTCGTCGACAATATCAATATCATTACTTGTGGCGTCTAGAGTATTATCATGTGGCTCTCCGGATTCATCGTTTGAAAAATTCATCAATTTTAAAACAATATTCGGGTTTAATAAAGTTAACTCTGTTTGTACACCCATAGATACATACGATTTGGGCGTTGATGCATTTTCATTTCTTTGTATTTTTTTTGTCATAATTAAATTTTAAAAACTAAAACTGATTGTTTCTCTGTATTCCTGTTTTTGTTTTAATGTTTTTGAATGCGAGCCGTCTAGCACATATATATATATGTATTGTTTCTTTTTAGATGTTTTCAATAATCATTTTTAATCAATTTTTATATATCTATATTTTATACATTTTTATAAAAATTGATTTACAAATGTTTCAATATAAAGTTTATACAAAATATAAGTATATTTAAAACTCGGAAAAGTAATAGAAATAGAAATGGGAGCGAGTTCTTCTTCAGCATTGTGTCAAAATAAATCAACTTGTACTATAGTATCAATTGAAGGAAATATCGGATCGGGCAAAACAACGGGTAAGGGCAAGTTGAAACATTATGTTAATTTTTTGAATAAACAAAAAGATTCAACTATTTTTGTGGATGAACCCACGGATGAATGGGAGAGTATAATAGATAGTAACGGTGTCACTATACTTGTAAATTTATATAGTGATATTAAAAGATATGCTTTTAGATTTCAAATGATGGCATATATTACTCGACTCAAAAAAATTAGAGATGCTTTGAGAAATCCCCAAGTCAAAATTATTATTACCGAACGCTGTCTCTTAACCGATGCATGCGTTTTTGCAAAAATGCTCTATGATTCAAAACACATTGAAGAAGATGAATATTCTATTTATACACGATGGTTTCATGAATTTGCACAAGAAGCTGAACCCTCGTGTCTTATTTATTTTAAAGCATCAACAGATGTCTGCATGAACCGAATCAAAAAACGAAATCGCGTAGGTGAAAAGGACATGCAATACGAATACTTGAACCAATGCAATACATATCATGATAATTGGTTAATAACAGATCCGATAAATATAATACCCGTTCTTGTTTTAAATGCAAATGAAGAAGATTGTGACTACAGTGGACACATTCATAATTATATTTGTGAAATTCGCTCCTCGAAAATTATTGGAGTAATGCATCATTTAAAAACATATGTAAACAGTAGCAATAATCGCATAATGAATATTCACGATTTTACACTTTCTAACTCTGGTGACGAAACTTATTCAGAAATGTATTATACAGACATGTATAGGCCACTATATAGAACTATATAAAAGTGAATGTGTGAATGTGTGAATGTGTTACATTCCAAGGTATAGAACGTTGAGTATTTTTCGAGGTTTATATTTCAGTATATCCAATTCTTTCGATGTTGTTGAAAATAATTCACGTCCATAAATATCTTGAAGAAGTAGCCACTCAAACATTCCTCCCGTATATATAAATACATTTTTTATTCCAAGTTTAACAAGTTGTTCATATTTCAAATAAATACTCTCATCGTTCGAATTTAATCCGTAAATAATAATTGTTATATTGTTTGAATATTTATCATTTAAAATGCTATTTATAATATCTTCTTCTTCCTGAATTGGAATTGTATTTTGAATTAAACATGTTTGGAAATTTTTATCAAGCGTGTTTATTATCGCATATTTCTTCTTAATGTTATTAATGTTATTAATGTTATTAATGTTATTATTAGTATTATCATTATCATTATTATCATTATTTCCATTATAATTTTTGAAAGGATACTTTGATGCATTCTGAACATCTTCATAATTTATTTTAGTTTTCGAATTATTTGATCCCATCTTTTAATTTAAATATTAATTTATTGGAATTGATACTTAATAACAATAACTGTTTATATTTTTTTACTTCTCAACTATTTTTAAAATTTTAAATTTACACAAAAAGTTATTTATTAAAAAATTGACATTTTTAATAATAATAAAAATATTATCATGAACACAAACCAAATTCTGATAAAGTTAAATAAATGAATAATTATTCTACAATCGATATTGGCCAGAATAACAATGTTACGGGAAAAAATCCACTAGATGACGATTCATCAAGTCCGTACAATGAAAGAGTCATAATGGTTCTAGCTTATTTTGGAATTTCATTGCTAATAGGTATTCCATCATTAATGTGTCTGCTATGTTTTTATAGAATGCGGGGTTCATCTCCATGCAATTTTAGAGAAGCATGTTGTAATTGTTGATAAAACGGGTTGCTAAAGTTTTTTATATTATAATTTTTTATATTGTATTTTTTATATTAATATTATATTCAATAATAATATAAAAAATAGCAACATATATAATTAAATGGCATCTTTAGAACGAGTCATGCAAGCGATTGCCGTTTTTAATGACAAGAAGATAAAAGGAACGGTGCGTTTTACGGAGGATAAATCAAAGTTACGTGTGCGTGTTGATGTATCGTTGACGGGTCTAAAGTCGTCTGGATTGCATGGTTTTCATGTTCATGAGTATGGAGACATGAGTGATTCTTGTGACAGCATGTGTGCTCATTTTAATCCTTATAATAAAACACATGGGTGTCCAGGTATGAAAAATAGACACGTGGGTGATCTTGGAAATCTGAAGACAAACGCAAAAGGAGAAGCAAAGTATACTTTTTATGATGACCATATTAGATTGTTCGGAATAAAGGCAAATATTATAGGTCGTGGATTAATTATTCATGCCGATCAGGATGATTGCGGTCAAGGTGGACAGCCCGATAGTTTAATTACGGGGCATGCGGGTAAACGTATAGCATGCGCCGTGATAGGATATGCATCTCCGTTGAAGTATTAATTTTTATATTTTCTATAATATATAATAATATAAAATGTTATTTTTAAATATTCTAGAAATCATTTTTTATATAATTATATTATTTTCACGTTTTAATATCACAACAAAAATAGTACTAATTGTGATTATTATTGTTATTTCCACAATTAATGTAAAAATTAAAGATTATTTACAATACACAATTAAGGAAAAAATACCTAACAAAAAACTAATAAAACAAAAGATAGAAATGGGTCAAACTAATATATATGGTATGCCATCTGGTCATGCACAATGCATATCATTTTTTCTTGTGGTATTATATTTATTTTTTATAAAAACAAAAAATAGTAAA
>Ga0114966_10002018_pt1 | contig 18282 bp, 18 predicted proteins | sample M_130207_XF_Meta_FD_87029 | JGI IMG/M metagenome (GOLD analysis project Ga0114966, IMG submission 87029) | Freshwater microbial communities from Lake Montjoie, Canada to study carbon cycling - M_130207_XF_MetaG | ecosystem: Environmental > Aquatic > Freshwater > Lake | place: Lake Montjoie...
AATATATTTAATAAAATGTGTTTTATAGTCAAAGTAACACAAAAAAATTAAAAAGTATATTGCGCCTATATGTTTATCTTAAAAAACGAGCGTACGCTCGTTTTTTTAACGGTTAAGCCGCCACCATCACAACCAAAATCACCATAAAACACTTTAAAGAAACGAGCGTACGCTCGTTTTTAAAACAATAGTCCACTATAAAAAAATAAATTATATAAAATAAAATAAGCACTGGGTTGCACTATTCACTGGATCCTGTGTATAAAAACAATGTAAAGCAAAAAAGCTGAAACGTAAAAAATTTATTTATTATAGTATATATATCAAATGAAGCAACTGCGTAGACATGCTGGGAATTCAGTAGCGCTGATAAGCGCCTTGTATATGGGAATGTACTGTCCGCGGCTCTTTGACGTTGTTAACCTGTTGACTTTTCTGATATTTGGCACTGCCGACATAAAGGTTAAGCGGCGGATACGATTTCAGGAAGGATTGACACTGTGGAGCATCTGCGGGACTGCTGCGACCTCCTTGCTATGGACGAGTCAAATCTGGTTGGTCTGGGTGCGAGTTGTTGCGACAATTGGACATACAATAATGCAATGTGACAATAAATATGAAAAATAAAATTTAAAAAAAATATACAAAAAATTTTAAAAGATTTTATTTTTATTTAGCAGTAAACCTCAAAGGCTTTCCCATTAATTGAGCAGAGAATGACTTTCTGTCGCTGGACAACGAAGAAGTATCAATTATAAAAGTAGGACACAGTCCAATGTCCGGATCAGCCTGGCAAGCGCTTATGCCGGCATTGATTTCCGACTTGCCCGAAAAGGCCATGCACTGCATCCGCGGGGTAAATTTAAGTGCTTTACAGGTTCCGGCGCCAGTCGGATCAAATTGGGCACAGGTCACATTGTAGGCTACTTGTTGTTCATAGTCCTGGTAGTAGGATACATCGACGAGGCCCTGCAGCCCAGGTGACGCGTAAGCGCTGATGACGGCGATGACGTTCCAGTGGTCATTGAAATTATCATTGGCGCTAACCAAACTCGACATGTTGACGATTCCAATACAGAACTGAACATTAATTTTTCCGTCCACTAAAATATTGGAGTAGTAGGCCGTGCCAAACTGCCGGGTCACAAAGCTCGGAAGAGCCGTAGTTATTGCCGGTGGCACGGGAATCAGATTACCGGAGCCCGGTACAGGGTCTATGTACTTCATACTGAGTTTGTTTTGGGGACTTCCGGCAACAGCAATAGCAATGCCGGTAACTGGAATGCTAGCCCAGTAGGGAATGTTTGTGTAATTTTCATTAATAGAAAGATCAATTTTAGCGTTTGGATTAGCTCCGGAGCCAGATTTTACCAAAATTTTAGCCCGTGACGTTGCTGGCGACTGAATTTTTGAGGAACTCCAGGCGGCCAAGTCACTGATCATTGACAGGGATTTTCCTTGAGGATACAGACGATCGTTTTCCAGTTTAGTGGGTCCACAAAAGAAACATTCCGTGCCGTCGGTGGTGCACTTTGTTATTGTGTTTGGCATTACCGAATTGCAAAAAGTATTAATAATATTTTGGGTTGGCTTGTTATCGAGAATGATGTATCCCATTAGGTTTTTGCGACTGGCGTCCGAGTACTGCTTCAGTGCCATAATGAAGTTCCAGCTCCAGACGGTATTGGACGGTTGAATGGCAATGTCCACCGACTCGTAAATTGTCGACCCGTCGGGGCCACTGTCCGTAGAATCCTGGGTTGCCGCAAAATAGCCCCTTGTCATGTCAAAGAAATTTCCGTCTGGTAATTTTTGGGAAAATGGAGGAATGTTTGACACTGCGGGGGTGGATCCGCCGCCACCACCGCCGCCGCCATGATTAACGTTGTTGCCACCGCCGCCGCCATGATTAACGTTGTTTCCGCCGCTGCCGCCGCCGCTGCTGCTACTTGATTTTGAAAAAACTCCTGCTGCTGCCAGAATGGCAACAACAATCAAAGTTAAAAGAACGATACCTACAACCCAAAGGATAATTTTTTCCTTTTTTTGCATTTTATTAAACTTAAAAAAATTTTTTTGTTAATTAATTTAATATACTTGTATGTATTTTTGAAAAATTAATAATACTTGTACAATTTTTTAACAAATTTTAACAAAATACATATCCGTAAAATTTTAGCAATATACATAAACCAGACCCTTGGCCGCACCGGCTTCGCCAACATTAACACAAAAAAAAACCAAATTATTTTTTTTTTTTTAATTTTTACTTTACTGGAACAACGATCAACGAGCGCCAGTTCGGGGGCAACTGCAGCGGCGCAGACAAATCGGTGACTCCGAGGACGAACATGGCCTGGCGGGGCGGCAGCCCATTGCCAAACGGAAGATTCATAGTGTGAACGCCGTAATGTGAGTCGTCGAAAATCTTTTTGGTTTGCTGTTCGCGGTTGCTGCTTGAACTGCGCAGCGTAATATTTTGCTTTTTGCACCAGTCGGTGCAGAGCTCCATGAACCTGGCGTACGGCATGTAAATCGAAAAATTTTCGGCATCGCGATCTCCTGACTCGTCGCGGTCCAAAATGTCGCCATTAAACAGGAACTTCTTAGTGGGATTAAGCTCCTGCTCAATGACTTCGCGGGCCTTGCGGAACTTTTCGTCGGCAAACGACCAGAACGACACATCGCCAAAATCCTCCAGCATCTGGATGTAGCACGCGTGAAACTTTATCAATAGTGATGGCAGTTCGATGCGCAACTTCCGGGAGATTGTGGTATCAACCTGGTCGTCCCGCACAGCGTTTTCCATGCGCACACAGAAAATGCGGCGAAAAATAGCGCCAAGTGCATCAGCCCAAGGCGGCAAGTCATTGCCGGTAAACAAGGTCTGGGCGACAAACTTATGCATAGTGACGGTTTCCATGTGTTTTCGATTGACGACGACGGACTCGCCAGTGACCATGCTCTGGTAATCGGAGGCCGCAAGACCGAAATTGTGCTTGACCTCGGGGCAAATGATGATGTGCTTGTTGAGGAGCGAGGAAATGGCAAAAGTAGTCTGGCAATTTGACGAAAGTTTCCCGATAGACTCCTTGCCGTAAAATTTAGAAATAATTTCACAGATGATGCTCTTGCCGGTTCCGGCGATTCCCAAAAAGAAGATGCCGACCTGGTAGTTATCGAGCTCGCCGACCTTGTACAGCAGACGGCCGAGCATGGCGTAAATCTGAAAGAGACTAGACACAACCGGGATCGTTACGTGGTCCGCATTATAAGGGCGCTTGAAAAATTCAAAGCCCTGGCGCTCCAGCAAGGAATCAAACAAAGGAGTAGGCCAGGCAGTGGGATGGAAGCGGGGCGAGCCCGGGATCGACGTGTGCATCAGGATGTTTGGTTTCATGGGCTCGCCTGAGTTGAGCATTTCGGCGAACTCCTCGGGGAAGTCGCTCTTGAAGAGCCGGGACGAGTGGACGTCCTGGGAGACAAGGGACGCGGATAATGAAATGTCGGAGCCGGTGTAGAAAAAAAAGCGGCCGTGGCCGTCAGGACGTATAGGCGGACCACAGTAATTTGGCAATTCGCGACCAAGGAGAAGCAAGCCATTGTGAAAAGAAAAAAGGCGACGCCACCTGGACACCGGGGGCAAGTCGTCGTCCCGGCCTTCGGTAAAATATTTGACGACATTGTCAAAATTTGAGGAAACCTTGGTCGCATTTGACCAGGCATTGCCGTGCCGGTTTTTGTCACAAAACGCAGTAACCGCCTCCTTGATAGACTTAATGGGTTTCCAATAGTGTGTGTGCAGTAATTTACCCGGCTCGGCTCCGGGAAGCATCTGCTCCCGGCAAATCATCTCGCCGTCGCGCCGGTACCGCATATGAACAAAGTGCCGGGACAGGGCTACCACGAGGGCCTGGTACGAAGTGAGTTCATCGGGCACATGGGAAAACCGCATCAAATCATACTCATTGACCGGACGGAACACCGGCTCGCTAGGATCAACTGCGGCCACCGAGCGGAACACCGCGTGCAAAAGCTCGTACAGGTGGTACACGACCTCGATGACCTTGTGGAGCTGGCGCGATACCTCCATGCGTTTATCGAGCCATCCGGAGGAACCCGCGTCCTGCTGCTGCTGCTGCTGCTGCTGCTGCTGCTGCCGAAACCCAAGCCGTGGTCTCTTGGCGGGACGCTCGCCGACCGAGTCATCCTGGGTTTGTACGACGTCAAAGGAAGACGCGATTTTGCTGCGCAGGGAAACCTCAAATACGAGACCAATGACGCCACAGTGAAACTGGTAAGTTGTCTCCAGGCGCGTCATCTGTGGATCCTCCTCCAGGTTGAAGCCAAAGAGGGACTCGGCCATACACACGGTCTGGTAGCGATCGCGATCCAGAACGGTGTGCACGTCAGTGAGCCAGTAGCGGACCAGAACGTCGAGCACCGCCCTGGCCTCTTGTTTACTGGGCTTCTGTTGGTCGGCCAGTTTCCGGGCATCGGCAATCATCTTTAGGTAGGTGTCGTTGAGCGCCAGCGGCACCGAAAAGCTTTCGGACTGGGGACCGATGTATATGCCGCCGATTTGATTGGCCAACGCCCGGGTTTGTTGTTGCTCACGCTGGGTCGACTGGCTGTTGGCTTCAGCAAACTGGCTCAAATTGCGGAAGAAATCCTGGAACGCAGCCATCGTGATAAAGAATTAATGGAATTGAAAATGAAAAGGACTTTTTTTGAAATTTTTTAATTAAAAAATAAAAACACCAAAATCTAAAAAATTATTCAAATTCAGGGTCGATTCTGTTTTCGCCCGTATAGTAGACGTCCCGGTAGTCTGGGCCCACGAAGTTGCGACGGGAGCAGGCAATCCCGTAGGAAAACGGATCCTGGATGCACCGGTACGGGTAGGACGCGTAGTAATTATAGTCCGGGTAGTTGTAGGAGCACCGCGGATACGACGGATCATAGCCCGGGTGCTTTGCATCATTGCTAGTGGGTTGGCATTGGTTGACATGGCTGAGTGGTGCAGGGGCACTAATGCTGGTGAAACTCATTTTTTTACTAAATATTAATAAATAAAAAGATTTCAAGAAAAAAGCTGGACAGCCAGAATGATGACTCCAAGGCTGACGACGGCGAGGCAACTCAGCTGGTAGTAATTTCTGGCGTTGTCCGTCTGGAGCCGGGACACATGGCGCGACAAAAGATCGTAAAAGGCCAGGCCGAGTGAGCCGAGAACGATGCACAGGACACCGACGATTGCCAGTTTTCCATTAATTAGTTTTGGGGAAGCTTCGGGAACAGAGGCGGTGGCGGCGGTAGCGGCGGCTGTGTCGGAAGCGGCATCCATTTTTTTTTTGGAAGACAAGTAAAAACTTTTGAAACTTTTTAAAATTAAATTTTAGAAAAAGTAAAAAAAATGCCGCATTACAATCCAAGCGCCTATGCGTCCGCCAATATTGGGCGCCGGGGCGTAGGCCCGCCCGGACCCGGCAATCAAAGTACCTTTAACCAGAGTCTGCTGCAGTACCAGCAGCTGTACCCGTGGCTCGGAACCGGACTGGCCAGTGCCAATCGCCTGAACGTTCCGAGCCAGCCCGGTATCACCAGTGAATCACTGGACGAGGTTCCGCCAAACGCGGACGACACCGTTCGCAAAGTAGAGGAGACCCCGAGCGGCACCGTGGTTTCGACCAAGACGAGCAATTTGGTCTCGTGTCCGAACGCCGAAGGAGAAGTGGGGCTCGGGTGCTGGCTCTTTAGCTCGGACAATGACCGGTTCGCCCGGAAAAACCTGGAGACCGACACGATGCCCGGCGAGAAGGAGCCAAAGGATATCATGGTGGTTCCCGGCAACTGGATGGACCTGCAGAACGACCCGGCCTCACAGTCCTACACCAATGTGACGGCGGACCTGTACAACCAGGAGCTGCTGGCGTCCGAGCAGCGCATCTTCACTGGCGTGATGGTGAACTCCAACACGGGTCAGATGTATGAGACCTACGAGGACGACGTGCCGCCGCCCAATACGGACAAGAAGCGGCGGCTGCCCGAGGAATTTTCCATCCAAAATCCAATATTGACGGCACTGAATGGCGGCTGGGACCCGAGCCTTCCGGCGCGCAACAAAACCGAGGTTATGGAGGTAATGTACGGTGCCGATGCCGGACTCAATCCCTGGGGATCGGGGCTCTACGCATCGGCGATCCGCGACATCACCGAGCAAAAAGATGTGCGGCAACAGTTCAATAACCGCAACGGCTTTGTGCCGATCGAGCCGGCGTGGGATACCCGGGCTGTGGGCTTTGTGGGGCACGTAAGCGCCTACCGAGGCACCCCGCACATGCCGCCAACCCAGCGCGAAGGCAAGGAGTTCCCTGTTACGTTTAACGAAACAGTCACAAATGTGCAAAATAGCGACTTTGACAGGCCCAGTGACCGGACAAACTACACTAACCCGAAGAACGGAAACCGGGAGCACCTGGGGATGTTTCAGAACGGTACGATGTGTGAGGCAAATCTTGTCCCGGGGCGGATCAACTACAGCGCAATGGAGCTGCACCAGACTGCCGGTAAGACTCCGCCAAATTTGGTGTTTGATACGACGCAGACGGCGGGCCAGATTTACCTGGAGGGCGACGTGCAGCTCAAGGAGGAAGGCCAGTACAGTAAGTACGTTGCCGCGGCGGACTCGCACGCCATTAAACTGACTCCAATGACCCGGGGCATTACGCGAGGGGCAAGAAAACATGACCAGAACGAACGCAACGAATGGCTGACAGCGACGGGTGCTGGTAGCGACGGCATTGTCCTAAACAGGGATTTCCTGGCCAATGTGCGGCTCGTGCAGGAACCCGAGCTTCCTGCGGCGCGGGTTAATATCCAGAGCGTCATTGGTCAGGGTGACAGCATGGCCGAGGCACGGCCCGGCGTCAGGCTCGTGACGGACCGGTCCTTTGCGAGCAACAGTGCCGCGACAAACCGGGTCTCGTCCGCAACGACGATTGGCGCCGGTGATGGCCGGATGGCTGACGAAAGCCAATTTTTAAATTCAGTTAGATTAGTGACGGACGCGCGGCAAGCCATGATCCGTGTAGCGGACACGCTTGACGCCGGACCGGAGTCACGGCCGTACACCAAGCTAGCGGTGGAGCGGAGAACCGCTACCCGGAGCCAGGGAGCGGACATTGATGGCGGTACCATAAAAATTATGCCAGAGTACGTCGGGCCCCTGGTGGACCGGAGCCGGGCAGGCAGGGCGTTTGGACTCGTCGGGTCGCTTGAGACCGAGAGCACTGCCGACATGCGGGCGTTTAACCGGGACTCGCGGTTTTCTGATTTGGATCGCGAGAACGGTCGGATGACGTTTGGCGATGTGTCCGGGTTAAGCTCGGAGCACATGGACAAACAAAACAGTGTCTACAAGAACCATTTCGGTGAGGCGCTGCCACGACTACAGCCCTCATTTATTCCAGTGTGGTAAGCAAAGCTTAAAATAAAGAAATACAAAAAGCAAAGCTATTTATTAATCTGCAAAAAGCGGGCGACAAGCTCACTGTGCGTGATATTGTCCTTGATGCTCTCCACGGTGCCCATGACGGTGGCGGCTGAGTTAGCGGTGCTCTTGTCGTGGCGTATGCGCTTCGGCACGATGACCAGCTCGATCGGCGACGGGTGCAAAATACACTCAAAGATGACGGAAAAGCGGGGCACTGACGGTTGCAGAAAATCCTCGAGGGTCTTGACGAGCGGACTGGATGTGTCGATGACCACCCGGCCGATTCCAATGGGCTGCGAAATTTCCCAGGACCACTGGCCCTCCAGGAAGCGTGCGTCCACCAAAAAATCGACGGTGTGGTGCTCCTTCCATTTGTAGGGCAGCGTCTGCGTCAGGGGTTTGTTGAGCGGCATAAAAATAAGCCCGTCGTCCTCGGACACTGGCTCGAACTGGTACAGAAAGTCCGAGAGCTCGTAAAATGGTTTTTTCCGGAAGTGGATGCCCTTGGCGGAAAAAAAAGAAGCAGAGGCCTGCTCCTCGAGACGCTGGGCCGCTTCCATGCGGTCCCGGTAGCCGGCCGTTAAAAAAGATTTCCCCGAGACGGATACGACGTCAAAGGCCAGAAAGACTCGTTCATGCGCAGGCGCGCCTAAAGAGCGCGAGGCCAACACCTCACCGGTGATTAGGGTGCCGAGGAAATATTCAGGCAAACAAGAAATTTCGTAGAAAAAGAGGCTGCCGGTGCGGTCCATGAGGCAACAAAACCGGTCCCCGGACGCCACCGTGCCGACCACGAGCGTCATGTGTATGCCATTGGCCTTTTGGGAGACGACAAACGTTTCTGGGTAGCCAAATATTTTGTTCAGGATTTTGGTGTCGATGCTTTGGGGTTGCTGGGTCGGAAAGAGTTTCTTTGGGTGGCGATAGAGCTGGCGGATGACGGCATAAACCTCTTCCTGCAGAATGGCGGAATCGTTCATCTCTTGACGTCGCGTAAAAATAAAATTAAAAAAAAAATACTTTTTTTTTTTAGAATTTTTTTATTTTTCTATAAACAAAAACAAATTTTATCCAAAGCAATATGGCAACTCTTAATTTCCGAGCAGATGGTGACGTAAAGGGAAAAACTCCCTATATGATGCTAATTGGAATTGCGCTTGTCGTAGGCGCAATCATTGGCGTTGTAGCCGGTGTTCTCATTAAGAAATCCAACAAGTACAAAAACACTAGACGGGCCTACATCGTCATGTGGGGCATTCTTATCGGTGTCCTATCCGCTGTCGCCACCTACTTCATTGCTAAGGCAGTAATGTAAAATTAATTTATTAACGGAAAAATTTACGCAGTAAAATTTACGCAGTAAATTTAGCATAGCTCAGTGCGATGAGCAGCGAGTCCGCCAGGTCGTCCTTTTTCCGCGATGCGTCGAAAACTTCCCGGCCCAGGAGTTCCGAGTCTCCCAGGAACACAAGGCGCTCCGTGTCCAGCAACATCCGGCACGTCAGGATGCCGTCCTTTTTATTGGCCGCATACCGGGCCCGGGTCGTAGCCTTGGCCTCCTGGGCATCCAGGGCGGCACGGTTGACACAGCTAGCGACGCTTACATCAAATTTTTTGCCCGGCGATACATAGGAGACACTGGAGTTGCTATGAAGTTTTGTGTAAACGTAACAGGCTGAAAAGACACTGGCGCCGAGCGCCTTCATCCTGGGATTGCAGTTGGGTTGGCGCTCGATCGCCATCACAAGGGGCGCCTGTCCTTCCCTGGCTATGGTTCCGATGACCGTCATCATATCCCAGACCCGGTCCACTGCCCCGGACATTAGCTTGCCCAGCTCGATTTTGTTGACATTTCGCGCCTGGGGAAACAGGTCGGCATTTTCCCAGCGAATGACTTGAATTGGTTCAGAGATTTTAGTACGAATCACACACATTCCCAGATTTCGGGTGCCGATATCAATTCCAAGAATAAACATTTATATTAAAAAAAAATTTATTATCTTTTATTTGTAGAGAAACTTTTTTTAAGACTTTTTCGGCGCTGTATGCTTGCCTTACACACTGCCCAGGGATTGACGCTGCGGACTCCGCTAAAGCGCTTTTTACCGCTTGGAGACTTTTTGCGCGATTTAGTTTTTTTAACTGATTTTATGCAGCGCTCTAATTTTTTATTTTTGCTTTGCGAAAGTTTTCGTTTGGCCATTTTTTTTTTATTTAAATTGACAAAAAAAATAAATACATATATACCTAAAATCCCACTAACGCCCGGTAGATTGCACTGGTCTTGTGGATTTCTTCAACAAGCTGCGCCGACACAGACGCCTTAGGAAGCAACCAAGCCGGGTTCGGTCCAAATCGATCAGACGTGTCCAGTAGGTCCAACGATTGCATCACGACGGCGGGCACAAATTTTTTAAAATAGAAATCGCAGAGCCGCGGCATCATCAATTCATTCCAATATTTCGCATTTCTGGGGTAGCAGTCAATGCCGGCCTTGGTTGGCGTCCAGACGTAGAAATGGCAATAGGGCAAATCCAGGATTTCCATGCAGCCTTGAATTTGCGCATAGTAGTACGGCGGAATGGGGCCGTAAAGTCGTTTGCGGAACGGGCACTTTATTTCCAAAAGAAATTCATGGGGGTACTCCGTCGGATGCTCCCACAGCGGCACCGAAACTATGCCGCGCTGCGCGTCAAATTGGTTGCTCGTCAGATTGTATTGGGGCGCACTGTGGCAGCGCAGGTTTATTGGCACCAGGGAAGAAGTAACATAGGTTGTGATGATGCCGTCCGGCGACGCCCCAAGAAACGGAAACCTGGGAGAAATTGATAGCCCTGATTCGCGCCACGTCGGTTTTGGTAAATCAGCTTCCCCCGGAAGCTTTGAGGCATAAATGTTGTCACTGGCCAGGGTTTTAATGTACGCGTCGCAGGCGATCGGCTCCTTTGCTGTGCCGTACGCCGTTGCTTCGTTTCCGGTAAAAGATTTGAAAAGAAGTTGCACAAGCAGGTCGTCCGGGGAGCAGTACGGATTGGCACCAATTGCCGAACCAAAATTTGAGGCCGTAATGCGATTGACCCGGGCTTCAAGCCAGGCAGGTGAGCGCTGTTCCAGGCATTGCATTTGCTCGGCCTCTGGGCCAGTGAGGGAAAAAATGGGGTCAAAGATGCTATGAACCAAAGCCAGCAGATCAAGTGGGGTTTCGGTAGAAAGCATGGCTTTTATATGTCGCTCCGCCTTGAAAATAAATAAAGATTTAAAAAAAAGACGCACAAAGAAAAACTAAAATAAAAAAAAATGTATTCGGTTGCCGCGGATCAACCGCTTTATTGCATAGACAATGGACAGTGCGTGAGTTGCCAGGCGTGCACCGACTTTAAGAACGATCCGGGCAATGTGCGCGGCTACATGACGATGGGTGACTGCCAGGTATCGCTGATGCAGAGCCTAGCCATGGCAAACAGCGGCGGAGAGTGGAGCAAAGAACCAACCAAAGACCAGTTGACGGCGACCCCAAAGTGCGCCTGCGACTAGCAAAAGTACTTGGTTTCTGGAAAAAAAGATGCCGGCTGCTCAAAGACCACTTGGTTCTCGACCAGACAACAGTACTGGGTAATCAGATCGGGGGTGTCTGGAACGTTGCGCAAAAAGCTTGCCACGTCCAGGGAAGCAGGCTCCTCAACATTGCCGACGCGCAAAAACCGCTCCAGTGCCTCGGGAGCCGACTCGCAGTAGTCGGTGCAAAAATCAAAACAGGGCACGCAAACGGGGCCCGGTCGGTGAACGCCTAAAAGAAATGGACTGGACGCCAGCTCCGCGGCGGACGGCCGACAGTCCGGGTTGTAGTCGAGCAGGGGCAGAATAAAATTAGCCAGCTCGGTGGAAACGTCGTCGGAAATGCGGCGCAAATACTTGGCGATGCGGGCGCGGCCACGGTCGTACGAAGCCTTGGTTGTGGTACCAAACAGTTCCCCGGCGGAGGGAAGCGCGACCCGGAGCATAGTAACGCCCAGCGCAAAAATGTCCGCCGACGGGTAGAGCATCAGGCTGTCCTTGCCGGAAAAAGCGAGCTCCGGTGGGATGTGGCCGATGGTGAACAGGGAGCCGCGCCGTGAATCCGAGCCAATCTGCATAGCCAGCCCGAAATCGATTATCCGAGACTCGCTGTTGTTGAAGAGGATATTGTCCATCTTGAGGTCACAGTGCATGAACCCAGCTTCGTGCAACAGCTTTAGGGCCCGGCAGACCGGCAGGAAAATGGAGCGAAACAGTTCGACCGGGCACGGGTTTTTGGATTCAGCCATCTGGTTGTTCAGACTAAACAGACTGTTTGAACAGCGCTCCAGCACCAGGGCCAATCGGTTCTGAAGACCGGGTTTTCTGCAGTCAACCGGGGCCGTCTCGACCGCGATAAATTTTATAAAAGTACTGGAAAGCCCCGAGGCCAGCCGCGTCAATTTGATCTCTTCAATGGCCGAATGGCCCGGCCGCAGAACCTTGATCGCCACCTGAGACTTTGTAAAGACATCAACTGCCTCGTAAACCGGCGTGTCCTTGTCCAGTATCTCGGTAACGATGTACCGGTCCCCGCAAATGTGCTCCGGTGAGGCAAATAGCACGACACGCGCCATATGCAGCACAAAAGAGGGCTTCATCCGGTTTACCGCGGTTCCGCCAAGGGATAGCATATTCATCTTTTCCAGGATATTAATGTAGTCGGTTGAGGTTTCAAGGGCGTGATCCTTGGGCTTTGTCTCGGCGTAGTCACGGCTCTCCTCCAGGCGCTCCACGCAGGACAGTTTGACGCGGGCCTCGGTAGCCTCGATCACTAGCGGTATGAGCCGACGGATAAGCTCGGCCCGCAGCTGAACGATTTTCCGGGTCTTTTTGGAAATCATGTGGGAACAGTGGTGGTCAATGAAGACGAGCCTCGCGCGGCGCTCTTTTAGCAAAAATTGTAGCATAAAATATTAAAAATCTTATTAATTATTAATTAATCACTTGACTTTATTTTTTCGGGTTAATTAATTTATTAATGGTTGGTTACCAGTAGTGCCGGGAAGCGCACATAGCTCGGAACAACACATGCGCTCGTCGGCAAGCACGTGGGCAAGAACCCCAAGGCTATCGAAAAAGTACGCGATTGTAATGGCCGAGGTAGTTGCGGTCCCGCACACGTACTCGTCCCAAAGCCCTTCGTACCCGGTTTGTCGATGATCGGCTGTTATACATTTGATGAGTTGGTCATTGCAGAGACTCCGGTCGCCGTGGCCGCAACACATGTCGTGGTCCCGGCAACACGAGTCTGTTTTAAAGACGTCCGGATCCGGTGGAATGCTGCCATCACAGGAAGCCTCGGGAAGTACCTTTCCGTTGCACCAGTCCGGTCCGCAGAAGTTTCCGCAAATTTGTAACCCATTGACGCACAGAAATCCCAATAACAAGATGGTTCTCCACATTTTTATATTTTATGTTTACTTTTAAATTTTTTTTTAAAATTGTGGCATATTTACATATGGCGGAGACGGTGATTTAGCTGCTGGCGGAGACGGTGCCGATTTTTTATTTTGCGCTGGTGGTGGCAGTGGCGGTGCCAATGGCGGTGCTGATGGCGGTGCCGATTTTTTAATTTTTTCTAGCGGTGGCGCTTGCGCTTTTTTTTCTTTGATTGCAGCTCTGTTTGATTTTTTTTCTTCTTCTTGTCTTATTTTTTCTTTATTAAACTTTTCTTTTTCTTGCATCATTGTGCGTCGATTTTCCTGGGCAGTTCTGATTTCATTATAAATTTCATCATAAGCTTCCTGCTGCTTTGTAGTTATACTAGCGCCTTTTTTGGGAATCGGCCTTTCTGGTTTGCTCAATACATCGCCTACTTCAATTTTTTGGGTCGTTACTAAAATATTGTCATCGGTATATTTTAAATTTGGGTTTTCCAATGATACTTGTATTAAACTGCCTATCTCCAAATGCCCGTCCCGGCATACTCTTTCGTCCGCTAAAAATTCTCTGTCGGCAGTTGCGGTAAAAGTTTTTTGGTCTTTGTTTTTAATAAAATGAATCCCAAATATTTTTTTGATATGCTTATTACACAGCGTAAATTCTTCGTTAATTTCCGCCATGTCAATAGTTTCTTCTCCAAATGTATAGTAAAAATAATTTTTAATAGAATTATAGTCTGTTAGTTTCATTTTAACAAAAACATTTTTTAGCTCACACCTTTTTTCTTTTTCGCGGGGTTCACCTTTTTTTTGCTGTGGGTTCCAAATGGCAATGCACCTGTTTATATCAGAGTCTTTGTTTTTATTAATAAATATCTCCATATTCCTATTATTAATTGGTATATGCATTTTATTCATTTTTTCTATTATTTGCAGACGTTCCTCTTTGGTTTGCGGATAGTTTGGTAGAGTTTCTGACAAAACACAGTTATCGCCCGGTTCAAATTTAGGTAATTTTGGAAGAATGGGCGGTGGCGGTAGTTTGCCTTTGAGTTCAAGGACCTTTTGTATGAAATTTTTACTGTTGTCTATGAAAGCATTTTCTAATTCGATAAATTTTGATTCCCATTCGGGAATAAAATTTTTTAATAAATTTTTAATTAACTGAAAAGCGATTTCTCTATTATTTTTAATTTTATAAGGAAACATAAAATAAGAGTGTTCTTGCACGTCATTTTTTTCGTAATTTTCTATTTTTAGTTCAGATTTGGGAAATTCAAAATCACGGTAAATTACCTTGATTTGTAAAAAAAGTAAAAAAATTGTCAAGATTTTTTTTAAATTATCATTGGCATTTTCAAAATTTTGATTAATTTTAGCATTTAACAAAGGCTTTGTAACATGGAATTTATTCAAAAAATATTCTTTTATTTCAATGTTATATGTAGCTATTCGTTTAAAAACTTTTGTATAAGCGTGCTCTAGCCTTTTAAAATTAATTACGGAACAATCTTTGCAATTATCTAATTGTGTTAATAATTTATCGCCCAAAATAGCTGAAAGAAAATAATTCGTATAGTTCCAGAAATCAATGTCTTCCCCGTTTTCATAAAGATCATTTGCTTGTGATAAAACGCTTTTTAAATTTTTAATTATTGCATCGCAATCGCTCAGACTTTTTTTTGCTTTTTTAATCTTAACTACATCTCTTTCCGGAATATTATAGAGTTTGAGTCGGATTGCCTCTTGTCTGGCTTCTTTAAAAAGTTTTTCTTGCTGTGATATATTCGGATCGTCTGGGGAGGCCCCAGTGGGCCCTGGTGCCGTGGCCCCCGAGGGCCTGGCTGGCGAAGCCCCCAGTGGGTCTTGCATTTCATTAATAAAACTATTATAAAATTCCTGTTTCGCAGTCGACTGTGTGTCATCAGCGGGATTAAAATTTAAAAGATTATCAAAAAAATTTTCATCAATAACGGGTTGCGACGCCGGCAGACCGGCAGGAAAATCATCGTCATTGCTACTAAAAATAGTGTCACCAATATTAAAAGAACTCATTTATTTAAATTTTAAATTTATCTGTTTAAACACAAAATAGGCAATATATTTTTAAAAGCCGTTTTGACATCTATAATTGTTTTTGCACCCATTAATATTATTTTTCCAGTTCTAAAAATAATAATTGTAACTTTGGGCTTATAGCAATTAAATATGAGTCCAGAAAATTTTTCTGGCTCATATGTAAGATACTGTTTGTTTCTATCGCTATTTGACATTTTTTTTAAATCTACATTAAACATAACATCGGCTGCTCCAACTACATTAACTACTTTAAAGTCTTTAAATCTTAATTTTTCTTCTTTTACTATGTCATCTTTTTTATTTTTAAATACAGAATTTCTGTAAATTATGTCGGCAAATTTTTTTGCTTCTTCTCTAATTACTTTTTCGTCCTCTAATTTTGTTTCAATTGTCATTTTTCCATTTCGAAAAATAGTTGCAGTTGTCGTTTTTGAATAAAGTAGTAATGATCCAAATTTATTATTATATTTCAATCCTTTTATAAATAATTTTTCTTTATTGTTAATAATTTTTAAATCTAATTTATTAGTAATAGTTTTTAAATCTAAAAAAATACTTTTTCCCAATTCCTCTGAATTTTCAATTTTTAAAGCTGCTGTGGCAACAATGTTAACTATATTGATTTTCTCCGTTAAAAAAAAATTTTCAAAATCAGTGTAATTGTTAAAATTTATCTTTTGTGTTATTTCCATTCGGTTTTCTTTTTTTGCCGCAATTGATGGTGCCGCGGCCCCCGACGGCTTGGATGCTGCAACTGGCGGTGCCGTGGCCCCCGAAGGCCTGGATGCTTCAACTGACGGTGGCGCGGCCCCTGAGGGCCTTTTCGGCTGCGCTGGATCTGGCGCTGGCGGAGCCCCTGTTGCTTTAACTGACGGTGCCGAGGCCCCAGAGGGCCTGTTTGATGCTGCAATTGATGGTGACGGTGCCCCGGTTTCTTCAACTGACGGTGGTGCGGCCCCTGAGGGCCTTTTCGGCTGTGCTGGCGGTGGCGCTGGCGGTTGAGCAATACGAATTACAATTTTTAATTTATTTTTTAAATTAATTTTATCTTGCTCAGGCTCTTTTTCAATTAACTCGTCTAACCTATCTTTTTTGTCTGTATCTGTAATTTCATTATATTTTCTTGCTAATTCAATTTTTTTGTTAGGGTTTGTCAAATTAACTGTTGATTTTAATTGTGTTAAAAAATCAGATATTTTTTTTTCTTCTCCCATTTATTTAATTTGGTAAAAATAAAATTAATTCTTCGCCTTCTTTTATTTCTTTTTTTGCTATAATTTTTGATTGATCTTTATCTACTATTACATTAGCAAGCTTATTGTCAATTTTATAATAAGGCAAAAACTGAGAAATATCTAAAAAATCATTTCCGCAAACAAAATCATCTTTGTTAAAATTTTTTGCCGCTGTCATAATAATTTTGTTTATTGATTTTGAATACTTCATTTTTATGCCAAGAAATTCCTTAAAGTGTTTTGTGCAAATAGTAAAAGTACCTGGAATATTTTCAAATTTATCTAATTTATTATTTTTATTACTAATTACAATATTATTTTCGTAATTTTCCTTTTTAAGTTTAATGTGGGTGTTTTTAAAACCACACTTGGTAAAACCATCGTCCTTTTTATTTTTACAAAGAACAATACACTCTACAGTTTTTGGATTAATATTTGAAATGGAATACTTTTTAAAATTTTTGTAGTTTATAGTAAAATTATTAATTTTCATTTCTTTAACTATTTTATTTCTATAATTTTTAGTATCTAAGTCTTTGGGAAGTTCTAGCTTTTTATAATATTTAACCAGGGTTTCTGCTTCTGGCGGCGATTTCGGTGACGATTGCGACGATGATGTGGCGGCAGTTGGCGATGGCAATTGCGCTGTAGCTGTCGGTAATTTAGCCGGAGACGTTGACGCCGATTGCGACAATAATGGCGATGGCGGTGATTTAGCCGGAGACTGTGACCCTGATGTTGCTTTGGCCGGTGACGGGGACGCTTTTGGTGTTTGTGTTGTAGCTGACGACTGTGACCCTGATGCTGCTTTGGTCGGTGACAGTGGCGGTGATTTTGGCGGTGTAGCGCCAGCTTGCGGCGATGTCTGTGACGCCGATTGCGACGGTGGTTGTGGTGCAGCGGCTGGTGATTTGGTCGGTGACGGTGGCGGTGGTTTTAGTGTTGTAGCGCCAGCTTGCGGCGATGCTGCCTTAGCTGATGACGATGGCGGTGGTTGTGGTGTTGTAGCTGGCGCTGGCGTTTCTGCCTTAGCTGATGGCGGTGACGGTGGCGGTGATTCTGGTTGTGGTAAAGCGGCAGCGGAAGTTTCTGTAGCAGTCGGTGTTGCTGCTTTAGCCAATGATATTGTCGGTGTTTGTGGTGAACCGGTAACAACTGGTGATGGTTGTGGTACAGCAGCAGCCGCCGGTACTATTGTGGTAATTGGCGGTGAAGCATTAGCGGAAGTTTTTGTAGCAGCAGCTGGAGTCGGTGACGATTGTGATGCAGCGGCAGCTTGTGGCGGTGGCGGTAGTGCAGTGACAGCGGAAGTTTCCGTAGCTGCGCCAGCTGGCGACGCTGGCTGTAGCACTGAAGTTGTAGCGTTAGTTGGTTGTGATGCTGTCGGTATTGCAGCGGCGACTTTTGATTTTGCCTTAGCTGCTGGTGCAGCGGCGACTGTTGGTTTAGCTACTGGTGTCGCCGGTTGTTTTTTTTTTGCTACTGCTGTACGACTACTTCTTCTACTACCCGTATTGTTTCCGTTACTGGCTGCTGCTGTACGACTACTTCTTCTACTACCCGTATTGTTTCTGTTACTGTTGCGTGTTCCTGCTAATATTGCTTCTGTTATATTTATTTTTGTGGGGTTTTCTAAAAAATTTTTTTTATATATTGGGCGTTTACGTGTTTGGAGTTGTGCTAATTCTTCTGTTGTATATTTGCGATTATCCTTCTTTTTAACGGACCTCTTTCTACTACTTTGGCTGCTGCTGCTACTGCCCGCGTCGCTGCTGCTGCTTCCCGCGTTGTTTATATTGTTTTGATCTTTCTTTCTTAAATCTTCTAATTTAATATAAATAAATTGTTGATCTGTTCTTTTTTTTTTTTTATAAATATAATATATATTTTTAAAAAAATTTTTTTTTTTTTTTTTTTTTTTTAAAAATAAAAATTAAATTTTTTTTTTTTTTTTTTAAAGACGAAGAGATTTTTATACTTTTCTTATAACTGAAGAATTTAGACTGAATATATATTATGTATATGTATCTATTTA
>Ga0114966_10002020_pt1 | contig 18268 bp, 14 predicted proteins | sample M_130207_XF_Meta_FD_87029 | JGI IMG/M metagenome (GOLD analysis project Ga0114966, IMG submission 87029) | Freshwater microbial communities from Lake Montjoie, Canada to study carbon cycling - M_130207_XF_MetaG | ecosystem: Environmental > Aquatic > Freshwater > Lake | place: Lake Montjoie...
ACATCGACAGCCCACACATCAAGATCGTCCACACCGAGCACATGAACGATTACCGGGTGATCAGCAGGGCGACCCTTGACTTGGAAAATTCGGGCAACCGCAAGTTCCGACGTGGCATCAGCGCCCAGGCCGTACACCGTCTCCGTGGGTAGAACAACCAGTCCGCCCCGCTGAAGCACCGCTACCGCAGCATCAATCCCGGCTTGGTCGGCTCGCTGGATCTGGGCGTGGGGAGCGGTCACCTAGACATCTTCGCGCACCCACCGGCCGCGGGCGTGAACTGGGCTGGCCAATCCGTTGCCGGAATGTAATCCAAACCGCTTGTCGCGCCTGTATCCGTTTGGAAAGGTTCATGGTTAACAGATCTCTTGATAGGGGAACCGCGTGCGCCGCCGCCGACTCACGATCGTGCTTTTGGGCATCATCGCGATCCTCGCCGTGCCTGCGCTCTCTGGTGCAGCTCCCATCCCAGGAACGATTATCACGTCAACGGGCTTCTTCCGATTTTGTGCTGAGGGCCAGATCGGCATCGCCAACATTGACACGTCGAAATTGGTGGAAAACGGTGGTAACTTCACCATCACCGGAACGGTGTACAAGGACGAATCTGACTTTGTTTTCTCCAAATCTGCTGTCGTTACGTCAGCAAAAAAGATTTCCACGACCCAGTACGTGCAGTACGAAAACAATGATCTAACCAAGCCGAAGTTGATCCGCTGCAAGATGCGCACCGGAGAGAGCTTGAACAAGGGCAGCTGGCCCAACGGAACGACGTACGGCAACGGCCGGTTCGTTGTTGAACCAGCATGGGGATTTGGTAGCGCCGGCGACGGACTCAGTACGTCGCCTTCCACCGACGGCACCTGCCAAACGATCAACCAAAACACCATTAACAGTGTGTGGGGATCGCTCACTAACACGGAAAAGAACGCCGCTCCGTACAACCCCACCGCATCCAATCTGCCCGGCGCCAGTGCCAACACCTTGGCGACCGTCGCCGACACCGTCGTAGGTGTAGGCCCGTCGTGGACTCCCCCAGTGGCGGCTATCACCACCAACGGCGCGATTGCGGAAATCGGCTCCCGTGCCCTGATTGCCAACAGCAATTCATCGCTCGCCCCCTACTTCGAGGGCGCGCACTATTGCACCCTGGTGGCCCCTGAATTCCTCAAGCGCGTGCTCCTGGGGCAGGTGAGCCCGAGCTGATGAAGCGCTCCGTATCTCGCCGAATCGGCGTTGTCGTGGTGGGACTCCTTGCGGCCACGGGTCTTGGCGTTGGTTCTGCACAGCAGGCTCAGGCTGCCACCATTTCCGTGCCGTTCGTCTGCGCTTTTAACGCACCATCACTGGCCGCTTCCTACGACCTGGGTATCACCACTTACGCAGTCACCATGACTGCCCCGGCAGTATCCGATGCAGGTTCGACGATCTCGGTGACCTACGACTTCCCCAGCGTGAATGCCAGCTTGCCGTTTGCGATCACCGGCGCACAAGTTCGTGCCGAACCCACCATTGATATTCGCAAACAAAGTGGCTCAGCCCTCTTCAACGCGACCGGCACCGGAGCCACTGGTTCCCCCACGACGATCTCCATCGGCGGCTCGGTCAGCGCTCCCATGCCAGTAACCATCAGCGTGCCAACAACAACCGGAGCTGGAGCTCCTACAACATTTGTCGCTGGAGACAAACTCGAATTCGTGCCGGCGTTGTTTAAGTACACCTTCGTGGCCGCGGATGATGCCAACCTGGTGGGAGCGCAAGTCGCCTGTACGCCACAAACATCGACTTCCTACGGAGCACGCACCACGATTGCCGGTGTTGTGCCTGCTTCACCCAGTAGCAACTGCATCGCACAAACAGGTGACACCACCGGTGGTGCCGGATGCGCTACCGATCAAATAGTTCGGCTGAGCGTGCTCCAAGGGCAACTCACTCAGCGCACCTACACCAACAGCACGACTACCTCTGGATCAACGGATGGATCGGGAACGACCACACCGGTGCTGGGGACATCAAACGCAAATAACAATGCGACCAGTATCAATCTGGGAACCATCACCTCGCCGCTCGCTCCCGCGCCAGTCAGCGGAACACTGAACGACATCACCATTTCTGACACGCGCGGTGGAAGCTACGGCTGGTCACTCACGGCTAGCTTGACTAACTTCACGAGCGCAACCGGAAAGTCCATGGCTAAATCGACCCTGGCGGCAACGCCTGGTTGTGCCACTGCCACCAACGGCACCGCCTGGGATTACTCCGCGCCCAGCAAGACCGCTATTGCCGGCTTCGATTCCAGTTTGGTCGCCCCTGGCCAATCGGCTGGAAGCAGCGCCCAGAGCTTCTCGGGCACGGTAAGTCTGTGCACGAAGAACACTGATGAAAACCTCACCACCGGAACGACTGGCGGTGTCTACAACGTCACCTCGGCCCTGACTCTGACGATCCCTGCCTTCCAGTCGGCTGACCGCTACACCGCCATCATGACTATCACGTTGGCATAACCTCCCGCCAACGATTTACTCGCGTACTATCCATCGCATGGTTATTGTCATCTCGCATGCGTGGACTATCGACGCTGAGGAGCACGCGGACGCGTACATCAATTTCTCTGAAGGCTTCGCGCAATTCTTTGACGACCACCCTGGCTTTATTCGTCGAGTACTCGTTCGTGGCCAAGAGGATCGCACCCACTTTATGAACATGCGCTTTTTCGACAAGGTTGACTCTTACCTCGAATGCACGCAGCGCGAAGGGTACGTGGCTTACACGGAAAAGATGTACGAACACATGAAGCCCTACGAGTCCTACCCGCGGGAATTCGTTGACGTCGTACTTGACACTGGGCCCAGCAACGACGTTGTGGATGCGCTGACCTAAATGGCGACTTTCGTCTTAGTCCATGGTGCATTTCGTGGTGGTTGGGCGTGGGATCAGTTGGCTCCTTTCCTGACATCGGCCGGGCACACCGTCATTGCCCCGACTTTAACCGGATGCGAACCCCACTCTGACCGAGTCGGTACCGCAATTGGACTCGGTGAGTGGGTTGCTGACGTGGTCTCGGCCATTGATGCACAGGACGAACCAGTGATCTTGGTTGCTCACAGCCAGGCCGGCTTGGTGTGCCGATGCGTGCTTGAAGTGCGTGCTAACAACATTGCACGCGTTGTTTATCTAGATGCGGCGGTGCCGCGCAACGGGGAGCGAGGTGTGGACCTCAATCCGCCCGGTTCGCCGGCGCCACCGGACAATCTGGACCCCGCGATGAGCATCCCAGCTCGACCCGTGGGCACCGAACAAGGTTTCCTTGATACGTCCCTCGTCGACTACGTCAACGCACGCCTTGTTCCCACTCCACTTGGTCCGTCACTCGAACCCGTCGCGTTGGAAAATCCCGCCGCCAATGACGTGCCCACCCGCTACATATTTTTCTCTGACACTCCCGCAACATTTCCGTGTCAACTCACGCGAATGCGACTGGACGAAAGCGGTCAGCCCTACGAGGTCATGGTTGGACCGCATGACAGTCCACTAACCAACGCAACGAAAGTTGCTGAACTGCTCCTGCAGAGCGTCTAGCTCGCTACTGCGTGGGTGGCTGCAACAACGCACGCAGTGCTTCCACGCCAGCAGGAGCCGGTACGGAAGGTGCGGGAACAGCACTTGGTGCTACGCCAGGTGCCGCTGGCATCGGAGGCAACGGTGCCGGAGGGGGGGTGGCAGAAGCTGGCTGAATTGCTCGGTAACCGGGCGGTGGTGGCGGAGCCGGAGTGTCAACCACGGGTCGAGCCACTGCAGCAGCCAGTGCAACAGGGGCACCTGCCATGGCGGGCGCGGGATCAAACGCACTCACACCAAAGCCTGGAGCACCCGAGGCAACCGGAAGTTGCTCAATGAGGGGGTCTTCACTCAATGGCTTCTCCACTGGGCGGCGCTTGTACAGACCCAAGAGCGGAATCTGGAGCAATAGCCACGCAATCAAAATCAAGAGCCACGGGTAACTAGACGTCGCGACAGAAAAACTGAGAACTCCCGCGTTCACCTTTTGCTGATCAACCGTGATCAAGTCCAAACCAATGAACTCGCCCTTGACCCGGTACTGGCCAAAAGCCGGGGGGCCGAGCGTGACGCTTTGCCGATACTCAACCGTCTGTGATGGCTTAATCGTGCCTAACGCCGGCTGTTGACCACTGGGGCTGGTGAGCGGGGTAGCAGGATTTTCACCACGGCCCACTGTCAGGTTCAGGACAGGATTAAGCAAGTCCGACGAGCCCGTATTTGTTACAGAAATAACCAGTTCACGCTTTGCTGCTCCACCGAGGTAAGCGGCAAGTGGGCCACTGCCGGTAAGGCGTGCCGACACATCGACTGAACGACGGTTAACCGTCTGCGACGGGGTTGCTGTTGGTGCACCTGTGATGGTGAATGGAACATCCACCGTGTTGGTATCCGCAAGCGACGCGATGTGCACAACACAAGGACACGGCGATGGCGGCAAGGCTGGTAATGCGACCTGCACAGCAATCTCACCATTGGCATTTGCCGTGGTCTGGCCTTGACCCGTGGCCTGGCAATCAGCGGAACCATTCAGATAGTTATTGCCACACACGGCAACAGTGATCAATGAGCCTGCGGGCCAACCCGAGCCCGTCACAATGACCGAATCGCCGACCTTGGCGATGGGTGGGGCGACGTTTGCTGTGCGACCGGTGGGGGCTGCTGGCACCGCGAACGGATTCGCTGGATCAACAACTGTTCCCACCGTGGTGCCCGCACCGGGGATCGGATCAGCAGCCTGGGCCACCGTGGACAGCCCAGCCAGCATCAAGGCAACGAGCCCGACGGCCAGCGATCCTGCTACTGCTTTGGTGCGACCACTCACAGTAGGTCTCCTGTCGGTGACAAAGGACCCGCATCGGCGGCCATCTGGCTCACCAGGTTTGCTTCACGTCGTGACCAAAAGACCGCCACCACAATACCCACGATGATTAAGAGCAACAAGAACAAGAAGACCCACGAAACAGCAAGCGCGGTAGCTGATCCCGACGTATCCACCTTGCCCTCCGAGGCGATCAAGCGAACGTTTGCGGTGACTTGATTCAACACCGGCATCTTGGTAAAGCTCTCCGTCAATACAACCGTTGATCCAGGCAAGATTTCCGGAATCGGACCCCGCCCGGTATTGCGCAAGGTGCGACCAAAGAGGCCGTCCAGCGTGATGATGCGATCCGCAGTGAGTCGAACGTTGCCGCTGTTACGCACCGAATAGGTGACCGTGGCGCCGCCTTGCTGGCCAATAAATGGAAGGCGCGCAGGGCGTACCTTCAGGTCAACCTTGGTGATGGATAGAGCCGGAGTTAAGGGACCAGCAATACGCACATAGGTGCGCACACCTAACGCTCGTTGGATTTGAATCTGACTGTTATCTCCGCTGGGGGCCGGAGCAGGCTCAATCGTGACCACACCGCCGGCATGGTCACCGGGAGTCACACCCTTCGGGACCGTGACGGTAAACGGAACACTCACGCTTCCGCCGGCGGGGACTTCGACTCGGGTTTTATCAAGCGTGATCCAGGAACCGACGTCAGTGTTCTTATCGCCTCGCTTGCGTAGCGCAAAGCCTGCGCCGCTTTCAACGTTGAACGCATCGGCTGGATAGAGATCAAGTACCTGCGCGACCTGGCCAGCATTTTTTACGGTTACGGAATCTTTAACCGTGGCACCAGGTGAGAGTTCGAGAAAGAAATATTGACGAGCAGTGAATGTGCCTTGCTTCGTGGGAGATGCCGACCACGCTCCGTTGTCGGCGGCTTGTGCGGTGTTCGCCATCGGCAACAAGCCTGCTGTGACAAACGCAACTGCAGCAATTGAAGACGTCAATCGCAAGACTGAACCACGCGTCACGCTATGTATCCATTCGACGGCTCGTCAGGAACGAGGTGGGTAAGGCCATTGTCGCGTTCTTGCCCGCCATATCACCACACCACATGAGGGGAAGAAAAACTGCAATCTGAAGCATCAGGCAATGCCTAACGTTCCCGCAGGTGAACAATAGATTCAGGCATCGTTCAGCGTCAACCCATCTGCCGTTTACCTTCACCGTGCAAGGGATTGTGCGAAATCGATGTCGTTCAACCTCGTTGACGCGGGCGCTTGCCCGACTTAGGGTAAGGACAGCACACTACGAAGCACCAGAAGCCGTCTGTACGACGACGGTCGTTCCTGCGCTTTGCCACTTCCCTACTGCCCCACAAAGGACGCTCACCCCTATGTCTGCGGCACCCCCATTCGTTGCTTCACGCGGTAACTGGACTCGTACGATCGCTTCCCTTGGCGCGCTCGCACTCATCGCCACGCTCGTGGCTGGGTGTGGCTCGAAGGCTGACACTTCCTCCGGATCAGGAAGCTCGGGATCGGGCGCGGCCGCAGGTGCAGATGATGCGTCCCCTGGTGTAACTGCGGACTCGATCAAAATCGGCTACATCGTCCCTGACTTGGGCGAACTCCAAGAATCCTTAGGCTTCAAGACCGCGAACTACGGTGGCGCCGATGGAGTGATTAAGCAAATCCAAGCCTCCGTCAATGCAGTCAATGCCAACGGTGGCCTCAATGGACGCAAGATCGTCCCCATCATTAAGAAGTACGGCGGCGGTCTTGACAACCCCGAATACGCTGAATCTTTTTGCAACGCTTTCACCCAGGATGAGCAAGTTTTCGCGGTTGTCCTTGAAGGACAGTTCCAAAACAACGCGCGCCCGTGCTATTTCGCACGCAAGACGATCATGTTGGATGAGTCCCTTTTCGCCCAAGATCAAAAGGAATTCGAGAAGTTTTCCCCCTACCTATGGTCGCCTAGCTGGCCTGAATATGGCGCCTACCTCCGTACCGAATTGGCTGCGTTGAAAGACCAAGGCTGGTTCAACGGCACAGCGGGCGTTGCCGTTGTCGGGGTGGACAATGAAATTGCTCGGCGCGACATCACGGAGATCGTGCAGCCCTTCTTCGCTGCCAACGGCATCACCAAGTCTGAAACCTTCTTTGTTGATACCGCGAATATCGGAACCCTTGGCGCTGGTTCATCTGCCGCCCTCACTGGTGCAGCTAACTCCGGCCTGGACCGCGTCATCGTCGTTGGTGGTGCGCGGATCTTGCCCATCATGTTGTCCAGCCAAGAAGCCACTACGTCGAAGGCAAAGTTTGCGATTTCCTCCTATGACAGTCCGCTGTTCTTACAAGACAACCCGGCGACCATCGTCGACACCACATTGACCGGCATGATCGGCTTTGGCGTCTTGCCTGCTGGTGACATCCGCCTAGATCCAGCCATTCCGTTCCCAGACCCGGCCACCCCCAATCAGGGGCTCTGCAAGCAAATTATCGATTCAGCCGGAGCTACCCCGCCCGACGGTGTGCGCCCCAATTACAAGGAAGGCTTGCAGTACTGCGATGCCAACTTGTTCCTCAAGGCCGTCATCGACAAAGCCCCGAAGGACCTCACGGCTAACGCCTTCCGCGATGCGGCATGGCAGGTCGGAAGCGGATACAGTTCTGCTGTTACGTTCGGCGGGTCAATTGGTAACGGGCAGTACGCGGCTAGCAACACTGGTCGAGTCCTTGTTTACGAATCAACGACCTGCCTAAACCCCGTATCCGGCAAGCCCGGGTGCTTCTTATACCGAGGTGGGAATGTCCCGTTCGCTACCAACTAGCCCAACAGATGTTGGGGTAGAACAAATCCCAACCCTGCAAGCATCGGTACGTGACGCGGCCCGGACTGCCGTAGGTATCAGCGGGGACATCACGATCCCCAAGTGGAAAGTTGCCGTTCCTACCGGCGCCCGACGACGGGTCCTGGGACTTTCTCTCATCAACGCTTCTGTCGCGCTCCCCTTGACGACCCTGCTCTTGCTTTCCCCTGAAATCGCGCGCGACAACAACTGGACCACCACAACGGTGGGCGGAACGGTCATCGCTGCGGCCATCTTGGCCGGACTTGTCGGTGCGCCACTCAGCGACCGCGTTCCCTTCAATCGTCGTACGGCAGCCTCGGTGATTTTCGCCGTGAACTCAGCCGTATTTGCGCTACTAATGAACCTCATCCCAGCGTTTGGCTGGTTCCTGCTCGTAGCGCTGGCACGTGGCGTTTTATTTGGACTAGGCGCTCCTATTTGGCGCACTCTGGCCTTCGACTCGACCGTGCCGGAAGCTCGCGCCCGAGCCATTGCCCGCACGCACATGGGCACCCTGATCGGGAGCGCATTAGGTGGTGCGTGTGCCTGGATCGCCATTGCTGGCATCGATATTGGCGCTGGCCAGGCACTACTCCTCTCCGGCATCTTGGCCGTCGTCCTGTCCTTGGGCTCGTTGCTCCTGACGGAAACAAAGGTAGGCGGAGCAGAACCAGATCGTCTTCGTCGCGCCATGGGTCAAGTTGATGATCCCGTCGCCGGCTTGCGCCCCTCGTGGTCCGAATCCACGCTGCGCGTGCGATCCATCCCGACCGTGAAATTTGCACTCACTTCTTACGTTGCTATTGGCTGGTGTGCAGGGGCGGCGTTGATCGTTCCCATCGTCCGTCTTGCGCAAGCACGCGAACTCAAAGAGGGCACCGCAGCGCTCGTGATAACGATCGCCAGCGCTGTTGCTTTCCTTACTCTCTACCTCGTAGCGCGTGGCTTAGAAAAATCTGTCCGGCGCTCACCTGAAGCACTAGCAGCGGTCATCCCCCTTGGTCTGATTATCGGATTTGCTGGACTGTTACTGATCGGACTCGTACGCCCGGTCATCTCCCCGCAACTTGCCTTGGCAGCGATCGGTGGGTTCCTAGCCTGGGTTGCTCTCGACATCACGATGCTTTCGGTTATTCAGCCCGAAGACCGGCCCACGGCGGTGGGAATATCTCTGTTTTCAACCATTGGAGGCTCACTCCTTGCGCTTCTGGTGATCAGCGCCGTGAGTGCGCTTATCGGTGGCAGCGCCGCCTACGGAGTCGCCTTCGCGGTCGCAAGTTTGCCGATGATTTTGTTTTGGCGTCGGTCCAAGAAACTTATTCGTGCAGTGGGGCCTGACCTTGATGCTCGTCTTGGAGTCGACGACGAAACCCAAGACTTTGATGAAGCCGTAAATGAATCCGGAGCGGTTCCCATACTTTCGGCGCGCAACATTGATTTCGCTTATGGATCCGTGCAGGTTCTCTTTGATGTATCCATGCGGGTTAATGAAGGCGAAATGGTTGCGCTCCTTGGCCCTAACGGAGTGGGTAAGACCACCTTGCTTCGCGTACTTTCCGGATTGGAATCACCACAGGCTGGAGTCATTCGCCTAGGCGGTGAAAACGTGACGGACATTAACGCCAGCAAGCGTGTAGCCCTGGGCTTGTCCCAAATTGTGGGTGGCAACGCTGTGTTCGGCTCGATGACGGTCTACGAAAACCTCATGATGTACGGCTTTAGTTTGGGGCGCGACAGAGCCAGCATTAAACAAGGCATCGACGAAGCCTTCCAAGTTTTTCCCAAGATTGCCGATCGCCGCAATCAGTTGGGCTCGACCCTCAGTGGTGGCGAGCAACAGATGCTCGGTCTGTCCAAGGCCCTCATCACCAAGCCGAAGGTCTTGGTCGTTGATGAATTTTCCCTCGGCCTGGCCCCCATTGTGGTTGGCGAGCTTTTGGGAATGGTGCGCCAACTCAACGAACGCGGCACTGCCATCTTGGTTGTTGAGCAATCCGTCAACGTTGCCCTGAATTTGGTAGACCGCTGTTACTTCATGGAAAAGGGCGAGATCGTCTATGAAGGAAACGCAAAGGACCTCCTCGCCCAGCCGGAACTCGTTCAAGCCTTGAGCCTGGGTGGCCATCCAACTACCGCCGACGCCAATCCCGTCACCCTTGATAAATCTGGGAGCCCCGCATGAACCTCGGTGGATTCGACCTTTCGTTCCCCAACATTTTGAGTGGACTCTTCACGGGGTTCCTCTACGGGCTCTTGTCTATCGGACTCGTCCTGGTCTACCGCGCTAGCCGGTTCATCAACTTCGCCCACGTGGCTATCGGAATTTTCGCCGCTTCCATCTTCGGTGCCATCGTTGCTAAACAGGGACTGCCCTACTGGCTGATGTTCCCGGTCGGCATCTTGGCCGGAGCACTCATCGCCGCCGGTGTCGAATGGGGATTTGTGCGTCGAATTTCCGACGCCCCCCGCGTGCTTGGAACCGTTGTCACCCTCGGTCTAGCCCAATTCCTGATCATTTTTGGCTTGGTGGTTAACCAAAGCAACGCATCTGGTCGCTTGTTCCCCAAGCCAGCGCTACCGGGATTCCTCACTGGCCTCAAGCTAGGCGCGACGACCATCCAACCCTCTTTTGTCGCCATCGTTTTGCTCGCCCCACTCGTTCTGCTCGCGCTGTCGCTGTTTCTTCGCCGCTCGCGTTACGGACTGGCAATTCGAGCCGCTGCTGACAACCCCGATGCCGCTTCCTTGGCTGGAGTGTCGGCAAGCCGCATGGTCACCTTGTCCTGGGGAATCGCTGGCGCTATCGCCGCGTTCTCTGTGATCTTGGTGTACCCAACGATTAACTTGCCGGACAAGGACTTCCTCGGTCCATCGCTTCTGGTCTTGCCGCTCGCCGGCGCCGTCCTTGGCCGCTTCCAAAGTTTGCCGATCGCCTTCTTCTCGTCCGTCGGGATCGGAGTCGCGGCCCAGGTCTTGGCAAGCAATCAAAACTTGCCTGGGCTGCCGCAACTTGCCTTGGTCATCGTGGTCTTTGCTGGCTTGCTCCTCCAGCCCAAACTTTCTTCGCGTCGTGACGAAGACCGCGGTGAGTGGAACAAGTTGTATCCACCCCAGTTGCCCACCCAAATTCGTCGACTCTTCACCGTTCGGCTGATTACTCCCCTCATCTCGGTCATCGCTTTGGCTTTCGCGGTGTACATCGGCCTGACCGTAACCAATAAGACGGCCACGATTTTGACGTTCGCCGTCGGCTTCACCATCGTGGGCTTGTCTGTGGGCGTGCTGACGGGAGTTGCTGGCCAACTCTCGTTGGGTCAATTCGCCTTTGCCGCCATCGCGGGCACCGTTGCTGTCAAGGTTTCAGCCGCGACCGGACAGTTCTTCCTTGGGCTTCTGGCTGGCGTAGTTGTTGGCGCCATCGTCTCGGTGTTGGTCGGAATTCCCGCCCTTCGACTGCGCGGGCTTGCCCTAGCTGTGAGCACCCTAGCCTTCTCGTTTGCCACCTCATCGTGGTTGCTGCGCCAAGAGATTCTCATCGGCCCCACCGCTTCGGGAATTCGCGTTGATCCGTTGCAAATTTCAGGTCTCAATATCAACTTCAGTTTGCCAAAAAACTACTACCTATTCTCTTTGGTGTTCCTCGTGATTGCTTTCTTGATCGCGGCCAACATCCGTCGTACCGGTTTGGGTCGAGTCCTTCGTGCACTGCGTGACAATGAAGACGCAGCGAGAGCATTCACGATCGCTGCGCCGTACCGCAAACTTCAAACCTTTGCTATTGCTGGTGCAATTGCTGGACTTGGCGGCGTCGTCATCGCTAACTCGGTCACGACCCTGACGCCTGATTTCTTCAAGGGTGCCTTCAGCGTTGATGTGGTTTCACAAAGCGTGCTTGGAGGTTTAGGTGTCCTTCCCGGACCAGTGATCGGTGCGCTCTACAGCCGCGTCCCACAATTAGTGACACTGAATGAATTCATCCCACCATTGTTAATCCTGCTCTCCGTCATCATCATCGTTCTCATCCCTCGCGGCCTAGGTGGATTGCTTGTCCGCGTGCGCAATTCCGCGGCCTTTGGCCTGGCGCGGTTGCAAGGTGTTGATCCACAAGCCGCCATTCGCTTCGACGAAGGTGAAGTCGATGGCGAGGACCGCCGCATTGCTGTGATTGATGTGACGCCCCTGAAGCAAAACGTTGGCCGTGATCCGTTCGTCGGAATCGATCCACAGGCGTTGCCCCCGATCCTTCAAGTCACCGGGGCATCACGTTCATTCGGCGGCATCAAGGCCGTTACGGGCGTGGACTTGGCCGTCCAGCCTGGTGAGATTTTGGGAATCATCGGGCCGAATGGCGCCGGCAAGACCACCTTGTTTGAAATTATTGCCGGCTTCACCGCGCCCGACAGCGGCTCCATCGTGTTCAACGGTCGCGACATCACCAAGCTCTCTCCGGAGGCTCGGGCCAAACTCGGTCTCGTGCGCTCGTTCCAGGCTGCTCGGTTGTACCCAACGATAAGCGTTCTGGAAACCGTGATGGTCGCCATGGAGCGCACTGCTCCCACCGGAGTGACTAGCTCGCTACTGGGCTTGCCCATGGCTGATCGAGCCAAGAAGGCACGCGCCATGCAGTACCTCGAAGTGATGGGGCTTGATTATTTGCAAGCCAAGCCCGTGGGTGAGCTCTCTACCGGAACTCGTCGCATGGTGGAAATCACCTGCATGCTGGCGCTGGATCCACAAGTTCTCTTGCTGGACGAACCTGCCGGTGGAATTGCTCAATCTGAGGGCGAGAGTTTGGTTCAACTCCTGACCGGAGTCAACCGCGATCTGGGAACCACCCTGGTGGTGGTTGAACACGATCTCCCCCTGCTCTTTCGTCTAGCGCAGCGAGTGGTTGCCATGGAGCTTGGGGCGGTCATCGCCGAGGGTTCACCTGAAGCTGTGCGAAATCACCCCGATGTGGTGCGCTCGTACTTGGGCGCAGATATGACCGCAGTTGAAAGATCAGGTCCATTTACCGCCACAGTGTCGTAATGTAAGCGGCGGAGGTACGCCGTGCACTCGTCACGTTTCACCATCGCTCGATCACTGATCGCTCTGTTGGCCTGCGCTGCCCTTGTTGCAGGATGTAGCAGTTCCAGCAACAGCAACAGCGGTGCCGCCGGAAGTGGCGGCGACGCGAGTGCCGCTGGCGGTCCTGCGGACCAACCATCGCCTGGAGTTTCGGCTGACACGGTCAATGTTGGTTATCTGGTCGTTGACATCGGCGAAGTCGCCAAGAATTTGGGCTTTAAAAATGTCGAAGACGGCGGCTTTGATGTCACCGCCAAAGGTATCCAGGCGGTCGTCAACTACGTGAATACCAACGGTGGGGCGGGCGGGCGCAAGATCAACCCGATTATCAAGCCCTACATGGGACAACTCGACAGCCCCGAATATGCGGAAGCTCAGTGCCGAGCCTTCACGCAGGACGCGGAAATCTTTGCCATCGCCATGGACGGTCAATTCCAAAACAATGCTCGCCCGTGCTACCAATCTGCGCGAGCGATCATGTTGGACCAGACGTATGTCCCTCTTGATCAGCAGGAGTACCAGACCTACAGCCCCTACCTGTGGTCCACGTCGCTTCCGCCATTCGACTCCTACGTCAAGACGCTACTGCCGAATCTGAAAGCAGCTGGTTGGTTTGATGGCGCACAAGGGGTGGCTGTCATTGCCCCCGATGCGGCGGTCTCACGACGAGCCATCGATACGATCGTGACCCCTTATCTGCAGAGCATCGGCGTGACAAAGTCCGCAAATTTCTTTATTGACGTCTCCAACATTGGCTCCCTCGGTGCCACCTCCTCGGCGGCCCTTTCTGGCGCAAAAAACCAGGGTTTGGACCGGGTGATTGCCCTTGGCGGCGAACGGATCGAGGCAGTGGCGTTGTCCTCGACTGAAGCCGAGGAACTAACAGCGAGGTACACCATGTCCTCATACGACAACCCCGCATTCTTTGTCGACAACCCCGAAACCATCGTTGGGAAAAGTCGGATCGGAATGATCGGGCTTGGATTCTCTCCCTCATCAGATAACCGGAGCGACTCCTCGACCCTGCCATTCCCGGATCCCGCTCGGCCGAATGAAGGTCTGTGCAAGCAAATTGTTGATGCGGCTGGCGCTAACCCGCCTGAAGGAAACCGCGAAAACTACCGCATCATTTTGCAGTTCTGCGATGCCACCCTCTTGCTCAAGGCGGCCCTCGATAAGGCCCCCAAGAACGTGACTCCCAATGCATTCAAAGACGCCATGTGGTCGTTGGGCACTAGCTACAGTTCGGCTGTTGCTTACGGGTCTAACTGGACGCAAGGCCAATACGCCGGTGCGACGACACTACGTCAGATCACGTGGGACGACACCTGCACATTGAAGGACCGCACAACAAAGGGGTGCTACCGGGTCGCACCCGTTGACACCCCTTTGTTGACTAACTAAGAGCGGTTAGAAGTCCTCAAACATGCGGCCAAAGCCGTAGAGCTTGTCGTTGATGCCATTCTCACGCAGGGCCATCCACCACGTCGCAGCATTAATAGCCACAACAGGCTTGTGGAACCAGCGCTCGGCCTCAGCGGCTAGGCGGACCATGGACAAGTTCGTGCCCACTTGGACAATCGCCTCGGCGCCGCTCTCATTGAGCTCAATGAGGGCATCGCGAAGTTCGTCTTCTGTGGTGTGAGCAATGGAAACCGCGGTTGGACGCTTGAGGCCGATCAACTTCTTGACCTCAAAGCCAATCTCCTCAAAGTAATTGATGACCTCTCGGTCACCGTTTTCTTGATACGGCGTGACAACAGAGATGGACTTCACGTTGTAACTGTTGAGGACCTTTTGGCACCCTTCAGCACCAGTTGCCACCTCAAGCCCGCCCGAACGTTCTTTGACGCGTGCCTTGAAGTAGTCATTGCCCGCAACGCCACCCCAGAAGGTCTCAGCCGACATCCCCATGACCATGTAGTCAACTTCGGCCGTGCAGACCAGGTCAATGGCGTAGTCCAAGGACTCATCGAGCTGTACGCGCAACTTTTCCATCTGCGCTTCAGTTGACAGGTCTTGGTCATAGATGTGGATGCGGCTAAACAGCGGCGTAACGCCGGGAACACCCATGCGATTGAAGTCCGGCTCGACGATGGAATTGGTACTCGGTGCCAAGACACCAAACTTCTTGCGGAAAGCGAGTTGATCAGCCATGTGTGTTCTCCCTAGACAACGGTGTTCGTGGACTGGCGTTGAAAACGTGTAAAGAGTCGATAGCAGGCGTAGAGAAAGAGGGCCTGTGTAGCCGTATTAATCCCTTGCGCCAACCACTGAACTTTTACATCAGAAACATTTCCTTTTGAGCTGATCGGCGGAAGGGCCAAAGTACCCAAGGCATACAGGGCAAAGAGTCCCGTTGTCACAAAATCGCGTTGGCGAGAAGCAAGGATTCCGGCCGAAACAGCCAGGGCCGTGGCCCACAGACCACCTACTGCGAACAATATGGTCCGCTCACCCACGGCAACCGCACCCACCACACCGAGCGCGAGCAACACACTCGCCGGCCAGAAGGCCACCTTGCGGCCCTTGAGTATGCAGATCACGCCCCAAGTCAAGATCGCAAACCCTGGGGCCAGCGCACTGACAAAGGGAATCTGAAATTGTGAATAGGGGACATCGAAATCCGGCGCGCAAATAGGTACCGCAGCAACGTTTGCAAGGATCTTTCGCACCGGTCCGGCCAGGAACGAACACACCACCAAAAGCACAGCGGCGATTCGCATGGCTAAGGCAACAGCTGGCGATCCATCAAAGTCATTGAGCACTCGCTTGGACAGGTACCAATAGCCCACACCAGCGAGAACAATCGGAACGATATCTTCGGCCGCTAAGACCAACGGATAGGTAACGCAGTCAGTCAAGGCCACTACGAGGCGTCCTGCTGATCCATGGTCTTGCGGGGGTCAATCTGGTCAAAGATGTTGCGCTTCTTGAACCCGGCTGTCGCGAAGCGGCCACCAGCTTTTGCAGGAGTCAGCCATGCCACGCGCTTTCCACTCTTCTCGGTCTTCAAGACACCCTCGACAAGGTAAGGCGTGACGGTCTCCACCGTGTCACCCAGGATGTTGAAGGTCTTCTTGACCTTTTCCCACTGTTCCATGTCGTCTTCGTAGTCTTGGATCAACAAGTCAGTCGCGACAATGCCGGGGCTGAGGTAACCCATGCCAACGCCGGTTCCCTTGAGTTCCTTGATCAGTACCTTGGTGAGGTAGTTCAGCGCACGCTTGGTCGCGCCATACGGACCCAGGCCTGAACTGGTCTGACCGTTGGAGCCAAAGCCCTCCATGTTCCAGATGTAACCAGAACCTTGAGCCAACATGCCCTTCATCGCCACCGCATCACCGTTGAAGATTCCCACGATGTTGGTGTCGACGATGTCCTGCAAGTCTGCAACCGAGTGATCCTGAAAAGCCTTGCGCGGCAAAGAGATGCCTGCGTTGTTAATCCAGATGTCTACCCGACCGTACGTCGCAACGGCGTGATCCCACACAGCTTGAACTTGGTCGCGGTCCGTGATGTTGCATGCCGCAGCCGTCAAGTTCGCCGACGCTCCACCGAGAGCCTCCAGGCCCTTAGCCGTGGATGCCTCACTGGATCCGGTGAAGGTGACGCGGCAACCAGCCTTGATGAACTCGCGCACTAGCCCTTGGCCAATGCCACGAGTTCCACCAGTGACGACGACGGAACGGTTCTCGCTCATGCTTGTGCCTTCCAATCCAGCTGTCCGAAAATGACGTTAGTGAGCATGTCGCCCTTAAATGCTTCCCACACAATGCTCAACGACTGGGAGTCGTCAAGCAGGTATTCGCGGCCCTTAATCTTCCACACATCACCACCGGTGAAGTGTTGACTCGTGAATAAGGCACGTCCGTAGTTGCGCGCATTTCCCATGATATCCGGGCCGTCATAGGTCGTGTTTTGATCGCGGCGCAAGCGCTCGAAGGTGTACTTGCGGTTGATCGCACCTTCCCAGGTGATCGTCTGCTTGGTACGTACGAGCGACAAAGGCTCATGGTCAATGGTGACGAAGTTGTCGCCTACCTTCTCCCGTGAGGCGGCGTCATAGACCTCAAGAGTTCCGGTCCACGCCCCTTTTTGCTTGGTTGGCAAGACGTGAGGGCGAGGCGCGCGGTCGGTTTCGTCCCGGATCCATGCATCAATGAAGCCTTGGGTTTCTTGATCATTCGCGCCGACATCAACAACCTTGTACAAGCCGTTAAATACCGCGCACACGCTCCAGCCGTCGTGCAAGACCGATGAGTAAACCTGGGTCTTGCCGTCCGGAAGGACTTGGTTCCACGTGCGAAGGTCGGCTTGCCATCCGGGTGAGTAGTAGTGCGCATCAACGAACAAGCCGTAGGGCTGACCCGTGCCATAAAAGTCAGGGCCCATGTACACGCGGTTCTCATCTGAGTCGATGACTTCAAAGCGGAAGTCTGCGCCGAGTTGGAAACGGTTGCGCAGCGGACCGGAACCATCCAAGGTGCCATTCATCCAGTAAACCGTGGTGCCGTCAGGCAATACCTCACTGGCGCGCGCAATGCGCTCATAGCCCACGTGGTTGCCCTCTGGGTCGAACAGGCCCGGTCGCCCATGCCACTCCCCCGCGATCTTCTTTTGCCATTCGCTGGGCTCGCTAGCTGCACTGCTTTGGCGATCACTCACCGCGGTCATCTATCCCTACTTCCTGATCGGTTCGTCAAGCCACCTTAGTGTGCCTGAACTGCGACCACATCGCCCGTCAATCAGGCAAAACAAGGCCTCAAGGGTCAGGTCAAAGGATAGGGCCGACAAGGACTGGGTCAGACCGCAGGTTCCCAGGTCAGCACGCCCACGACGACGTGCGTCAGGGCATTCCCATCAAAGACCTGCCAGTTAACGACCAATTCGTAGTCGTAGTTCAGCATGAACTCGCGGCCCTTGATCTTGGTGGCTTCATTGGTGAAGTGCTGAGCGGTGAAAGCACAACGGCCGTATGCCATCTGGTTGCCCCACACGTCAGGACCGTGGAACATGGTCTTGTGCTCGAGGCGCACGCGCTCAAAGGTGTACTGCCGCTCCAAGACCCCACTCCACGTCACCGTTTGGCGGGAACGAATCAAGTCGATGGGCTCGTGCTCAATCACGACTTCGCTGTGACCGATCAATTTCTGATCAGCGCCGAAAACTTCAACAGAACCCTTCCATGCTCCCTTTTCCTTAGTAGGGGTCACGAAATTCATCTGCCCGAGGGCTTCTTCCTGATCCTTGAACTCTTGAATGCGCTTTTGGGTCTCAGGATTCGTCTCGTGGTCAAAGGTGCGCAGGTACAAGCCGTCGAAGACAATTGCTGGCGTCCAGCCGTCGTAACAGACCGACGAATACACCTGCACATCGGTGCCCGGGATGATGTAGTTCCACGTGACGAGGTCGGCCTGCCAGCCCTGGGAGTAGTAGTTCGAGTCAACGAACGTGCCGTACGGCTG
>Ga0114966_10002022_pt1 | contig 18261 bp, 19 predicted proteins | sample M_130207_XF_Meta_FD_87029 | JGI IMG/M metagenome (GOLD analysis project Ga0114966, IMG submission 87029) | Freshwater microbial communities from Lake Montjoie, Canada to study carbon cycling - M_130207_XF_MetaG | ecosystem: Environmental > Aquatic > Freshwater > Lake | place: Lake Montjoie...
CCCAGTTCGCGACGGCCTTCTCAGGACCTCCCTCGACCTTCTTGCCGCCGGCGATGGTCGCGAGCGGCAGGCGCATATAGGGGACGTAGGCCCCGTACGAGATGATGCCTGCCATGGATGTGGGTCTCCTCAGGTTGAGTCCCGCAGAACTACGACCGTCGACCCGCGGGCGCAAGCGATCCGCAGAAGGAGTCGTCGGGCGACGGCCCGGCCGGCGAAGTTCAGAGGGCGACGACGAGGCCGTCGTCGGCGAACCGGTCGGGCAGCTCCGCGCTGCGCCCGCGCATCTCCCGGCCGAGATGGGTGAGCAGGAGATCTCGGCACTCGAAGCGCCGCCGGTTCTCCTCGATCTGGCGCCAGCCCACGTGGCCCGGCACGCGACCGTCGAAGCTGGTGCACTCGCACACGAAGAGGTCGGCCCCGCGCGAGTGTTCAAGCAGGTCGTCGGTCCACTCGGTGTCGCCCGAGTAGACGATGCTGCGTCCACCTGCGCTCGCACGGAAGCCGTGCGAGCGGCCGCTGCGCACGTGCGGGACGTCGAAGGTCTCGATCCGCAGGTCCGCGAACTCGAACGGACGCGCGGCTTGCGCTTCGATGAATCGCAACGGAAAGGTCGTCGGTTCGTCGGAGGCGTCGCGGTAGTAGGCGCGGTAGAGTTCCCGGATGCGGCTCTCGGTGTCCGGCGGTCCGACGATCGCGAGCGGCCGCGTTCGCGGGGTCTCGAAGGTGGCCTTGAGGAGTAGGAACGGGATGCCGCCGAAGTGGTCGCCGTGGAGGTGGCTCACGACGATCGCGTCGATTTCCTCCGCCTGCTTGTCGTTGCGCGCGAGACCCGACAGCACGCTCGGGCCGGCATCGAGGAGGATCCTCGCGCCGGGCGTCTCGACCAGGTAGCCGGCGCAGTGGCGCCCGCCGGTCCCGAAGGCGTCACTCGTGCCGAGGCAGGTGAGCCTCATCGCGGGCGGCGGAGTCATTCCCGGCGCCTCGCCACCATGCCCGCGCGTGGAATCAGTGGACCTCGGGCGGCGCATCCGCGGCGGCTGCGGCCGGGGAATGCGCGGCGGCTGCCGCGGCGGCACCGGTCGCCGTGCCGACCTCGGGGCGTCCGGCCAGGGCTGCCACCCTCGCTTCGACTCGCGCCAGGGCCGCGTCGGCTTCTCCGAGTCGCTTGCGCACCGCCTCGCGATCGCCTTCCGAAGCCTTCAGGCGGGCTTCCATCTCGAGTACCCGTGGACTCGACCCGATCAGGTAGTCGCCGCCCTTGCCCGTCGTGAGGAAGAACGCGGTGCCGCCGATGCCGACGAGCATCCCGAGAAGAAGGCCGATGAGGAAGCGCATCTAGGATTCTCCTGGTTCCGGTCGACGGCCCGAGCCCCCGACCTTGGTAGCGTCCCCGATCCGTAGCGGGAGGGACCGCCGGGCTGCAAACCCTTCGAAGCCGGCACTGGCGAAGAGCGCCGAGAGGCCCTCGTCCTCGCAGGCCGCCTCGATCGACACGCAACCGCGTCTACGCGCCCGTTCGAGGACGCAGTCGAGCAGGAGACCGCCCACCTCGCGGCTCAGGACGGCTCCGGTCGGGTCGAGGGACGCCAGGACGTCGACTGTCCCGACCAGACCGCCCCGGGCGATGCTGCGGTGGTAGGCCACCATCACGACCCCGCGGGGCCCCGCCCCGTCGAGTGCCAGGTAGACGTCGGAGGCGAGACTGCCGAGGATTCTGCGCAAGCATCGGATGCGGCCCGCCTCGGGGCCGCCCGTCACGGCGGCGAGAACACCGATGTCGTCGCGTCTTGCCCGGCGTAGCCGCGGCCCGAGGCCTCTCTCGGCTCCTCCATGGGGCATCGCTTCGCGCCTAGCACGGCGCGTCGGGTGGCGCAGCATGCCACCCCGGGTCTTGCGAAAGCGCGGTTGACTTGTCGAAGACCCGGTCCGTATCGTGACCGGTGGGAGCACCCTATCTCGGCGCTCCCGCTGCCGCGACCGCCGGACGAGCCGGAACATCGGCGGAGGGTCATTCGGATGGCGAAGCAGGAAAAATCCCCGGCCAAACCCAAGATCACCATCATCCCCGGGCGCGGGGTCTCGCAGACCATCAACTACCTGCTCGAGGACCGCGACGATCTGGAGTGGCTGGTGGCGGTGGGCCGCAACAAGAGCGGCGAGATCTTCTTCTATGACACCGGCGGCGACATCGTCGAGGATCTGGGCACGCTCGACTACCTGAAGCAGCGAATCATCCGGGCACACTTCGGGGACGAGCCGGACTAGAGGTCTCGTGCTCGTCGCGGCGGGCGGCGCTGCGCCGCCGCCTCAGGGAAGCGGGTCGGGGCAGAGGGCCCATACCGCGCCGTCGCGCTCGACGAGCGGCACCCGGAAGAGCGACTTGCCGCAGGCTGGTCCGGCGATGCACTCGCCGCTGTCGGGCAGGTACATCGCGCCGTGTGTCGGGCAGAGTAGATAGGCACCGTCCTCGGTGAAAAACTGGTTCTCGACCCAGTCCATCGTCATCGGGACGTGCCGGCACTCGTTCACGAATGCGTGCAGCCGACCGGCGTACCTGACCACGAAGCACTCGAGTTCGCGCCCGGCGCCGTCGAGCACGAACTTGTGCGAAGTGCCCTCGGCGAGTTCGCCCACTCCGAGGATCCGCGTCCCGGTGGGTGGGGGCGCGTGGTCGTGCGCTTCCGGTTTCACGGGCCGCCAACCTAGCCGATGACGGCTCGGGTCGCCACGGACGTGCCGGACTTGCCTGCCGCGCGCGGCGCGCCTCACCCCGGCCTTCGAGCGCCGCCGCAGCAGGTCTCTCCCGCTGCAGCGCCGTCGTCGGCGGTGCCTGCGTCGTTCAGCGCACTGCCGCCGCGCGCAGGGCTCGCAGCAGTTCTCCGAGCGAGACAGCCTCGAGGAGCAGATCGCAGTGCGGCGCATAGGCGGCGAGCGCGCTGTCCCCGGTGTTCCAGCGCACCCTCGGCTCGGCGACCGCGAAGACGACCCCGCGGGCGCGATGGCGCAGCCGAGCCAGCGCGTCGGCGCGATGCGCGAGCCGGTTGTTGCGTCCGTCCCCGAGCAGCAGGAGCACGGTCGACCTGTCGACGAGCGCCGCGTGCCGCGCCTCGACTTCGCACAGCACGCGGCCGAGGTCGGAGCGCGCCCACAGGTCGATCTCCCCCTCCGGTACGACATGGCCGCCCTCGAAGGAGGCAGGTACCGCGCGGTCGACGTAGATGAAGCGCGAGACCCGGCGGAAGGCGGTGTCGGCCGCGCCGAGGATCGAGAGCAGGATCTCGGTCGCGCGCGACACCGAGCCCGACACGTCGCACAGCACGACGAGTCCGGGCCGACCGGGGCGCCGCCCGCGGCGTTCGAGCCGGAACATGGCGCCACCGCGTCCGATCGACGCACGGATCGTCCTTCGCACGTCGATCCTACCGGTTCGTTCGCGTCGCCACCGTCGCCCGGCGCGGGCCGCGAAGCGGCGGCCGAGTTCGCGGGCGAGTTCGCGCGCAGCGTCGAGTTCGTCGGGCGTCATCTCGGCGAGCGGCCGGCGCACGAGTGCCCGTGGGTCGATCGCACGGGCGGCGCGCAGTCGGTCCGCGCCGCCCGCGGCAGGCAAGTGCGCTGGCGTCTTCGACTCCCGGTCGGACTCGCGCGCCGTCGACTCCGCCCGCGGCCGTCGCTCGGCCGGCGTCCTGCCGCGCCGAGACGTCGTCGTCTCGGGTCGCACCGGCGGCGCGGCCGACGATCGTCCCGCGTGTCGGTCCGGGGACGGCTCCGCGTCGGGCGGAGGCTTGCCGCCCGCGGTCGCGCCCGAGGCCCCCGCGCGACCACCGCCGCGCCCGGCCGACTCGCCGCCGGCGGGGCCGGTTCCCCGTCCGCGGCCGGGTCGGGTCGGCGTCGCCGGCGCGGCGAAGTACGCGTCGAAGGTGCGCTCGAAAGTTGCGCGATCGAGTTCGTCCTTCACCAGGGTCGCCGAGAGGCTCTCGCGCAGGCGCACGGGATCGATCCCGACCACCGCGACGGCCGCCATCGCGTCGAGGGTCTCGGCGACCGAGATGCGCAGTCCCGCTTCGCGCAGCTGCTGCACGAACTCCACCAACTGCGCGCGCATGCCCGCTCCTCAGGTGCTCGCCCGGCCCGCAGCGTCGTCACGGGGGGGCAGCAGGAGGGCCTTCTCCGGTGCGAAGTGCGCGCCCACCGCGTCGCCACGGGCGAAGCCCCCGGCCTCGCGCGCGGGCAGGAGCGCGACGATCGCGTCGCCGTTCGCGGCGCGCAGCAGGCAGCGTACGGTCGGCCCCTCGAAGGCGATCTCCTCGACGTGGGCCGCGACGGCCTGGTCGCCCGCACCGCCGGGTACGGATGCGCTGCGCGCTTCGCCCGCGCGGCCGACGCCGACGTGCTCCGGTCGCACGACGAGCACGGCGGGGTCGCCCGGAGCGAAGCCGGCGCCGGCGACGCGGACGCGGACGCGGACCAGCGTGCCCGCCGCGCGCACCTGCGCCTCGCCCACGCGGCACTCCTCGACCCGCGCGTCGAGCAGGTTCGCCTGGCCGATGAACCCGGCGACGAAGGCGTCGGCCGGCTGCTCGTAGACCTCGACCGGGCTGCCGATCTGGCGGATGCGTCCGGCTTCGAGAACGGCGATCCGGTCGGAAAGCGCAAGCGCCTCCTGCTGGTCATGGGTGACGAAGACGAACGCGATCCCGCTGTCGCGCTGCAGGCGCTTCAACTCGGTCTGCATCGTGCGCCGCAATTGAGGGTCGAGGGCCGAGAGCGGCTCGTCGAGGAGCAGCGCCTCGGGCCGGTTCACCAGCGCGCGGGCGAGTGCGACCCGCTGGCGCTGGCCGCCCGAGAGTTCGTCGGGTCGGCGTCGCGAGAGTTCCTCGATCCGCGCTGCGCGGAGCGCCTCGTCCACCCGTCGCGCGACTTCGCCGGAGGCCAGACCGCGCGAGCGCGGCCCGAAGGCCACGTTGTCGGCGACCGACAGGTGGGGAAAGAGCGCGTACTGCTGGAACACCGTGTTGACGTCGCGACGATGTGGCGGCAGGGCGGTGACGTCGCGGCCCGCGATCCGCACCGACCCGGCGCTCGGAGCGGCAAATCCCGCGACCACGCGCAGCATGGTCGTCTTGCCGCATCCCGATGGTCCGAGCACCGAGAAGAATTCGCCGGGGCGGATGGCGAGTCGCGCCCGATCGAGCGCAAGCACCTCGCCGTACCGGCAGGACACGTCGAGCAATTCGATCGTCGCCGGTGCTGCCTCCGTGTGCGCGTCGTCGGGGGCGAAGACCATCGCCACGAGCAAAGCACAGCGTGGCGGATGGCGGAAAGACGCACCGAGGCCGCAGCCCGCGAAAAGACCGTGCCCCGGGGGTCAGGCGAGCGGCAGGAATCGCGGCGCGGTCTCGGCAAGGATCCCCTCGGTGCGCACCTGCACGCCGTCCTTCCGCTCCGGATGGGTGAGGAACTAGAAGCGGGGCTCGTGCAGCGCCGCGACCACCTGCGCCGCGATCTCGTCCGGCGTGCGCCCGATCGACCGCAGGGCCGCGCGCGTCGCGGCACGCCGGGCGTCCTCCGCCCCGTCGGTCGGGGGTGGGAGGCGCGTTCCGACGGGCTCGCCGGTCGTCGCGGTCGCTGCAATACGACGTGGACCGAGCCGAATTCCGCCAACGCCGCATCGGCCAGTCGCACGACGTCGCCCGGCGACGACACGTCGGTCGGGACCGCGAGCGTGCCCCGGCCTCGTCGCGCGATCTCGTGCGCGGCCTCGTCGAGCGCCGGTCGCTCGACGTCGGCGAGAACCACTCGCATGCCGGCCTCGGCCAGGCGACGCGCGGTCGCGCGGCCGATGCCGCTCGCGGCGCCGGTCACGACCGCGACCTTGTCCTCCAGATCCGCCATCACGCCACCTCGCCCGGTCCGGGACTCGCCGGGAGCGTCACGGGTTCGAGCCTAGCGCGCCGCGCGGGGCGTGGGCGAGGGCAGCGGGGCAGGCGCCGGTTGGGCCAGGTCCCAGATCGCGACCCGTCCCGAGGTGTCGCCGGAGACCAGGAGCTCGCCGGCGAAGGCGAGTCCGGTCACCTCGGCCCCGTGCCAGAGCAGGCGCTCGACCGGACGGCCGTCGACGTCGACGATCCGCAGGTCGCCTTCGAGACCGCCGATCGCGATTCGCCCGCGTGCCGCGTCGATCGCAAGCGACTGGAAGCCGCGGCCGTGGGGACTCTCGGCGAGCCTGCGCCCGGAGGTCGCATCCCAGGTCGCGACGATGCCCTCGCGCGACGCGGTGACCAGGCGGGTGCGGTCGAGGAACGCGACCGCGGTGACGGGCCTTCCCGCGGGATCGACCGAGATCGACCGACTCCCGCTCGCGGTGTCGAAGAGGGTGGTGCCGCCCGCCGCGCTGCCGACGGCGAGCGTCGCCCCGTCCGGCGAGAAGGCGACCGCCCAGGCCTCGCGATCGACCTCGAACCCGGTCGCTGCCGCGCCGCCATCGGTGCGCAGCACCCGCGCCGTCGGGTCGCCGCGCACGATCGCCGCGAGCCGCTTGCCGTCCGGAGACCAAGCGAGCGCCCGCACCGGGCCCGCCGGCAGGCGCCACGCGCCGACCGGGGCGCCGTCGGACATCGACCGCCGCAGGACGCGGTCGCCATAGGCCAGAGCGGCCTCTGCGCCGTCGGGTCGAATCGCGATCGCGTCGGCTTCGCGGTGCGGCACGGACTCATCACCCGACGTACCCGATTCCGCAGCCGGCGGGGCGAGCCCGAACAGCAGGCTCGCTTCGGGAAGTTTCCACTCGCTCACGCCTGCATCCATGCCGGCGATGAGCATGCGATCGCCGGCGCGCGTCGCCGCGATCGCGACGACGTCGCGCCGGAAGGGCAGGACGCAGCGCGGGAGTCGACGAGCGCCGCGCAGGATGTGCGGGTCGAGCGGCTGACAGCCTTCCACCGGGATGCCTCCGGCGCCGAGCGTGCGGCCCGACACCGGGAGCCGGAACTCGATCAGGATCGGTTCGTCGCCGAGCGCGATCTCGAAGCGCGCATCGACGTCGTCACCGGCGAGCTCGGGCCCTTCCGCGACGAGGCCGTCGCTCTCGGCGGCGAGTTCGAGCCGACGCTTCTCGCCGCCGAGGTCGATCGTAACCGTCCCCGCCATGTCGTCGAGCGGCATGGGCGTGCGCCAGAAGTCGGTCACCCAGACGCGGATCGTGCCGTTGGCGCGCGCGACGGCTTCGACGTGTCGCTGCCCCGACATGCCGACGACGCCGCCGTGCCGCGGCGTGTGATCATGGACGGCCGGCCGCGCCGGCGCCTCGGCGACGGCGGCCTGCGGTGTCGGCGTCGGTGTCGCCGCCGGCCCGCCACTCCGGCAGGAGGGCGCCCCGAGCAGGGCGAGGAGGAACGCGACGCGGGTGGTCGAGGCTAGTCGCGGGCGCGGCAGGGCGCCGCTCGGACGCCCCGTCGTCGGTACGGCGGCGGGTGTTCTCGGCGGATCGGGCCACGGCGTTCGCATGGGAATCTCCGGACGGCGCCCCACGAGGAAACCCGCTCGCCCCGGCCGGTGCAAACCGCGCGCGCCGTCCCGAGCGGTCCGTGGCTCCGTACCCGACCGCGCCCCCGCGGGAGCGCGCGGGTCGCAGCTGCGGCGAGACACTGCGGCATCCTCCCTTGAAGCGCCGGGCAAAGGCTGGCTTGGTGGAAGGGCCCGATGCCGACACTTCTGCGCCGCACCCTCTCCGCCTGGACCGCGATCGTCCTGCTCTTCCTGTGGCTGCCGATCGGGATTCTGGTCGCATGGTCGTTCAACGACTCCCGCCTGAACGTGCTCTGGCACGGATTTACTTGGCGCTGGTACGGTGCGGCCTTCTCGGACGCGGGACTCCTGCGCTGCCTCGGCAACAGCCTGCAGGTGGCGCTCTGGACGACCCTGCTGGCGGTTCCGCTCGGCACCGCCGCCGCGTTCCTCCTCGAGCGGTTCCGATTCCGCGGACGCATGGCCCTGGAGACCCTGCTGTTGCTGCCGATGATCGCGCCCGAGGTGGTGATCGGCGTGAGCCTGCTCGCGCTCTTCGTCGCCGTCCACTGCGAACTCGGTGTCGCCACCGTCGTGATCTCGCACGTGACCTTCTGCATCCCCTTTGTCCTGGTCGCGGTGCGGGCTCGCCTGGCGACGCTCGATCCCGCGCTGGAGGAGGCCGCGCTCGATCTCGGGGCGACCCCGACCGGGGCGCTCCTGCGGGTCGTCCTGCCGGTCATGGCTCCGGCCATCACGGCGGCCGCGATCCTGTCGTTCATGCTCTCTTTCGACGAGTTCATCGTCACCTGGTTCACCGCCGGCCCCGGTTCCCGCACCCTGCCGATCGAGATCTACGGCCGCGTGCGCCGCGGCCTCGATCCGAGCCTGAATGCGATCTCGTCGGTCCTGCTGCTCGCGACGCTCCTGCTGGTCGCGGCGGTGGGCTGGCTGCGCCGACACTCGCCGGGGCCGCGCCGATGAGGAGTCGTGGCGTGCGCCTCGTACTGGCGGCGGTGCTCTTCGCCTGCTTACCGGTCGCGGCCTGCACGCGGCGCGAGCCGGCCCCCGAGCTCCAACTCTTCGCATGGTCCGAATACGTTCCCGACGAGGTCGTGGACGGGTTCACCACGGAAACCGGCATCCGGGTGAATCGCGAGACCTTCGCCTCGAACGAGGAGATGCTGGCGAAACTCCTCTCGGGCGCCACGCACTACGACGTCGTCCAGCCCTCGGACTACACGGCCGAGGCGCTCGCCCGGGAGGGGATGCTCAGGCCGATCGACTGGTCGAAGGTGCCCGGCCTGCGCAACCTGGCGCCGGAGTTCCTGCACCTGCCGCACGACCCCGACCAGAAGTACACGCTGCCCTGGATGGGGGGCACGGTCGGCATCGTCGTCAATGCGGAGCGGGTGTCGCCCGAGACGGTGCGCTCGTATGCCGACGTATTCCGCGGCGAACACCGCGGACGCATCGCCGTGGTGGACGATCCGCGCGAGATCGTGTCATGGGCGCTCGCGACCGAGGGCCTGCCGATCAACCGGATCGACGCGTCCTCGCTCGCCCGGGTCGAGCCGCTGCTGCGGGCGTGGTTGCCGCAGGTGCGCGTCTTCGACTCCGACAGCCCCAAGACCGCGCTTCTCGACGGCGACGTCGACCTCGGCATCGTCTGGTCGGGCGAGGGGGCGCTGCTCCTCGACGAGGACCCGAAGTTCCGCTGGGTCCAGCCCGCGGCGGGTGCGCACCGGTTCGTCGACACGCTCGCAATCCCGGTCGATGCGCCGAATCCCGAGGCCGCGCACCGCTTCCTCGCATACGTGCTCCGGCCGGAGGTGAGTGCGCGGATCTCGGCGGCGTATCCCTACACCAACCCGAACCTCGCGGCCCGCAGGCTGCTCTCCGCGAAGCAACTCGCGAACCCTGCGAGCTACCCTCCGCAAGAAGCGAAGCTCGAGTTCTTCCGCGACATCGGCGCGGCCGCCGTGCTCGTCGATCGGGCGATCGCGCGCCTGAAGGCGGGTCTCTGAGCCCGGGCGTTCGCGGGGCAGGCCCGCAAGGCGCCGGCCCCGTCTCCGTGCTGCCCGCCGCAGGCGTCGGACCCGGGGTGACTCGCCGTCCGGGCGTCGCGGCCCGACTGCTGATCCTGCCGCTCGTCGCCTGGGCCGGGGCGTTCGTCGTGCTGCCGACGGCAATCCTCGTCGTGTACGCCTTCGGCCGCCGCGGCACCCTGGGTGGCGTCGAGCCGGGATTCGGGCTCGACGCCTGGAGCCGCGTCCTCGATCCGACGGTACGGGTCGTCCTCGCGCGTTCGCTCGCCTGGGCCGCGCTCGCGACGGTTGCGTGCCTGGTGCTCGCCTGGCCGGTCGCCTGGACCATCGCGCGCGCGCACCCGCGCCGTCGCACGCTCCTGCTGGCGCTGGTCGTGGTGCCCTTCTGGACGAGCTTTCTCATCCGCACCTATGCCTGGGTGACGATTCTCAAGGGCGAGGGTCTGCTCAACGGCGCGCTCCTCGCAGCCGGGATCGTCGCTGCGCCGATCGAGATGCTCTACACGCCGGGCGCCGTGCTCGTCGGGCTCGTCCACACGTTCCTGCCGTTCGCGATCCTGCCGCTCTATGCCGCGATCGAGGCACTCGATCCGGCGCTCTTCGAGGCGGCCGCGGACCTTGGTGCCGGCCCGGTACGGACCCTGCGCGAGGTCGTCCTGCCGCTCACGCGACCCGGCATCGAGGCCGCGGCGCTGCTCATCTTCGTGCCGGCCCTCGGACTCTACGCCGTCAACGACATCCTCGGCGGCGGTCGCGTCGACATGATCGGCAACCTGATCGCCGACCAGTTCAAGGGTGCGGCCCGCGACTGGCCGTTCGGCGCCGCTCTCTCGGTGACCCTCCTGCTCGCCTTCGCTCTCGCCTGGCGTCTCGCCGGCCGGGGCCGCTCGCTCGCCGCCGGCCTCGACCGCTGAACGGCGGTTCGGAGCCGCGCGTCTTGCGCCGTGGGTGCCTTCCGGTAGATGCTGCCGGCTCTCAATTCCGAGGAGGCGACGTGTCCGAACAGACCAAGAAGAGACGGCCGGTGAAGACCGGCTACTTCACCGTTCCCGAGAATCCCGCGGAAGCTCCGCGGCTGCTGGGCAGCCGCTGTGAGGACTGCGGAGAGCACTTCTTCCCCAGGCGGGCGGTGTGCGCCAAGTGCCTCTCCGAGCGCAGCGTCGAAGCGCCGCTCGGCCCCGATGGCACGCTCTACAGCTTCACCTTCGTCCACTTCCCGCTGTTCGGGTCGATGAAGATGGAGCACGTCGGCTACGGCGTGGGCCAGATCGACCTGCCCGAGGGACCGCGGGTCCAGGTGCCGCTTGCCGGCAAGCAGGAGGAGTTCTCGGTGGGCATGCCGCTCGTCGCGGAACTCGAGTCGATACGGGAGGAGGGCGATACGGAGGTCGTCATCCTGCGCTTCCGTCCGGCCGTCGCCGCGGGAGGTGCACGATGAGAAAGACCAAGCTCCACGACGTCGCCGTCCTAGGGGTCGGCATGCACCCCTTCGGGATGTTCCCCGACTCGAGCAACGCCGACATGGCTCGCATCGCCGGTCTCGCCGCGATGAAGGACGCCGGCGTCCGTTTCGACGAGGTGGACGCCTCTTACGTCGCGCAGATCTTCGCGCCGGTCATGACCGGCGTGCGCGTGATGAAGGAGTTCGGACTGACCGGCCTGCCGGTGCAGCGTCTCGACAACGCCTCCGCGACCGGCTCGGCCGCCTTCTTCGAGGCCTGCCACGCAGTCTCCTCGGGACGCTACGACGTGGTCATGGTGCTCGGCTTCGACAAGATGACGAGCATGATCCAGGAGACGTCGATGAACACCGACCCGGCCTACCTGGAGGACTCCATCCTCCCGGCCGGGTTCTTCGCGATGTGGGCGACGCGCCGCATCCACGAGCGCGGCACCAAGCCCGAGCACCTCGCGAGGATCGCCGCGAAGAACTGGAACAACGGCGCGCTGAACCCGATGAGCCAGCGCCGCCCCGACAAGGTCATCACCGCGGAGAAGGTGCTCGGCTCGCGGATGGTTGCCTGGCCGCTCACCGCCATGATGTCGTGCCCGATCGGCGACGGCGCGGCCTGCGCGATCGTCGGGCGCGCCGACCTCGCGAAGAAGCTGCGCCCCGACCGCCCGGTGGTCCGGGTGCTAGCCTCGGACCTGCAGTCCGAGCGCTACGAGCGGGGTCACCTGTTCATGGGGCCCGTCGTGGGGCCGGCCCGCATGACCGTCGACACTTCGACGGCGGTCTACGAAGGCTCGGGCGTCGGCCCGAAGGATCTCGACCTGGTGCAGGTGCACGACGCCTTCGTGATCGAGGAACTGGAGTACTACGAGCTGCTCGGCCTGTGCGGGCGGGGCGAAGCCGAGGCCTGCATCGAGCGCGGCGACTTCGAGCGCGGCGGCCGCGTTCCGGTATCGACCGACGGCGGATTGATCGCGCGCGGGCACCCCGGTGGCCCGACCGGGCTCGCCCAGATCTGGGAGACCACCCTTCAGCTGCGCGGCGAAGCGGGGCCGCGCCAGCTCGAGCGCGCGCGCACCGGGCTCTGCCAGATGATGGGTGGCGGCAGCGTCTGCTGCATCAGCGTCCTGCAGCGCTCCTGAGGGTCGGTTCGCCCGGTTCCGGAGCGCCTCGCGCACCGGGGCCGGGCGTCGCCGCATCGTCGGCGGGGACGATGCGTGGCGTCCTCCGCGGGAGCCGCCCGGGGAAGAGCTTGTCGAGGAGCGCCGGCATCTCGGCCGCGAGGTCGGAGCGGCCGACGACTCCGTCGATGCCGAACTCGCGCGTCTTGCGCGCATAGACCGAGCCGTTGCCGAGGCTCACCAGCACGACCCTGGGTGCCGAGGGGCGACGCTTGAGGGCGGCACCGATCTGCAATCCGCTGCGCCCCGGCAGGAGGAGGTCCATCAACACGAGATCGGGCCTGCGCCTCGCCACGCGGCGCAGGGCCTCGGCACCGTCGCCGACGGCGGCGAGCAACTCGACGCCGGGAAGGGCGCGCAGGGCCGCGAGACCCGTCGCCCATGCCGACGAGTCGCTCGACACCACAAGGATGCGAATCGGTTTCTCCATGCCTTTCCCTGACGAGAAAGAGCATGCGTACGATGGCTCCGACGGCTACCGGGAAATTCCCTAGGCGCCGGATCGGACCGATATCCCGGTCGCTCAATCCTCCGCGCGGACGAGGCCGATGCGGATCGCGAAGCGAACGAGGCCGGCGACGTCGTGGATGCCGAGCCGATCCATGAGCTGGGCGCGGTGCGTCTCCACCGTCTTGCTGCTCAGGCCGAGATCGTAGGCGATCTCCTTGGTCGAGCCTCCCGCCGCGATGCGCCGCAGGATGTCGCGCTGGCGCGGGGTGAGCTTCGCCGAGGCCTCGCTCGCGTTGGTCACCAGGCCCGCCGCGGCACCGGGTGGCGGTGTTTCACCCGGCGCCATAGCGGAGCGCACGATCGCGCCCGACACGGCCGGACTGAGGTACTTCTCGCCGCGCGAGGCCGCCTCGATGGCGAGGCCCAGTTCCGCAGTCGCCGACTCCTTCAGCAGATAACCGGCGGCGCCGACGCGCATCGCCTCCAGCACATACTCGTCGGCGCGGTGCATCGACAGGATGAGCACCTTCACCAGCGGCTTCTCGGCGCGCATGAGGGCGGTCGCCTCGAGCCCGTTCATGTCGGGCATGCCGATGTCCATGACGACGACGTCGGGACCGAACTGGCGCATGCCCGCGAGAGCTTCCCGCCCGGTGCCGGCCTCTCCGACGACCTCGACTTCGGGGATCGCCTCGAGCAGCTTGCGGATCCCGGCCCGGACCAGGGTGTGGTCGTCGACCAGCAGTACGCGGGTCTTCGGTCGATCGCTCATGTCGGCAATGCCTCGGTGGTCGTCACCGCTTCCTGCGTCGGCAGGGACACCCGGATCTCGGTCCCGCCGCCGGGTCGTGAGACGACGTCCAGCGACCCGCCAAGGAGAGTTGCGCGTTCTTCCATCCCGATCAACCCCAGGCTCGGCTGGTGTCGGCTGCGCTCGCGTGCCTCCACCACCTCGAAGCCCCGGCCGTCGTCGGAGATCGTCAGCACGGCATGGTCGCTCTCGACGCCGATTGTCACCGCGATCCGACTGGCATGGGCGTGCTTGACCACGTTGGTCACCGCCTCCTGGCAGATGCGGAAGCAGGCGGTCTCCACCGGCTTGGGCAGTCGGCGGTCGAGCCCGCTCGAATCGAGCGTGGTCACGAGCCCGGAGCGCTCGGATTGGCGGCCGAGGTACCAGCGCAGGGCCGCGGCCAGTCCGAGGTCGTCGAGGATCGAGGGGTGAAGGTCGAGCGAGAGATCTCGCACCTGGTTCAGGGCCCGCTTCACGACGTCGAGCGCCTCGTCGAGCTGCTGCCCACCGCCGTGGGCGCCCTTCTCGCTGCGCAACGCGTCGAGGTTGAGGGTCGCGGCAGTGAGCGCCTGGCCGACCTCGTCGTGCAGTTCGCGCGCGAGCTGCGAGCGCTCGGCCTCCTGGCCCTCGAACAGGGCCCGCGAGAGGATCTGGAGGCGGTTCTGGCTCTGGCGCACGACGTGAAGCGTGCGATTCGTCTCGCCGAGGCTGCGTTCGAGCGAGTCCGCCATGTCGTCGAATGCGACGCCGAGCTGGGTGAGTTCATGCGCCCCGCGCGACGTGCCGCTGCGTGCACCGGAGCGGCCCGACGCGAGGTCGCGTGCGGCCTCGTGGATCGAACGGACCGGACGCAGGACGAAGTGGTCGATGCCCCACCAGATGCCCGTGCCGATCGCGGCCAGGGAGACCGCGAGGCCGACCAGCAGACGCCAGAGATCGCGGCGCGGCGCCTCGGTCGCCGTATCGGGCGGAACGCCGACGAGCAGGTAGCCGTCGGCCTGGCCGCGGGTCGCCGGGATGCGCGCGGATCCGAAGACCATGGGCGTTCCGTCGAGGTCGGGAGAGGCCCGGTTCGCGAGTCGACCCGAGCGGAGAAGCCGCCACGTCGGTTCGGCGTCGGCCGAGCGGCCGTTCCACTGCTCGCGGTCGGGCTCTCGCAGGATCACCGTTCCGCGGTTGTCGAAGAGGGTCACGGTGGCCCCGGGGGGCAGCCGGTCGCCGATCGTCAAGTCGGCGAGGGCGCGGAAGCCGAGGGTGACGAACATCAGACCCCGCGCATTGCCGTCGGAGTCGCGCGTGGGCAGCAGGCAGGCGAGCGTTGACCGCCCCGGTGTCTTCTCCGGGGGCAATTCGCGCAGCAAGAGAGAGCGGGCCGCCATGGCCTCCCGGAAGATCGGGTAGCCGGAAAAGTCGGCGGTTCCGTTCAGCGGATGCCCCGAGCAGAGCAGCTTCCCGTCGGTGCCGATCAGCCCGATGTTGCGGAAACTCGGGTGGAGTTGCAGGTAGTCGCCGGCGAGCCGGCTACAGGTCGCCGCGTCGCCGGCGATGATCGCGGGATCGTGCGTGAGCTTGTGGAGTACACGCCGCGCCTCGTCGATGCTCGTCGAGAGGCGTCGCGCCGCATCGTTCGCCTCCTCGCGGATCTCCTGCGAACTGCGGTCGAGGTTGTCGTTCCATGCCCGCCAAGTGCCGTAGGCGGTGGCGCCGAGAATCGGCAGCAGGGAGATCAACAGGAGCGCGAGCAGGGCGCTGCGGAGGGTCGGCGAGCGGAGACTCATGCCCGTCCGATCAGAGGATGTCGAGGCGACGCAGGTGGCCAAGTACGGCCTGCGCGATGCCGGAGCGTCCGAAGGGGGCGAGGTGGCTGCCGCCGAACCAGTGGATCGCGGGTTCCTCCCAGTGCTTCCAGAGCGCCTGGGGATGTTCGGGAGGGACGATCCGGTCGCCGCGTCCCGCGACCAGGAGCAGGCGTTCGCGGGCGACCAGCGGTCGGTACGCGAGCGGTGAATGGCCGCGGAAACAGGTGCGCAGTTCGGCGAGTGTGAAGGCGGCCCGCGCGGTGTCGCGCGCCGAGCGGCTCGCCGCGAGGAAGCGCCAGGCGAGGTCGCCCAGGCAGGCGGGCGGGACGATCGGAACGACGAAGGCGAGATCGGGATCGCGGCAGGCGAGCAGGGCGGCCAGGTATCCGCCGAGGCTCTGGCCGAGAATTCCGACCGGCGCGTCGCTCTCCTCGCGGAGCATCCGCGCGAGCAGCAGCAACTCGTGCAGCGACTGCCGGATCGTCGCGTTCAGATCCGCGATGTCGCCGCTCGCGAGGGCGGCGCCCGAGAAGCGGGTATCCTTGTCGGTCCGGGCACCGTGGCGCGGCAGGGTGAAGAGCGCGACGTCGAGTCCGGCGTCGAACCAGTCGCGCGCCTGGAGGGCGATCGCGTCGACACGCGGATGGCCCATGCCGAAACCGTGCACCGCGATGATCGTGCCGCGGGTCCGCCCGGGCGCCTGCAGCCAGTGCTCGACCTGCATGGGGTCGGCGGCATCCCAGTGTATGCGTCGCGCGATCCGGATGCCGGCGCCGATCGGGCCGAGATAGGACTCGGTGGCACGCGGCGGCGTCGCGCTTCGGCCGACGCCGTCGAGAAAGCGCGCCGGGTCGGCGGTCCCGTCGAGGAAGGGCGCCGCCGAGCGGCGGATCGCGGCGACTCGCTCCGGTTCGGGCAGCAGCGTGCGGTCGATTGCGAACTGCACCGCGCGCAGGACGGCGTGGTCGATGGCGGTGCCGAGCCAGGACGAGAGGCGCTCGCCCCAGCCGTCGCGGGGCAGATGCGCCGCGTCGAGTTCGCCGAGATCGGCGAGGGCGGCGATGCTTGCGGCCTGTGACACCATCCGGGCGGAACGATGCCACGAATGCCTGGTCGCTGTCATCCGGGAAAAGCATCTGCGGGTGACTCGCCCGGAACCGCGGGCTAGCGTCGGCGCATGTCGTCGGAGGGGGATCCGCTGCGCATCGAAGTGGCACTTCCGAATTACGGCCCGCGCCTCCGCGGCGCGGTGACCGAAATGCCCTCGATCGAACCGCCGCAGCCGTCCTCTGAACCTCGGGGCGTCGGTCGCAAGCGGTCGAGAAGCCCCTCGCCCGGCCCTTCGTCGCCGCGCCGCCCGGCTCAGCCGCCGACGCGCGCGAGGAAGAGGCTCCAGGGCACGATCGCCAGCGTGGCGTAGAGTGCCGCTATCGTCGCGAGACTGGTCGCAACGGCGTTGCGCATCCGCCAGCGCGAGTGGAAGTGGAGTTCGTAGACCACGGCGAGGCAGCAGATCGCGAAGATCTTCGCCGAGAACACCCCGGGGACCGGGCCCATCGCCTCGATTGCCCGGTGGATCAGGGGGTTGCCCTCGACGTAGCCGTGATCGAGGCCGCGCACGGTCAAGTGGGCGTCGAAGAGTTGCAGGGCGACGTTGGTGAAGAACAGGAGCTTGACGTCGCTCGAACCGTGTTCGGAGGTGGCGACCGCGTCGCCACGCTCCGACCCTAGGTGGCCGCGCCGTCGAAAGCCCATTCCCCTAGGATTGTGCCCCCGGTCGATCGCAGAGGCAAGATCCCTTTCCTGTCCGCGCTGCATTTTTTCCCACCGGGGTGAGCGCCCGCGAACGCTCGTTCGTGGACCCGCGGATGCGGCTTGCCGGGCGGCTGGCGCTCAGCCTCCGCGCGCGCCGTTGACCAGGGCCGAGATCTTGGGGTCGGCGCGCCGGAGGTCCTCCTCATGCTTGAGCAGCAAACCCGCGGCCGAGCGAACGGCTGCGGGGTCGAGTTCGCGGACCCCGAGTGCCACGAGCGCTCGCGCAAAGTCCAGGGTCTCGGCGATCGAGGGGGCCTTGCGCAGGTCGAGCTTGCGCAGCCCGGCGACGAACCGGGCGATATGGCGGGCGAGTTCCGCGTCGAGCTCCGGGACCTTGCGTGCGACGATCGTCGCTTCGACCAAAGGGGCCGGGAAGTCGACGTAAACGTGCAGGCAACGGCGGCGCAGCGCCTCCGAGAGTTCGCGCGCCCGGTTCGAGGTGAGCACGACCACCGGGCGCCGCACCGCCCGGATCGTGCCGAGTTCCGGGATGGTGATCTGGAAGTCGCTCAGGACCTCGAGGAGGAAGGCCTCGAATTCCTCGTCGGCCTTGTCGATCTCGTCGACCAGCAGCACGACGGGCTTCTTCGAGGTGAGCGCTCGCAGGAGCGGTCGCTCGAGCAGGTAGTCGCGCGAGAAGACGTCCTGCGCGACGTCCTCCCATGCGCGCTCCTCCTTGCGGTCGCTCTGGATGCGCAGGAGTTGCTTTTGGTAGTTCCACTCGTAGAGGGCGCGCGCTTCGTCGAGGCCCTCGTAGCACTGGAGACGAACGAGTTCGGCGCCGAGGATCTCGGTCAGGACCTTGCCGATCTCGGTCTTGCCGGCGCCCGCGGGGCCCTCGGCGAGCAGCGGCTTGCCGAGTCGTACGGCGAGCAGGATGGCGGTCTCGACACGCGCGTTCGTGTAGTAGCGCGAACTTTCGAGGCCCTCGCGCAGGCGGTCGAGGGTCAGATCCGATGCGTCCACGCCCGCACTCTACCCGAGCGGCGCGCGGGGCGGCAAAGTCCGGCGGTCGGGGCGGCCCGGCGGCGACGGGGCGGGCGATCGGCGCCGCGCCCGACTCCCGCCGGATCGCGGGTTTCGCCGCGCGCGACCGCGGTGCTAGGGTGCCGCGCGTTGCCGATCCAGGGCCCCCTTCGCATCGCCGTCCTCGGCACGCGCGGCATTCCCGCTGCCTACGGCGGATTCGAAACCTTCGCCGAGCAGCTCTCGGTGC
>Ga0114966_10002023_pt1 | contig 18259 bp, 15 predicted proteins | sample M_130207_XF_Meta_FD_87029 | JGI IMG/M metagenome (GOLD analysis project Ga0114966, IMG submission 87029) | Freshwater microbial communities from Lake Montjoie, Canada to study carbon cycling - M_130207_XF_MetaG | ecosystem: Environmental > Aquatic > Freshwater > Lake | place: Lake Montjoie...
CATCGAGATACGTTCTGGATTAAGAAATCGCTCAAACAAGAGTCCATGTTCAATCGGATCAAGTCCTGTGATGCCCAGTGAATATGCAACGAGAGAACCTGCTGCAGATCCACGACCCGGACCTACGCGAATTCCCACCTTCTTTGCATGTCCCACAAGATCTGCAACAACAAGGAAGTAACCAGGAAAGCCCATCTTTGCCATGACGTCGAGTTCATATTGCAGACGTGTGCGATATTCATCCGTTGCTCTATCGCCCATCTTTTCAAGAAGACCGCGCACAGATTCTTTACGGAGCCACGAATCTTCCGTCTCCCCTTCAGGAACACCAAATGCTGGAAGTAAGTTCTCATTCTCACGAAGTGTCACATTGCAACGCTCTGCAATCAGCAAGGTGTTATCGCAGGATTCTGGAATATCTTTAAAGAGCTCACGCATCTGCGCTGGGGTCTTGAGATAGAACTCATCATTATCGAATTTAAATCGCTTGGGATCTGCCAGGGTGGAGCCCGATTGCACACAGAGCAGAGCCGCATGGGCTGCAGCATCTTCGTGTCTTGTGTAGTGAAGATCGTTGGTAGCAAGCAGCGGGAGCTTGAGCTCTTTAGCCAATTTAAGAAGATCATCCTTAACGCGAGTCTCAATTTCAATCTGGTGGTCCATGAGTTCAAGGTAAAAGTTATTGGCACCGAAAATGTCTCGATAATCACTTGCAGCTCGCATAGCTTCTTTGTAATTGCCCATACGAAGACGAGTTTGAATCTCACCACCAGGGCATCCTGTCGTTGCAATCAACCCATCAGCATGGCGTGAGATGAGCTCGCGATCCATACGCGGCTTGTAGTAATAGCCTTCAAGAGAGGCAAGGGAAGAGAGCTTGTAGAGATTGGCAAGACCAACATTATTCTCAGCCAAGATTGTCATGTGGGTATATGCACCACCGCCTGAAACATCATCTTCTCCGCCATCGGCCCACTGCACACGCTTCTTATCAAAACGTGATTCAGGGGCTACATAGGCTTCGATTCCTATGATGGGTTTAACGCCAGCTTTTGTCGCCTGCTTATAAAAATCAAATGCTCCGAAAACATTTCCGTGATCTGTCATCGCAATCGCTGGCATTTCTTGGCGAGCTACCTCATTGACCAGATCTCCAACGCGCGCGGCACCATCGAGCATCGAGTACTCGGTATGCACATGAAGATGTACAAACGAGTCTTGCGTCGATGCCCGTGAAGCTGAAAAATCTTCAGATGACATGGTGGCGCAACATTAGCGCCTAAGGCAGAACCGCATCCGATAGCAACGCCAGAGATGCCTGAAGGTCGGCTGGGTATGGCGCTGTGAGCACAAGAGGATTTCCATTAATCGGATGGTTGAAGCGAAGTTCAAGAGCATGAAGCCAAGGTCGAGACATCTTCATCTTCTTACCTAAGACAGGATCTGCTCCATATGTCGTATCTCCCACAAGCGGATGGCCCAGTGCTGAGAAGTGCACACGAATTTGATGTGTGCGCCCAGTCTCTAGTTCAACCTTCACAAGGGAAACAGAGCGGTAGTACTCAATAACTTCATAGTGAGTGATGCTCTCTTTGCCTGTTGCAACAACTGCAAAGCGATGATCTTCCTTAGGGTGACGATCAATCGGAGCATCAATCGTTCCTGTAGAAGGATCCATATGTCCTTGAACTAGTGCGTGATAGGTCTTCTCCACATCATGAGCACGAAACATCTCTTTAAGTTTTAAGTAGGCAGCCTCTGTCTTAGCAATGATCATCAAGCCAGAAGTTCCCGCATCAAGGCGATGAACTACTCCTGCACGCTCTGCAGGTCCTGATGTAGAGATGGTGTAACCGGCCGCCATGAGGGCGCCAACAACAGTTGGACCCATCCATCCTGGACTTGGGTGCGCTGCGCACCCCACAGGCTTATCAATCACCACGATGTCATCATCGTTATAGACAACGGTAAGTCCCTCAAGTGGAGTCAGTGGAATCGGATCTTGATTCACGGGAGCTGGCATCAAAACTTCAATGAGTTGGCCAGCAGCAACGCGATCTGACTTCTGCATTGCGCGATTATCTGTAGTGATATCGCCATCTTCGAGAAGTTTGACGATTGCTGTGCGCGAGAGACCAAGAACACGCGTCAGCGCGCTATCGATGCGTTCACCTGCTACGCCTTCGGGGACAGTTAACTGTCTGAGTTCTCGTGTCATATGTGGCTACCCTACCCGTGTAATGGGTGGGACATTTCTCAGCGATAAGACAAAAGCAATGAAAGCAGCAACACAGATAGCGCTATCTGCAATATTAAAGACTGGCCACGAAGGAATTTGAATCCAATCAATCACATGACCGCTTAAAAATGATGGTTCACGAAAGATGCGATCGGTGAGATTGCCGAGAACTCCCCCAAGAAGCAGGCCTATAGAGAGTTGCCACCCACCAGATGTGATCTTGGGTGCGAAGTAAATGACAGCAACTACGACTGCAAGTGCCAGAAGTGAGAAAGCAAGAGTGAATCCTGTCGCAAAGCTAAATGCCGCACCAGAATTATGAACCAGAGTGAGTTGAAGGAAAGAGCCGAGAATCTTTCGAGGTTCTGATGAGAGTGAAGTTAACGCCCACGCCTTTGTTGCAAAATCAAAGAGCCAGATAGTCCACGCAGTTGCGAACAATCGGCGCACTTTAGCGCCGCTCTTCCTTCTGCTTGCAGATCATGCACAAGGTTGCGCGAGGAAATACCTGAAGACGTGCCTTACCAATCGCTGCTCCACAATCTTCACAATTTCCATATGTCTTTGCATCAATGCGTTCTAGGGCACGTTCTGTCTGCAGAACCATGTCACGGGCATTAATTACAAGTGACATCTCATGTTCGCGTTCAAAAGTTTTCGTTCCTGAATCTGCCTGGTCATCTCCAGCGCCCTCACCAGAATCAGCAATTAGTTCATTCATCTCGCGCTCTACAACTGAAAGTTCATGGCGCAGACGTTCAAGATCAGTAGAGATATCAGTACGGACAGATTTGAGTTCAGCTGCAGTCCATGGCGCTTCGTTGGCATCAGCTGTCACAGGTGTTGGAGCAGCCTTGATGGGCTTAAGCGGTGCAACTTTCTTTCCACTCTTCACAGGTCGTGGTGGTGGTGGCATAACTAGTCGTCGCTCCTCAACAACTGGTGCTGCAGATGGTGCAACAACAGTTGCGACTGAAACTGTCTGAGACTTTTCATCAACGGTAAGAGTTGTCTTGCCAATCTTGGATGGGAAGGGACGGCCATGTGCTTTAACAGCTGGCGCCTTCTTCACAGGAATAGATTTCTTCGCAGGGGCTTTCTTAGCAACCTTCTTAGCCGCCTTCTTTGCTACAGCTTTCTTTGCAACCTTCTTCGCAGGAGCCTTCTTAGCAACCTTTTTTGCAGGTGCTTTCTTGGCAGGGGCTTTTTTAGCCGCCTTCTTCACAACCTTTTTTCTTGGCACGCCGCGCACCTTATGCGTTTTTGCTCTCGTAACCAACTCTGCCACGCATGGTTTAGACTAGGCACGCAAGACCTTGCAGGAATTGTGCGTTGATGAGGCCATCACCTTCGGAGCACGCTGGAAGATCCGCCTTCATGAGGCGGGGTAGAACCAGCTGAATGCAAGTAATAAAGAGGTATCGAAGGCAGCAGCTTCTCGATACAAGGCGGGTGGTACCGCGAAGCTCACGAGCTTCGTCCCTCCAAGAGTGCATTACTTCTTGGAGGATTTTTTATGTCATCACCATTTCGCGCAATCCCTGCAGCGATCGATCTTCCTGCAATGGAACACTCGATTTTGGATTTCTGGCGCGAGAATGACATCTTCCATAAGAGCACTGAATCTCGTGCTGGTGGAACTCCATGGACATTTTATGAAGGCCCTCCGACTGCAAATGGAATGCCTGGCACTCACCATATTGAAGCGCGTGTATTTAAAGATGTATTTCCTCGCTATCAAACAATGAAGGGCAAATACGTCACTCGTAAAGCGGGTTGGGATTGTCACGGACTTCCTGTTGAGATTGCAGTAGAGAAGGAGCTTGGATTTGCAGGCAAAGGCGATATTGAAAAATATGGAATCGCGCCCTTTAACGATAAGTGCCGCGAATCTGTAACTCGCCACGTTGATGCATTTACCACCATGACAGAGCGCATGGGCTTCTGGGTTGATTTTGATCAAGCTTATTGGACGATGGCTCCAGAATATGTGGAGAGCGTCTGGTGGAGTTTGAAAGAGATTTGGAAGAAGGGTCTACTTGTTCAAGACCATCGCGTTGCACCATATTGCCCTCGTTGTGGAACAGGTCTTTCAGACCACGAACTTTCTCAAGGATATGAAACTGTTACAGATCCATCAGTATTTGTTCGCTTCCCTGCAACATCTGGAGAGCTTGCAGAACTCAAAGCCTCGTTCCTTGTGTGGACCACAACGCCGTGGACTCTTGTCTCTAATACTGCAATCGCCGTCCATCCTGATGTGGATTACGTAGTTGTAAAGGCAACAGTTGATGATGTGAGTGAAGTACTTGTTGTTGCCGAGCCGCTCCTTTCCAAGGTTGCAGGCGAGCACGAAATCCTTAAGACCATCAAGGGTAAGGATCTAGAGCGCATCAGCTACACGCGCCCATTCGATTACCTTGAGATTCCAGATTCTCACTTCATCGTTCTCGCAACATATGTCACCACTGAAGATGGAACCGGACTTGTTCACCAATCCCCCGCATTCGGTGCCGATGACTTACTTGTCTGCCGCTCCTATGGACTACCTGTTGTAAATCCCATTGCACCAGATGGAACATTCCTTCCAGAAACTCCTGTCGTTGGTGGAATGTTCTTTAAGGAGGCAGATAAGCCACTTGTAAAAGAGCTCAAAGCATCAGGTGCTCTCTATAAGCATCAGCCTTACGAGCACGAATATCCACATTGCTGGCGTTGTCACACAGCACTTATCTATTACGCACAACCATCTTGGTATATCCGTACAACTTCAATCAAAGATGAGTTAATCCGCGAAAACCAGAAGACCGATTGGCATCCAGAGACAATCAAAACTGGTCGCTATGGTGATTGGCTCAATAACAATATCGACTGGGCTCTTTCACGTAATCGCTATTGGGGTACTCCTCTTCCCATTTGGCGCTGCGAAAATAAGCATGAGGTCTGTGTTGATTCACTCAAAGAATTGGGATCCCTTGCCGGCCAAGAGCTAAGCAACCTTGATCCTCACCGCCCATTTGTCGATGACATCACCTTTGCATGCGCTGAGTGTCCAGCAACAATGACTCGCGTTCCTGAAGTCATTGACTGCTGGTATGACTCTGGTGCAATGCCTTTTGCGCAGTGGGGCTATCCACATAAGCCAGGTTCTGTTGAGAAGTTCAAAGCTGCCTACCCTGCTGACTTCATCTGTGAAGCAATCGATCAGACTCGTGGTTGGTTCTATACCTTGATGACTATTGGAACTCTTGTCTTTGATGAAAGTTCTTATAAGAGCGTTCTCTGCCTCGGCCACATCCTTGATAAAGATGGTCGCAAGATGAGTAAGCACTTAGGCAATGTTCTTGAACCAATTTCTCTTATGGATCAACATGGCGCAGATGCTGTCCGCTGGTACATGCTCGCAGCCGGCTCTCCGTGGTCTGCCCGCCGCGTGGGCCACGATGCAATCTCTGATGTTGTTCGCAAAACACTGCTGACCTATTGGAACACCATCTCCTTCCATGCACTCTATGCAGAAGCATCCAACTTCGAGCTTTCTCAGAGCCCAGCACTCAAAGATCGCTCCATGATGGATCAATGGATTATCAGTGAGCTCAATGCACTCATTGCAGATGTTGATAAGTCCTATAACGATTTTGATTCACAGAATGCTGGAAAAGTTCTAGCTCGCTTTATCGATGACTTGTCGAACTGGTATGTGCGACGCTCACGTCGGCGATTCTGGGATGGCGACGTTGCAGCCCTTGCAACGCTGCATGAGTGCCTGACAACTATCACTCAACTCCTTGCTCCTATGGTTCCCTTCATCGCAGAGCACACGTGGCAGGTATTGGTTCGTGCTGCAGATAAAGATGCTGCCACATCTGTTCACCTCACAGATTTCCCAGTCTCAAATTCTTCCCTCATCGATACCAAGCTCAATGGCCAAGTTGCCATGACGCGACGTGTTGTTGAACTAGGACGAGCTGCACGCGCAGAATCTGCCATCAAGATTCGCCAGCCTCTGCAACGCGCTCTCATCTCAGCACAAGGGTGGTCTTCCCTTCCTGCAGATATGAAGGAGCAGATCTCTGATGAGCTCAATGTTCTTGATCTTCAAGATATTGCTGATGCCGATGGAGAACTCGTAGATATCTCTGTCAAAGCAAACTTCAAAACACTTGGTGCGAAATACGGCAAGGCTGTGCAGGATGTTGCAAAGCTGATCGCGGCAAGTGATGCGACATCTCTTGTGAAAGGTCTTCGCACGACAGGTGCTGCCACACTCAGTGACTTCGCTATCGATCTCGATGATCTTGTTGTGACAGAGGTACCTAAGAGCGGGTGGATGGTTGCAAGCCATGATGGCGAAAGCGTCGCCTTGGATCTCGCACTTACCCCTGCACTTATTGCATCAGGGCATGTTCGCGAAGTGATCCGACTGATTCAAGAGCGTCGCAAGAGCGATGGTTTTGATATCTCAGATCGCATCTCTGTCCGCTGGAATGCACCGGCTGAATTAATCGACACTATTACTCAGAGCGCATCCCACATCTCAGATGAAGTTCTTGCACTCTCTTTCGAACGCGATGCAAGCGTTGCGCAGGAGGAGAATGAGCTAGGTGTGGGAGTGGTGCTGAAGAAGGCTTAGCTCTTAGAGCAATACGTTGATTGCCACTTGAGCTGCATTAATTGCAATCAAGAGCACGATAAAGGATAGATCGATAGCCACGCCGCCAAGGCGAAGCGGTGGAATGAAGCGCTGAACAAATTTCATCGGCCTATCTGTAATTGAGTAAATAATCTCAAAGAGTCCTAGGAAGATTGCATTTGGTTTCCAATTACGGGCAAACATGCGAATGTAATCGATGATGATGCGAGCAAAGAGCGCAAATTTAAAGAGCCCTAAAAGTTGAATCAGAATTGAAGAGAGCATGCAGCAGGTCAGCTCTGGTTAAAGAAGCTTGCCTGAGCAGCTGTCTTATCTTCGTTGCTCACAGAGACATTTGCAGGTGAGAGCAAGAAAACTTTGAGGCTAATGCGCTCGATGCGTCCATGAAGACCAAAGACAAGGCCACTTGAAAAATCAACAAGGCGCTTGCGCTCAGACTCTTCCATGTCATCAAGATTGATGATGACAGGATTTCCTTCACGGTAGTACTCGCCAACTTTGCGAGCTTCAGAGTAAGAACGTGGTTGCAAAGTGATGATGTTATATGTTGCTGGTTCTTCGATCATCGCTGGTTGTGTTGCCGATGAATGTGAACCAAGAACTGTGACACCGGTACGTTCGCGAGCTGGACGTGCAACTGCGGCACGAGCTGGAACTTCTGAAACTGTGGTCTCTTCATCTGTATCGACGAGGCCAAGGAAGCCCATCATTTTATTAAGTGCTGACATGTCACTAGGTTACTAGCGGGTCGTACGAGAGCCGAGGATTGAGCTACCAACGCGGATATGTGTCGCACCGCAATCCATGGCAATTTCATAGTCCCCAGACATCCCTGCAGATAGCGATGTAGCAGCTGGATTCCTTGCGATAAATCGTCGATGAATTGCAGCGATTTCAGTAAATGCAGTCCGGGGTTCTAGAGCAACCGGTGGCACACACATCAGACCCAGTAGATTCAGATGAGTTGTGGCCATGACAGCATCGGCAAGGGCCGGCAGGTCAGCTTCGATGACTCCCCCGCGAGATGGATCACCATCGAGTGAAAGTTGTAGAAAAATATCGATAGCGGATGTGGCAACAGAATCGAGCTTTGCAATATGGCTTGCTGTATCCAGCGAATGAATGACATTGGCCCACTGCGCAATATCTCGCAACTTGCGGCTTTGAATCTCACCTTGATAGTGCCATGTTGCATCCACTGCCGAAGATTTCTCTAATCCTTCTTCATTGCGGTTCTCACCGAATTGGGTGACTCCCAGATCTCTCAAGATCTGCACATCACTGACCGGGTAGGTCTTAGTCACCACGATCAAAGTCACATCAGGATTAGTAATGCGAGCTTGCACCGTCGCAAGATTGGCGGCTAACTCATCGCGGCGACTCATAAGCTAATGATTCCAGCCTGACGACCTGTAACGCCATCTCGGCGGTAGGAATAGAGATCATCATTTTCTAGAGTGCAGTGCGATTCATCGATAATTGAAATTGATTGGCTCTTCAACACCGCGCGAAGGGCAGCAGGCAAATCAAGTGCCGGGGTTCCTCGAGGCGTCCGTGATGTGGCAACTGGATGAAGTGTGACGACCTCGTCATGAATCTCTTGAGAAACTTCATAACAGTTTCCACAAATAGATGGTCCGATGATTGCAGTTATCTCACTCGAACCCACATCGCGCATAGCCTCAAGGGCCGCAAGTGCAACACCATTGACTAGCCCTTTACGTCCCACATGTACTGCTGCGACAGATTCAGCAGAGTGCAAGAGCAACGGAATGCAATCTGCCACCTGCACCGCAAGACTTACTCCAGGAATACCCGTAACCAACGCATCTGCAGTCGGATCCTCATCCGTTACCTCTTCAATCACCACTACACGATTGCCATGCACTTGTGACATATATTGAATCGGGCCAACTTCTTCGGCAAGAAGTGCTCTATTGGAAAGAACTGTAGGCAAATCATCGGAGACATGAGTGCCTAGGTTGAGAGATGCAAAAGCACCGGAGCTTGCGCCACCGGTGCGATTGGTAAAGCGATACTTCATGAAGGTAAGGAAGTGAATTACTTCATGAAGTCTGGGACATCAATTTCATCTTCAGAGACGAGCTCTTCAAATGTAATGCGCTTGCGTGGAGCAGAATCAAGGTCAAGAGCCACAGAGAGTGGATCATTAGTTGGAATTGGGTTAGCAACCCCACCCAGAGTTGTGGCGTTGATGACAGGCATATCAACCTTCTTAGGTTCCCCGCCTGCAAATCCTGCGGCAATCACAGTAATGCGCACTTCATCACCGAGAGCATCATCAATTGTTGTTCCAAAGATTATGCGCGCATCTGGGTGAGCTGCCGCCTGAACAAGTTCACATGCCTCATTAATTTCAAAGAGACCAAGATCTGAACCACCTGCAACAGAGAGAAGAACTCCCATTGCACCATCAATGGATGCTTCAAGGAGTGGACTTGAGATGGCAAGTTCTGCAGCTCTTGTTGCACGGTTATCACCGCGTGCTGAACCAATTCCCATCAGGGCTGAACCTGCATCTGTCATCACTGTCTTCACATCTGCGAAGTCAAGGTTGATAAGTCCTGGTTGAGTAATGATCTCTGTAATTCCTTGAACGCCAGAGAGAAGAACTTGATCAGCGCTCTTAAATGCGTCAACTGCTGTAATCGAACGATCTGAAATTGCAAGCAAGCGATCGTTAGGAATAACAATAAGTGTGTCTACTTGTTCGCGAAGAAGTTCAATTCCTTCATCTGCTTGACGTGTACGAATTTTTCCTTCAAATGAAAATGGCTTAGTGACAACACCAATAGTCAGTGCACCGAGATCGCGTGCAATCTTTGCAACGATTGGGGCTCCACCTGTTCCGGTTCCGCCACCTTCTCCTGCAGTAACAAAGACCATATCTGCGCCACGAAGAATTTCTTCAATCTCTTCAGTGTGATCAATTGCAGCTTGTCTTCCCTTTTCAGGAGCAGCACCTGCACCGAGACCCTTTGTTGATGTACGACCAATATCTAATTTCACATCTGCATCACTCATTAATAAATGTTGTGCATCTGTATTAATCGCGATGAACTCAACGCCTTTTAATCCGACATCAATCATGCGATTGATTGCATTTACTCCGCCGCCGCCGATACCGACAACTTTGATGACAGCTAAGTAATTCTGTGGTGCAGCCACGTGAGTCCCCCTTTAGAACTGTAAACCTCTACTTGAGAATTACATTTCTACTCTCTTTGATGGGGGGAACGTATGCGCTTACCAAGTACTAATCAAAGACCGCCACGAACTATTTTCTCAACTCATACTTGATAGATAGAGATGATTTTATCGCTGCAATTTTGTAGAAATTAATTGCTTAAGAATCACTGTTATTTCACTATCGGTGCATGTGGTGCACTGACATCGATACGTCGAATATTTTTATTCTCTTCAAGTGCAATAAGGGCTGTAATCACTTGGATTTTTAGGGCGCTCTTCTCATTCGCACCCCACATCACTCGAATCTCTCTGCCCTCCAGTGAGATCTGCATTGCAAAGTTAGAGTCATTATGTGCCGATAGTGCGAGCACATTGGATTTGAAATCTTCAGGTAGCCCCTGAAAGAGCGCGATCGCAGAGAGCCCGAGCTCTGGAGTAGGGGCTGATACCCGTGGAAGGTCTGCCCCGCCAAAGCCGGGCAAGGTAAAGATCGTTCCTGAAGCATCGATAGTTGCTCCATTGAAATAGGCGCTTGGAGTTCGAGGAGTGATGACGATTCCCACTTTGCCATTGATCCAATTACGGGAGATATCGACAGACTCAATCCACTTCAGATGTGTGATGCGATGGGCAATCGCTCGCGGTTCAACACGAGCAAGTTTTTGACCAACAGAGATGTCGGCAATCTGTGTAATAGATTTTTCGGTCTCAGGTGTGGGAGCACCAGTAATAGAAATTGCCGAGACTGCGAAGATCGATGACCATGCAAAGAGATAGACAAGGCCGGCAAAGAGCGCAGCGATGATGATGCCGACAAGAGGAACTTTAGTGAAATTACGCAAAGCGACGTTGCAGCCCTTCGGCGATGATGGCGGCAAGTGAATTCACATCTCCTGCACCTAAGGTGATAATCACATCGCCAGGCTTAGCCATATCAATCACACGTTCAGATGCTGCTGCAAAATTCGGAATGAAGTGGCCTTTGCTCATCTTCTCAGCAATGAGTTCTGAGGAGACTCCATGTATCGGCTTTTCACTTGCCGCATAGATTTCAAGCAAGGTGACATCATCTGCAAGATCGAGGGATGTTGCGAAGTCATTCATAAATGCTTGTGTGCGTGAATAACGATGTGGTTGGAAGATTACGAGAACTCGACCATCTCCTGCATATCTGCGCGCAGTATCAAGAGTCACTGTAATTTCTGTGGGATGGTGACCATAGTCATCGATGATGCGAATACCGTGTTCTGTTGCCTTTAATTCAAAGCGGCGACCTGCTCCACGAAAGTTATGGAGTCCTTCAAGGAGTTGATGGATGGGCATTTCAAGCAAGAGCCCCATCGCAACGCATGCTGCTGCATTAAGGAGATTGTGATACCCAGGTATCTGCATCTCAAGATTGCCCACTGCTCGGCCTCGCCACATAACGCGGGCCGATGATGATGCAGCTTTAAGCTCAATCTGATCAATGCGAAGGTCAGCACCTTCTGCTTCACCATATGAAACGGCATCACACTTCAGAGCAGATGTTCCAAGACGTCTGGCCCCTGCATCGTCTGCGCAGTAGACCAAGAAACCATCGGGTGAAATTGTGGCTGCAAAGGAGTCAAAGGCGGCAGTGACCGCTTCTGGCGTATGGAAGAAATCAACATGGTCATGTTCGATATTGGTAACGATTGCAGCCAGTGGTTTGTATTCGATGAAGGAGCCATCTGACTCATCTGCTTCAGCGACAAAGAAGTTGCCTGTTCCGCGGTGTGCATTGGAGCCAGATGCAGTCAGAGTTCCACCGATGGCAAATGATGGATCGACTCCACATGCCTGCAGCGCCACAGTCATCATCGAAGACGTTGTCGTCTTTCCATGAGTTCCTGCCACCGCAATACTGGTTGAACCCTTCATCAATAGCGCAAGTGCTTGCGCTCGGGTGAGAATGGGAATAGATCGTTCAACTGCGTATGCCATCTCAGGATTAGAGGAAGAGATTGCAGTTGAATAAATAACTACATCTGCACCCTGCACATGAGCTGCCTCATGGGATGAATACACATCAGCGCCGAGGGCGCGCAGCGCTAAGAGAACGGAAGAATCTTTCGCATCTGAGCCAGATACTGCAATGCCATCAGAGAGGGCAATGCGAGCAAGTCCGCTCATGCCAGAGCCGCCAATACCGATGAAGTGAATCTTCTTGCCTTGCAGCGAATCCACTTACTTACCTCCGTGCAGCGCGTGTTCCATGAGTGAGACCATCTTAGATGCTGCATTGATATCAACATCAGAACCAGCAACTGGCGCGCTTGCACTCTGTGAGAGCAAACCCTGGATATTCGATACCAACCATGAAGGCGTGAAATTGTTTTGAGCGAGAATCTGAGCACGTGATTGCGAAACCAAATCTCTCGCATTGAGCTCTTGCTCTCCATTACCAATAGGAAGTGGAATAAAGAGTGCAAATCGTGCCAGCGTATTGACCTCAGCACATGTCACAGCGCCACTTCGCGAGATCACTAAATCTGCAGCCAGATAAGCATTAGCCATATCAGCGATATAACCATGAGCTTGGTAGCCATTCATTGCTTCAGGAGCTGTATTGCGAGCTCCGACTCCGTGAAGAATCTGGATACCTTGCGCTAGAAGATCAGAACGAGAATCGGCGATGACTGTATTCAGAGCCACAGAGCCCTGTGATCCACCAAAGATAAAGATCAGCGGCTTTGTGGGGTCAAAATCAAGTGCACTCTTTGCACTCTTCCTAGCGCTCTGCCAATCCTTTGACGCAGAGCGATATGCACTCAGAACATCTTCCCGCAGCGGAAGACCAGCAAAGAGTGCGCGTGAAAGTTTTCCGGAATCAATGGGGTGTGCGATGGCTGTGTGTGGGGTGAAGAGCGCCCCAAGTCGATTGGCAAGGCCAGGGCGAGCATTTGCTTCATGAATGACGATCGGTGTGCGCGTGAGAGCTGCAGCAATATATGCAGGAGCTGACACATATCCCCCAAAGCCAACAACGAGATCAGCATCGCGCATCAGAGAAAGAGATTGTGCAACAGAGCGCAAAAGTGAAAATGGTGCAGCAAGCAGAGAAGGAGAAAGTCGACGTGCAATACGAACCTTGGAAATAAAGTGAAGATCAAAACCTGCCTCAGGAACTAACCGCGCTTCAAGTCCTTCGCGCGTACCCATAAAGGAAATCCTTGAATCTGGATGCGCAGCCCTGAAGGCGCGTGCAACAGCCAGAGCTGGCTCCACATGGCCCGCAGTGCCACCACCTGCGAAAAGTACTCGTGTCATGCTCTCTGCTTCTTTACTATCTCTTTTCGCACAGCAGGATCACGAAGGGCTGCTCCTGCAACAAAACCAAGAGCGCAGAGCGTTGCCACTAGTGCCGAACCACCATATGAAACCAAGGGAAGTGTTACTCCCACAACAGGCAGAACGCTTGTTGCAGAGCCGATATTCAAAAATGACTGAACGGTAATCCAGCATCCAATTCCTGCACATGCATAACGAACCATTGGCTCTTGTGCACGCAGTGCGATGCGGAAGATGGAGTAGATCAAAGTTGCCATCAAGATGAGAACGCTGAGCGTTCCAACAAGTCCTAGCTCTTCACCAATGACAGAGAAGATAAAGTCGGTGTGGGCTTCTGCAAGATTGCCCCACTTCTGCCTACTTCCACCAAGACCCACGCCAAAGAGGCCACCACTAGCAAGACCGAGCAGGCTGTGGGCTGGTTGCCATCCTGCATATTTGTAATCTTCAGGAGCAAAAGGGTTAAGGAAAACGAGAAAACGCTGAGCGCGATAGCCAGATGTTGCGATCAACCCGGCAAGAGCTAACGCACCTGCTGCAGTAATCCACCCAAAGAGGCGAAGTTGAATACCAGAGACAAAGAGAAGGCCAGCAAGGATTGCAGCAACTACTGATGTTGTTCCCAAATCATGGCCATACATAATCATCGCCATGATCAGAAGAAAGCCAGGACCAATAAGCCCAAAGACGTTGATGCTGTTGCGTCCTGCCTTCTCCTTGCGTGCAAGTAAATAGCTAGCCCATAAAATCATGAGGAACTTTGCAAATTCACTGGGCTGCACATCAATAAATTTCAGATTGATCCAGTTTGTATTTCCATTGACAGTCTTACCTAAAGCAGGAATCAAGAGCAGGCCAAGTAAGCCAATGGAGATGATGAACCCAAGGCGTCCGAGCAACTCCCACTTTGCAATAGAGAGCTTTGATAAATACCCAGCAAGTGGAATCGAGATCGCAACGAAGAGCAGCTGGCGAAGCACGATAGAGAGTGCACTGCCTTGCGTGTCAATGGCATGAATAGATGAGGCAGAGAACACCATGATCAGACCAAGGAAGGTGAGGGCGCCAGCGCTCACAAGCAACATATAGAGATGGTTCACCGGCTTTGCGAGGAAACGCTCTTGAGTCTTACTTGCCATCACGAACAACCTTTTCTACTGCTGCTCTAAAGCGATCACCGCGGTCGCTATAGGAAACAAATTGATCCATGGATGCGCATGCAGGTGCGAGAAGGACGGTGTCGCCCGAATTCGCACGCTCTTTTGCAGCTCGGATAACTACTTCCATGAGCGCGTTGTTATCGCCGCCCTTGGAGTATTCCGAAGGTGTATCAATACGAATAATTTCGATTTCAGGTGCATACTCAGTGAGAGCACTTGCTATGAGTTCACGATCTTCACCAATAAGAATGGCTAGCCGAACACGAGATTTAATCCGCTCAACAAGTTCACCCATCGTTGCGCCCTTTGCAAGGCCCCCTGCGATCCAGATGACAGAAAGCGCCGACATGATGGCAGCAGCTGCAGCATGAGGATTCGTTGCCTTGGAATCATTGATCCATGTAATTCCATCGCGTTCTAGAACTGTTTCAATGCGATGGCGACCCGGTGCAAACTCAGTAATGGCGCTGCGAATAGCTTCATGGCTAACGCCCACTGTGCGAGCAAGACCAGCTGCTGCAAGTGCGTTAGAGACATTGTGAGGAACAGTTGGAGTCACCTCAACGAGTTCACAAATCATCGCAGCCTCTTGTGGGTCTGCAACAAATGTACGATCGACAAGGAGCTCCTCCACTACGCCCATCTCACCGGGGGACGGAGTATCGAGTGAGAAGAAGACTTTTCGCCCCTGCCAATGCGTGGTGCGTGTGACAATTTCACCATCTTGGCTATTGAGGATCGCAGTCATTGATTTATCAAGGATAGATAACTTATCGCTGGCATAGGAATCAAAACTTCCATGCCAATCAAGATGGTCTTGAGCGATATTGAGCACCGCAGAAGATACGAATTCTGCATCTTCCAACCAATGTAATTGAAAGGATGAAAGTTCAAGGACGAGAAAGTCATACTTTTCTGCCGATTCAACGACTTCAATTACTGTCGTGCCGACATTGCCACACGCAACAGCTGCCAACCCACCACTGCGCAACATCGCAGCTGCAAGCTCAACTGTTGTGGTCTTTCCATTGGTTCCAGTCAGCGCAAGCCACTTCTGTCCTGGTGCTTTTAGGCTCCATGCAAGATCAACTTCATTAATTAGCGCAATGCGCGCAGCGCGAGCTGCAACCACTACAGGGTGATCTTCTCGCCAACCAGGTGAGACAAGTAAGAGATCAAAGTTTGCGAAATCAACGCGCGATGGTGTGATGACCGTGAAGTCTTCTAGCGTTGTTACTTTCTCATCAACGATTGTGACATGAGAGCCGCGCTTTTCAAGTGCACGCGCACAAGCAGCTCCTGTTACACCCGCACCGGCAACGAGAATCCTTTTGCCATCTAGACGTGTATAGAGTGCATGAGCCATGATCTTTTAACTTGCAACCCATTGTGTATAGAACAAGCCTAGACCGAGGGCAACACTGAGCCCTGCAATGATCCAGAAACGAAGCACGATAGTTACTTCGCCCCAACCCAAAAGTTCAAAGTGATGTTGAAGAGGCGCCATCTTAAAGAGTCGCTTTCCACCGGTGAGTCTGAAGTAGATCACTTGGAGGGCCACAGAGAGCGTAATAATGACGAAAAGTCCGCCTAGTGGAATGAGAAGAAGCTCAACACGAAGAGAGGCTGCAAGTCCAGCAAGTGCGCCACCAAGTGCGAGTGAACCAGTATCTCCCATAAAGATTCTTGCAGGAGATGCATTCCACCACAGAAAGCCAGTACAAGATCCTGCAAATGCTGCAGCAAGGACTGCAAGGTCAAGTGGATCGCGCACGTTGTAACAATTACTGGAAGTAGAAATAGCGCAGCTCTGACCGAATTCCCAGACCCCCATAAGAACAAAGGAGAGAAATGTCATTACAGATGCACCTGTTGCAAGTCCATCAAGTCCATCAGTCAGATTGACACCATTACTTGTTGCCGTCACCATCAATGCAATCCAGATAACCACAAGAACTACGCCGAGATTGATACTGGTATCGCGAAGAGTTGAGAGATTCTGTGAGATTGGTGTAAGTCCATCTCCGTCGGGAAAACGTGTTCCGAGGTAACCAAAGATTGATGCAAAGAGAACTTGTCCGAAGATCTTCTGCTTGCCACTAATGCCACGAGAATTCTGCCTGGAGACCTTCATATAATCATCGAGAAAGCCAACAAATCCAAGACATATAACAAGGCCCAGAATGAGAACTGCTGAGACTGTGATGGAACTTTGGGTAAGAAGGTGGGCTGCGAGATAGGCGATCAGAGATGCAAAGATAATGATGATCCCGCCCATTGTCGGCGTTCCACGTTTAGTGTGGTGAGTTGATGGACCATCATCGCGAATCATCTGTCCATAGCCACGGCGTGCAAGAACTTTAATTAGAGCAGGTGTTCCAAAGAGTGAGAAGAAGAGTGCAAGTGCTCCAGCGATCAAAATCAGCTTCATGCATTCTCCTCACTTGCTTCAACTCGTGCCATCCACTGCGCAGATATTGCATCTGCCAATTCTTCTAACTTCTCAGATCGTGAAGCTTTCACCAAAGCAACATCACCTGGGTTGATATGTGCAGCAACTGCAAGGGCAGCAGCTTTATCTTCACAGAGATGAACTGTGGTGGCACTTGACGCTGCAATCTTCGCTCCATACTGGGGGGCGCCAACGCAGACCAAGTGATCGATTCCAAGTTCTGAGGCAAGGGTGCCAATACCTGCATGATCGGCATCTGATGACTCGCCGAGTTCATGCATTTTTCCTAAGAACGCCCATGACTCTCCCCCGCGCTCCTGCGCAAAGAGAACCAATGTCTGCATCGCTGCCTCCATTGCTTCAGGACTGGCGTTATATGCATCATTGATCAGAACAAGGGAAGGAAGTTCATTAATCTCCATGCGCCACTTCGCCTGAGACTCTGCAGTCGATAGACCACTAGCAATTTGATCGAGTGAGAAACCAAGAACTGTTGCAACCGATGCAACCGCCAGTGCATTCGCCACTTGATGAAGTCCCACAATGCGAAGTCCCACTGCGCTGCGACCTTCTGGAGTCACGAGATCAAAATGTGCTCTTCCTTCGCGCACCTCAATATCTGTGGCACGAATATCGCACTCCGGACCTTCACCAAAGGTGAGGTTCTTGCCCTTATGCAGTGATGCCATCTTTGGTGTGTAGTCATCATATGTACCAAGAATTGCTGTGCCATCTGCGCGAAGTGAACTAATGAGTTCAGACTTAGTCTGCGCAATTGCTTCAATAGAACCGAATTCACCAAGGTGAGCTGTTCCCACTTTTAAAACTAGGCCGATATTGGGTTGGGCGATTGTGCACAGATGAGCAATATCGCCCATATGGCGCGCTCCCATTTCAACGACGCAATATTTTGTGACCTCCGTGCAGTGAAGTAGCGAAAGCGGTGCACCAATCTCATTATTGAAATTGCCATGCGGTGCAACAGTCGGAGCTGCCGCTGACAGTATGGCTAGTAATAGCTCTTTCGTGGTGGTCTTTCCCTGTGAACCCGTAATTCCAATCACCGTAAGATTCAGGAGATTGCTTCGCACGTGTTGAGCGAGTTTACCCAGAGCAATAACTACATCTGCAACAACAATGTGTGGTCCTTCTACGCTCTTGCTAGAAAGAGTAAGAACTGCGCCATGAGAGCGAGCATCTGCGACAAAATCATGACCGTCTGCATGCTCACC
>Ga0114966_10002025_pt1 | contig 18246 bp, 18 predicted proteins | sample M_130207_XF_Meta_FD_87029 | JGI IMG/M metagenome (GOLD analysis project Ga0114966, IMG submission 87029) | Freshwater microbial communities from Lake Montjoie, Canada to study carbon cycling - M_130207_XF_MetaG | ecosystem: Environmental > Aquatic > Freshwater > Lake | place: Lake Montjoie...
GGAGCTTCGCGACATGTCCGATGCTGTGTCCGGCCTGCGTGACGTCACGCAGCAGACTTAGCCGCTCGATTTGTTCCTCCGGGTAAAGACGGCGGTTCGTCGCCGTCCGCTCCGGGGCGACGGCGCCGTAACGTTTTTCCCAAATCCGAATCACGTGGGCGCTCAATCCCGTGCGCTGGGCCACTACTTTAATAGCTTGGTTGGCTTCAGTAATAATGTAGACAAATTTGCCACAGATGCTCACCGTGTTGCAAGGATCGAATTTTAACGCGGCCGTAAAACGCCAGAAAATCCCCAAAAATAGATCGAAAGATTCAGAAAACGCTTCTCGCAGTCGGTGTTGAAAATACTTGAGACAAACAATTGACAGACGATCTTAAATTGTACAAATTCTGTACAAGTTGAGACCTACTCCCGAGTAGATTCAACATGAAAACGAATCGTGAAGATCAGAAATCAACCGCAAGCAGCACTCGCCCTTGGCTCATCGAAAGCAGATTGGGCGAACCGAAGAGCTTTGCAGTCGAAGTCCGGGTTCACGCCAAAACGCAATCAGCACATTCCATACAAACTGTGAAAAATATCCGTATCATTGCCCTTACCCTTCTGACCGTCATGGCCTTGGTCTCCAGCGTCGTCCGCGCCGAGACCAAGCATGGCGATAAAAAAGACATCGTGGCTGTCGCCTCCGGCGCAGGGAGCTTCAACACCCTTGTCGCGGCCGTTAAAGCCGCCGGCTTGGTTGAAACCTTGCAAGGCCCGGGCCCGTTCACGGTTTTCGCGCCGACTGATGAAGCCTTCGCCAAGCTGCCGAAGGGCACGGTGCAAGACCTGCTCAAACCCGAGAATAAAGCCAAACTCGTGGCCATCCTCACTTACCACGTCGTGCCTGGCAAAGTCATGGCAGCGAACGTGAAAACCATGAAAGCCAAGACGGTCAACGGCCAGTCGCTCGACATCAAAGTTGCCGACGGCGCCGTCACCGTGAACAAAGCCAAAGTCGTGAAGACCGACGTGGCGGCCAGCAACGGAGTCATCCACGTCATCGACACCGTGATCCTGCCGAACTGAAAGCTCCTAAGATGGCGGAGGGCACCCAGCTCTCAGCCCTAGTCATTGATCAATCGATTGCACCGAATCCAAATTCCAAACCATTTCCACTATGTTTCAAAAAATTGACTACTACTTTTTATTCGCGGCTTTCGCCAGCTTAGTCGTGAGTGTCGGACTGTGGTTCCTCGTGGATCACCAGTACGGCGCTTACGTGGGACTGTGGGTGCCGAGCATTCTTAGTCTTTGGGTCGGCGTGCGCGTCGTCCTCCTTTCTGGTGCCACCATTCACAAGAAAAGAAACTGATATGGCCATCTACATCATTCCCATTTTTTGTTTCGGCTTGGTCATCAGCGGAATCGTTTTCCTGGGTATCCAGGAAGCCTCGGAGTTAGCCAAGCGACTGGCGGCGGAGACCCATGAAGCGCCGCTGGGGTCCAACAACCTGCCAGCATCGTCGGGACGAGGCCCCGCTCCAAACCGACCGTCGGCCAATGTGATCGAGCCATGAGTCAATCCGCTCACCGGCCCAACGTGCTCATCCTCGGAGCGACCGGCGGGATCGGCTCTGCGCTGGCGCGGCAACTGGCCGCGCTCGGTTATGGCCTGAGCCTTGCTGCCCGCGGGAGCGAGCGACTCGACGCGCTGGCCACAGAGTTGAAAGCTCACTCCGGCCCGGTGGATGCCACCCACTCGGCCTCGGTTGAAGCCTGCGTTGCCATGGCCTTTGAGCAACTCGGTTCGTTGCATGGCGTGGTGAACTGCGTCGGCTCGCTGTTGCTCAAACCAGCCCACACCACCACGGATGAGGAATGGGCCGGCGTGCTCGCGGCCAATCTAAATTCGTCATTCTATGTTCTCCGCTCTGCGGCGAGTCGGATGATGCGGAGCGGCGGCGGTTCGATTGTGTTGCTGGCGTCAGCTGTGGCTCAGCGCGGCATGATCAATCACGAAGCCATCGCTGCCGCCAAGGCCGGCGTCGTGGGCCTCGCACAATCCGCCGCTGCGACCTACGCGCGCTACAACCTTCGCGTAAACTGCGTCGCACCCGGCCTCACCCGGACACCACTCACCGAGTCGCTCACCAGACATGAGGCGTCATTGAAAGCTTCCGCTGCGCTGCACCCGCTCGGTCGTATCGGTGAGCCGGAAGAAGTGGCCAGTGCCATCCGCTGGTTTCTCGATCCCCAACAATCATGGGTCACGGGCCAAGTGATCGCGGTAGATGGCGGTCTCAGTTCCGTGCAAGCCCGGCCGGCCTCTTCATCATGAATCCTCTTTCAAGATTGTCTCCACCGGTGAGTGCCACGCTCGAGCACGACAACGTAACCCAAAGACATTTTATGCAAATCAAAACGCTCATCTTCCTAGCCTTGCTCCTGGCCAGCGGGATGACCGCCAGTGCTGCGACCTCGCTTGATTCCGCCTGGCCCCAATGGCGCGGGCCCAACCGTAACGGTCAATTCACAGGCCCCGCTTGGCCGGAGAAGCTCGACACGAATCATTTGCAGCCCGCCTGGCGCGTCGAACTGGCTCCCAGCTACTCGGGACCCATCGTTGCAGGCGACCGCGTGTTCACCACCGAAACCAAGGACAAAAAATTCGAGGCCGTCACCGCTTACGACCGCAAGACCGGTAAGGAAATTTGGCGCGCGCAATGGGAAGGCGCGATGACCGTGCCGTTCTTCGCCAAGTCGAACGGCGACTGGATTCGCGCGACGCCGGCTTGTGATGGCGAGAGTTTGTTCGTCGCCGGTATGCGCGACCTGCTCGTGTGCCTTGATGCGCAGACGGGGAAGGAACGCTGGCGGTTTGACTTCGTGAAGAAGATGGAAGCGCCGGCACCCGATTTCGGCTTCGTCTGCTCGCCGCTCGTGGAGGGTGAGTTCGTTTACGTGCAGGCGGGCGCGAGCTTTGTGAAGCTGAACAAGCGCAGCGGCGAACTTGTCTGGCGCACGCTGGCCGAAAAGGGCGGGATGATGGGCAGTGTTTTCTCGTCGCCGATGTTCGCGGAACTCGCGGGCCAGCGCCAACTCATCGTGCAGACACGCGAGAAGCTCGCGGGCGTTGACCCGGCGGATGGCAAGGTGCTATGGGAACAACCGGTCGAAGCCTTTCGTGGTATGAACATCCTCACGCCGGTCGCATACAAGGACACGCTTTTCTCCAGCACCTATGGCGGCAAGACGATCGGCTTCAAGATCGCCCAAGCTGCCGGCAAATTCACGGTCACCGAAGCTTGGAAGCACAAGGCGCAAGGCTACATGAGCACGCCGGTCATCATTGATGGCATCGCTTACGAACATCTCAAGAGCCAGCGCGTGATGGCCATCGCAGTCGAGACGGGCCGCGAACTGTGGACGAGTGATCAATCCTTCGGCAAATACATGAGCCTCGTCGCACAAGGCGACCGCATCCTTGGGCTCGATCAGCGTGGAGAGTTGTTCCTGTTCCGGGCGAACCAGAAACAATTCGAGCAGATAGACAAACGCAAGCTCACCGACGGCGAGACCTGGGCGCATCTCGCGGTCGCGGATAACCAACTGTTCATCCGTGAGCTAAATGCTATGGTTGCCTACACATGGAGCACGCCCTTCGCGGTGGTGCCTCGGATTGACGAAGGCAAACTGTGAGCCGGAGCAACTACGCACTCGCAATGGTTGGGGCATTAATCGTTGGTTTTATCGGTGCCGCGCTCGGAGGTTGTCAAGCTATCCGCGCGGGTTACGAGTCAGCCGCTTACAAGGTCGTCCGGTCGGACGGCAAGTTCGAGCTCCGCGATTACCCCGTGCTCACGGTGGTGGAGACACCCATGGCCGCCGGCAGCCGTGACGGCGACGACGGAAGTTTCATGCGTTTGTTCCGCTTTATCAGCGGCGGCAACGAGGCGAAGCAGAAAATCGCGATGACCACGCCGGTGTTTATGTCCGGTACCGGAACGAACGCGACGATGTCGTTTATGATCCCGGCCAAGCTGAAAACGGAGGAAGTGCCCAAGCCCTCCGGCGGCCCGCTTACGGTGCGCGAACTGGCAGCGGGACGCTTTGCGGTTCTGCGTTTCAGCGGGGCGCGCGACGCAACGAAGGAAGCAGAGTCGCTAGCGCAGTTGAAGACGTGGATGAACACCGAGAAGTTGAGCGTGTTGTCGTCGCCAGTCTATGCCTATTTTGATCCGCCGTGGACGCCGCCTTTTCTCCGCCGCAACGAGGTGATGCTGCAGACGAAGGCAGAAAACTGAAGTCGTCATTGCTGTCCGTTGACCACAGCAATAAAGTAGATCTATGAATAACTTGCTGATTTACCTGCAAGCAGTGCTGACCTTCTCTCTCTTGTTGATGCTTGGCATCGACCGGAAGTCTTTTGGCGTGGTCGGCGCTTTGGGCATTGCCGCACTGATGGGCTCCTTTCTCATCGTCCATCTCTGGGTAAAGAGCCCCTGGTCCAAAACGATTCCGTGTTTGATCCTCCTAGCCGTGTCGCTGACCATTGCGTTGATTAACTATCGGCTGCTGAATTCGTAGCGGTGCCATTCACCTTCGTGACCGCACTTTATCTGCAAAATGATTACTGAATGCATCAACCCGCCGCAGCGCCCCCGGCTGCGACTCGGCCTGTGCTGCCAGTTCGCGCACGAGCCAATCAAATTTCGTACCACGACCGCGACAGCCATGTTGCGCTTGGCGCGCGCCGAGCGACTGGCCCGACTCGCGGAGATTTGCCGACACAACGCCGAGGCGCTGATGGCATCGTTGAAGTTCTGCACGACGAATCAGATCGGCGCGTTCCGCATAAACAGCCATATTCTTCCAAGCAAGACGCATCCTGAGGCGGGTTATGAAATGGCGGAATTGCCCAGCGGTTCTGAAATCATCCGGCGCTTTCGTGAGTGCGGCGCGTTTGCCCGCGAGCGCGATGTGCGCCTCTCCTTTCACCCTGACCAGTTCGTGGTGTTGAATTCGCCGAATGACCAGACGCTCGCTCACTCGCTGGCCGAGTTGGACTATCAAGCGGAGGTCGCCGAATGGGTCGGGGCGGACAGCATCAACATTCACGGCGGCGGCGCTTATGGCGACAAGTCCACCGCGTTGCGCGCGTTGCGGCGAAACATTGAGCGACTGCCGGCGCAGGTGCGCTTGCGCCTGACGCTGGAGAATGACGACAAGGTTTACACGCCGCGCGATTTGCTGCCGATCTGTGAGGCGACGAAAGTGCCTCTGGTCTATGACGTGCATCATCATCGCTGTCTCCCCGATGGATTGAGCGTCGAAGAAGCGACGGCGCGCGCGATGACGACTTGGCAAGGACGCGAGCCGTTGTTCCATCTCTCGAGCCCGCTCGAGGGCTGGGATGGGCCGAAGCCCCAACGGCACCACGACTATATTGCCCCGTCGGATTTCCCCACCGCGTGGAAAAGCCGAGTGTTGACCATAGAGGTCGAAGCCAAGGCCAAGGAACTCGCCGTCTTGAAACTGCTCGCGCACTTGCGGGCCGACGGTTAATTGAATCCTGTGTCCATGATCTCTGCCCAACGCTCCAACTTCCGCCTCGCCTTCGCTCTCGCGGGTTGGCTGGTCCTTTGTTTCAGCGCCGCATCGCTCGGCGCGTTCTTTATGCCCGGGGAATGGTATGCCAGGCTGAAAAAGCCGTCGTGGAATCCGCCCGGCTGGATATTTGGGCCGGTGTGGTCGTCGCTCTACACGATGATGGCGGTGGCGGCGTGGCTGGTTTGGAAGCGCGGAGGTTTCGCCGCCCAACGCCGTCCGCTGCGTTTGTTCCTGGTGCAACTCGCGCTCAATGGGGCGTGGTCGCCCTTGTTCTTCGGCTTGCACCGGCCGGGCGTGGCCTTTGCTGAAATCCTACTGCTCTGGCTGTCAATTGTCACCACCCTGACGGCATTTCGGCCCGTCAGCCGCGTCGCTGCCTGGCTGCTTGCGCCTTACCTTGCGTGGGTGACTTTCGCGGCCGTGTTGAACTTCATGTTGTATCGACTGAACCCTTAAATTTTTGAAACGCAAATGACTTCGACTTTAACCAACTTCGCTCAATTAATTACTGCCATTGTGCTAACATCCTTCGCTATCACCATGAAAGCTGACACGGCAACCGACAAAACCCTCTTCGACTTCAAGGCCGTAACCAATTCGCCTGCGTGGGAAGTGGTAAACGATGATGTGATGGGCGGTGTTTCCACAAGTCAGTTTCAGGTGCTGACGAACGCCTGCGCCGTTTTCAGCGGCACGGTGCGGCTGGAGAACAACGGCGGGTTCGCCTCCGTCCGCTCTGCGCCCGTGGGCGAGAACCTCACCGGCCTCACCGCTTTTGTCCTGCGTGTCCGGGGGGATGGGCGCGGTTACAAATTCAGCGTGCGCACCGGGGCGAGCTTCAACAGCCAACTTTACCAAACCAGTTTCACGACTAAGCAAGGCGAGTGGGAGGAGCATCGGCTTGCGTTCAGCGATTTTGTCCCAACCTTCCGTGGTCGTATCCTGACCGACGTGCCGCTACTGAATCCCGGGAAAGTCAACTCGGTTGGATTTCTCATATCGGACAAACAGGCCGGGCCCTTTCGGCTGGAGATTGCCTGGATCAAAGCCTCGCCCGCCGGGCGATGATCTGATTCTACCTATGAAACTCGCTCCCGCCATCGTCTGGTTTCGTCACGACCTCCGCCTCGCCGACAATCCGGCGCTTCACGCAGCAATGCAGTCAGGGAAGGCCGTTATCCCCTTGTTCATTTACGCTCCCGAGGAGGAAACGCCGTGGCACCCTGGAGCCGCTTCGCGGTGGTGGTTGCATGAATCGCTCGCGGCGCTCGACGCCCGGTTGCGAGAGCTCGGCTCGCGGTTAATCATTCGTTTCGGACCGGCACTCGCAACGCTGCGCGAAATCGCCAAAGAGACCCACGCCGACGAGGTGTTCTGGAATCGCCGCTACGAGCCAGCTGTCATTACGCGCGATCGCCAAGTGAAGGAAGCGCTTCGCTGCGACGGTCTCAGTGCAGAAAGCTTCAACGGCGCGCTGCTGCATGAACCTTGGACGATTCAGAATCAGAGCAAGAAGCCGTTTCAGGTATTCACCCCGTTTTGGAAACACTGCCTCGCCAAGCCCGACCCCGCGGAGCCTTTGCCTGCGCCGAAAATTCTGCCCGCACCTCCGAAGTGGCCGAAGTCCCTTGCGCTCGGGGAACTCGAACTTGAGCCTAAGTTCAAGTGGGGGGACGGGCTGCGTGTTGCGTGGCAGCCGGGCGAGGCGGGTGCGACCGTCAACCTCGATCGTTTTCTCGCCAAAGCCTTCGACGATTACACAGACCACCGGAATCGGCCGGATTTCGTCGGCACGTCCCGCTTGTCGCCATACCTGCACTTCGGTGAAATCAGCCCGCGCCAGGTCTGGCATGGTTTGCGGCAGCTGGCGTTGAAGCGTGGCTTGCCTGTCGAGCAATGGCGCCGTTCGCAATTTGTCTCCGAAATTGGCTGGCGCGAGTTCTCGCACCACTTGCTTTTCCACTTTCCCCAGACACCCACCGAACCCTTGCGCGCCAACTTCAAAAATTTTCCGTGGCGCAAAGACGCAGCCTGGCTTCGCGCGTGGCAAAAAGGCCGCACCGGGTATCCCATCGTGGACGCGGGGATGCGTGAGTTGTTCGCGACCGGTTGGATGCATAATCGTGTCCGTATGATTGTCGCGAGTTTTCTGGCGAAGGATTTGCTGCTTGATTGGCAGGAAGGCGCACGGTGGTTTTGGGATACGCTGGTGGATGCCGACCTCGCGCAGAACACGCTCGGCTGGCAATGGACTGCCGGCTGCGGTGCGGATGCCGCACCCTACTTCCGGGTCTTCAATCCAACCAGTCAGGGCGAGAAGTTTGATCCTCACGGCCAATATGTCCGCAAGTGGTGTCCCGAACTCGCGCAACTTCCCGGTGAGTGGCTGCATAAGCCGTGGGAAGCGCCAAGCAAAATCATGGCTCACGCTGGTGTGGAACTTGGGCGTGATTATCCAGAACCTATCGTCAGCCATGCCATCGCGCGCGAAGTGGCGTTGGAGGCTTTTGCCACAATCAAGTCACCCGCTGCCTGACGAGCGCGCGCTGGACTTTCTGTTGCCGCCATCGTTTTGCGAGATCAAAACCTTGCGCCTTCTGCCGATTTATTCCAACTGGGCATGCTTCGATAAAACGGACAGAAAAGCTGGGAAATTTCGCTAATTGTTTAGGAGTTCGAAGTCAACTGAAGACAGGAAATTAATCGTGCAAGTTTCGATGCTCTAATACAGCAGATATTGAGTTCGCCTCTTGAGAAACTCCCGATGTTCTGATGACCAGCTTTTTTCAATCTCGGCCCAGGCGGTTCCATTACGGATTTGGTGCATGGTTTTGGGATGAACCAGAAGGCGGTCAAATTTATCGACCCCGAACTTTGTCGGGTAGAGTTGTTGCAAAAGTGTTGCCAATGCAACTCCCGTCGCGACAGAACGCAACCGATTGCGATCAGTGACCACAAGGTTGATGCCTTGGCATCGTTGGTTCGCAAACACGCTGGCGTTGGGTGTAAATTGTATCGGCACAAAGCGCACGCCAGGCAGTCCCAAACGGTTGGCTTCGAGGGCGAGTTTGTAGTCGTCGATATAAGGGGCACCGATCACTTCAAAGGGTGTTTCCGTCCCTCGGCCCACTGAAAGCGCGGTGGTTTCGAGCAGTCCGATGCCGGGATAAAGCGTTGCTTCCGTGAGGCTACGCATGTTGGGCGAAGGATTTGTCCATGGTAATCCGGTTGCGTCGAAGTAATGGTTTCGGTTCCAACCCTGGACTGGAATCACGGTCAAGTCTACCTTCCATCGGCGTTCCGCTACGAACATACGAGCGAGTTCACCTGTGGTCATGCCATGTCGCACGACGAGGGGATGGAAGGCAGTAAAACTCTCCTCTCCACCAAGGAGCGGACCTTCTACGGTGTCGCCTGAAATTGGATTCACCCGATCCAAAACAAAGAATCGTAGCCCATTTTTCTGTGCCGCATCCAAGCAATTGCCCAGGGTCGAGATATAGGTGTAGAAACGGCAACCGATATCTTGGATGTCAAAAACCAACGCGTCGAGGTTCGTCAGTTGCTGGGTCGTTGGGATCCGACGGTTGCCGTAGAGACTGTAAACCGGCAGACCTGTTTGCTCATCTTTTGAGTCATCCACAGTGGTATCAAGCTGACCACGAATGCCGTGTTCTGGACTAAAAAGGGCTACCAAGGAGACTCCTTCGGCTTTTGCAAGTAAGTCGAGAGTTGGAGTTCGTTTCCGATTCCTTCCAGTGTGGTTTGTGATGAGTCCAATTCTTAGACCACGCAACGATCGAAAGTTCTCCTTCTCCAGCACATCGATTCCGTTGAGCACTTCGGTTGATGGAACCACGGACGACTTAGGTTTCTCCGCACGTTCTGTCAACGGCGGTAAGGAACCCGGGACGAAGGCGAAGTTAAAAGTTTGCACCGCCTCAGCAGCCAGTGTGCCTAACCGGTGCCGTAGCCCCAACACACTTCCCTCCTCGGTCGGGTGGTTGCGGTTGGAAAGAAAGATGACGAAGGTTTTTGAAAAGGGATCGATCCAAAGCGAGGTGCCGGTCCAGCCAGTGTGTCCGTAGGAACCAATGGGAAAAACTTTCCCACGCGGTCCGGCATAGGGTGAATCGATATCCCAGCCCAATCCCCGACGTGCGGTGACCTTGGCTGGCGTCTGCACCTCAGTCATCAATCGCACAGTTTCAGGATTGAAAATTGCCCCATCATGATCTCGTCCTTGGTTGAGGAGTGCTCGCGCAAATTTAGCTAAATCAGCAGCGGTGGTGAACAGACCCGCATGCCCAGCAACCCCATCCATGCGTCGCGCCGTCGGGTCATGCACGATGCCTCGCAACACTCCGGAAGCGGTCTGTTCAGTCGGAGCAATTCGGCCTCGATGATTCTCGGGAGGGTTAGAGCTGGTATCGTTCATCCCTAAAACCTTAAACAGATTCAGGCGAACGTATTCGTCGAGTGGCTTGCCGCTAACACGTCGAACCAATTCCCCCAACACGATAAAGTTAATGTCGCTATAACAAAAGGCTTCCCCCGGAGGCGTCATCAGCTTTTCCTCGCAGGTGAGCTGCAACGCTGTGGCGGTGCCTGTCCAGACCGGGGTAAGTGAAGGGTCGGGCCGAAGACCTGAAGTGTGAGTGAGCAACTGTCGCACGGTAATCTGCTCCTTTCCCAGCACTCCGAACGCCGGCCAATATTTCGACGCCACAGCCTCGAGATCAATCTTGCCGCGTTGGATCAACAGCATGATTGCAGGAGTCGTCGCAACGACTTTAGTTAAGGAAGCGGCATCAAAAATCGTATCCTCGGTCATTGGTTCTACACCAGGAACAAGTGCGCGTTTTCCAAATGCACTAGAAAAATGTTGGCTATTTCTCTCCAACCAAAGCACCCCGCCAGGAAGTTGCTGCTTGGCAATCGCCTCATCCACTGCCGCACCCATCTCATCCCATTTCTCCTTGTGCAGTTCTGAGGGGTAGTTGAGGGCTGTGACCGTTTTAAGTTTCTTCGAGACCGCCTGTGCTTCTGTCGGGAGAGAACCAAGAACCCAGAGGCTGCAAAGTATGCTTAAAACGCCTGAACAAAATTGCATCCTAGTGAACATGAAGCAGCGGGGTTTACTGAGTTGTGGTTTTGGCGCTTAGAATATGACCGGCAACTTCTGCAAGCGGAAGATCAACTTCAGTTCGAGTTTTTAAGTTCTTCACTTTTGCGACAACCGAATGATCCTCCTGTCTGTCGAGTCGGATGACATGTTCGGCGTTCAACTCCTGTGCGCGTTTAAACTGTTTGTCGGGCTTGGTTGCTACAAGCGGGTAATCAGCTCCAAGTCCGGCGTCACGCAATGTTTGGATTAAACCCAGGGTGGCGGGTCGGAGGGTTTCATCTTCAACCAAACAGTAGGCGGGTAGTTTGACTCCAAACTGGGGAAGGAGCTTGCGTGCCTTGAGCAACTCGGTTAGCACCACGTCGCCCATACCGAAACCAAGGCCAGCGAGATCAACCTTTCCCCCGGACAAAAGTTTAACAAGATTGTTGTAACGGCCACCCCCAGCGATGGCGCGAAATTCACCCTTACAATCAAACGCCTCAAAGACAACTCCGGTATAGTAGGCGAGTCCTCGAATGACGTTGTAATCAATGCGAATAAACTCTGCTAATCCGCGTGCCTTCAGGTTATCCAAAATCAATTGTAGCTCGGCTGTCGGCACGGCGGATTCAATGAAATGTTTCACCTCCGCCAACGAGAAACCCAGGGCTTGAAGCAAAGCCTCGCTCTTAGCAGGATCCTCGCGCTCCATCTTGTCGATGATTTGATAGAAGTCGTATGCTTTCGAAGTTTCGAGGCAACGGGTAGAGAAAAAGTCCTGCCACGCATTGCGGCTACTCAGTCGAATGACAAAATCATCCGACGTCAACCCAAGCGCTCGCAATGTATCAATCAGTAACGCAATAAGTTCAGCATCCGCAGCGACGTCGTTCTCGCCAAAAATATCGGCGTTGAACTGGAAATGCTCCCGCAAGCGTCCCTTTTGTTGTCGCTCGTAACGAAACAATTGTGGGAGTGCGAACCACTTAATCGGTTTTTTATAAGCGCGTTCACTGGCCGCGATCATGCGAGCCAACGTGGGAGTCATCTCAGGACGAAGCGCAATGGGTCGCTCACCTTTGTCCGTGAAGTTATAAAGCTGACCGACGATTTCAGCGCCGCTCTTAGTAGTGAACAGTTCCAGAGACTCCAACGGGGGCCCGTCATACTCTTGAAAACCGTAGCGTCGAGCCACAGCCCGCCAAGTATCAAAAATATGAGTGCGCACATTCGCACTCCAGGCATCGGGTTGCGGCAGCGGCTCAGGATAAAAATCGCGAAATCCGGGTAATCGTTCCATTTTGAAATGAAAAAGGGTGCTCTTGTTGAGAGACACCCAAAACGTAAAACTTTATTTGTCGTCAGAGCAAGATTTACTCACTTGCGAGTCTCAGCCGATTGAGCTTCGGCAGCGGCTTTGACTTTTTGCGCTGTGAGATTAACAACCAAATCGCGAAGATCCTTGCCCGATTTGAACCTAACGACGGCGCGAGAGGGAATCATGACATCAACATTGGGAACGTTAGGATTCCTTCCCACACGTGCCTTCCGCACGGTTACTGAGAAAATTCCAAACTTACGAAGCTCCACTTTGCGCCCCAGAGCTAACTGTTCCCCAATGCAGGTCATGGTCTTCTGAATGACTGAAGCCACCTGAATTCTGCCTAGGCCAGTTTCCTCGCTGATTCGAACCACGATATCATGTTTAGTCATAAGGGAACTATGATTCTTCTCATTTTTAACACTTAATGAAGAATCGTCAAGCGAAACCAAAATGCGACCCTTTAGAGTCGCCCCTTCCTCATCAGGGCGGGCACGATGTACCAACGTTGCCCAAAAATTAGGACGTTTTCACTTGAGTTTTGTCTGTGCTGTGTCGCATGATTGGGGAGTGATATAGATCTTTGAGCGGCGCAGCATTCAATTTACCCTGCCATGTTCGTGGTAAGAAGCAAAAGTCCTTTGGTCGTATTTAAATAATCAATGGGGCCTCCCATCAGAGGCTGAAGACAGGCCTTAACTGGAAGTCCGAAGCCTTGATGTCGGTTCCAACTGTTTCTGTAAAAAGTTCAAAGGAACTGTTATTCACGGCATTACGGTGGGGTTTTTCTTTTTTCGAATATCGCTCCTTTCACGGAGCGTGGTAACGTTGATTTGTGGCTCAGGAAGAACTTTTCCAACCTGCCGAAACCGCTGAAAAGAATTCAGCGGCCGAATCCGTTCAGTCCAATCTACGTCAGGCTCCATTGGCTGCCCGCATGCGGCCGGCAACGATTGAGGAGTATATCGGTCAACCGCATATCCTTTCTGCGGGAATGCTCTTGCGTCGAGCCATTGAGGCTGATCGCATTCAATCTCTAATACTCTACGGCCCGCCGGGTACGGGAAAAACCTCGCTTGCTCAGATTGTGGCGCGGCAAACTAAGTCTCGTTTTGAGCGACTCAGCGGCGTTGAATCAAATGTCGCCGACATGCGCCGCGTTCTTCAGGGTGCTCAAAATCGACTCCAGAATTCAGGGCAATCCACGATCCTTTTCATCGATGAAATCCATCGCTTCAACAAGAACCAGCAGGATGTTTTATTGCCCGATGTCGAGAGCGGGATTATCCGCTTGATTGGAGCGACGACGCACAATCCGTTTTTCTTCGTTAACTCTCCGCTGGTCTCACGGTCTCAAATCTTCGAACTGCTTCCGCTCACGGAGTCCGATATCATCGAGCTCCTCCGTCGAGCGTTGCTAGATCCGATACGGGGCCTCGGACATATGCGGCTACACACAGACGAGGATGCCTTGCAGCATCTCGCGCGCATGAGCGATGGTGATGCGCGAAAGGCTCTCAATGCCCTCGAAATCGCCGCTCTCACGACTTCTACTTCCGCCAATGGTTTTATCCACATCACCCTCGCTGTGGCTGAACAGAGCATTCAAAAGAAGGCGATCGTTTACGATGGAGATGGTGATGCTCACTACGACACCATCTCCGCGTTTATCAAATCAATGCGTGGGAGCGATGTTGATGCCTCGCTTTACTGGCTTGCGAAGATGATTCATGCGGGTGAGGATCCGCGATTTATTGCACGTCGGATTGTGATTTGTGCTGCTGAAGATGTGGGGTTGGCAGATCCGATGGCTCTAGTGTTGGCAGTTGCCGCTCAGGATGCCGCCGAGTTTGTGGGTTGGCCCGAGGCCAGGATTCCCTTAGCGGAAGCCACCGTTTACATTGCTTCTGCTTGGAAAAGTAACAGCGCGTATCAAGCAATCGACGCTGCTTTGGAAGATGTCAAAGCGGGCCGCACCCTCGCAGTTCCTTCTCACCTTCGGGACGGCTCCTACAAAGGAGCGGAGCGTCTTGGCCACGGTCAAGGCTACGATTATTCGCATGATCATACCGGCCATTTTGTGGCACAGGATTATTTGGGTGCTAACCGTCGTTACTACAAACCCACCGATCAGGGAGCCGAGCGAAAGATCAAGGAACGTGTCGAAAAATGGCGGAATGAATTAGAATCCGCGAGGCCAAGATCAAAATGACCGACGGTTCATTATCAACAAAAGCCGAGTTGAGAATGCGTCACCGTGAACTGACGCAACGAATGACTTCTGAGCAGCGTCATGAAGCGTCCCAAACCATTTTTCAAAAACTTCTGGCTCATCCCGATTGGCAGGCAGCGAAGCGTATCTTGCTTTACTCGCCCCTCACGGACGAGCCCGACTTAGTGCCTTATCTCAGCCCCACAAACCAACCTGAGAAGGAATTTTACATGCCGCGATTTCGTCCGGTATCGAATGATTTTTGTGCTGCCAGTTTCGTCGACGATTGGTCGAGCCTTAAGCCCGGGGCCTTTGGAGTCCGTGAACCCTGTGAACAAGCACCGGAACTCCCGCTGAAGCAACTGGACTTCATCGTCGTCCCCGGGTTAGCCTTTGACTGTCAGGGACATCGTTTGGGGCGTGGGAAAGGGTTTTATGATCGGTTGCTAGCCCAGACGAGTGGAATTAAATGTGGTGTAGCGTTTGACCACCAACTCGTGAAGCAAGTGCCCGTGGAAGCGCATGACGTTCGTTTAGATCTTTTATTTACCCCAGCGCGGTGGGAGGTGTTCTCTCAGACTGTAAAAAATCGCTGATGCAATTTGAACCTATCAATTTACAAGACTTCGTGATGCTCGCTTTGGGTGTCGCCGGAGGAACTCTGTGGACACATCGGAAATTGCGTCGGCAGCGCGAAGCTGCGGCTCTCGATCAAGCAACCCTTCTAACGCAAGCACGTCGCGAGTCCGAAACAATTCTCCGTGAGGCATGGCTTGCGGCGAATGAAGAAGCTCTCAAACTCCGGCAACAAACCGAGCATTCCTTCACCATCAGGAACGAGGTCATAGTGGAAGTAGAGCAGAAACTTGGGCAGCGCGAAGCTCAGTTAGTTTCAAAAACAGAATCCCTCACTCGAGATATTTCGGCTCTCCACGAAAAAGAACTCATTCTTCACGGACGCACAGAGGAAATTCGCCTCCAACAGGAGGAAGTTAAATTACTCACCGCGCATCATCGATCGTTGCTTGAAACCTGCGGCAAGCTGAGTGAAAAGGAAGCACGAGCCCAAATTCTTCGTCACGCCGAGCAATCCGCCATCAAGGACGCAGCTGAGATCAACCGACGGATTATCGATGACGCCAAGAACCACGCGGAACAGGAATCTCGGCGCATCCTTTCGGTAGCGATTCAACGGTATGCTGGAGCTCATACCTTCGAGAGCACCACCGCGACCGTGAGCTTGACCGGCGAGGACATGAAGGGGCGAATCATCGGTCGTGAGGGTCGCAATATTCGCGCTTTTGAATCAGCCACCGGCATCACGGTTCTCATCGACGACACCCCGAATGCTGTTGTCCTTTCCGGATTTGATCCCGTGCGTCGCGAAATCGCACGCGAATCCATGCACCGCCTGATTCTGGATGGGCGCATCCACCCCGGACGGATTGAGGAAGTAGTGGCTCAAGTGACGCAGGAGATTCAGGCAAGCATCGTTAGAGCGGGTGAGGACGCCGTTTTTGCTTTAAATCTCCCGCCATTACATCCCGAGATTGTGCAGGTTCTAGGCGGCCTCAAGTTTCGGCATAGCTTCACCCAAAACATTCTAGCTCACTCGGTCGAAGTCGGGCACCTGACTGGCCTACTCGCCGCCGAGCTTGGCGTCGATATCGCGGCAGCCAAACGTTCAGGGCTTCTGCACGATATTGGCAAAGCATTGAGCCACGAAATCGAAGGGCCCCATGCTGCGGTTGGAGCGAATTTTATCCAGCGTTATGGGGAATCAGACGAAATCGTCAATGCCGTGGGTTCACATCACGATGAGATACCCCACACCACGGTGTTAGGCATCCTCGTCAGTGCAGCCGACGCCATGAGTGCCTCCCGCCCGGGGGCGCGTTCGGAGGCTGCAACCACCTATCTTAAACGGTTGGAGCGTCTGGAGCAGATCGGCAATTCGTTCGCCGGCGTCGAGAAGAGCTTCGCCGTACAGGCGGGGCGTGAACTCCGCATCATGGTGCAACCCTCCGTTCTAACGGATGAGGCAGCCTTCGGTCTCGCGAAGGAAATCGTACGCAAAATTGAAGAGGAACTTCAATACCCCGGACAAATTCGAGTCACCGTTGTGCGGGAAACCCGTTGCGTTGAGTATGCCAACTAAATAGAAAACCCGCCGAGGTGGCGGGTTTTCTATGAAAAATGTTCGGGGGAAATTAACGTCCCTGATTCATCCCAGTGGGTAATCCGTGCTCCCAGTTTTGCTGAGTGTTCCAAGGTCGCTCCGACAAACTAGCGTCATCAGTTACACAGCCAGTGGCGAACACTGCGACCAACAAACTGAGGATCAATAAAATGGGATGGCGAAGGCGCATAAAGGGGTCGAATCAATAGAAGACCTGATCGCCCTCTGACAGTTCGTCCTGTTTCCAATCGGAAAGAACGTTGGCGATGCTGCGAGTTGGTTCCACGGAGGTAATCTTGACTTTCGCGATCAGCTTACCGTTCCGATTCACGAGCAGTTTGGCGTTTGGTAACACCCCTTGATTTGCTCCAATATTGAGGACCACAAAATCAAATTTAGGATCGACCGCGACGATTTCCCCTTTAGTTCCTGCGGGCAGCACGACTTCTACCTCCTCGGTTCCTTTGTATTTATCGAGTTGAGATTTAAGCATCCGAGTGTTCAGTGAGAGAACCTTGCTCTCAACCTGAAGGACGTCGCGTTCGGCCTGAGCTTTTGCGAGGGCGTCGCGTTGGGGGCGAATTTGATCGACGCTCATGTTCAGGCTTTTCCAAGCTGATAATTCGCTGTTTGCCGAGTTCTTCTCTTCGGTCGTTTTTGCGAGAGCCTCCGTAGCTTTGTTCGCACGTGCCTCCTGCTCGGCAGAACGGGCCAGTGCCATATCGCGCACCGCTGTAACTTCAACCAACATTTTATTGGTTGATTCCAACTGGGACTTCAGCGACTTTTCGGCGTTTATCGCCTTGTTCGCTTCGGTCTTTGCTGTTGCCGCTTCGGTCTGAGCGATTCCGAGGTCGGTGGCTAAACTAGTAAGCTTCCCCCCGACTTGGTCGTGGGCGATATACAGTGTGGCCAAACTGACGATTATGGCCAAGACAAGGCTGATTTTGATTAACATTAGGCTTCTATGGTCAGATTAAATTTCTGACTTAAATTACCTGCCAAAAGTCCCGCTGTCAACGATTCCTCCAAAAAAATCACCAGACAGTTGCCGGATTCCTTGAAGCCAGTGTCACCTGAACGTTGCATGGGTGACATTTGTTTGAAACAGGATGAGGGCAGTCTCGTCACGTTGGAAAGTGAAGCAATATCAAGTGACGAGCGGACGTCGGGTGATATCACCCGAATGGGTGACACCCTGAACTCATTATTTTCCCGTATATTGGTAATGAAATCTCACGCACACCGACAAACGTTATCTGGAACATCATCCGATTCGATGCCTATTTTGATTAAAACAAACCAAAGATCTTTTCGATCACGCAGTGCTTTCACCCTGATTGAGTTGCTTGTCGTGATCGCCATCATTGCCATCTTAGCGGGAATGCTTTTGCCTGCGCTGTCGAGGGCTAAGGAAAAAGGTCGATCAGCGAAATGTATTACGAATCTTCGTCAAATTTCACTCGGAACAACATTGTACTCGGATGACAACAATGATTATATGTTTTTCAGGGGATCGATGTCCCAGCCTGAAATTCCCAACAATGGTCGTTGGACCTTAAACCCGACCTCCGACAAGATGCTCAGCGTCAATGATTCCTTTGCTTATTGGGGCATTGGATACATTAAATACTTCGGTGGCACGAAGCAGATTTTTCGTTGTCCGAGTGCCAAGCATGTGGATGAGTGGCGTGAGACAGGTCTAAAATTCCCCGCCGAATTTTGGCTAAACTCCACGTACGGAATGAATCAATTTGTGCTTCTTCCCTACAAGCCAACGTTAAGAGCTCCCATAAAGATCACTCAATTAGACAGTCCCTCCACAACGA
>Ga0114966_10002026_pt1 | contig 18245 bp, 13 predicted proteins | sample M_130207_XF_Meta_FD_87029 | JGI IMG/M metagenome (GOLD analysis project Ga0114966, IMG submission 87029) | Freshwater microbial communities from Lake Montjoie, Canada to study carbon cycling - M_130207_XF_MetaG | ecosystem: Environmental > Aquatic > Freshwater > Lake | place: Lake Montjoie...
GCTCTCGCGATCGACGGGATCGGGAGCATCCGGCTTTCCTGGCCCACCGCGCGTGGCGATCGACAGCGTGAGATGTCCTCCCGAACTGGCCCCTAAGACACCGAGTCGCTGCGGATTCACGTCCAAGCGTTTCGCGTTTGCACGCACGAAACGCACCGCGCGATCCACATCCTGCATCAGTTCGGGGATCTTGAACTTCGGCTGCGAACTGGTCACGACCGCAAACACTGTATAACCCCGATCGAGAAAGATCTGATAGTCGCTCGGCCGGATCGTCACCATCAGCGGAGTCTCCTTACTGGAAAGCCAGCCGCCATTCACCAGGAACAGCAGGCCGCAGCCGTTTGGCTTCGCCGGCTGAAAGACATCCATGGTAAGTGCCATGCCGAACTTGCGACTGTAGATCACATCTTCTGTACGCCGGATGCCCGATGTCTGTCCCTCGGCTTCAACACAGGCCAACGGCGCGACTGCGACGATCAGCAGAGTAAAGAGGGACTTCAAATTCCTGCTCATGGCGGACCTTTCGTGGATTCACTGCGCTCATTCGTGTCATGGAGATTTGCCGAGCGTTTTTTACAGAATGCAGATCATCAGCGAGAGACTCTATCAGCCGAAACACGCTCGCGTCTGGATTGTCAGCAACCGCGGCTATCAGTCTGTCCGATTAATCGCCATGAGCACCGAACTGAGTGAGCGACAAGGCGCTAGCCGCTGGTCTGCGCGCGGTGCCCAGTCGCGGAGGTTTTGCCAGACGTGCGTGAAGACCTGCCGATAGGGACAGGCGGAGGCGAGTTGGACCCAGACCTTGCGGACCGTGACGCTGCCCGCAAAACGGAAGGTGTCATCGAGCTTCGCCTTCGTACGCCAAACATCATTCAGCGCGACTTCAGGAAACTCCGGCACCTTCACCATTGAGGGAAACGGATGCAGGCTCCACAGCGAGAGCACGTTGTACCGATGCCGCGCCATCGTATTGAGGTAGTCGATCCAGAACTCGCGCTCCCACATCTCCGGGATGTTGGCTTGAGCGGCATCCGTGCAGTCCGAGTAGCTCGGCATTCGCAGATCGAGCGGGATGTTGAACTTGATCCCGCGCTGCGCGATGTGCGGCCGATGGTCGGAGTCCTTCAGTGAGTCGAGCGTTCCCATGCGAATCGCCTCCGCGATGTCGAGTCCGCCATACATCGCACCGACGGCATCAGCCCCACGCACCGTGATGACATGGTGTCCGCCCTCGTTCGTCACGCGAATGCTGTAACTCTGCGCGACCAGCTTGCCCTCCTTCTGCACGGTGAACGCGATACGAGTCGCCTGCGCGTCTTCTTCCAACGTGATGCCGCGTGCCTTCGCCTCTCGACGAATCTCCTCAGCAGCAAACTTCCCCGGCCCGCCCGTCGCGGGATCGTTCGCGAGTTCAAGACTCGCAGCCACCACAGGGGCCGAAAATGCGAGAATCAGTGCGAGGAGAAGCGTGAAGGAGTATTTCATCAGTGTTCTTGCAGGTTTCGTGTTCTCAAAGATTTGGACCGCTGCCGCTTTCCGTCCTTCAGCCTGCTGCGGGACGACTGGGTGTAAACCTATTCAAGACAATTTGATTGGCCGCAGGCTGCCAATCCCAAAGCGGCAGCAGGCTGCCGAAGTCCAAAGATGAACTCCGTCCGTCTTCACTTCTTTGAGGGCATGAGTGGTGAGATGGCTTCGGCGAGAATCACGGCCATTTTTTGTGCTTCCTCCGCGCTGGAGGCCTTCGTGTTGGGATCCCTGCCGATGTTTGCGACAACGACCGGGGAACTGGCGGAGGACATCGCATGTTTGTCGGGGTGAGCGAGCACGACTTTCACCGACGGGTTCTTGGCGTGCAAGGACGCGATGACTGAGATGATGTCTTGGGCGATGTCCTCGGCTCCGAGTTGGAGCACGACGATATCGGGAGTGTTCTGTCCCAAGAGGACGGGCATGTTTTCCGCGAACCAAGCGAAGCTCTTTCCTGAATGGCCCTCGTGATCAGAGTCGAATTGGTAGCTGTCGGGCTCGGACTTGTTGTCGTTGTGTTTGTGCCGACTGCCGACGAAATCGATGCGGTGGCCTTTCTGCCGCAGCATGCCATCCAGGTAGCATCGGTAGGAGCGGTTGGAATCCGTGCCTTCGGTCGCCGAGCCGCCGACAAGCATGATCTTCACCGGGCTGAGCGGTGGGGCTTTCAAGAACTCGTCAAGTTTGGGTGCGATGCCCTGCGCCCAAGCTTCATAACCCTCGACGGTCAGATGGAGGCCGTCTGTGAAGAGTGATTTGTTGATGGTCCCATCGGGCAGGAGAAACGTGTCTTGCAGATCGATGAAGGCGACTTCATCGGGATCACGAGTGACGGCGGCTTGGATGGCGTTGACCTGCTGGCACTTCTGCCACTTGGAGCGATCGGCGACTGGGAGCAGTCCCAGCATGATGAGGCGCGTCTGCGGCAACCTACGTCGGAACACTTGCGCGATCGCCCGCTGTCCGTCGGCGATGTCCTGTGGCGGGCAGTTGGCTCCGAGGTCCCACACTTCTTTGCCACCGGCGCTTTTGGTGACGCCGAAGTTGTTAATGCCGCAGAGCAGCACCGCGACTTTGGGCTGCCGGTCGGCGGGGAAGTCGAGATTGCCGCGCGTCACGCGATGCAGCATGACCGGGGTGATGTCGCCGGAATTTCCCATATTGATCGGGTGATTGGGGACGAACTGCTTCTCCCAGATCGCTTTGCCGGTGGCGGGGCCCAGCGACCATGACCAAGTGATCGAATCCCCAAAGAAAACCAATTGGCAGTTCTTGGCGGCCGCAACTTCGCGATTCACTCGATGAAACTGACTGTTCCAGTAGTCATCACGAACTTCGAGCGGCCGTGTGGTGCTGGGTGAAGCAGGTTTCGCATCCCAGAAGTTTTCCGCCGCCTGTGCCGCGAAAACCGATGCCAGCAGCACGGCCAGTGTGAGAATTGGTTTCATGGTTTGGTGATCTATCTTGCTTGGACTGCGGCAGCCTACTGCCGCTTTCCGTCCTGCAGCCTGCTGCGGGACAACTTGGTGTGATGTCTTGCTTGATGAGATTTCTTGGCAGCAGACTGCCGCAGTCCAAAATGATGCCGTCCGCTACTGAGTGTTCTTGCCCTTTTTCCCTCTCCCGCGACCGCCGGCTTCGGCGAGATTAATCTTGGGCAAGCGCTTGGCGAGTTCAGCTTTCAGCTCGGCGTGCTCTGGCTTGCTGGCGAGGTTGGTCCACTCGTATTCGTCGTCATGGTGGTCGTAAAGCTCTTCGCCGCCGTCGGCATAGCGGATGTAGCGCCAGCGGTCGGTGCGAACCGCATGGTTGTTTTGCCCGAAGGTCGTGACCCCGACACCCGACCACGCGGCGGCGGGATCGGCGAGCAGCGGCTGGATGTTGTCACCTTCGAGCCAGGCGGGTTTGGGCAACTTCGCAAGGTCGCAAAGCGTGGGATATACGCTCATGAAATCGACGGGACTTTTGCAGACACCGCCGGGCTTGGTGACGCCGGGGACGACCCAGATGAAAGGCGCGCGTGTGGCCTCTTCCCACAGGGCGAACTTCCGCCAATGTTCCTTCTCGCCGAGGTGCCAGCCGTGGTCGCCCCAAAAGACGATGATGGTGTTGTCCTTGTGCGGGGACTTGTCATACGCGTCGAGCACTCGGCCGATCTGCCCATCGAGATACGAGATGCTGGCGAGATACGCCTGCACGGCTTCCTTCCAACGACCCGACGCGAGCACGGCCGCGTGGTCGCCGTCTGGCTTGGCCATTTTGATACCCGCAGGTGGGACATCGGAGAGATCATCCTTCTTGGTCGGCGGCAATTGGATGCCGGCCAATGGGTGCATGTCGTAGTACTTCTGCGGGACGTTCCAGGGCATGTGCGGTTTATGAAAACCGAGCGTGAGGAAGAACGGTTTGTCGCGGGTCTTGCCGAGTTCCGAGATGCCGTAGTCCGCGATGCCCGTGTCGGAGACGGCTTCATCGCCACCCGTGACGATGGTGCCGAAGGCGATACCGCCAATGCTGCGGTCCACGATTTCACCTTTCTCATGGTGTTCCTTCCGAGTGGTCTTCCACTGCTCTTTCCATCCCAGCCCTCCATGCCAGAGCTTGCCGGTACCGAGCGTGTCATAGCCCGCGTCCTTGAACCGCATGACGAGTGATTCCTCGGGCTTGAGGAAGTTCTCGAACGGGATGCCGTTGTCATAGATCCCTGTCGTACCCGGTCGCTTGCCACTGAGCAGCGCGGCGCGGGATGGATTGCAAACCGGTGCCGCACATTGGGCGTTGGCGAAGGTAACTCCCATCGCGGCAAGCCGGTCGATGTTGGGCGTTTTCGTCTGCCGGTTGCGACCAAGATGCCCGACCCAATGATTGAGATCGTCCACCGCAATGAAGAGAACATTCGGCCGATCAGCGGCGTGCAGTTCGTCCAGCGGTGCGAGGAGGAGAACAATGAGCGTGAGGAAGAATTTCATCGGATGGATCGTCATGTGATCTTTCTCGTGACGTGGTCTGTTCATGGCACAAATTTGAGCCCGTCGACGAACTCGTTCGTTTTGAAAAACTCCGAGTCGCGCACGGGCTTCCCGCCGACCGTGAGATTCTCGAATGTGAGGTTGCGGATGCGGGCGTCGGCCTGACCCCAGAGGAGTTGTGGTTCATTCAGCACGCTCGGCGCGGCGATCGAGATGTTCTGGAAGAGGATGCCCGAGAGGTCGCCAGCGACGCGCTTCTCACCGCTCTTGGAATAAGTCGCAGGCATCGCCATGCAGAGGAAGAACTGCTGCAGAGTCGGTCGCGGGTCTTCGATGTTGATGTTGCGGAAGATCACCCCAGCCCCGGCAACACCTTTGCCTTCACCGCGCATGTTGAAGACGCGACCGCCGCTCCAGTGATGCCATTTGGCACGCGCGTAGATCACATCGCAGTCCTCCACCACCAACGGGCGGTCAGCAAGCTGCGGCAGGCCGCTCAGGACGAACGACGATCCGTTGGCGTCGTTCCACAACACGGTGCGGCGAATGCCCAGACCGTTTACATACAGCGAATCATCCTGTGTGCGGAGGAAGCAGTCCTCGATCCGCGTATTCCCGAAGGGATTGATCCCGTCGCCATTCGCACGCCAAGTGAAGATCTTGGTCCACTTCACTTCATTAGGATGCCCCGCTTTGTAAGGGTGAATCAGCATGAGCGAGTGATTCGCCGAGTCCGCGATCGTGATGCCTTCCACTCGCGTGTCGGTCGTGCCCACCAGCTCAATCGGTCGGTAGCGTTTGTGTTCGTCCTCGGAGAGCGCGGGCACGACGTATTTGGGATGCTTCAGCCGCGCTCCCGACAACGTGCCGAGTCCGAAGATTCGCACGTGATGCCCGTCGCCCCATTTCTGATTCGACAGCGTGCCGTAAACGATCGCGTCTCCGGGGATGTAGTACTGGCGGTTCGCGCGAAGCGGGAAAGCCAGCCCAACATTGTGAACTCCCGGAAGAAAATAGAGCGTGGTCCAAGGCCCGTCGGATGGCGGAAGCTCACCGGGTTTCACAGTCAACACGCCGGGATCATCAGGCTGGGGCTTGCCAGCCAGCAGAGGGTTCGCAAAGAGCGAGATCGTGTGAATCGGCGGCCCCTTGTAGCCCTTGCCGGTGTCCTGCACATCCATCTGCCCATCAATATCGACGGCGACGAGACACGGCTGATCGAGCCTCACAAGGGCCTTGCCGTCCTGGACCGAGCACGCGGACGCCCTGCGTTGCGGATGCACCACCGCAGAACGAATCGACTGTCCGTTGACGCGCGCGATTTCGATCTCGACCGCACCCGCGGTCTCGAAATTCACATAGGTGTGAGTCCAACCGGCCAACGTGTCGAAGTAGCCGTCGGTCTTCTTGTCGATGGCCTTGCAGACGGTCTCCCAAGCGAACGCGCTCCGCCACTCATTGCCATTTCTGGCCGATCGCACGCGCACTTTGTAATGCTCCGAGGCCACAAGCCCCGGCACTGGCGGATACACAACCAACTCTTCAGCGTTCGCCTCGATCAGTGAGGCCAACAGCAAGGCGATAATGAATGTGAGCTTCATTGTTTCACCATGTTTTCAGACTGCGGCAGCCTGCTGCTGAGGGTGTGATTGGCAGATAACGGGTCGGGTCTCATTTTGAAGTCGTCACCTCGGTCTGATTGTAGTTTCAAGGCGGAGGCGAACGGTACTACCCTTGAGCCAGTGATCGTCTCCACACGGGAGACCACATTGGATGCAGCGGAAGATCACAACAGCCCCTGTCATCGGCGTGATTGAAAACGACGTTCGGTTTGGCTCTCGGCTGCGGCGAGTCAGCGGCGTGCAGTGCGGCCAGCGGCGACAGCCGTCGGCGGGGCAGAGCAACAATTTACCGCGTCCAGTTCAACAGCGCGCGGGGCGCAGTCAGGAGTGTCAGCGTGGGTCTCATGGATGGGTTTCAGTCAGCCGGTGATGGAGTGATGACTGACGTCATTTGGTCGTGCCAGTCACCCACTTGAACTCGGCGAAGATCACCTTCGTCAGGTCCGAGCCGGGTTTGGGTTGGAAGCGGAGCTTGCCGATGCTCGACCAGTCCTTCAGGGCCATTCGGTTCGTGGGGTTCGTGAGTCGCTCGGGGGCAAGGATCATCTCCTGCCATTCGTCGGAGGCGGTGATCTCCAGCTCGACCGAGTGGTGGTCGCCGCCGGTGAGCACCACCATTTGTGGTTCGGTGCAGTAGAACTTAAAGCTCAGCCGCGCGTGAGCGGGGGCTTGCCATTTGGGGTCGTGCAGTTGCTCGGTGCCGGAGCCGCGTTGGTTACTGGTCGAGCGAAACCCCTTGATCCCTTTCGGGCCTTCAAGCTCGGCGATGTTCGTCCACGCGCTGTAGCCGCTGCTGGTGATGTTGTCCGACGGTTTGTCGGTCGCCTTGGCGTTACCGAGCTTCGCGGGGATCGCGGCGTTGAAGTCGGTCGAGCGGACGATCGTCGTGTCGTCGGTGATGTTGGCGTAGCCGAAGACGTAGTCATCGACATTGAGCACCGGCAGCTTGCCGATCCACTGCGAGCCTTGCCGGACGCTCGGAGTGTCTCGCCACGACCTTGCGAAGCTGACCGGATTCTTGAGCGCGTAAAACATCTCGACCTTGCGCACCTTGTCCGGCGACGCCGGAGTAATGACCAGTTCCGGCACGCCGTCGGTATCGAGGCGGATCTCGGACCGTGGATGCTCAGGCCAAGCGACCTCTTTGCCGAGCACATGTTTTTCCAGCCAGAACTTCGCGTTGTGCCCGATCTTCTCGGTGTCGTGATGACCGCGAGCTTGAATCGCGAACGACCACGGCACTCCGCGCGGGAACTTCTTGAAGCTCTCCAGTCCGCGTTCGTGACCGCCGTGATGATCGTTCGAGCCATTCAGAAACAGCGTGGCCGCCGTGATGAACGGGACATGAGCTTCGGGCACGATCGAAGCCAGGATGATCTCTTCCCCTAGCGACTTGGGCGGTTCGACGTACGGCATGTTGTAAAGCCAGACCTGCTTGTCGCGGTAATAGTCGTTGTACCCAATGCCGAAGTAAGCCACGACCGCCTTCACGCGCCGGTCGCTGGCGAGGTTCCACATCAGCGTGCCGCCATACGAATAGCCCATCGCTCCGAGCCGCGTGCGATCGACTTCCTTCTGCTGTTCGAGATAGCTCAGCACTCGGCGCTGGATCGCATACCAAACGTAGTCGGAGGTCTGCCTGGGATCGGTGATGAACTCCCCGCCCAACCTCTTCGACCGCGCCGGCCCCGCGACCTTCGCATCCATGTTCCCGTGCCGCAGCTTCTCCGGGTACTTCGTGAAGTGCGGCCGATCGCGCGTCTGCCCGCAGTAGTCATGAGCCATCACAGCCCAGCCCTCTTCGACAAACGTCCGATCGGGGTTCGCCACCCCCATCCAGCCATGCACAACGAGCAGCCCCGGAGCCTTCGTCGCCCCCGCCTTCACGCTGTACCGGCAGTAAACTCGCACCTCTTCACCGAGCACATACGCGCTGATGTAGGAGTCGCGATGGATGATGCCGTTCTGAGTTTCCTGCTTGACGATCTCCTCTTTGAAGTCGCCATGATCGGGGTCGTACTCCTTCCACAACGCCGGCGGACTCGCGAGAGGTTCAGCGGCGTTCATTCGCCCCAGCAGCGTGAGAAGCAATGCGGCCAGCAGAGTGACGATCAGTTTCATGATTGGCTCGATCAATGTCGTTGTGGTATTGGCGCAAGAGAGGCACCGCTGCGTTACTGGCTGCCGAGCAGCTTCCCTCCAGCGACTTCAGTTTCTCAACGAACAGACAGTAGCGTCCGGTTTACAGCAACGGGGGGTAGCACCCAATGGTACTAATTTTGAACTGAGTGAGCCGCCAGCCGCGGATTCTGCATCTGATCGGGACCGGCGGCTAGCGCCTTGCCGCTCGCTCAAGTCTGTGCCCTGGGGATAGCGTCCAGCGGCTGATGGATCATGCGGAAGTGCATCATTTCGGACTCGCCAGGTCGAGCACGATCACGGAATGAACTTCGAGACGCGGGACCGTGATGATGGTGGAAGTGCCTTCGACAGTGAGAGTGAGCGGGCGGGCTTCGGGTTGTTGCGTGGCTCGTTGAATTCGGTAGCCGTGCAGGCTGAGACGGATGTCGTGAATCGGCAGCGTCTCTTCGCGGAGCGGCACGTCGTCATTGGGCAGACCGTGAAAGGCCGTTGTGTTGACGTCGTTGTACAGATGCACGAGCAGTTTTGTCTGGCCGTGCATCTCCTGCCGGAAGACGGTGGAATGCACACAGCGCGGAGCTTCGACTTCGACGGGCGGAGTGCTGTTTGCCGCCCATCGAATCGCGTTGGCCAGCAGCACACGCTGATAGGGATAGGCGTAGCTGTAGTATGCGTGATCGAGGCCAGCGGCGAAGTAGACGACTCGGCCTTTGCCGAACTGTCGTGTCACGATGGCTGGAGTGGGCGCGGCATCCGGCGAGTTGTGCGGGGCTGCTTGAGCCGCAAGCGAAGTTCCCTCGCTGACCCGAGTGCTCAGCAGCGGGCCTTTGAAGGTCACGGACTCGCGACCGATCAGCTCACGCAGCTTGTCGCTGGAAAGCATGCTGTCGGTCGGCACTCGCAGTGCGAAGACGTTCTTTCGCTTCAGCCAATAGTCGTCATCGAGGTTCCTCGCGAAGTTGATGTCGAGATCGGAGCGAGTTGCAGCAGCGGGCGGCGCGGCTTCGTCGGTCGCTCCCGGCTTGGTTGCAGGTTTTGTCGAGCCGCTGTGATGAACTCCCAGGACGTCCGCCAACGCGAATTCGGGACGCGGATCGCCAAACTCGTTGCAGAGCGACGTATCGAGCGACGCCACCAGTCCGCCGCCGTTCCTCACGAACTCGCGAATGGCTGCGGCTTGCGCGTCGCTCAGGCTCGCGGCGTTGGGCAGGATTAACACCTTCTGGCCCGCGAGATCGTCGGCGGTCATGTTCCAATCGCAGGTCACCGTCACCGGCAGATGCTCTTCCAGAATGGCTCGGTAGGTGCCGAAGACATGCGCGAGATAGCGATCTTCGACCTGCCCCGAACTGCGACCGTAGAACGTGCGTGTGTTGTCGCTGAGCAGCATCGCGCCCCACGGTTCCGGGCGCTTGTGAGTGAGCCACGGCTTGCGACGTTGGATTTCGGCGAGCGCGTCATAGGCTCCCTTCTGCATGTGCTCAGGTTGAATGACCGCGAGGCTTGGACTGGATCCATGAGTCGCCGCCAGCAGCACGCGCCGCAGCACTTCATGCGCTGGGAAACTGTCCTTGCCATAAGGATTGCCGTGCGACATCAGATACGGCTCGCTGAACGCAACCCGGTGATTCGTGCAGGCCCAGACATAAGCGTTGGCCAGTGCGGGGACGATCGTCGCGCCGCGATTCGTTTCATCGAGCCAGAATTCCTGGTCGGGCGCATCGAGCAACAGATTCATCCGCGCCGGCATGTTGCGCGGCAGGTCGCGGTAATGACCAAAGCGACCGGCGTTCGTCGTCCAGGTCACCAGCGCGACATCGGGCTTGATCGCTTTGAGCCGCGTTTGCATCCGGCGAATGACGTCCTCCATGCGACGATCGGCCCAATGCTGATAACGCCGAAACGCGGCATCGTTGAGATCGACGTTGGGAATCTCACTCTTCGTATCGCGACGAAAGTTCTCGCGGCAATGCTGGCAGTAGCAGACGCCAGCGTAATGCAAACCGTCAAAGCTGAAGGCATCGACCTGATACTTCTCGACGATCTCCGCGAGCACCTCGATGAAGAAATCGCCATACGGACCGAGCAGGCACAGCATGCCTCCATAAGGATGCAGCTTCAGATCGACTTGCGGGATCTCCATCGTGTTGGTCGGAACTCGCCGCCAGTCGGGATGCTCGGCGTAGACCTCGCTTTGCAACGTCGGCGGATAAACGCCAAGGATCCGCAGCCCGAGCCGCCGATACTCGGCGACTTCTTTATCAACCGAGTCCGCCGCCACATGCGGACTGCGCCGCTTCAGCAGTTTGCTCTCATAGAAGACATGAAACGGATCGACGAAGCCCATCTCGCTGATCGTGACCCCAGCCTTGACGGCACGCTGTCGCTGCTCGGCATTCTGGACCGACAGCGTGTAGCCGACGCCAACCGTCTCTTGCACCCACTCCGGAATGCGAATCTCTCGAAACGGAATCTTGTCAAACGGCTCGGCGGCGATCGTCCGCCCCCAGATCGAGTCGCGTTGCGGCTCGTCCGCAGCCGCGATGTTTAGGGAGTGAAATGCGCTTGTAAGACCGACGATCGCTATGAGCCACAGAATAATCCGAAATCTCATGCTGACTCTCATCTCAATTTCGTGGAGGTCGTGGGAAACAAAGTTTCGGTAACCAGCGTCATTCCCGCGTCGCTGGGGTGCCCGGAAGGACCGTTGCCAAGCATATTCGATGGGAAGGCACTACTCGTAACGATCACCCAGGATAAACCCTACACCACAACCGAGTGGCTGGCTGACGTGTCGGCGTTCGTGGACGCGCAATTCGCGCCCGAACTGCTTTACGAAGCAAGCCGGAAACCGGCTGCCCGCCGGTTCTTCGCGACCTGATGGCAGTCAAGCGGTATGTCGCCGGTATCTCGCAAACGGCTCGGCAAAGCCCCGAACAATACAGCTTCGTGGACGTGTTGCGCGTTTTCTGGATCGGCTGCGCCTACCAACGAATCCATGAGAGACCGAAAGCACCGCTGGTGAAGAAACACCTGCGGCAGATGCACTCGCTGGCCGAATCCCGTGCGAAGTCTGAACGGAACGCCGATGAGACACGGCGTAGATGCCGAGATGAGATGAAGAAAGGTTCATCCGACTAATGCGTGCTGAGCGTTGAGAGAGAGTGAACATGCCGGTGGTGGGCCATCGCACCCGACGAACTGCTGCCGTGGTTCGAGCCGGTGACCACGGGCCGATCCACGCTGGAGTTCCCGCAGAGCGGTGGGGTGAGTGACGTGACGACGGCGGATGTCAGGAAGAGGATTGGGCGGATGTGGGCGTGAGCGAACAAGCTTTTCTGTACTGAGGAATACTGAAAGAGGCGAGACGTACTACCGTCAAATAAGAACTTACAGCATGAAATGAGACGACTTGATAATGTCACTGAATCTCAATAAAGAGCCTAAATCAATGGTGTTTTGATCAATCGACCAAGAAGACGAACCCAAACCATGGAACCGAAGGCCTCGCCAATGTGATTGCGGTCTGCCAGCGATTGGGTGTGGCTTGCCATGAATCTCGTCAACTGCGATGAGAATCGGTTCGTCTGCAGCACGGCACGCGATGCGTTGTGATTCGTACGCAACCGCACGGTCGTCGAACGATCGTGTGACGGCGAAACAGTGGTCGCGTCGGCTCCCGAGGCATCTCGCTGGCATGACAAGTGTCGTCAGACGAGCCGACTGCCGCGGGCTTCTGAACCAACCCGGCGACGCGCCCCCAGCGCGAACTAGACACGAAGTACGGCGCGAGTTATCAAGACCGAGGCGAGTCCGGAGCCGATTCAGGCGGAGGCTCATAATGCCGAAGATGGCTCGCCACATACGCCGAGAAATGTCTGATACGCTGAATCACAACTCTGACGATCAAAACCGCACTACTAGATGGCTAACAGCCTGTTGAATAATCGTAGGATGGACGCCCCCCTCCGTCCTTTTCCAAGCAGAATTCGCTCGGACGAGGCGTCCAAGCCACGTTGTTCAACAAGCTGCTAACGGGAGCATTGTCGATCCATGAAATACCGACGGCTGGGACGAACAAATTGGCAGGTGAGCGAGGTCGGATATGGGATGTGGGGCATGGCTGGTTGGACAGGCTCGGATCTGGATGAAGTGAATCGAGCCCTGCGTCGCTCAGTGAACCTTGGCTGCAACTTTTTCGACACGGCATGGGGCTATGGCGCTGGCAAGAGTGAAGCACTTCTTGGCGATCTGGTCCGCGATTTTCCGGATCGCAAACTCTACACGGCCACCAAGATTCCTCCGAAAAACTTGAAGTGGCCAAGCCGCCGCGAGTTTTCCGTCGACGACTGTTTTCCGCCCGAACATATCGAAGAGTACGTCACCGCGAGCCTGAGCAACGCGGGGCTGTCGTCATTCGACTTGATGCAGTTTCACACTTGGGAAGACGACTGGTTGAAAGACGACCGTTGGTATCACAAGTTGAGCGACCTCAAGTCGCAGGGGCTATTCGACGCGATCGGTGTCAGCCAGAACCGTTGGGAGCCGTGGAACGGCATTGCGGCCGTTAAGAGCGGACTGATTGATTGTGTGCAGGTCATCTACAACATTTTCGATCAAAACCCGCAGGACGAATTGTTTCCGGCGTGTCGACAACACGACGTGGGAGTGATTGCTCGTGTCCCGTTCGACGAAGGCACGTTGACGGGAACATTGACAAAGTCTTCGACGTGGCCCGATGACGATTGGCGCAGCAGCTATTTCGTACCGGAAAACTTGAACGCAAGCGTCGACAGGGCAGAAGCACTACGGCCATTGATCCCGGACGGAATGACGATGGCGGAAATGGCATTGCGGTTTTCGCTGTCTGAATCCGCCGTGGGGACCGTGATACCCGGTATGCGATCGGTGCGACATGTCGATGCAAATGTGGCAGCAGGCGAAGCCGGTTCATTAACCACTGGCTTACTGCAGGAACTCGCGCGGCATCGTTGGGTGCGGCAACCAACAGCATGGTCGCAGTAGTCAATGCGTTTGATTGCTACCGTAGATGTTCCAACGGCTTCAGCGGATTGGCTGATCGATCCAGTGATTCTGATTGCGTGGCGGCGCGTTTCGTTTTAATCGACCCAGACGACGAAACGGTGGCTTGGATGCTCCGGTTTGACGGACCGGAGCACCCGGAATTGCAAATCAGTCCCTAGGACCGTTGGACGAGCATCGCACTCGCATTGAAGAATATGTCGGTCGCTCAATGCGTGATCTGATAGCCGCACAATGCGTCGCATTTCACTTCGCGACGTTCGATGCCGGCAGTGGCGCGATGGATGATCTTGATTGGGACGAAGCTGCCAACGGGGCTTTCGTCAGGAACTTCTTGAGCGGAACGTCGTAGTATCTTGCCCCGGCCGTTGGACCCGCCATTTGCGATCGGCCGTCAACCGTCAAAGTGAAGATCCGAATCACGGCGCGGTCCGCAAATTCCTTCCCGACCTCCACTTGCCCGCTGAGTTTGCCGTCCTCGGTTGGCTTCATCGTGATGGACGTCTTCACGAGATTCGTGCCAGTACGATCTGGATTGCTGAATGCCATCACGAAGACCGAATGAATGGACTTGAGTCTCCCTTGATCAGCAATTGTGAAGCGGACGATCAACTTGTCGCTACTGGCGACGTCCACTTCCCCGTCGTACTTCAACCCCCACTCGTCTTTCGACGGACCAAGCGCATACCAGTGCGCCCAGCTGTGGCTCGTCATCAGGACAACTGCGATGACGACTAGCACACCTGTCGCGCGGGGCAAAAATCGAAGCACCATGTCAGTTACACCTCATGAAATCGCGGTCACCGATTCACGCGTCGGACAGTCTGCTGTACACATCGCGGCAAGCATTGAAGCAGTCCACCTCGATTCGGGCAATATCATTCGGAGTACTGACATACTCCATTCAGATCGGCAATTCGCGAGCAAGTCACTTGGAAAACGAAGTGGTGAAACGGGAGTCGGTTCTTTTTTCGCGCGGCTGTTGAGCCGCTGTCGGTCCAGCGCGCCCTGCGCGTTCTGTCCGTTCGCTACATATCAGGCGGCTACAGGTTTGAACGGCTGACACACCGTCGCCGGAGGCGTGACTTGCCGCCACCGTCTTGCACAACGCAGAAGAGTCGCGCCAAGGCCGCCGCCGAGCGAATGTGGCGATAGCCGCTTTTTACCTTCTCTCCGTCGGAGTCCGTGCTTCGGTTTCATCGACCGAAGCGTCGAATCGGCGGCTTCGATGCATCGGTGTGCCCTTCGACGACGGCGTCTGCTCCCCCGCTGAACAGGTTCCTGAACCCCAACCAGAAGCTGCTACTTTGCCTGATGGCTAATGAAAACTGACAGCCTCCAGCCACCCTAGTTGGGGTGACTGGAGGCGGCATGCTCCGGCGTTGACCTCAATCGGTCACCGGTGCGATCGCCAGAGCGTCGCGTCCGAGCGGCGTCGGCTCGTCCCTCAACAAGGTCGCGACCTTGCCCCAGAGTTCCTTGATCTGCGCTGACGACGTGGCCAACCAGACCGTATCCAGCAAGTTGTCCTTCTCCCGGCGCAACTCAACGATCCTTCGCCCGACATCACTGTCCTTCAAGAGTTGTTCTTCGTGAGCTTCGACGCGGGGACGAATGGCCTTGTTGACTTCGGTGTCGCAACCATACGTGCTGCCCACCTCGTTGGGGTGAACTCCCTTGACGCGCGCCAGGAGTTGGTTCTTGAGTTCCTCTTCTCGCTCGTCGAGTTTCTCTCTCTGTTTTCGTATGTCATCGAGTTCGCGTTGGTTGTCGGCCAGCCCGAGCGACTCCAACGCGCGTTGACGCGCCTCCCCCCGAACTCGGTCCAGCAACTGCGGATCTTCAGCGGTGATGACTTCGATGGGGCGGTCGATGCGTTTCGAGAGGCGTTCTTTCCAATCTTTCTTTTCGGCGACGGTGAGTCCGGCCATGTTTGATTTCCCCAATGAATGAGTCTGAAGTTTGATGCGAATGGACTGCGGCCTCATCGGCGGACGAATCTGCGAGCCACTGTGACCAGGACATTGGCCGCAGACGCGGCGGCACGAATGGCAATGCCGACCGCCGGGCTGGCGAGCACGAAGACAGCAAGCCGCCCGAACAGTGATGCGACTCGAACAGAACCTGATTCGAGCTTCATGGGATGGCTCCGTGAACGGGTTTTCAGTGAGTGCAAATGTGGTTGAAGACGACCAACCCCAGCCACCGCACCACAAACGAGGAAAACTTAAACAAACGGGAACTTGGCCAAGACTTGATTGCGACCGGCGATTGGAAGCGTCCCATTGTCGTGTTGGCTCGAACGGGAATCGAGTACGATGACGCGAAGGCCGAATTCCCCAAGCCGATAAAGTGTGCCGAAAATGTTGATCGCCCAGTGCCACAGTTCACCAAGACGCCCCCCGTTCGGCGTTGCACACCTCGAACAGGCCGTGGCCGCGTTGGCGATTCTGGTGGCGGGCGATTGCGGTCGTGGCCGTCATCTTCCTGTGCCGCGCGGCCAGCGCGGCGGACGTGCCGGATATGGTCTTGCAGACGGGACACCAGAGCGACGCTGCTGCCTTCGCCTTTCGTTCCGGTGGTCGGCAGTTACTGACGGGCACTTGGGATTCGTCGGCCATTCTCTGGGATCGCTCGCAGGGCTACTTGATACGGCGGCGGCTGGGGCACACGGGGCCGGTGGGCGGTGTCGCGTTCAGTCCGGACGGCAAGACGCTCGCATCGGGGAAATGGGGCGGCACAGTCACGCGGCGGGACGTGAAGCCCAACGCGAAATGAATCGACCAAGTCGCCACGTTCGCCGGAGCGTGGGAAGTCCCGCGAACCCCCGGCCTCTGACTGCCACCACATGGATTGCCCCACTTCCAGCCGTGAAATGAACTGCGCCCCTTTCTGCCTCTGTTCGGATGACATTCGCCATGCTGTCAAAATCAACGATCCTGTCCGGTTGCATCTGTTGTTTGTGGTTGATTCCCCTCGTGGGATTGTCGTCCAACACGGCGATTGCTGTTGAAAAGCCCGGCACGGAAGGGAACGGCAACCATGTCGTTGGCCCCGATTACAAGATCGATCCCGATCTGACGGACCGGGGCAAACCCAAGGGGAAATACTTCGAGTTCACGATGCAACTGGCGGACAGCAAGATCTTCCGTGGCGATGATTCCACGCTCGACCTCAAGAAGCCCGTGCGCAAGCAGCGGAAGATTTTTGTTTACGTTCCGGCGGCCTACAAGAACGGCTCGAAGGCTCCGATCCTCGTCACACTCGACGGGCCGGGCCGGCTGAACCTGGTGCGCAACGCACTGGACAATCTGACGGTCTCAACGGACCCGAACCGCAAGTTGCCCCCCTTCATCGCGATTGGTGTCGAAAATGGTGGCGACGACGGCAAGGGGAGCGAACGCGGTCTGGAATACGACACGATGTCGGACCGGTTCGCCCGGTTCATCAATGACGAGGTGTTGCCGGCCGTGCTGAACAATGCGGAGATCAAAGCCGCGTATCCGAAGATCGCCTTCACGGACGATCCCTGGGGAAAGGCCGCGATGGGCTGCAGTTCCGGCGGTGCCGCGGCGCTCACCATGGGCTGGTTCCGTCCCGACCTGTTCCGCCGTTTGATCACCTATTCCGGGACGTTCGTCGATCAACAGGATGATGACGCGCCGGAAGAGGCGGCTTATCCACTCGGCGCGTGGGAATACCATTCCAGCCTGAAGCTGATCGAAACCAGCGAGAAGAAGCCGCTGCGGATCTTCACCCACGTCTCGGAGCACGACAACCGCGCGAACGATCCGGAGGCAACCTATCACAACTGGGTGATGGCCAACGAACGAACGGCGGCGGCCCTCAAGGCCAAAGGTTACGATTACCGCTACGTCTTCAGCCGTGCCACGAAACACTGTGATGGCAAAGTGTTCGAGCTTACACTGGCGGACACACTGGTCTGGATGTGGCATGGGTATCAGGCGGAATGAGAACGTCCCCATACGGCCACGCCCGCCACAGAACGGAAACCCCGAATGTCGAGAACAGGAACGCTCGGCGGTGTTGGAGAGGGACATTGGGCATCTCATGCAGCCAGCGACGGAAACGATCGAAATAGATGCCCGACTCCAGATACGCGGTGTCGCCCATCGCTGGCGATGTGAGCGTCGGTTTTCCTGCGAGGACATCTTGCTTTCACCAGGAAGCGATCGGTGGCGATGAGAGTCACGTTGACAGCGGCCATGCCGTTGTTCGACGGAGACGCGGGTGCCTGATGGCTAAGGAAAATGGAAAGCCTCCAGCCACCGGTTGGGGTGGCTGGAGGTGGCAGGTCACAGTGTGCTTCGGCGGCGACTTCAATCCACAACGGGTGTAATCGCCATCGCCTCACATTCGAGTTTCGTAGCCGTATCATCCAACAGATCGGCGACCTTGACCGCGAGGCGAAGTCGATTTCCAACGAAACCACGTTCGCTGAAGATATTGCCGACATGGAGGTGCTGCGCGCCTGGTTGGTGGAACTCGTCGAACAGGTCGCCCGCCGCCTGCGACAGCACGACATCAAGGGCCGCACGGTGGAACTGAAGGTACGGTTCGCGGACGTCCAGACGATCACACGTTCAATGACACTGGCCGCGCCGACCAGCATCACGCGGGATCTGCTGAACACCGGTCTCGAACTGCTGACGAAACGCCTCCCCGCACGTCATCAACCAATCCGACTGCTGGGGTTTGGCGTCAGCAAACTGGATGGTTCTGGAAAGTCACAACAGACGCTCTTCGATCAGCCCGACCGCGAGCGTCATCAGGAACTCGATCGAGTGGCAGATCAGATCACGGAAAAGTTCGGCAAGCTGGCCATTCGTCGTGGTGCCAGGCTCGATGGGAGCGTTGAGTGAGGCAGGAAAGGCGGGATCATGAGCGAGGGACCAAAGCCGAATGGCAAGAA